>OEIU01000064.1_pt1 | contig 101151 bp, 97 predicted proteins | sample 1539221 | NCBI WGS metagenome assembly OEIU01 (sample SAMN03792071, study PRJEB22550) | activated sludge metagenome | feature: wastewater treatment plant; material: activated sludge; isolation source: Wastewater treatment plant of a petroleum refinery complex | place: Argentina: Zarate | collected... | reverse complement strand
TATGCCCGAGCGCGTAGGCCGCGCCCGCGCGGAGGCGGTGCGGCGGGAATTCCTTTTGCGGCACGAGCCGTTCGGCGCCCTCGACGCCATGATCAGGATCACTATGCAAAACGAGTTGATCCGCATCTGGCGTGAAGAGAAAGTGACTATGATTCTCGTGACGCATGATTTGGAAGAGGCGGTGTACCTGGCCGACCGGGTGCTGGTTCTACCGAGAGAGAAGCACAGGGCGCCTCAACTTCTCGATATCGGCCTGCCCCGTCCGCGCGACCGCAATTCCGCGACCTTCACACGTCATCGCGAAGCGCTCATGCGGGAGTTCGGTCTGCACTAGCGCTGCTTCGGCGGAATGATCGCGACCAGAGGCGAAGCGTCGACGAACGTCAATGATCGCCAAAATTCGGGGACGTCTTCGAACGCAAGGGCGACCGCCGTAAGATGCGAGGCGGTCGATGGATTCGAGTCCTCCACGACAATTGTCACGCCGGGCGCTGTAGAGGCTCGGTAATTATCCACGCCCTTGCGCGCGGCGCGCCTCGAGCGCTACCCGTAGAATGACGGACGGCCGGACAACGTTGCGGCGACTGGCCGCGGTCATCGCCCGATCTCGGAAACGGCAAAGTAGGCGTAATGCGCGGTGAAATCCTGCCGGACGACGGCTGGCTGTTGCACGGCGCTCACTTCGATATCGTTCCGGTTACAGCCATTTTTCCATCTCATGGCGCTGGATCTTGCCCGTCGTGCTGCGCGGAAAATCCTCGAAGGCGATGAAGCGCACGGCCTTGGGGCGCTTGTAGCTTGCCAGATGCGCGCGGCAGAGCGCATCGATATCCGCATTGGTGAGGCCGGGCGCCTTGCCGGCGACGAAGGCGACGGGCACCTCGCCCCATGTATCGTCGCGGCGGCGCACTACGACGGCGTCGGCGATGCGCGGGTCCGACAGCAGTACACGTTCGATTTCGGCGGGATAGATATTTTCACCGCCGGACTTGATCATGTATTTCGCGCGATCAATGAAATCATAGGTTCCGTCCGCGTTGCGGCGGAACAGGTCGCCCATGCGGAAATAGCCGCCGGCGAAGTCGCGGCGATTGGTTTCTTCCGCCTGCCAGTAGCCGCTGAAGACGGTCGGTCCGCGAATGGCCATTTCTCCGGGCTCGCCCAGGGCGACTTCGGCGCCGTCCTCGTCCACGAGCTTGATGTCGCAAAGCGCGCTCTGCCGTTTCGACAGGGACGACGGCGTCTCGCCGGGCGGGATGAGGGCGTTGCTGCACGGCGGCAGGCCGGTTTCCGTCGAGCCGAAACTGTTGAGATATGGCGAGCCCGAGAGGCGGGTGAGTTCGGCGATGAGCGCGGTCGGCACGAGATCGGCCATGGCGCCGATCGCCCGGACGCCGCGCGGTCGCGCGCCGGTCGAGCGCAGAATGTCGACGACAGGTTCGATCGAACCGGGCATCAGAAGCAACCAGCCAAGCTTGTGGTCGACCATCGCCTTGACGATGCGCTGCGCATCCAGGCCGTCGATGACGACCACGGGCGCGCCGGACATCAACGCGGCCAGCGACTGGTCTGTCGAACCCATATGAAACAGGGGGGCCCAGGCGACGAAGCCGTCGTTCTCGCGGACGCCGAGATCCATGCGCAGCGCCGTCATCCGCGCGATCTCCGCGCGATGGCTGATCAGCGCGCCCTTCGGCATTCCGGTCGTGCCGCTCGTATACAGGATGACGAGTCCGTCCTCGGGGTCGATGTTCTCATCGGCCTCCGCAGGATCGGCGAACAACGTGTCCCATCTCGTGTCCATATTCTCGATCGGCAATTCGCACGCAGCCCTCGTCGCATCGTGGTGACGGGCGGACGCGACAACGAGTTTCGGCGTGACCAGCGCAATGCAATGGCGCAGTTCCGCCTGCGAAAGCCGCCAGTTCTGGCACGCGACGATCGCGCCGATCAGCGCGGCGGCCAATTGCAGTTCGATATATTCGGGCCGGTTTTCCGAGACGATGGCGATGCGATCCCCGCGTTGCAGACCGCGACGTAGCAATCCGCCGGCAAGACGCCGGACGCGCCGGTCGAGTTCGGCGTAACTCGTGCGCCTGTCGCCACATTCGATCGCCAGCGCATCGGGATCGCGCCGCGCGCGGGATCTGAACAATTCATATACTGTGAGTCTGCCCGATCGAATTGTCGGATGTGTGCTGTCGCCGTTCGTCATCGCCTCCTCCAGCCGCGGTCAGCCCGGCGGCCTGCATTTGAACATTACCGACGCCTTGCCTCTCTGGACGAGCTTGTCCGTCTGGTTGAGGACGTCGAGCTGCAGATGCACTACCCCGCGATCCGGCTTGGCCGTCGGTCGCTTTCCCAGAACCTCGGCGCGTACATGCACGGTGTCGCCCGGTTTCACCGCCCCCTGAAACGTCCAGCCGATTTCGAGAAGCCCGAGCACGGTTCCATCGAACATGCCTGTGCGCGACGCGAGACCGAAGGCCATGCCTACCAGCATCGGTCCATGCGCGATGCGTTGACCGAAGTTTGTCCCAGACGCATAGATATCGTCGGTATGGATGGGATTGAAGTCGCCCGTCAGGCCAGCGAACAGCATGATGTCCGCGTCGATGACGGTTCGACGCGGCGAGACATAGGTCTTGCCGATCTCAAAATCCTCGAAATGATATCCCATGCCAAACCCGATCTTTCGAGGCGTTGCAACGGCCGCACGACGCAACGCCTCGCGGATACTGAGCATAATTCATTGTCGATGCAACTCGGCAAATGCATCCCTATTTTGTTGCAACGCAAGAGACAGCAATCGAACCGCTGTCGCCTTGACAACCAACAAATGAGGCCGCTTCACTAAATAAATGGGCGTCTTCAGCCGCTACGTCGATCTTCAATGGGAGCAGACAATGTCCGAGGCCGCTCAAACCTATCAGGCCATCAGTCTCGTCATTGAGGATCGCGTCGCGCGGCTGACGCTGAACCGGCCGGAAACGCTGAACGCATTGAACGACGCCATGTTCCACGAAATCCCGCTGGCGGTGGCGGACGCGTGCACGGCTGGCGCACGGGCGCTGCTGCTGACGGGCGCGGGCCGCGCCTTCTGCTCCGGCGCGGATCTCGTCGGCGGCCTCAATTTCCCTTCCGGCCTCTCCGAGGCGCAGCGCGAAATCCTCAACCGTGCGCTGTTTGAGAAGGTGATTTCAACCGTGCGCGCGCTGAACGAGGCGCCCATGCCGGTCGTCTGCGCGATTAACGGCGTCGCCGCGGGCGGCGGCGTCGGCCTGGCGCTTGCGGGCGATGTGGTGCTGATGGCCGCATCAGCGCGGCTGGTGCTGACCTTCGTGCCGAAGCTCGGCCTCGCGCCCGATGTCGCGGCGACCTGGCTGATGTCGCGTCTTGCCGGGCGGGCCAAGACGCTGGGCGCGAGCCTGCTCGGCGACGCGATCAGCGCCGCGGACGCCGACCGCTGGGGCCTCGTCTACCGGGTGATCGACGATGCGTCCTTCATGGCGGAGGCGGAAGCGATCGCGCACAGGCTCGCCGCCGGACCGCAAAGAGCCGTGCAGGGTACGCGGCGGCTTGTCGACGCTGCGCCGAAAATGGCGCTGGCGGAACACATATTGCTGGAGCGCGATATCCAGGCGCCGCTGCTCGGCGGCCCGGATTCGACCGAGGGCGTACAGGCCTTCCGCGAAAAACGCGCGCCGCGCTTCGCCTGAGGCTCAAGCGAAGTCGATTTTCACCTTCGCCCGGTCCGGCGTCCCGTCCGGCTTGCGCGGCAGCGCGTCCGCCAACACGAGATGCTTCGGCCGCTTGTAGCGCGCGATGCGGCCGGCGACAAAGGCGACGATCTCGTCCGGCGTCGCGCGGGCGCCGGCGTGCAGCGCGCAGACGGCCTTGACCGCCTCGCCCCAGTCCTTGTCGGCCACGCCGAAGACGATCGCCTCCTCGACCGCGGGATGGGCCTTCAGCGCCGCCTCGACTTCGGCCGGATAGACATTCTCGCCGCCGGGCTTGATCAGTTCCTTGGCGGCGCTGCGTCCCTTGTAGAAGAGATAGCCGTCGGCGTCGAAGGCGCCGGTGTCGCCGGTATGGTGCCAGCCGTTGCGGAACGTGCTCGCAGTATCGTCGGGCAAATTCCAGTAGCCCCCGAACACGCCTGGCCCGCGCACGACGATCTCGCCGGTTTCGCCCGCCGGCAGCGGCCGGTCGCTCTCGTCCACCACCGCAACCGCGTTCATGAACATCGGCAGGCCGGCGGATCCCGGCCGATTACGCCAGGCCGCCATAGTGACGAAGCCCGAGGTCTCGGTCTGCCCGAAGGCCGCGTAGAAGCGCGCGGCGGGGCATGCCGCCTCGAACCTGCCGATCGTCTCGGGCGTATCGAGGCCCGAGACGACGCGCAGGCTCGCGAGCGAGGCGTCGCCTGCGGCTGTGTCGAGCAACTGGCCGAGCATGGGCGCGAATTCGACGAACAGCGTCGCCTGGTGCGCGGCGATCTGGGCCGCGGCCTGCCGCGCCTCGAATTTCTGCGCCACGACGGCGCAGGCGCCGGCGTGGAGGCCGGTGAGCAGCAGGTTGAGGCCCGCCACGTGAAACAGCGGCAGAGGCAGATAGGCGACGTCGTCCGGCGTGACATTCCACGCCGCGATCGCCTGCATGGAATTGGCGAGAAGGCCGGCCTGCGTCAGCAGGGCGCCGCGGGGGCGTCCGCCGACGGCCGCCGTGTGGATGATGACGAACGGGCCGTCGTCCGGTTGCGGCGCGGGCGCGGCGCCGGCGCTTTCGATCAATTCCGAAAGGTTGTCGAACGGCGGCGTGGATGCGCCGATGCCGATCCAGCGCCGTACCGACGCATATTCAGGCCTGGAGGCGCGCAGCTCTTCCTGCCGCCCGATGCTTGCGAGGACGACGAGCGGCGCCGCGTCACCGATGATCCAGGCGATCTCGTCCGCGCTGAGCCGCCAGTTGACCGGCACGAGGATCGCGCCGAGCCAGGCCGCCGCGCCATAGGCCGCAATGAAGTCGGGACTGTTGTCGGCGATGATCGCGATCCGGTCGCCGGGCTTCACGCCGATGGCTGAAAGCGCAGCCGCGAGGCGCTCGACGCGCGCGAGATGATCGGCATGCGTGATCGTTTGACCTTCGAATATGAAGGCGGCGCGGCGCCCGGATATCGCAGCGTTACGCCGGAGGACATCGATGAGGCCGTAAGATCGCAGAGCCACCGTCAACCTCTTCTCGGCGAGCGCGCCGTCAGAACCGGAACACGCCGTAGCCCTTTTCGCCGAGCGGCGCGTTGAGCGAGACGGAGATAGCGACACCGAGCGCATTGCGCGTATCGACGGGATCGATGATGCCGTCGTCCCAGATTTCCGAAGTCGCATAATAGGCGGAAATCTGCTCCTGGTAGGCGGCCAGCGTCTCCTCGCGCACGCGATCGAGCGTCGCCTGGTCGACAGGCTCGCCCGTGCGGCGCATCTGGTTCGCCTTTACCTCGACCAGCGTATTGGCCGCCTGGTCGCCGCCCATGACGCCGATCTGATGATTGGGCCAGGTGAAGAGCAGACGCGCATCGAAGGCGCGCCCGCACATGCCGTAATTGCCGGCGCCGAAGGAGCCGTTGCACATGATCGTGAATTTCGGCACGCGCGCGCAGCTCTGCGCCATGATCATCTTGGCGCCGTCCTTCGATATGCCGCGACGCTCGTATTCGCGGCCGATCATATAGCCGGTGATGTTCTGCAGGAAAACGAGCGGCGTGTTGTTCTGGTCGCAGAGTTCGATGAAATGCGCTCCCTTGAGCGCGGAATCGTTGAAGAGGACGCCGTTGTTGGCGAGGATTCCGACCTTGTATCCCCAGATGTTGGCGTAGCCACAGACAAGCGTCGTCCCGTAGTTCGGCTGATATTCGTGAAAGCGGCTGCCGTCGACGATGCGCGCGATGATCTCGCGCATGTCGAACTGCTTCTTGATGTCGTCGGGCAGGATTCCGTAAAGCTCATGCGGATCGTAGGCGGGCGGCTCCGGCGTGTCGCGCTGCGCTGTCCATTTGGCGGATCGGTCCCATTGCGCGACAATCTCGCGGCCGATGAGGATCGCCTCGCCCTGGTTGGCGGCGGGGTAGGCGCAGACGCCGCTGACGGTCGTATGCATGCCGGCGCCGCCGAGATCCTCGCCTGTCGATATCTCGCCGGTGGCCGCGCGCACCAGCGGTGTCCCGCCGAGAAACACCGCGCCCGCGCCGCGCACGATGACGTTATAATCGGATAGGGCAGGCACATAAGCGCCGCCGGCCGTGCAATGGCCGAAAACGAGCGACAATTGCTTGACGCCCATCTTCGACAAGATCGACTGGTTCCGGAAAATACGTCCGCCATTGTATTTGTCCGGAAACAATTGCGACTGCAGCGGCAGAAAGCCGCCGGCTGAATCGCAGAGGTGAACGACGGGCAGCTTGTTCTCGATAGCGATATCGAGCGCGCGCACGATCTTCTTGGTCGTCAGCGGATACCATGCGCCGCCCTTCACGCTCGGATCGTCGGCGCGGATGATGACCTCGCGCCCGCTGACGACGCCGATGCCGACGATGGAGCTCGCCGAGGGCGACTCGCTATCATAGGCCATGTTGGCGGCCAGCGACGATAGTTCGAGAAAGGGCGTTCCGGGATCGAGCAGCTTCTCGATGCGCTCGCGCGGGCGCATCTTGCCCTGGCTCGCGAGGCGGTCGAGGTCGCGCTGCGGCCGTAGGTGGCGCGCTTTTTCCTGCTTTTCGCGAAAGGCCTGGACCAGCGCGCGATTGTGCGCCTCGTTGCGCCGGAATTCTGCGCTCGACGTCGAGATGGCCGACTGGATCTGGCGCATGATGCCTATTCCCCGCCTTCGGGCGCGAGCCGCGCGAGCAATTCGTCCTTGTCGAATTTATCGCCGGCGCCCTTGAGGATTTCGAGCAGACGCCCGTCGCGCGGCGCGGTCAACGCCGTCTGCAGCTTCATGCTCTCGATCGTGACGATCGTCTCGCCGCGTGTGACGGTCTCACCGGGGGCCTTGTGGACGGAAATGATCGCGCCGGGCATGGGCGCATGCACTTCGTCGCGGCTGAGATCGCGCCCGGCCGTTTCCGCGCGCGGGTCGATCAGGCCGATCTCGAGCGTACGGCCGTCGAGCCGCACGAAGCAGGTCTCGCGCTGGCCTGGAACCAGCGCGCGTGCATAGGCGACGCTTTCTTCGTCGATCGTGACGGAGCCGATCGCGCTGCGCGCCTCATCGGCGATCTCGTATTCGCGGCCGTCGACCCGCAACCGCAGACGCGGTCGACGCCGGACAATCTCGATCTCATGCAGCTCGCCGTCGAGAGTCAGATGAAGCGCCATCGTCAGTTTCTCCATCCGCCCATGGATGCATAGGGCTCCTCGACGCTCTCTATGGCCTCGCGGAAGGCGCGTTGCCCGAGCGCGGCGATGATCAGCGCCTTGTCACGCATGGCGCGATCCGGCGGCGGGCTGGCGAGAGCTTCGGCTTGTTCGCTCACAAAGCCCGTGTGAATCGCGCCGTTGCGAAAAGCGTCCGTTTGCAGGGCGCGGATCAGGTAGTCGATATTGGTGCGCAGCCCGAGCACGGTCAGGTCGCGCAACGCGGCTATCATGCGGTCGATCGCCTCGACGCGGCTCTCGCCCCAGACGACGAGCTTCGCCAGCATCGGATCGAAGTCGGCCGTCACTTTCTGACCTTCGTCCAGCGCATTCTCGAAGCGGATGTGCGGGCCGCTCGGGGCGCGCAGCAGCCGGATGACGCCAGTCGCCGGCATGAAATTGTTGTCGGCATCCTCGGCGCAGATGCGGCATTCGATCGAATGTCCGCGCTCGAGAACCTCGACCTGCCTGAAGGGCAGGGGCCCGCCCGCCGCGATCTCGACTTGCGCGCGCACGAGATCGACGCCGCAGATCATCTCGGTGACGGGGTGCTCGACCTGCAGGCGCGTGTTCATCTCCAGAAAGAAGAAACGGCCGTCGGCGCCCAGAATGAACTCGACCGTGCCCGCGTTGCGGTAGTGCGATGCGGACGCCAGCCGCACGGCGGCCGCGCATATGTCCTGCCGCACGCCTTCCGGCAGGGGTGCGGCTGGCGCTTCCTCGATGATCTTCTGGAACCGGCGCTGCACGGAGCATTCGCGCTCGTGGAGATGGATGGCGTCGCCCGCCCCGTCGCCCAGCACCTGCACCTCGATGTGGCGCGGCCGCTCGACATAGGTTTCGGCATAGACGCGGCCATCGCCGAAGTAACGCTGTGCCTCGCTCGCAGCGATGCGCGCGCGTTCGCGCAGTTCGGCGGCGTCGCGCACGATGCTCATGCCTTTGCCGCCGCCGCCGGCCGCCGCCTTGATCAGCAGCGGGAAGCCGATGCGCCCAGCCTCCGCAATGAAGGCGTCGATATTCTCGTTCGCCTGCACGGAAGGCGCCACCGGAACGCCGTTGGCCGCAGCGAAATTGCGCGCCGAAATCTTGTCGCCCATCAGGTCGATCGTATCGGCGTCGGGCCCGATGAAGGTCAGGCCGGCCGCCGCGACTCTGCGGGCGAAGGCCGCGTTCTCCGACAGAAAGCCGTAGCCCGGATGGACCGCATCGGCGCCGCAGGCGCACGCAATGGCGACGATCTGATCGGCGTCGAGATGGGCGGCGACAGGGGTCTCGCCATGCACCTCGCGGGCCTCGTCCGCAAAGCGGAGATGCGCGGCGTTCGCCTCGACGCGATGATGAATGGCGAGGCTCGCGATGCCCATCTCGCGCAGCGTGCGCATCACGCGGACAGCAACCTCGCCGCGATTGGCGACCAGCACCTTGCGGAACAATGGAGGTTTCGTCACGCTGCGTTTCCTCCGGTCGTGTCGTTCCAGCCGGCGAGCAGGCCTCCCGGCGCAAGCCATGTAGCCGGCACGGGCGTTTCCATGTCCAGCAGGATCTGGGCGAAGGCCTTGCCCTGCGGATCGTGGCGCAGAGAGGCGACGCCGCCGCCTCCGAGCGCGCGGTGAAGGAGGAAGTTGAATCCGCCGAGCCCCGGCCATTCGAAGCGCTCGACGTCGCCCTCCACGAAATGCGCCATGTACTCGCGCACCCTTTCCGGCGTGACGCCCGCGCGGATGACTTCGATGAATTCCGGGCGGCGCGCGATCACGCTGATATTGGCGTTGTCGCCCTTGTCGCCCGAGCGCCCGTAAGCGAGCGCAATCAATGGTACGCGCCGCGTCTCGGCGGGCAGCGTGGCTGACGGCGGCGCCGGGCGATCGACCGGCGTCTCGCCCGTGTCGTTCGGCGCACGATCCGCGATATCGATCGTGTGTCCGTCGATCTCGACCTGCGCCGGCGCCTCGGCGCGATCGACGAGAAAGGAGAAGAGACGCACGACCGGCTGCGGCTCGGGTCGACCGCCTGAGAAACCAGTGATGCTTTGCGCCATGGCGGTGGCGGCCGGATAAATTTCGCGCGCAAAAATCTCCAGCGCGCCGCGCTGTGCGTGACGAACGCCGATCTTCAGCACGACTTCGCGCGCCGCCTGCGCGCGGCTGTTTGCGCCGAAGCTCGCCTCCGCGCCGATGATTTCGATCGAGGTCTCGGCGAAGGGCGCAAATCCAGCCGCCTGCATAAGGCGCGTCGCGCGGGCGATGATCGCCTGGCCTACGGCGTCCGCGCGCGCCCGCGCCTCGCGGCCGACGATCATCATGGTCGCCGACGCGCGAAATCCGTCGCTGTAGGTTGCGCTCGCCTTGTAGGCGCGTGTCGGCGCCCGCCCGCGCGCGCCAGACACGCGCACGCGGTTCTTGCCTGTCTGCTCGACACGTATATCGCGCCAGTCGCAGACGACGTCGGGCACGATATAGGCTGCGGGATCGCCGACCTCATAGGTCATCTGTTCGGCGATGGTCGCGACAGATACGAGACCGCCCGTGCCCTCGGGCTTGACGATTTCGAATGTTCCGTCGGCGCGGCATTCGGCGATAGGAAAGCCCATATGGTCCCAACCTTCGATGTCGCACCAGTCCGTGACGATGCCACCGGTCGCCTGTGCGCCGCATTCGATGAGATGGCCGACCAGCGCGCCAGCCGAGAGAAGATCGTAATCCTGCGCGCGCCAGCCGAATTCGTGGATGAGCGGCCCGAGCGCAAGCGCGGAATCGACGCAGCGGCCGGTGAGAACGACCTGCGCGCCAGCGTCGAGCGCGGCGGCGATCGGAAAGGCGCCGAGATAGGCGTTCACGCTGGCGAGTTTCTCCGGCAGGGGTTCGCCGCGGAACATCTCCCGCACGCCTGCCGCGCGTAGCAGCTCGATCTTCGCCATCAGATCGTCGCCGCGTACGATGGCGATCTTGAGCTTGACGCCCTGTTCGGTCAGCGCCGCCTGCAGCGCGTCGCGGCATGCCTCGAGATTTACGCCGCCGGCGTTGGCGATCACCTTCACGTCGCGATCCGCGATTTCGCGGGCGAGCGGTTTCATCACATGCGACACGAAGTCGGTGGCGTAGCCCAGCGCCGGATCCCTCGCCTTCATCCGGGCGAGGATCGACATGGTGATCTCGGCGAGATAGTCGAGCGCCAAATAATCGACGCCGGCGCGCACGAGTTGCGCCGGGCCCTCGGCCGTGTCGCCCCAGAAGCCTGCGCCGCCGCCGATGCGGACGATCCTCTGCGGCCGTCCGCTCATTTGCCGGTCCAGTTCGGCGCGCGCTTCTCGTTGAAGGCGGCGAAGCCTTCGATCGCATCTTGCGTGCGCGCCATGTTGGCGAGCATGAATTGCGCATATTCGAGCGCGCTCTCCGTGCTCATCTCGCGGATCTTCGTCAGCGCCTGCTTGCCGAGGCGGATGCCGGTCGGCGACTTGTCGACGATGCGCGAGACGAGCCAATCAGTCCGTGCGTCGAGTTCGCCGGCGGGCGCGATGTGGTTGACGAGGCCGATCGCTTTCGCTTCGTCCGCCTTGACGGGATCGCCGGTGAGGCAGAGCTCCATCAGGTTCTTGTGGGGGATCGAGCGCAGGAGATAGGGAAGGATCATCATCGGGAAGAGCCCGACCTTCACTTCAGTCACGCCAAAGATCGCCCTCTCGTCGGCCACGACGAGATCGCAGGCGCAGACGAGACCGAGCCCGCCGGCGAGCGCCGCTCCGTTGACGCGCGCGACGAGCGGGAGACGGCAGGCGTCCATGCGCTTGAGCAGGCGCACGACATAGTGGCGGGGATCGGCGACGTCGATCGTGAAGGGCGTTCCGTCCGCGCCCGGCTGCAGATCGCCGCCAGCGCAGAAAGCGCGGTCGCCGACGCCGGTAAGCACTATCGCGCGGCACGCGCCGTCCCGCTCCGCTCCATCGAGCACAGCGACGATCTCCTCCGCGACGCTCTCGTTCAGCGCATTGCGGCGATCCGGACGCGCGATGGCGATCGTCGTCACGGCGCCGCGCCGTTCCACGCTGATTGTCTCCGCCAAGGCGCCTCTCCACGTGCTTTTCTCATAAGTGAGCGCACATCATTTATGCTGTCAAGCGATCACTTGCCGGACGATATATTCACCTGTGCGCCGCACAAAATCTGGCAATATGTAGCGTAAACGGGGCGTATATCGGGATGAAGACATCTCATTAATTGCAAAATCGGCTTTACCGGCGCGTGCGTCCGGGCTAGCCTGAAGAAAAGATCGTCCGGAGGAAGCCGCATGAACGCGCATGTCGAGACCAACCAGCCAGCGACGCAATTCGACCTGACCCCGGACCAGCAGGCGATCCTGGACCAGGCCGACAAGTTCGCGCGCAACGAACTCGCTGGCTATGCGGAGCGTATGGACCGCGAGGAATGGTGGCCGTCCGACGCCTTTCCCAAGATCGGCGAGGCCGGCTTCTTCGGCGTCACGATCCCTGAGGCATACGGCGGCGCGGGGCTCGATCTCGTCAGCGCCGGCCTCGTCGCGCAAGCCTTCTCGCGCTGGAACCATGCGCTTGCGCTGAGCTACATCGCGCATGACAATCTGTGCGCCAATAATATCTACCGCAATGGCGACGAGGCGCAGCGTCGCAGATATCTGCCGGACATGTGCGCCGGTCGAAAGGTCGGCGCGCTCGGCCTGACGGAGCCCGGCGCGGGCTCCGATGCGCTCGGCTCCATGCGCACGACGGCGCGGCGCGATGGCGATCATTACGTGCTGAATGGATCGAAGATCTTCATCACGAACGGGCCGATCGCCGATGTCCTGCTCGTTTACGCCAAGACCGATCGTGAAAAGGGCGCGCATGGCATTTCCGCCTTCATCGTCGAGAAGGATTTTCCGGGCTTCAAGGTCGCGCAAAAACTGACCAAGATGGGTTTCCGCGGCAGCCAGACCGCCGAACTGCTGTTCGAGGATTGCCGCGTGCCGAAGGAAAATCTCGTCGGCGAGGAGAACCGCGGCGTCGCCGTCGTCATGAGCGGGCTCGATCTCGAGCGCGCCATGGTGGCGCCGATCTCGCTCGGGATCGCCGAGCGCGCGCTGGAAATCGCGATCGACTACGCCAGGACGCGCAAGCAATTCGGCAAGCCGATCGGCGCGTTCCAGATGGTCCAGTCGTTGATCGCGGACATGTATGTCGCTATCGAATCGATGCGGGCGCTCGTCTATCGCACGCTCGCCGAAGCCGCGCCGCTCGAGATCGGCGCCGGCGGGCGCGGCAATATCCACATGCTGACGGCGGCATCCGTCATGTACGCCGCCAACGCCTGCCACGACGTGCTCGATCGCGGCATGCAGGTGTTCGGCGGCTCCGGCTACATCTGGGAGTCGGAAATGAACCGGCTCTACCGCTCGATCAAGCTCCTGGAGATCGGCGCCGGCACGACGGAAGTGCGCAAGATGATCATCGCCGGCGAATTGCTGGGGCGGCTGTGACATGATCGATGTGCCCGAGACGGACGACGAGGCGCTGGCCGCCCATCCGACGGTCTATGCAGCCGACGCCTACGCGGGGCGCACGGCGCTCATTTCCGGCGGCGCGGGCGGGCTCGGGCGCGCCTGCGCGTGGCTGCTCGGACGCCTCGGCGCGCAGGTGATCCTGACCGGCCGCAGCGCGGAGAAGCTGGAGGCGGCCACCGCCGCGATGCGGGGTAAGGGCCTCAGCGCGCATTGGCGCGAGGTCGACATCCGCGACCGCGATTCCGTCGAGGCGCTCTATGCGTGGCTCGAGTCGCAGGATTTCAAGATCGACGCACTGGTCAACAGCGCCGGCGGCCAGTTCCCGCAGGCGGCTATCGATTTTTCGGAGAAGGGCTGGAGCACCGTCATCAACACGAACCTCAACGGCGCCTGGCGCATGATGCAGGGCGCCGCGCGCGGCTGGCGTCAGCGCGGCGCGCCGGGCGCGATCGTGAACATCGTGGTGGTGACGCGGCAGGGTCTCTATGGCGTCGCCCATACCGTGGCCGCGCGCGCGGGCGTGATTGCGCTCAGCGAAAACCTGGCCGTGGAATGGGCGCCGCTGAACATTCGCGTAAACTGCATCGCGCCCGGCGCAATCGCCACGCCCGGGTGGCGCGTCTATCAGGCGGAGCAGCGGGCGACCTACGCCCGCAGCAATCCGATGCTGCGCGCGGGCGGGCCGTGGGAAGTGGCGGAAGCCTGCGCCTATCTCGCAGGCTCCGCGGCGGAATATGTGACGGGCGAGACCTTGCACGTCGCCGGCGGCGCGCAATTGTGGGGCGAGACCTGGACGATCCCGCGCCCCGGCTATTTCAGCGCCTGAGCGCCGCGCGCGCTTTTTGGTCGCGTGGAGCCCGCCTGCGCGCGCCCCGCAGTCTCGAGCCGTTCGGCGACCGCCTCGATGCGCGCAAGCGCGGATGACATCCGGTCCTCCGGTTGCGGCGCATCGGCGCGCAGCGCGCTGTAGACGAATTCGGTCACGGCGTCCGCCGTGCGTCCGACATCGAAATCGCCTTCATTGCGCAGAAAGGCCCAGACGCGATGCTCGATCCCGCCGAAGATCAGATCGCGCGCCAGCGAGGCCGAGATGTCGCTGCGAAACTCGCCGCTTCGGGCCGCCGCCTTCACGACGTCGCTCACGCGCTGGGTGTAGGCCTGGTTCAGCGCGAACAGGCGGGTCTGGCGGTAGTTCTCGGCGGGGCGGAATTCCTGAAACACGATGCGCGACAGGGCCGGTTCGCGCTTGATCGTCGCCAGATGGTGATGGATGACGAAGCGCAACTGGTTGCGGACGCCGCATACGCCGTCGAACTGAGCGGAATAGTCGGCGAGCGTCTCCTCGTACCAGGCTTCCGCCACTTTCTCGACGAGATCGCGCTTGCTGGAAAAGAAGCGGTAGATCGAACCTTCGACGACGCCGGCGCGTTCGGCGACTTCGGAAATGAAGGCCTCGTTCGCGCCGCGCTCGCGCAGCACCGCGCGGGCGGCCGTCATGATGTCCGCCACGCGCTTTTCCGCCGGCATACGGTGCACTGTTCGCCGCTGCTTGACGCCCGCCATCCTCGCCTCTCGACCGGCGTCGGGCGTTGCGGGCGGGCCATACTGAGGCGGCCTCACTTATTCCGCAACGCACACAAACGCTTGGTTTTCATTCTATCGTGGTTTGTGCTTGACAGGCTAAATGAGCCGCATTCAATATGCAATCAACAACAGGCGCATCAAGCCTTGATAATGTTCGGGGAGGGTTGATTGAGCGGCAGCGCTACGCAGCCTGTTGACGCCACGACGTCGCCACGCCCTGCGTCCGCCGACGTCGTTCTCTCCTGCCGCGGCATCGAGCGTTCCTTCGGCGGCCTGCGCGCGCTTAAGGGCGTCGATCTCGAGGTGCGGCGCGGCGAGATCTTCGGGCTCGTCGGGCCGAACGGCTCCGGCAAGACGACCATGGTCAATGTCATGACCGGCTTTTATCCGCCGAACGCCGGCAGCGTGCGCCTGTTCGACCGCGACATAACCGGCGTGAGACCATCCGACATTGCGCGCCTCGGCGTGGCGCGCACCTTTCAGAATCTCGCCCTGTTCAAGGGCTTGAGCGTTCTCGACAACATCCTGCTCGGTCGTCACGTCCACATGCGGCCGAGCGCGCTCGCCTCGCTGTTCTATTGGATATGGGCCGAGCGCGAGGAACTCGCCAACCGCCGCATCGTCGAGGAAATCATCGACTTCATGCAATTGCAGGACATCCGCGACGAGCCGGTCGAGACGATCCCGATGGGCATGCAGAAGCGCGTGGAGCTGGCGCGCGCGCTCGTCGCCGAACCGAGCTTCCTCATTCTCGACGAGCCCATGGCGGGGATGAACCAGGAGGAGAAGGAATATATCGCGCGCTTCATCCTCGATGCGCGCGACGAACGCGGCGTGACTGTCTTCCTGATCGAGCATCACATGGATGTCGTCACCGCCATCTGCGACCGCGTGATGGTGCTGAGCTACGGCGAGGTGATCGCGGAGGGCGAGCCGCGCGCCGCCATTTCGCATCCGCGCGTGGTGCAGGCCTATCTCGGTGAGCGCGCGGCTTCGCGCCATATCGGAGCTGGCGCATGACGGTCCATGCGAGCGTGGAGCCGGAGCAGAGGACGCGCGAGCCCGCAACGCTGGTCGACGCGCTGGCGCGCAACGCGCGGGAGGCCGCGGGCCGCGTGGCTTTTCGCGAACGCGAGCATGGCATCTGGCGCGAATGGACCTGGAGCCAGACGCTAGACGAGGTTCTCGCCATAGCGGCGGGTCTCGAGGCGCGCGGGTTGCGCGCCGGCGAGGCGCTGATCGTCGTCGGCGACAATCGCGCGCGCATCTACTTCGCGATGCTGGCGGCGATGATGCTGCGCGCCTATCCCGCGCCTCTCTTTCCCGATACGCCGGTTGCGGAGATGGAACATTACGCGCGCCTCGGCGCGCCGCGGCTTGCGCTGGCCGAAGACCAGGAGCAGGTCGACAAGCTCATCGAGTTGCGCACGCGCACAGGCCGGCCGCAGACGATCGTCTTCGACGATCCGCGCGGCCTCGTGGCCTATGGCGAAGACGGTCTTGTCGCGCTCGATGCCGTCTGCGCGGAGGGACGCGCACGGCTGGGGCAGACGCCCGGCTTGCGCGAGGAGCTGCTCGGTCGCGCCGAGGCAAACGACATCGCTGTGCTGCTCTATTCATCCGGCACGACCGGCGCGCCGAAGGGCATTCCGCTGCGCCATCGCAACGTCGTCGGCGGCGTCGCCAACGCCAGGGCCGGCGGCTATTTCCAGCCGCACGAACAATTGTTCGCCTATCTGCCGACGGCTTGGGTCGGCGATTTTGTCTTCACCGTCGGCGGCGGCGTGCTCTTGCAAGCGACGGTCAATATTCCCGAGCGGCAGGAAACGGCGCTGCACGATCTGCGCGAGGTCGCGCCCACCTTCTATCTCGCCGCGCCGCGCGCCTGGGACAATATGCTGACCCGCGTACAGGTGGGCATGGCGGATTCGACGCTCTTGAAGCGGCGGCTGTTCGACTTCTTCATGCCGCGCGCGATCGATCTGGAGCGCCGCAAGCTTGCGGGCGAAACGCCGACCTTTTTGGACCGTGTGACGCAGGCGCTGGGCGAGATTCTCGTCTATGGCCCGATCAAGGATTACCTCGGCCTCACACGCGCCAAACGCGTCTTCACCGGCGGCGAGGCGATGGGCGAAGACACGTTCCTCTTCTTTCGCGGCCTCGGCATCCAGCTCAAGCAATTCTATGGACAGACGGAGACTGCGGCGCTGTCCGCGGCGCAGACGGAAGGCCATGTGCGGCTCCATACGGTCGGGCCCGCCATGCCCGGTGTCGACATCAAAATCGACGAGAGCGGCGAGATCCTGATCCGCTCGGTGTCGGTGATCGACGGCTATTTCGACGATTCCGCCGCCAGCGCGAAAGCCTTCGCCGACGGCTGGCTGCGCACCGGCGACGCCGGCTATCTCGAAGACGACGGCTCGCTGGTCGTGCTCGGTCGCGTCAGCGAAGTCGTGCGCACCGCGGCCGGCGAGCGGTTCATTCCCAACTTCATCGAGAACCGCATCAAGTTCTCGTCCTTCGTGCGCAACGTCGCCGTGCTCGGCGCCGGGCGCGAGGAACTGACGGCGATCGTCTGCATCGACTATGACGCCGTGGGCCATTGGGCGGAGCAGCGCGCGCTGTCCTACGGCTCCTACGCCGATCTCTCGCAATTGCCGCAGGTGCAGGAGCTGGTCGCTGGCGTGATCGCGCATGTCAACGAGACGCAGCTCCCGGGCCTGCGCATCCGCCGCTTTGTGGATTTGCACAAGGATTTCGACGCCGACGACGGCGAGATCACGCGCACGCGGAAGCTGCGCCGCAACGTGATCGAGGCCACCTACGCGCCGCTGATCGAGGCGCTCTATTCCGGCGCGCGCGAGGTGGAATTCGACGCGCCGATCCTCTACGAGGACGGCCGCCGCGGCGCCGTGCGGCGCACGCTGAAGATCTGCGAGGTCGCGCGCTGATGGACGCCGCACTGCTTCTCGAACTCGGCGTCAACGGCGTCTTCGTCGGCCTCATGTATGCGCTCGTCGCCGCCGGCATCGTGCTGATTTACAAAACGTCGGGCATCGCCAATCTCGCGCAGGGCGCGTTGGCGATGATGGGCGCCTATTTCGCCTGGATCGCCGGCGCCTTCCTGGGCCTTCCGATGTGGCTCGGCGCGCCGGTGGCGGGACTCGCCATGTTCGGCGTCGGCGCCTTGATCGAGCGGCTGGCGATGCGGCGCATGATCGGACAGCCGCTGATCATGGCGATCATGCTCACCATGGGCATGGAAATCATGCTGCGCGGGGTCATGCCCGGCTTCTTCGGGGCGAGCGTCAAGAAGATCGACCTCGGCGTTCCCAATGCGCCGATCATCCTCGGCGACATTCTCATCAACCGCACGCTGCTCGTCGGCGGCGCCATTTCCTTCGCCATGATCGTGGGCGCAATTCTCTTCTTCAATTCCAAGCTCGGCGTCGTCATGCGCGCGGTGTCGGACGATCAGACGGCGTCCTGGTCGGTCGGCGTTCGCGTCGAGCGCGCCATCGCCGTCGCGTGGGGGCTCTCGGCGGTCATGGCGACCACGGCCGGCGTGCTGTGGGGGGCGACGCAGGGCGTCGACTGGTCGCTGTCGCTGCTGCTCATCAAGGCGCTCGCCATCGCCATTCTCGGCGGCCTCGATTCGATTCCCGGCGTGCTCATCGCCGGCGTTATCGTCGGCGTGATCGAAAACCTGGCGACCGGCGTCATCGATCCGATCATCGGCGGCGGCAGCCGCGAAGTCGTCGCCTCGGCCATCATTCTCCTCACGCTGCTGCTGCGGCCGCACGGCCTGCTTGGCCGCGAGCACATCGAGAGGGTGTGATGTTCTACCGGCGCGCCGGCATCCGCCATACGTCCTATCGCAGCGAGCGGCGGCTGTGGCGGCTGCCGTTCGACCGCGGCCTCGTCGCCGTCATCGTCGCGCTCATGCTGGTTGCGCCGCTCGTCGTCGACCGGCTCTATCTCGTCGGCTATCTCATGCCATGGGTCATCTGGTCCACGGCGGCGCTCGGGCTCAATTTCCTCATGGGCGGCGCAGGGCAGGTGCATCTGGGTTACGGCGCCATCATCGCCATCGGCGCCTATACATCGACGCATCTCGTGCGCGCCGGCGTTCCCTTCGAGGTCGCGCTGCTCGCCGGCGGCCTTGCTTCCGCGATCATCGGCTCGGCCTTCGGCGCCACGGCGCTGCGGGTGAAAGGGCTCTACCTTGCGATGGCGACGCTCGCCATGCAGTCCGTCGTCGATTTCATCATCACCCATGTCAGCTGGATCAGCGGGGGCGGGCAGGCGACGCTCAATGTGCCGACGGCCCGCTTCCTCGGCATCGAACTGTCGACCGAAATCCGTTCCTATTATTTCGCGCTGTTCGTTTGCCTCATGGTCGCGCTCTTCATGCTCAACGTCGCGCGATCGTCGTTCGGCCGCGCGCTGGCGGCCGTGCGCGAGAAGGACTATGCGGCGGCCGTCATCGGCGTCGATTCCTTCCGGTTCAAGCTGCTGGCTTTCTGGGTCAGCTCCTTCATCGGTGGCGTCGTCGGCGCGGTCCTCGCCTTCTGCTTCTACCGCGCCATTTCGCCGGACCAGTTCCATCTCGATCTCTCGATCCAGCTTGTCGCCATGGTCATCGTCGGCGGGCTCGGCAGCGTGCTCGGGTCCTTCTTCGGCGCGGCGCTGATCCTGTTCGCGCCGATCCTGCTCAACCAGGCCGTCGGCGCGCTGGCGACCGGCCTCGGCGTTTCGATCTCCGCGGACCTCCGCGCGCATCTGCCGCTCATGCTCTACGGCGGCATGATCATGGGCTTCCTGCTGATCGAGCCGCTCGGGCTCGTGAAGATCTACGACAATGTCCGCAATTATTTCATGGTGTGGCCATTCCGGCACGCGCCGCGCTGAACAAGGGCGAAAACCGCCGTTGACTGGGAGGAGAGAAGCATGAAGCGCAGAACGTTTCTGACAGCGGCCGGCGCGGCTTTCGTCGGCGCGCAATTTCCGATCCGCATGGCGAGCGCGCAGGACAAGGTGATCCGCTTCGCCATGCCGCAGGACTTCACGAAGGTCTACACGTTCGTGACGGTCGAATACAGCCAGGGACAGCGCGACTACATTTCGATGGTCAACGCCAAAGGGGGCGTCAACGGCTACCAGATCGTCGCCGACGTCTCGGACCACGCCAACGACCTGCCGCGCGCGCTGGAAGCCTATGAGCGCGCCAAGGCCGCAGGCGCGGTTCTCGTCGACCCGCTTTCGACGCCGGTCGCGCGCGCGCTCGTGCAGCGCGCCACAGCCGACAAGATCAATCTCATCACCGCCTTCTCCGGCCGCAGCGATGCGGCGGACGGCGAGACATTTCCCTATATCTTCCCGCTTTCGCCGAACTACTGGACGCAGGCGGGTCTCTTGATCGACTTCTTCCACAAGACCGACGGCGATCTGAAGGGAAAGAAGATCTGTTACGTGCACATCGACACGCCCTTCGGCAAGGAGCCCATTCCGGTGCTGCAGGCGTTGGCGGAGAAGCAGGGCTTCACGCTCCAGACTTTTCCCTATACGCCGCCGGGCAACGACCAGTCGGCGATCTGGCCGCAGGTCCGCCGCGCCAAGCCCGATTGGGTCGTGTTCTGGGGCGCGGGCGTCGGCCAGACGGTGGCGCTGACGGAAGCCATCCGCAACGGCATTCCGATGGACAGGGTCTCGTCCAGCGTGTGGCTGTCGGAATCCGACATGGACGTCGTCGGCCGCGAGCAGGCCAAGGGCGTGATGAAGCTCGAGCCCTGCGCCTCCGGCCAGTCGCCGAAGGTGATCCAGGACATCATCAAGACCGTGATCGAGCCCGGCAAGGGCGCGGGCGACAAGGCCAAGGTCGGCACCGCCTATTACAATTACGGGGTGATGATGGGCGCGCTGATGGTGGAAGGCGTGCGCCAGGCCTTCGCCAAGGCGCCGAACGGGCCGATCTCGGGCGAATGGCTGAACGCCGGTCTGGTTTCCATCAAGGACTTCACGGCGGAGGGCCTGATCCCGTCCACCACGGTGACGCCGCAGGATCACCAGGGCGGCGGCAAGTGCCGCATCGCGCGCTGGGACGGTTCGAAATTCGCGCCGGCGACCGACTGGTTCTCGGCAAACCAGGAAATCGTCTGGGCGGAGATCAAGAAGTCCTCGGCCGAATTCAAGGCCTCCGGCAAATAGCCGCAACATTAGGCGCGCAATGTCGCTTCTGACGCTCAACAATATCGAAGTCGTCTATGACAGTGTGTTTCTTGCGGTCAAAGGCGTTTCGATCGAGGTGCCGGAATCCGGCCTCGTCGCGCTGCTCGGCGCGAACGGGGCCGGTAAGAGCACGGTTCTGAAGGCGATCAGCGGCCTGTTGCGCGCCGAACGCGGCGAGGTTTCGCGCGGGCAGGCGACTCTTGGGGGCAAGGATGTGCTTGCGCTCGATCCGCCGGAACGCGTACGGCGCGGCCTCGTGCATGTGCTGGAAGGCCGGCGCGTCTTCGAGCACCTGACGCCCGCTGAAAACCTTTTGGCGGCGACGACGATGCATCGGGATCGCATCAAGGTGGCGCGTCGCATGGATGAGATGTTCGCGCTGTTCCCGCGCCTGGCGGAACGCGCAAGCGCAAAGGCCGGCTATCTCTCCGGCGGCGAGCAGCAGATGCTCGCAATCGCCCGTGCGCTCATGACCGAGCCGAAGCTTATCCTGCTGGATGAACCGAGCCTCGGGCTTGCGCCGTTCCTCGTCGACGAGATTTTCGACATTGTCCGCCGCATTAACGCCGAATCCGGCGTCGCCGTTCTGCTGGTCGAGCAGAACGCGGTCGCAGCGCTTGATCTCGTGCGCTCCGCGTATCTGATCGAACAAGGTCGAATCGTCATGAGCGGCACGGCTGAGGCCTTGCGCGCCAATCCCGACATTCAGGAGGCGTATCTCTCGGGTGGCAAGCGAGTCGATTATCACGCAGTCAAGCATTATCGGCGCCGCAAGCGCTGGCTGGCATGACTCGCCGATCGAGCAGGATTGGCCAGCAGCGAAGATCGCGTCACCGGCGTCTGCCACAATTGGCAAAGCGTCGCTTCCCGTCCTCACGCTCGCCGACGCGATGCTCGTTCGCCTCGTGCATAGCGCGAACTCGCGGCATGGATAGCATCGCCGCCTACGAACACGACCTGCTGGCGTATGCGACCGAGCGCATGTGGACCGTCCTCGCCCTGCGCATGACCGGCACGGCGCGCGAGAAGGCGAGCTGCTCTCCTTCGTGCTCGAGGGCCACGACACGCAGGAGGTCGGCAAGGCGCTTCATCGCCAGGGCATCGCCGTGCGCCCGGGCCATCATTGCGCGCAGTCAATCCTGTGGCGATTCGACCTGGAGGCGACGGTGCGGCCTTCGCTCGCCTTCCATGACACCTGCGGGGATATCGACGCGCTCGTTGCGACGCTGAAGCGCCGGCTAGATGCCGGCGCCGTCGTCGAAGCTTTCAGCCCGCGCCTTGGCCTGGGTGACGATTGCGCCCGGCGCCACGCTTTGCGTCAGCCAGACGCCGCCGCCGATCGAGGCGCCGCGACCGATGGTCACGCGCCCGAGCACGGTCGCGCCGGCATAGATCACGACTTCGTCCTCGATAATCGGATGGCGCGGGCCGCCCTTGACGACGGCGCCGGCCGCGTCGACTTCGAACCGCTTGGCGCCCAGCGTGACGGCCTGATAGAGCCGTACGCGCTTGCCGATCCGCGCGGTCTCGCCGATTACGACGCCGGTGCCATGATCGATGAAGAAGCTTTCGCCGATCTCGGCGCCGGGATGGATATCGATGCCGGTCTGGCTGTGCGAGAGTTCCGCGATGATGCGGGCAAGCAGTGGAGCGTCGAGCCTGTAGAGGCTGTGCGCGACGCGGTGCCGGATGATGGCGGCTACGCCCGGATAGCAAAAGACGACCTCGTCGAGGCTTCTGGCCGCGGGGTCGCCGTCGAAGGCCGCGCGAATATCGCTGTCGAGCAGCGCGCGTATACGCGGCAAATCGTGCGCGAAGGCGGCGACGATCTCGCCGGCGCGGCCTTCAAGTTCGCCGCGGGCGCGGCCTTCGACCACCTCGGCGAGATGCAACTCGCGGCGGACCTGCTGCAACAAGGCGCGCAGCGCGCGATCAATCGTCGCGCCGACGTATTCCTCTATCGCGTCCGGCCGCAGGGCCGCGGGTCCGAAATGGCGCGGGTAGAGCGCGCCGACGAAATCTTCGACGATGCGCGCGACTGCCTCGCGCGAAGGCATTTCCGGCAGGGGACGGCCACGATAGCGGCGCTTCTGCGAGATCGCGCGAAGCCCTTTCAGCTCCGCCGCGATGACATCCAGTCGCCATGTCGCGCCGCCGCTCGCCTGTACCTCGGTATGCGCCCTCACGCGGCAATGCCCCGCGCGTCGAACAAGCCTTCGAACAGAACGGATGACAAATAGCGTTCTTCCGCCCGGGCGATCGCGCCCGACATGCCCTTCGCCCCCGCGGTGAGGACGAGCCTGGCGCCGAAAGCGATCAGGAGCTTGCGGCGCTCTATCTTCGCAAGCATGACAGCCTTCGCGCCGTCGATCACACGGTTGAGGCGCACGAGCGGCGTGCGGCCGATCGAATGGACGTTGTCTTCGAACCAGGCGAGCATGAATATCTCCAAAAAATCTATAGATCGAATAGACATATTTCGGATCATGCGTGAGGCATGATCAGGGCGAGATAGATGATGTCGTCGAGATAGGCGGCGCGCGTCGCTTCATCGAGCGGTAGCGGCTCGTGATTCCAGAGCGCATGATCGGAAAGAGCGGCCGCGATCGAAGCGATCCAGTTCCTGAGCGTTTCGGCAATCCGCATGGGCGTGTCCGGCAAAGCGGGGTTTCATCCCGATCTAACATCCGAATTCTGTTGGAAGCATCTGAAAATGAGAGATTCCTGAAATTTGGCAGGAATGCGCCTTTGCCTGGCGGAAGGCCAGAATGCTGCTTCTACAAATGGCCGGAAAGAGCAGTATTTCTTCCCAAGAGCGCTGCGACACCCGGACGATCCGAACCATCTCGCGGGGTCCAGACGACGTCGGGAAAGTTTGTTGTCCCGCGTTCGCTGCAAAGGGAACAAAACTGCGTTGGCGTCGTGAAAGTTAGTACATCTGAATTATCGACTATTAGGATCATACATGATGACATTCGGGCTCCAGAAACGAACCGATGGAGCGATCATGAGCATCGATGCGCAACGCCCCGAAACGCTCGCCCTGCATGCTGGCTGGCGGGCCGACCCGACGACGGGCGCAGTCGCGGTGCCGATCTACCAGACGACGTCCTACCAGTTCAACGACACCGAGCACGCCGCCAATCTCTTCGCTCTGAAAGAGCTGGGCAATATCTATACGCGTATCGGAAATCCGACCGTCGACGTGCTGGAAAAGCGCGTCGCGGCGCTCGAGGGCGGCGTCGCTGCGCTGGCCCTCGCCTCGGGGCAGGCGGCGTCCGCCTTCGCCATCCAGACGTTGGCGCGCGCCGGCGACAATATCGTCAGCTCCACGGACCTCTATGGCGGGACCTGGAACCTTTTCGCCAATACGCTCCGGGATCAGGGAATCGAGGCGCGCTTCGTCGACCCCTCGGACCCCGAGAATTTCCGCCGCGCGACGGACGACCGGACGCGGGCGTATTACGCGGAAACACTCCCCAATCCGAAGCTGCAGGTCTTCCCTGTTTCCGAGGTCGCCTCCATCGGCCGCGACTTCGGCATTCCGCTGATCGTCGACAATACGGCCGCGCCGCTGCTGTCGCGCCCGATCGAGCACGGCGCGGCCATTGTCGTCTATTCCGCGACGAAATATCTCGGCGGCCACGGCAATTCGATTGGCGGCCTGATCGTCGACAGCGGCAAGTTCGACTGGGAACAATTCCCGGAGCGCCAGCCCGCGCTCAATACGCCCGATCCCTCCTACCACGGCGCGGTCTGGACGCAGGCGGTCAAGCCGCTTGGCCCCATCGCCTACATCATTCGCGCGCGCGTCACCCTGCTGCGCGACGTCGGCGCCGCGCTTTCACCCTTCAACGCCTTTCTGCTGCTGCAGGGAATCGAGACCTTGCCGTTGCGGATCGAGCGGCACGCCCAAAATGCGACCGCCGTCGCCGCCTGGCTTGCGAAGCGCCCGGAGATCCGCAGCGTCATTCATCCGTCGCTGCAGACGGGCGAGGCGCGCCGCCGCGCCGACGCCTACCTGAAAGGCGGATACGGCGGTCTCGTCGGCTTCGAGCTGGCGGGAGGCCGGGCGGCCGGCCGCAAGTTCATCGACAATCTGAAACTGCTCTACCACGTCGCCAACATCGGCGACTCGCGCTCGCTTGCGATTCATCCGGCCAGCACGACGCATTCCCAATTGTCGGCGGAAGACCAGCTGGCGACCGGCGTTTCGGACGGCTATGTGCGTCTGTCGATCGGCATCGAGCATATCGAGGACATTCTCGCCGATCTCGACAGCGCGCTCTCCGCCGCGCGGCTTCAGGCTGCGGCCTGACATGGCGGCGCAGACCATGGAGGCAGTCGTGACGTCCGGGCCGCCGGCGCCGCCGGAGCGCGATGCATTTCGCTCCGGCATGCGGTCGCTCGCGCATGGCGTGTGCGTCATCGCGCTGGGCGAGGGCGCGGCGCGCAACGGCTTGACCGCGACCTCCGTCGTTTCGCTCGCGGCCGATCCACCGACGTTGCTGTTCTGCGTAAACAAGACGTCATCCGCGCGCCCGGCTTTGCAGGCGGGCGCAGCCGTGTCGGTGAACATCCTTTCAGGAGCGCAGGAAATAGTGGCCGACAGTTTCGCGGGGCGCGGCGGCCAGAAGGGCGCCGCGCGTTTCGCCGAAGGCGACTGGCGGCAGGATGCGGGCGGCCCCCCCGTGCTCGTCGATTCCCTCGTCTCCTTCGTATGCGAGATCGAAGAAACGATCGAGCGGCACTCCCACGCCATAGTGACGGCGCGCGTCGTGGAGACGCGCGTGCGCGAGGACCAATGCGCGCTCGTCTATGCGCAGGGCGGCTACGACAGGATCGGCTGGAGCGCGCTCGAAGTGCGCGCGGTAGCCGGACTGCCGGAATCGCCGCGTCGCGCCGACGACAACAGGCAGACGATCATCGATCTGCGGACACAGAGGATCTGACATGAGCGCCACATTGCAAGCCTACGGGGCCGTCGCGGCGCCTGTTTCCATCGCCCACGCGCATGAAGACTATGCCGCCTTCGTGGCCCGGCGCGCGTCGCCGCATGTCGGCGCCTATATCGAGGAGATAGATCTGTCGCGTCCCCTGAGCGCGGCGGCTGTCGGCGAACTCGAAGAGGCGCTCGCCCGCCATGGCGTCCTCTTCTTTCGCAACCAGGAGCTCGATCCCAGGGCGCATATCGCTCTTGCGGAGCGCCTCGGCGAGATCGAGGTCAATCGCTTCTTCAAGGCGGTGGATGGCTATCCGCAGATCGCTGAAGTGCGGAAGGAAGCCGGCCAGAAAGCCAATATCGGCGGCGGCTGGCATACGGACCACAGCTATGACCAGATCCCCGCCAAGGCTTCCCTTCTTTATGCGCGCGAAGTTCCCGAGATCGGCGGCGACACGATCTTCGCCAGCGTCGAGGCGGCTTTCGAAAGCCTTTCGCCCGCGCTGCAGAAGACGCTCGAAGGGCTGTCCGCCGTGCACTCCAGCCGGCATGTGTTCGGGCGCGGCGGCAATATCGACGCGTCCGTCGATCTGCGTGGCCGCATTCTCAACCCCGAGCTCGCCACGCAGGACGCCGTTCATCCGGTCGCGCTGCGCAATGCGCGCACCGGCCGCAAGGGCATCTACGTCAATCCGGGCTTCACGCTGCGGTTTGACGGTTGGACCGCGCAGGAATCCGCATCGCTGCTGAATTATCTGTATAGCCAGATCGCGCGCCCGGAATTTTCGCATCGGTTCCAGTGGGCGGCTGGCTCGCTCGCCATCTGGGACAATCGCTCCACCTGGCATCTCGCCCTCAACGACTACGCCGGCCAGCGACGCCTGCTCCATCGCATCACGGTTAAAGGCGAAGCGCTGAACTGAGGCGAGCGACGTGACGAGACAGAAGTTTTTCTAGGCGGCGCGCCGCGCGCTCGCCGCACTCTTCGCCCTCTATTGCCTGCCCGGCGAGGTGGTGGAGACGATCCGCGCGGCCCCTTCGTCTGAATCGGGAGCGAGTATGCTGACGACAAGCTTCGTTGAAGTCGATGGCCATCCCGTCGGCATTGTCTGGCACGAAGACGATGGGTGCTATTTCATCGGCGCAAGCGCAATGCTCGCCGCTATCGACGGTTTGCATTTTCCATCCTTGCGATCAGCTCAAGACGCGGCTGCCGATGTTCTTAGAAGCGCATGCTCCGAGAGCGCGACGCAACAATCCCCGTAGCTGAATATGCGGTCGATGCCCTTCAAGGCATGTGGCGAATGTCGGCTCAGCTTAACACTATCCCCATGGCGGCGCTGGTAGGCTTCGCCATTCGGCCGCTGGAGCACTGCGCCGGGCGCAGGGTTCTTCATGATGCGGGCGGAAGATGGATTCCGTGTAGCGATGGAGCGATTGCTTCCGCCCGCCGTTCGGATGACCCAACTATGCGCCGCAACGGTTACGGTAAAGTGATCAACATCGCCTCCGGCGCCGCAATCAAGGGTTTGCCGAACCTTCTGCATTACGTCGCCAGCAAGGGCGCCGTGATCTCGATGACCCGCGCCATGGCACGCGAGCTCGACGGCGACGGCATCCGCGTCAATTGCATCGCGCCAGGCCTCACCATGAGTGAGAATACCCGCAACAATGCCGATTGGTCCGGCGCCACATATGCCGCCAATCTCGTCAGCCGTGCGATCCGGCGCGATGCGCTCCCCGAAGATCTACTCGGCGCGTTGCTCTTTCTCGCTTCCACCGATAGCGATTTCATGACGGGCCAAACTTTGGCGGTCGACGGCGGCTCGGTGATGATCTGATGATCCACCGGACAACAACACCAGTCCGGCGTGAGACGCCTGGAGTTCTCGATCTGACACGGACAGGGAAGTGATCGACCTATTCCGGTTATCTTGCGTCGAAACTCCACGCCAAATTGTATTTTTCATAGAATGGAATCCCGCGACGGGGCTGGCTCAGGAAGCTGCCGCACTCCGGCCTCGTTCGGCCTCCCGCAATTGCCGACGCAGAATCTTTCCTGTCGTCGTCATCGGCAGCTCCGGGACGAATTCGATGGCGTGAGGAACTTCATGCCTTGCCAGACGTCGGCGGACAAAATCGCGAATATCCTCCATCAGCGCCGCGCTCGGCTCCGCATCGCCTTTCAGAACGATGAACGCCTTGATCGATTCCGTGCGCACGGGGTCTGGCGCGCCGATGACGGCCGCCATGACCACGGCGGGATGGCGGCCCAGCGTATCCTCGATCTCGGACGGGCCGATGCGATAGCCCGCGCTGGTGATGACGTCGTCGGCGCGTCCACGAAACCAGAAATAGCCGTCCTCGTCGCATTGGGCGAGATCGCCTGTGATCAACCAGCCCTTCGCGAATTTCTCGCGCGTGGCGATCGGGTCCTGCCAATATTCCAGCATCATGACGGGATCAGGAGCGCGGAAAGCCAGATTTCCGATCACGCCTGACGGCAAGGGTTCTCCACTGTCGTCGACGATTCCCGCGATATGGCCGGGGACCGCGCGGCCGAGCGAGCCGGGCTTCAGGTCCATGACGTTTCCGTTGGAGCAAAGCACGAGGTTGCATTCGGTCTGGCCGAACATTTCGTTGACGGGACAGCGCAGCGCCTTGCCGCTTCCCCATCGCCGCCCTCGAACATGGCGTGCGCGAGCGCGTGCACCGTGTTTGCGTTCTCACGCCGCAGCGCGTAGGCGCGTTCAAGCATCCCACGACCCCGCGCCACCTCACGGTTCTCGGCCAGCGACCAACCGTGGTGGGTGAGAAACCACCAATCGTCAGCCGCAAAGGAAGCCGCGTATCGTTCGCAGAGATCCACCCGCGCCTGATCATGGTTCCGCATTCCGGAGAAGGCGAAAAGGCCGAAAGCTCCCATGGGAAGCGAGAAAATCACCGCATCTCTGGGCCAGCGCTCGATGTGCTCCAGCGCGACCGGGATGGAGTCGCGCGGCGGCCCCAGGATAGTTCGCGCCAGGACGTTGACGTGGCTTCTTTCCCGCTCATCTCCGCTGTCGCCGACCTTCGCCTGCGCCGCAGCAATGCAGGTGCGCGCCAGCGCTGCTTCTGCTCGTATGGCATGTAACCGCGCGCGGGCCGCGTGCGCGAGAGGGAAATCCGGGTCTGCGGCGACGGCGGCGTCAAGCGCCTCCGCGGCGCCTGGCCATCCCGCCAGCATCAACGTGACGCCCTCGCGATAGCGCTCTGCAGCTTCAGCGGAACTGGAGGAAATAGGGAGCCCGTGCGTGTCGAAGTCGGCCATATCGGCGTTGTTCCGAATTGTTGCTGAAGCTCGGCCGCGCTTCGTTTGCCGGCCCGGTGGACGTCATTGATAGCGGTCCCTCGCCTGTCCGTCTTTCGATTAGAGGACGATCCGTGTAGAATAGCGGACAGAGACGTCGATCATGCTGGATTGGACCATCCTGACTGCGCCGCCGGACGCAAAAGCCCCCGATCCTCTCACGATGCGGGCGCAGACGTTGGCCCCGCGCAGCTACTTTCCCGATCATGCCCATGACTGGGGGCAGCTGGTCTATGCAATCACAGGAGCGCTTGCGGTCGGCGTGACCGGTCGCTCCTTTGTGATCTCTCCAGAACAAGCTGTCTGGCTTCCGACCGGCGTGACACATCGTGTGGGATCGCTGTTCGGCGCGGAATTCCGTAGCCTCTGGATCGCGCGCGAGATCGCGGCGGGATTGCCTCGTGAAGCCACGGTGTTTTCGGTAGGTCCCCTTTTACGCGCCCTGATCGGCGAGGTCGTCGCTCTGGGCGGAAAAAAGGACCACGAGGGTTACAGTGATCGGGTAACGCAGCTGGTTATCGATCAGCTCTCGCGCGCCAAGCCCATTTCAGCCGCGTTGCCTTGGCCGGGCAGCGCGACACTCACCCGAATGTGCGAGGCGCTGTACCGCGATCCTGCCGATGCTCGCACGGCAGAGGATTGGGGCCGCGAACTTGGGATGTCCTCCCGCACGCTGACGCGCCGCTTCGAGGCTGAAGTCGGCATGAGCTTGCGTTCCTGGCGTCACCGGATGCGCCTCTTCAAGGCAATCGAACTCCTGGGCGGCGGCATGAACATCACGAGCATCGCGATGGAGCTCGGCTATGGCTCTCCATCTGCGTTCATCTACGCGTTCCGCACCACGCTCGGTGTGAGCCCGCAGGGCTACATGCGCGGCGAGCATCGGCAGACCTGACGACCGTTCTGGCTGGTGGTCAGGCCGCCTTGGGCAAATTGGCCGCAAAATGCGGGTAAGTCTCGCTGAGCTGCTCTCGAATCTCAGTGCGCATCAGGTGGAGCGTGGCTGCATCCGGCAGCGGCGTCGTCGCTGAGCATTCCACATTTTCGTAATCGAAGCCGGTCATTTCGCGAACCTTCTCCGCAGCAACGCCGGGATGCACGCTCTCGAGGCGGAAACGGCCGCCCTCGCGATCGAAGGAAAACAGAGCGGCGTTGGTCAGCAGCGCGTGCGGACCGCCCTTGCGATAAAGACCGGCGTCGCTCGTCCCGGGGGCCGAAATAAAATCGACTTTGTCGACCAGCACGCGCGGGCTGTGCTCCTCCCGAAACAGGATCACGCGGGGGATGAGGAAGTAGAGATAGGCCGATCCGTAGGAGCCGGGCCAGCGAACCTCGGTCTGCGGATAGGCGCCCGCGCCCACCAGATTGACATTGCCGCGCCCGTCGATCTGTCCGCCGCCCAGAAAGAACGCGTCCAGACGTCCTTGCGCGGCGCAGTCGAACAATTCCTCGGAGCCGCCGGTAAACCAATTGTGCTTGACCGAGCCCAGGATCGATATCTGGACGGGCTCGCCGCCCGCTTGCCGTTCGAGGGCGCGATGCAGCATGGCGCCGGCCGCCGGCATCGGCGACGACATCCCGACCGCGATGCGTCGGACGCCCTTGAGCAGACCGGCGATGGTGTAGATCAGAAGCTCCTTGCTCGTGCACTCCGACATTACGCGGCGCTCCGGCTGCCGTGCAGATATTCCTGCAGCCCCTGTTCGGATCTCGCGAGCTGCGCGTAGCGCGCAATCTCGGCATTGTCCGGCGGATATTCCGCGTAAAGCCCAGTGGGCCACGCTCCGTTCTTGAGTTCCGCGATCGCGTTCACATACATCGCGGGCAGCACCCCCGCCGCGAGCCGCTCGTCTTCGAGCAGCGACGTATCCGAGATCTTCTCGACGGTGACGAAAGTCTGCTTCGAGGCGTAGGCAAGCAACATCAACTCGCGGCGTCGGCCGAGGCGGACATTTCCGAACCGATCGGCTTCGGGCGCATGAATCAGTGAGATGTCGGGCTGGATCGCGGAGACGGCCACCAGTTTGTCGCCCTTGTCGAACGGATTGGAGATGATCGTCCAATCGGGCCGGTTCTCGAGGATGTCGCTGCCGATGATGCCGCGGATCGGCATGAAGGGGATACCCTTTTGAGCAGCCACGAGCCCGGCAAAGACCGCCGGGCACGTTGCGTCCAGGATGCGAACCGCACCAGACTTTACAGCCCGGTTGAAACATGGCGCGCCGCCGATCTCGCCGAGGCTGACGGCGCTGGTCTCGACCGTCTTCACCGCGCCGGCCCCGATCAACACGTCGACCTGCATTCCGCCGATCGGTGCGCAGACGATGTGAAGGTTCCCGATTCCGCGCTCAATGAGGAGCCGAGCGACCGCCGGACTGGCGCCGTTGTCGTCGGGCGCCAAGCCCAGCTTGCATCCGGACGGAACGCGCGCGACCAGCTCTTCGGGCGACAGAAATTCGGTCATGCAGTTCCTCCGATGCGCCTCGTCCGGGCGCGTTCCTCCCGCCGACTGTACGTACTTGGCTCGATCCGGTCTCTCGATAAGCCGTCATGCAATGTAGATCAGCGGCCAAGATCGACCATGCCGTGTGTCCTCCTTGACGAGCTTGACCGATAGAATGTTCGGCCTCCGATCCTTTTGGGCAACGCGATCATTGCGCGAGGCCTGCGCGCTTATCGAAGGTCAAGGATCGGATGCGCCCGTGCGCGCCACGTGTCCGCGCCGGGACGCGCGGCCGGGACGAAGGAGCAGACAATTGCGCAAACCGCAGATACCGATGTTCGGCCGCCGCGACGCGCTGGCCTGCGGCCTCGCCATGCTTGCTCCTCTCGCCGCGAACGCAGCCGAGCTCTACGGACTGCGCCAGGACGGCCGTGAGGCGGCGCCCGGCGAGATCGGCGGCTGGCGTCTCGTCTATTTCGGCTACACGCGCTGTCCCGACGTCTGCCCGGTGTCGCTGCAGACCATGGCGCTGGCCCTCGGCGAACTCGGCGCGATCGGCGAGCGCATCACGCCGGTTTTCGTCACCGTCGATCCGGAGCGCGACACGCCGAAGGTCGTCGCCGACTATGTCGCGTATTTTGGCCCGCGCTTCGTCGGCCTGTCGCCGAGCCCCGAACAGCTCGAGCGGCTGGGCAGGGAATGGCGCTTGACCGTGAAGCGCGTCGAGACGAAGGAACGCGACGCCTATCTGATCGACCATACGGCGATCATCTTCCTCGTCGATCCCTCCGGCTCGATCATCGGCCGCTATCCGCACGACCTCGATGGCCGCGTGCTGGCGAACCGCATCCGCTCGAGCATGCTGTCGAACTGACATGGACCGGGGCCAACGACTCTCGCGCAGCTTCGGCGCCGTCGACGTCGGCGCGGACGAACGCCGCCGCCTGATCCGGCGGACGTTTCGCGAAGTGGCGCCGCGCTACGATCTCATGAACGACCTCATGAGCATGGGCGTGCATCGCCTGTGGAAGTCTGCCTTCGTCGACCTCGCCGCGCCCGCGCCCGATGATTTCGCCGTCGACCTCGCGGGCGGCACGGGCGATATCGCGATCGCCCTGGCGCAGCGCGGCGCGCGCGTGGCGGCCGTCGATCCCTCGGCCGAGATGATGGCGGTCGGCCGGCGGCGCGTCGGCGCCCGAAACGTCGGATGGATCGCCGCGGAAGGCGAGCGGCTTCCGTTCGCCGACGCGTCCGTCGATCTGCTGACCGTCGCCTTCGGCATTCGCAACGTCACACGGATCGACGACGCGCTCGCCGAGATCGCGCGCGTGCTGAAGCCCCGCGGACGCTTCCTGTGTCTTGAATTCTCGACGCCCGACGCGTGGTTGCGACCATTCTACGGCCTGTGGTCGCGCACGGCGATCCCGGTTCTCGGCGCGGCGGTCTCCGGTCGGCGCGCGGCCTATCGCTACCTTGTCGAATCCATCCACCGCTTTCCAGACCAGGACGAATTCGCCACGATGATCGCACGCGCCGGCCTGGTCGACGTCGGCTGGCGCAATTGCTCGTTCGGCATCGCGGCGATCCACACCGCGCGCAAGCCCGCGTGATGCAGGGCAGGGCGATCGGGCTCGGTCCGCGAGCGTCCGGTTTCCGAATGGGGCGCAATGGAAGCTATCGACCGCTTGCCGCCGTTCGTCGGAGGCGCGCTCAATGTCCGCTATTCATGATAGCGGACATTGCCGCCGCATCGCTTATCAGCCGCCGATGCCGAGCGACACCGGCCGTGATCAGGCGTAGGCGGCGGCTCCGCCCCAACCAAAGGCCGGACGACCGTCTTTCGGCTCTTCTTGGCGTCTGCTCGTCAGAGACAGTCGCTTCCTGCGGCGGCTACGGGAGGCGCGAAACGTAAACGCATATCTTCTGATGGTGGCCGCCGACGGGGAGACGGCGCGCCTGAAAGTTTCTGCGATATAGCGCAGGAAAGTCAGAACCCGAACGCTGGCGGAAAGAAGCGCAGCGATTGTTGCAAGCTCAATATACATGATGGTGTCGCCCGCAAGCAAAATCGAAAGCTCTATCGGCAGGCTCAGGGAGAAGGCCGCGACAAGGAGAAATATCGCGAACAGCCTGATCGCTTGGAAGAACGTCAGATCGTTCAGGAAGTTCGCAAAATCGACGACGAACGTTTGCCAAAGCCAGTCGCCGAAGTCGGCCGGCCTGTCGATTGTCCATTTACGCCACCACACTTGAATGCCGTGTTTCGTAAGCATGGTATTCTCTCGGTCGCTTTCTCGACAACGATGCCGAATGTCGAACTACATCGCAAGCAGCCAGTCCGGGCCGCCTCTGTCAATGACGGTTCCCTGCCCATCCCTCCTGTCCGCAACCTCCGCTTGCGGCTGATCCGGGACGACAGCGCCGCTCACTTGCCCGCGCGCGCCAGGATTGCGCGGCGCAGGGCCGGGTCGCGCCAGTCGCCTTGTCCGTTGAGGCGCGCGATTTCCTGCCCATCCGCGTCCATCAGGATCGTCGTCGGCAGGGTTTCCACGCGCAAGGCCTTCGCCGCCTCGCGGTCGAGGTCGTGGTAGATCGCCAGCCCGCCGACGTCGAGCGCAGCGATCGTGCGGTCGATCGCGCCCCAGCCGAGGCGGTCGATGGAGATCGCGGCGACGCGCACGCCCGCGCCGCGCATGTCGTCCTGCAGCGATTTCAGCGCCGGCAGCTCCTCGCGGCAGGGCAGGCACCACGTCGCCCAGAAATGGACCAGCGTGATGCGGGCGCGCAATTCGGCGCCCGCGTGCACGCCGCCGTCGCGGTCGCGCACCGCGAAGACCATGGGCGTGGGCGTAGACGCCTTAAATTCGACGGCCGGCGCCGGCCCCGCCGCGAGCGCGAGCAGCAGGGCGAGCGCCACGCGTATCATCGCGGCAGGCTCAGCAACAGCCCGACGATCGCCAGCGCGAGCCCGATCTGGAAGCGCACGGTGGCGCTGAGCTGCCGGTTCATGGCGCGCGAGATCGGGGTCTGCGCGAGGAAATGACCGCGCACCAGCGCGACGGCGAGCCCGCCAGCCGCAATGACGCCCGCCGCTCGCGACAAAGGCCAGAGCGCCGCGCCGGCCAGCAACGTGGCGGCGGCAAGCTCGGCCGTGTAGAGAAACGCCGTGCGTCGCGCGCCGAGCAGAATGGCGAGCGTGCGCCGTCCGGACGTCGCGTCCTGCGCGCGGTCGCGATGGTTGTTGACAGTGAGCACGGCTGCAGCTGGCAGGCCGAGCGCGACGCCGAGCAGCAGCGCCGTCGCGTCGATCGCGCCGACCGCGAGCCACACGATGCCCGCCGTCGCCGCGACGCCGAAGAACAGGATAACGAAGACCTCGCCGAGCGGCGAGGCCGAGATCGGCGCGGGGCCATACGAGTAGGACCAGGCGGCGATCAGCGAGGCGACGCCGACGGCGAGGATCGGCGCACCGCCGTAGGCGACGACGACGAGGCCAGCGAGCGCGGCGACGAGCGTCGCGACGAGCGCGCCGCGCCGCACGCGCGCCGCCGACATCAGGCCGGCGCCGACCAACCGCAGCGGACCGAGCCGCTCGGCGCCGTCCGCGCCGCGCCCGCCGTCGGCGGAATCGTTGGCGAGATTGGTGGCGATCTGGATCGCGACGGCCGACAGCGTCGCGGCCAGGACGGGAACGATGTCGACGTGGTGGAAAACGGCGAAGGAATAGGCGACGCCGACGATGATCGGGGTCAGCGACAGCACGAGCGTCTGCGGGCGCGCGCCGTGGATCCAGATCCCGATCGGCGAAAGAGAGGCGGCAGCGTTCACAACAGGTCTCCCCGCCGGAACACGAAATAGCCGGCCAACGCTGACCCCAGCCCCAGCGCCGCAGGGTAGACCAGCGACCAGATCATGAAACCCGTACGGCCGAAAACGTCGAACACCGCATAGGCGGTAGACCCGAGAAGGATAAGTTGCGGGTCGAACAGCACCATCGAGCCGATGCGGAACACCTGCAGCGGATTGAGCAGCGCGATGGCGACGACGCCCTCGATCGGCATGCGGTCGCGGATGAGGACGCCGAGCAGCAGCAGGTCGAGGCCCAGGATGAGGACGAGCCACAGCAGGAAGGCCGCGGTCTGCGCCATGTCGACAGAGGCGGACACGGAGGCGATGAAGAAGCCGATGCCGACGAAGGTCAGGATCATCGCTAGCAGCATGCCAATGTCGAAGCCGAGCTGCTCCCATGGCACGGCGACGCCGCGCGCGACCCCGTAGAGCACGGCCGCGGCGAGCGCGCCGACGACGGGCGCGGCGGCGAGCACGTAGCGCGCGCAGAAGCGGCCCGCATACCACGCGTCCAGACGCACCGGCAGGCCGAGCACGTATTCGAACACGCCGGCCTCGCGATCGCCGGTCAGCGCGCGCACCGTGGTGATCAGCACGAAGATCGGCAGGATCGCCATAGTGAGCTGGATGTAGGCGACGAGCGTGCGCGATAAGCCGGTGAAGCCGAGCACGCGGCTCTCGGTGAGGCCGAAGACGAGCAGAACGCCGACGAGCCCGAAGAAGACGAACGCATAGGCTGCGAACCATTTCGCGCGCAGCGCCTGCGCGATCTCGAGCTGGAAGGTCGCGACGAAGCCCGAGCGGCCTTCGCGCACAATATTGTCGGCGGCGGTGTGGATCGTGTCGCGCATCATGCGCCTCTTGCCGGCGTGTCGCACAGCGCGCGCGCGCGGATCGCCGCCACCGCCGCCGCATAATCGAGCGGATGGCCGACGGCCGGGGCCCGCCGCATGGCCGTGACCCATCGGCGTCGCGCCGCCCGCGCGGAAATGCGCGGTGCGCGCGTCGAGCCAGCGCGTCGGTTCGGTCTCGTCGGCCGCCCAGATCAGAAGGTCGGCGCGGTCCAGTTCCTTGCGCGCGACGGCGTCGAGCGCCGCGCAGCCGAAGTCATCGTAGACGCGCACGCGGCCGTCGTCGCGATCCCAGATTTCGGCGGTCCAGCGCAGATCGGCGATGGTCATGCCACAATTCTGGCAGGCTTCGCGGCCGAGCCGGATCGCGCGCGGGCCGGGCGTCTTGTCGGCGCAACCTACAAGCGCGGCCGCGCAAGCGCTAAGACCGATGCAGACAAAACCGCGCCGGCTCGGGCGCAGCGCGCTGTCAGACGCGCGCGGAATCATCAGGCGCTCCTTCACTCGATTGTTCGCGTAACTCGACGCCCGCGACGAGGCCCGCGTGCCGTGCGACGAAGCCGAGGAAGCGCAGGCGATCCGGCCCGGCGACCGCGCCGGTCCAGACGCGCTCCGGCCCTTCGGCGAGCCGCCATTCGCGGGCGGCGCGCGAGAAACTGTCCTCGGCGCGCGCGGTCTCGATCCGCGCGAAAAAGCGCGAGCCGAGCGCGCCGGCGTCGGCGACCGTGTCGTCGAGCACGATGCGGCCGGAGTCCAGCTCGACGACGCGATCGACCAGCGGCGCGATCTCGTCGAGGCGGTGGCTCGACACGATCATCGCGGTCGAGCGTTCGCGCTCGGCGAGCAGGCCGAAGAAGGCGGCGCGCGCCGCCGGGTCGAGATTGGCGGCGGGCTCGTCGAGGATCAGCAGCCGCGTCGGACGGCCGAGCGCGAGCGCGATCATCAGTTTCTGCTTCATGCCGCCCGACAGGCGCACGAAGGCGCGACTGCGGATCGGCGCGAGCTTCAGCCCGAGCGCGTCGGCCACCTTCTCGATCGCCTCCACCGTCGCGCCCGACACGTCCGCGACGTAGCGCACGAAGGAGCCGACCGGCATTTCGAGGCGGGGGGCGATCTGCGGCACGAAGCCGATCATGCGCAGCAGCTTCGCGCGGTCGCGCCGCGGATCGAGCCCATCGACGGCGATGCGGCCGGAGAACGTGTATTCGCCGAGCAGACAGCGGAACAGGCTGGTCTTGCCCGCGCCGTTGGAGCCGACGAGCGCGATGCGCTGGCCCGAGGGAGCGGCGAGCGTCAGCCCGTCCAGAACCCGCGCGGCGCCGAAACTCTTCGTCAGGCCGTCGATCTCGATCATTCCGGCTGCTCCGCCGCCTCCTCGTCGTCCACCCCTCGACGTGTAACGCCGAGAATATCGAAAGTCAGCGCCCCGGTTGGGCAGACGTCGAGGCACATGGCGCAGCGCGTGCAGTCCGCCCCAATCGGCGTCGTCACGTCGCGCGCATAGCCGAGCTTGGTCATGTCGAGCACGTGCGGCACCAGGCACACCTGGCGGCACTTGCCCTCATGCAGGCAGTGGTTGGCGTCGTACATGACGCGCACCGGCGCCGACACGCCGGCGAGCCCATAGCCGAGCCCGACAGGACAGACGTAGCGACACCAGAAGCGGCGCGACCAGAAGATTTCGACAACCAGCAGCGCCGCGATCCAGGCGAGCCCGAGCGTCGTGCCGTAGATGATGGCGCGCGAGAGAATGCCGACCGGCGAAATCCACTCGAACACCGGATAGCTGGTGACGAAGGCCAGAATGGCGAAGACCACGAACATGACGATGCGCAGGCGCCGGTCGAGCTCGTGATCCTTCACCCAGTGCTTGTCCGCGAGCTTGAGATGCAGCATCTCCGCGATCTCGGACAGGAAGTGGTAGGGGCACACCCAAGAGCAGAAATTGCGCCCGCCGATCACCGCGTAGATCAGCAGGACCGTGGTCACGCCAATCACGAGATTGAGCACGACGTGCTTGTGCGCCATCATCAGCTGCAGCGCCGAATTGAGGTCGGCGAAGTGGAAGCCGAACACGCGCGAGGCGGTCAGCGCGCCTTCCACGAGCTGCAGGTCGAGCCAGTAGGACAGGACGAACAGTCCGTTGACGATGAACAGCGAGGCCCAGCGCATCGCGCGCCATTTCGGAAAGCCAAGCTTGCCCGCGCGTTCCTCGGCGATCGCCGCCTTGCGGCGCTTGCGCTCGGCCGGGGTCTTCTTGAAGGCGAGCAGGTCGCGCGCCTCCGCACTCATGTCCGCGGGCGCGGGGCGCTTCGGTTGCGCGCCGAACATCAGCGCCAGATCGCGCAGCTTGCGGCGCAGAAGACGCAGACTCATGCCGCGCCTCCCTTGATCTCTCGGCCCGTGATGCGGATATCGACGCGGATCGCGACGGGGTCGGTCGGGCAGATCATCTCGCACACTCCGCAGCCGACGCAGGCGTCCTTGATGACGGGCGTGCGCCGTATGTCGCGCGGATCGTCGGACATGGGCGCGAGCGCGATGGCGTTTTCGATTGGGCACTGGCGCACGCACAGGTCGCAGAGCGTCAGGTCATATTCGTGCTCGGCCACCGGCTGCGGCTTCCAGCGGTCCTGCTCGGCGTAGCGCAGGCGACCCTTGAACGCCTCGCCGCGCGCCAGGCCGCGGAAACCCTCGCCCTTGCGCGCCAGGCACGCGTCGGGCGCGACGAGTTTGGCGACGCCCATGCGGCTCTGCTCCTTCTTGTCGAGCAGGTGGCTGAGCGCGCCGGTCGGGCAAGCGAGCACGCATTGCACGGCGTCGCAGGAGAAATCGCAGGGCTGCGCGCGCGCGACGATGTAGGGCACGCCATTGCCGAGAAACTGGTCGATGTCGCCGAGCCGGATCGCGTTGACCGGGCAGACCTGCACGCATTGCCCGCACTTGATGCAGGCGGCGAGAAAGTCCTCCTCATCGAGCGCGCCGGGGGGGCGTAGGCGCGGCGCGGCCACGACGGTCCTGTGCTCGACGAGGCCAAGCAGGGCCGCGCAGGCCACCGCGCCGCCGACGCCGGCCGAGCGCAGGAAGCGCCGGCGCTCTTCGTCGACGCGGCGCGAGCGGGGAGGGGGGTCGAAGTCGTCGGCGTCGGCGCTCATCCTCGGGCCTCCACAGCGACAGGGTCGAGTGCGCCGGCGTCCGGCGCGGGCGCGATGCGCGGCGCCGGATCGTTCAGCAGGAGCCGCGGCTCGGTCAGCGATCCCAGCCGCTCGACAAGATCGATCAGTTCGAGCGACGGCGCGGAGCGAAAGAATTGCGCATCCGGCACGTCCATCCACAGCCGGTCCGCCCAACTCCACACCCGATACGGCGTGTCGCCGACGCCGTCACGGTTGCGGTCGAAGCCGTCGTAGCCGTCCCAGAAATTGCCCGTCCAGCGGTTGCGGTCGGCCGAGCCGCCGCCGGAGACCGTCGCGACCGAATGATTGCCGACGAAGGAATTGCCGCCGAACTCGCTGCCTTCGCCGGTCGAGTGGAAGGCGACGGCGACGCCGTTATAGGCGAGCCTGTTCGCCGCGACGACGTTCGGGCCGTCCGGATCGTCGGGCGAGGCGTCGAGATAGAGGCCGCGCGCATTGGCGTAGATGTCGTTGTGCTCGACATGCGCGCGCGAAGTCTCCTTGAAGCCGATGCCGATGCTGGATGGACCCTGGCCGCCGCGGATGACGTTGTCGACGATCGTGTTGTCGTTGGAATACATCAGGAACATGCCGACCGTGCTGGACAGCACGCTGTTGGCGGTCAGCCGGTTGCGATGCGAATACATGAGATGCACGCCGTAGCGGCTGTCGCGGATGCGATTGCCCGCGAACACGTTCTCCTTGGCGTACCAGACGACGGTGTCGCGCACGCGCGAAATGTCGTTGTCCTCGATGCGGTTGCCGTTGGAGTACCAGACGCGGATCGAATCGCCGCGCAGGGCCTCCGGCAAGGGCTTTGATGTGATGCGGTTGCGACGGATGATGTTCATGTCGGCCTGCTTGAGATCGAAGCCGAACAGGCAGTCCTCGATCGTGTTGTCGCGATAGAGTCCGCGCGCGGCGCGCAGCCGGATCGCGCTGTCCGTCGATTCGTGGCGTTCGCCGGAATTGCGCAGCGTCAACCCGATCACCTGCGCATCGTCCGCCGTCACGGTGAGGATCGAGCCGATTCCGCCGCCGTCGACGATCGCGCCGGGCTCGCCCTCGATCCGCATGGCGCGCTTGACGAGCCCTGGCGCGGCGTAGACGGCGGGCGCCAGATGCAGCACGCCGCCGGTCGGCGTTGCGTCGATCAGCGGCTGCAACGCGACGGCGCCCGGCGGAAAGCGGCGCAGGCTTTCCATCTCCTCCTCCGAGCGCGGGTCGGGCGGCGGCGGATGGTGATCGGCGAAGCCGGCGTCGCGCGTCAGATCGTACACGCCGTATGTGGCAGCCATCCGCCCGAAGGCGAAAGCGACGAGGCCGACGACCGCCGCGCCCGAGACGAGCAGCGCGCCCGCCCTGGTCCAGCGTAGCAAACGGCCCGGCGCGCGCATGGCGTCAGTCCCTCCGCGCATCCGGCGCTGCGCGACGCGCGAGGATCGACACGGCCATGGCGGCGGCGACCACGCACATCAGCGCGAAGCCGATGGAGGGATAGGAATGGGTGGTGAACTGCGCGACCTTGCCGTCGCCGAACACGGTCGGCATGAACGGCTTCAGCGTGAAGGCCCCCATGGCGTTGAGGCTGTGGCCGTACCACCATAGCCATCCCGCGTATTCGGCGACGAAGGCGGCCGGCAGGATAAGCGGCGCGAGGCCGAGCGCATAGAACAGCGGCGACCGCGCATTGCGCGCGAGCCACAGGAACGCGAGCATGGCGACGAGCACGAGCGCATAGACGATGACGAGCACGTTCCGCATGATCGACACGAGATGCGCGTTTTTCGTTGGCTCGTTGAACCAGCGCCCCAGGCTCTCCTCGTAGTGCCAGGCCATCACGTCGATGCCGCGGCCGGTCCAGGCCGGCGTCGGGTCGGTAATACTGGCGGGCGCCTTCTGTTCGTAGACGACCTTGAGCAGATCGATCAGCTGCTGCTTGCTCGCGTCGGCGCCGAGCGTCGGCGGCGCAGTATCGCCGATATGGCTCTTGGCGAGCGATTCCCTGAGCTGGCGGACGACGGGATGCAGGTTCTCGTTCTTGGCTTCGTCGTCGGCGCGGCCCAGGCTGTCGACCAGGCCGACGATCCAGCCCTTGTCGAGATAGCGCACGCCGTTCGGCGCGAACAGCGACAGCGACATCCACACCGCTATCCCCGCGAAGGCGGCCGTCATCACGCCGAGCCTCAGCCGCCGGCCCGGCAGCGCGAAGCCTATGATCAGCACGCCGAGAAACGCAAACAGGAAGGGCGACAGCAGCTTCTCGACGGGGCCGCCCGAAGCGATCGGATACATGCCGACGAAATGGTTGATCGTGTCCATCTCGTGCACGCAATCGAGCGCCTCCTTCTCGACAACCTCCGTCGACTTGCGGATCTCGCAGCCGTTGGAGATGCGGTTGACGTGGAAGTTGATCCGCACGCCGTCGGGGAACGTTTGCGCGGGGTAATTCGGAGCGGTCAGCGCCACCCACCATGCCGGCTGGAAGAATGAGGCGCCGAGCGCGATCAGCGCGACTAGCGCCGCGAGCCGGCACAGGATCGCCGCCTTGGACGGGCCGCGCAGAGGCCCCGACTTGGCGCGCCGCGGTTCATGCATGGTCATGTTCCTCATAACGACGCGCGCCGCTGCGCCGCCATTTGTCAGGCGACGCGGCTGTCTGCGCCATCGACTTCTTCAATGCGTCGAACCGGCGAGCCCGCGGCTCACTTGAAGTCCGGGTTCTTCCAGCCCTTCGGCGCGACAAGATCGGCCGGCGGCTTCAGGCGCGACACGTAGTCAAGCACGGCCATCGTGTCGCGATCCGAGAAGTTCTTGATCTGCTCGACCATTTCCGGATTGGAGTTGCGGCGCTTGCCTTCCTTGATCCAGCGGTATTGCCGCAGCAGGTATTCGTAGTGCTGCGCCTGGATGCGCGGATAGAACTTCTCGGCGTTGCCTTCGCCTTCCTTGCCATGGCAGCGCACGCAATTGTCAGCGTAGAGCTTGGCGCCGAGCTCCAGATCGTCGCCCTTTCCGACGCCGTTCTCCGGATTCATCTTCAGGATCGCGATATATTCCGAGACGTCGGCGATCGCCTGCGTGCCGCCGATTTCCGACGGCAGCGCGAACGGATACATGGTCGGATTGTCGCGATGTCCGTCGCGGATGTCGGCGAGTTGCTTGATGATGACCGTGCGGTGCTGGCCGGCGAGCTGCGGGAACGTGCCGTCCGGCAGACCCCAGCCCTCGGGCTGGTGACAGGCCGAGCAGACCTCGTAGACGTCCTTGCCGTTCTCCTTGTTCGGCTTCAGCGTCAGGGCCTCTTCGCGTTCGCCGCCCTGGCTCATCCATTCCTTCTTCGTCTTGTTCGCTTCGAACTTCTGCTGATCGACGGCGGGGCCGGCGGCCAGCGCAACGCCTGCCATCAGCAGGCTGGCCGTGGCCGAAAGGAAGAATCTGTTCATTGCCGGTCTCCGTCTCTCGTTTCTCACAAGTCTGCACATTGCGTTCGCGCGCCGGGCCGTCACTTGGCCGGCCGCTCGATCTGCGACAGATAGTCCGCGATGGCCGCGATCTTCTGGTCGTCGAGCTTCTTGGCGAACGGGACCATCGCCGCGATTCGTCCTCCCTTGCGTATGCCGTCACGGACTTCGGTCATCTGCAGCGTGATGTAGTCGCGCTTCTGCGCCGCCAGCAGCGGATAGGCAGGCAACGGCTTCAGCCCTTCGGCGCCGTGGCAGGTGATGCAACCGCCCTTGAGGTAGGCGTCCTTGCCTGCGGAGAGCCGCGCGGCGTCGGGCGCTGGCTCGAGCGGGCGCGGCTTCGGCGTCGGCTGGCTCGCCAGGAAGTCGGCGATCGCCGCGCGTTCCTCGGCATTGATCAGATGCATGATGTCCTTCATGCCCTGCGTGCGCGGGTAGCCGCGCGCATCGGGGCCCGAGACGCGCGAGCCGTCGGCGACCGCGTTCATCTGCGCCAGCAGGTATTTCGCGTCCTGACCGGCGAGATCGGGAAAATTCTGGATCGCCTTGCCGCCGTCCTTGCCGTGGCAGGCGACGCAGCTTTTCGTGCGATAGAGCGCCTTGCCGTCGAGCGTCGTCTGGGCGGCGGCCATGCCGTTCGTCGCGAGCGCGGCGGCGAGGCCAAGGAACATGATGCGCAGTACGGTCATATCGAAACGGTCTCTGTTTTCGTCGGGCGGCCGGACGTGCGGTCGGTCGAGAAGATCAGGCCGGCGGGGCGCGTCAGGAACGCCCCGCCGACGGAGACCGGCCAGGAGTCGGCCGATCCCCGATACGTTCACTTGGTCGCCGTCTTGGCGCCGTGCTCTTCGAGGTAGGTCTTCACGCGCAGACCGATGTCGGCCGCCTTGACCTGGTACTGCCACCACTGGTTCGCCCAGAGGGTGCCTTGCTGCCAGTCTTCCTTCTTGGCGGCTTCTTCCGCCTTGGCGCGGGCGTCCTTCATGAAGTTGAGCTGGTCGGTCGCATCGTCGACCAGCGCCACGACCGTCGGGAAATCCTTGTAGTTGGTCGACAGGATGTACTTGACCACCGTGTCGATGACGGCCTGCGTATCGAGGTTGGTCTTGTACTGCTTGTCGTAGTCGGCCTTGGTGTAGACCGCGCCCTCGGTTTTCTTGACGGCCGCCTGCTCGACCAAGCCCTTCGGCTTGACCATCAGATAGCCTTCCATCTCGAGATGCAGCGCCGAGCAGAACTCGGTGCAGTAGTACGAGAAGGCGCCGGGCCGATCGGCCTTGAAGGTGACCGACGCGGTCTTGCCGGGCTCGAGGCTGAGGTTGCCGACATAAGTCGAGACCGCGAAACCGTGCGTCTCGTCTTCCGCGCGCTCGGCGTTGGTCCAGTGGAAGATGATCTGGTCGCCTTCGTTGGCCTCGACGATCTCGGGCGTGAAGTGCGAGCGGATCGCGGTGCCGAACACCTCGACCTTGCCCGGCTCACGCACGATCTTCTCCGATCCCGGACGCACCGCGTAGGGGCTCGGCTGCTCGGTGCGGCTGTCGGTGCCGTACTTGTAGCGCACCGTCGGCTGCAGCTTGCTGGCGGCGATCGAGGCTGCATAGTGAGGCTCGCCGAGCGGCAGCGGCATGTCGTAGAGGAGCTCCATCTTGTCGCCGGAGATGTCGATGAGCTGATGGTTCTGCGGATGCAGCGGTCCGACCGGATTGAAGCGGTCGATGGCGAGCTTGTTGAGGGCGATGAGATACTTGCCTGCCGGCGCGGCGCTGTCGCCCTCCATCGCCATCAGGTGGCCGATGTTGTAGTGCACCGAGATCTTGTCGAGCACCTTGCCCTCGCAATAGTCGTACTTGGCGACCTGGCTGTCGACGTAGAGCGAGGTGTAGGCGATGCAGGGCTTGGAATCGAATTGCGTGTGCAGCGGTCCGAGGCCCAGCTGAACCTGCTTGTGCAGCGTCTCCTTCATGTCGAGGACGGGGATGCCGTAGGGGTCTTTCGACGCGAACTTCTTGGCGTCGATGGCCGCCTTGATCTTCTCCCACGAATAGACGGAGACGTTGGTGTCGAGCTTGCCGCCGACGATGATGAACTTGCCGTCGGGCGTCACGTCGGCGCCGTGCGGCGATTTTGGCTCGGCGATGAGGAACAGGATGCCCTCGTCGATGGCCGTCTTCATCGGCAGCACGTCATGGCCGTTGATCTTGGCGGCCTTGCCGGCCGCGACCAGTTCGGCCGCCTTCTTCCAGTTGATAATGTGCAGGTAGTCTGCGTCGTTGGCCGAGCAGCCCGCCTCGAACGGCGGCTTGCCGGATTCAATGCCGCCGACATAACGTTCGGCGCAGAACGAATTGGTGAACGACCAGCCGTCCGACAGGCCCTTGCCAGCGTCGGACAGATCCTGCGTATAGGGCGGCAGTTCGATCGAGAAGGATTTCGTCTCGTCGATCAGGCCCTTCGAGCGGTCGAATTTCCAGTAGGTGACCGCGCCGCGGAACTTTTCGTTGAAGTCGGATAGCGGCGCATAGCCGCGTCCGAGCACGCCCGGATATTGCGCCGCCTCGATCACGTAATCGGAGTTCGGCGTGACGAAGGCGCCGCCGTGCTCGGACTGCATGATCGGATTGACGACGATCTGTCGCGTCTCGAAATCCTTGAGCGAGATGACGGCGATGCGCGGATTGGCCTTGTCGTTGATGAACAGGAACTCGCCGTCCGGCTTGCCCTGCGTTTCCGACAGCGCCGGATGGTGCGTGTCGCCCCAGTTCGGGGCGCGCCCGTCGATCTTGGCGGCGTCGAGAATCTTCTTCGATTCGTCATCGTAGCCGAAGCCCTGCCAGGGTTCGGGCGTGAAGACGCCGATATACTTGAGGATGCGCATCGACGGCACGCCGTAGACGATGATCTGCCCGGATTGCCCGCCCGACGAGAAGGTGATGAACTCGTCGCGGCCGCCGGTCGGCGTGTAGGTCTTGGCCGCCGCGAGTATGTCCTTGTCGGTGAGATTGCGCCGCTTCATCACGTCCTGCAGGCTCTCGGCCGAGGACGCCGCTATACCCCCGAGGCATGCCAGTGCGCCCGCGGCCACCGATGCCCTGAAAAGCGATCTCATTTCGCGCTCCTAAATATCGATCGGCGGGAACGCGCGACGTTTCGAAAGTGAAGGCCGAACCGGACCGCGCCGATGGGGCACTCGGTAATAAGTTTGCCAACGCGCGCCTTGATGAATGATATGTATTTGAATGTGTCCATCTGTCTCGAGTGTCGCGGCGTCCGGCCGGCCGGAGCCGGTCGCCCGCGGGAAAGCCGCCGACGCGCGGCGGTTTATCGCGCGCAGTTGCACGGCGACATCGTCGCTCCTGAAGATAAAAAGCGGGCTCAGCCGGATTCGATGCGTGTCCGCCTGACAGAGAGGCTGGATGGAGCTGCGCCAAACTTTTACCCGAGAGTAGCGCGCCTCACCCACAGCCGGACCGGGATCGCAGTTTGACGCGAACGCATGATCAGCGGCGCGGGGTACAGGGCGGCGAGGTCGAGCGCCGCAAGGCAGCCCTGGCGGTGCTTCAGGGTCAGGCGGTCGGCTATGACGAAATCGTCCGCCGCAATAGCGGAGAAATCGTCGAAACGCCGCCGCGTCCTGCGCCCCCGCAGGGCCTGCCTTCCCCGTCCGTCGCAAAGGCGCCCTGCGTCCAGCACTGCTGAACCAGAGCTCGGGCTTCGCGGAGGGCCTGCCCGTTGTCGAAGGAGCGGTTCAGCATTGGGAGTTGCCTCGCATCAAATCGGCAAGGCGGTAACCAATGCCCCGCACGACGAGCACACACGACCGATCGCCGACGCCCGCCTTTATCTTGCGACGGAGCCGCCATACCAACCCTGGAATGCTCTTTTCCGTCGCGCGGGGAGAGAACGGCACAATCGCTTTCAGGAGTTGATTCCAGGTGGCCACTCTTCTGCCACCGCGCACCAGCGTCTCGAGGAACGCGTATTCGGCTCCCGATAGATCGACTTGCGCGCCGTTCAGCCAGACCGAACGCGCAGCGATATCGATGCGCAATCCGTTCCAGACATAAGTCGCGCTTTCGCCCCGCATTCTCAGTCGCAGGCGGATGGCCGCAAAGACGCGCTGTCGGAAGTCCTCACCTTCGAAAGGTTTCAGGATAAGGTCGTCGACGTCGGCTTCAAGCGCACGTAGGACATGTGAAGCGCGAGTGTACGCCGAAGATAGTACAACGATGGGGAGCGAAGTATCGCGCTTCAGGATCTCTATTGCTGGAAGCGCTCGAGCCGCCTTCGCGTCTAGGTCGACTATTGCGATTGCCGCCTTGTCCTCGATCGTCGCCAGCAGGCTTCGCTCCAGTGCTTCGGTCGCAAAAACGGACAGGTGGCATCTGCGCAGGATGCCCCCGACCAGTCGCCGCAGACCCGGGTCATCTCCGACGAGCAGCACGCTGCTCCAGTTACGCTGCATTCCGCTTGAGATGGGGATGCTCCACCGATTGCTCCGGACCGAGACTGAGTTCGAGCCCCTCAGGCACCATAAGCACGGCCTGCGGTTTGAGGCCGCTCTCCAACATCGCAAAACGGATCGCCTCCTCGCGATTGATAAACAATCCGCCACAAAGGCCACGCCGGTCCTGGACGACCCATCGGCCGCAACTATCCTGCCCAATGAGAAAAGCAGGGACGGGGCAACTTTGATCGATGACAGACATGGCAGTTCTCCACAGAGAGATCAGGCGCCGAGCTGCGGCCCCAGATGACTGATCATCATCGCCAAAGCGACAGCGATGCTCATCGTGACAATCAGACGGAAGAGCATGCCGAACGGCGTCGGAAGATGCGAGATTGGATTGTCGCGGAAGCGACGCAGCCGGAGCGATTGCGCACGCTTCTGTGCGACCAGCAAGTGAGATCGATTGCTCATCGGGACCTCCCTGATTTGGCGTCCTCCAACAAGCTGTCGATGCGCACATTAAATATCGAGATCGATTTTGCGAGCGTCGCGTAAAGGCAGCGTAAAATGGCCGCCGGGCGAAATTCCTGGCTGCGCTCGGGTCGCTCTGTTTATGCGGGCTTTATGCGAAAGGTAAAAGAATCATACAGACCCTTGATGCCGATCGGCGTTACGTGACAGGTCATAGGAGTCCTCGCCATGTCACCGAACATCGTACGCCACAGTAGCTCCAAAACGCTCGAGCTGCTCTCCAGCTTCGCAGCGGTTGCGGTCGTCATAGCTTTCGTATCGATTGGCTGGCCGTGACCCATCGTCGCGACGAATACCGCCGCCGCAAGGAGCGGCGGCGGTGAAAAACAGGACGAATAACCCAGTAGAACACATAACTAAAACGCAAGCTTGAGTAGCGTGCCATAGTGTTACCGGCGGTTCGTGTTTATGCATTCTTTATGCGACAGCATCAAAATGCGCATTGAACGTTTATGGCGCGCAGGACGATTGTTCCTTCCTCGAAACGAGGAGCTGCCAAAATGCTCGACGTCGTCTTTCTCGCTGGTCCCGTGATCCTGTTCGCGGCGCTGGTCGCCTATACGGCTTTCTGCGTAAATCTCTGAAGGAGCCTTCCATGGCCGAGCCCATCATCGGCCTGGCGGTCGCCGTCTGTCTCGGCGTCTACCTGGTCTTCACGCTGCTTCATCCCGAAAAACTCTAGCCAAGAGGCGCAGGCGATCCCTGCGGACGTAACATCATGACCCTTGCCGGCTGGTTGCAGATCGCAATCGTGCTCGCGCTCGTTCTCGCTGCAGCGATCCCGCTCAGCGTCTACATTGCTCGCGTTCTCGCGGGCGAGCGCACGTTCTTGACTCCCGTGCTGAAGCCGGTCGAGGCCGGGTTCTACCGCCTGTCTGGCGTCAACGCCGATCGGGAGCAAAGCGCCTATGTCTACACGATCGCGATGATCGCCTTCTCGATCGCAGGTTTCGTCACGCTCTATGTGCTGCAGCGGCTTCAGAATTACTTGCCGCTCAATCCACAAGGCTTCGACGCGGTGTCCCCGGATCTCGCCTTCAACACGTCGATGAGCTTCATCACCAATACGAACTGGCAGAACTACGGCGGCGAGACGACGATGAGCCATCTCGTGCAGATGCTCGGGCTCACCGTCCACAACTTCGTGTCGGCGGCGACCGGCCTTGCCATGGCCTTCGCGCTCGTGCGCGCGTTTGCGTGTTCGGAATCTGCCACAGTCGGCAATTTCTGGGTCGATCTGACGCGGTCGACGCTTTACATTCTTATGCCCATTTCGGTCGTCGGTGCGCTGGTGCTCGTCGCGGCCGGCGTGCCGCAGACGCTGCTCGGCTCGGTCGAGGCGACGACGATCGAAGGCGTCAAGCAGGCGATCTCGCTCGGGCCCGTCGCCAGCCAGGAATTCATCAAGAATCTCGGCACCAACGGCGGCGGCTTCTTCAACGCCAATGCCGCGCATCCGTTCGAGAATCCGAACGCCTTCAGCAACATGCTGGAGATCTGGGCGATCTTGATCGTTCCGACCGCTTCCGTGCTCGCATTCGGTCGCGTCGTCGGCGACGTGCGGCAGGGCAAGGCGATTCTCGCGACCATGGCCATCATCCTGCTGGTCGGGGTAGCCGTCGCCTACTTTTACGAGGGCGGTGGCAACCCGCTGTTGACCGCTCTCGGCGTCGATCCCTCCCTAGGCAACATGGAAGGCAAGGAGGTCCGCTTCGGATCGGCGATGAGCGCATTCTTCGCTGCTGTGACAACGGGCACCAGCACCGGCGCGGTCAATGCGATGCACGACTCGTTCCTGCCGCTGGCCGGTCTCGTGCCGCTGTTCAACATGCTGCTCGGCTGCATCTCGCCGGGCGGCGACGGCGCGGGTCTATACGGCTTCCTGGTCGTGGCGGTCATCGCGGTGTTCGTCGCAGGCCTGATGGTCGGGCGCACGCCGGAATACCTCGGCAAGAAGATCGAAGCGCGGGAAATGAAGCTCGCGATGCTGGCGGTGCTTATTTACCCGCTCAGCGTTCTCGGCTTCTCCGCGGCGTCCGTCATGCTGAAGACGGGGCTGGATTCGCTCGGGAATGCAGGTCCGCACGGTCTCAGTGAAGTGCTGTACGCCTTCGCCTCGACGAATGCGAACAACGGCTCGGCGTTTGGCGGTCTCAGCGGCAACACGCTCTGGTACAATACGACGCTCGGCCTCGCCATGTTCATCGGCCGCTTCGCCTATGTGATTCCCGTGCTCGCCATGGCCGGGGCGCTCGCAGCCAAGAAGAAGGCACCGGCCTCCGCAGGCACTTTCCCCACGCATGGCCCGCTGTTCGTCGGCTTGCTGCTCGGCGTGATCGTCATCCTCTACCTGCTGCAGTATTTCCCGGGCCTCGCGCTCGGACCAATCGTCGAGCACTTCCTGATGCTCGATGGCAAGACCTTCTGACTGGAGTTTCGAACATGTCTTCGAAAGCAGCTTCCCTGGGCCTGTTCGATAGCGCGATCATCCGTCGGGCCTCAATCGACGCCTTCCGCAAGCTCGACCCGCGCCAGCTCGCGCGCAACCCCGTGATCTTCGTGACGGAGGTCGTATCCGCCGTCGTCACGCTCTTCTTTGTCCATGACGTCGCGACCGGTTCCGGCGAGGCTGCGTTCACGGGCCAGATCGCCGCCTGGTTGTGGTTCACCGTGCTGTTCGCCAATTTCGCCGAAGCCGTCGCCGAAGGGCGCGGCAAGGCGCAGGCCGATGCGCTTCGCAAGACCCGCACGGACACCCGTGCGAAACGGCTGATCGATGCGGACAATCGTTCAGGCATGGCGCCGGTGGTCCAGGGCGTCTCGGCGCTCGACCTGCGAGTCGGCGATATCGTGCTCGTCGAAGCCGGCGATCTCATCCCTGGCGACGGCGAAATCGTCGAGGGCGTCGCGTCGGTCAACGAGTCCGCGATAACAGGCGAGTCCGCGCCGGTCATCCGCGAGTCCGGCGGCGACCGTTCGGCCGTCACCGGCGGCACGACCGTGCTCTCGGACTGGATCAAGGTTCGGATCACCGCCGCGCCCGGTTCGACCTTCATCGACCGCATGATCGCGCTCGTCGAAGGCGCCGAGCGTCAGAAGACCCCGAACGAACTCGCACTGTCGATCCTGCTGTCTGGTCTCACGATCATCTTCCTGATCGTCTGCGTGACGCTCTGGCCGCTCGCCGGCTATTCCGGGACGATTCTGTCGATCACGGTGCTGATCGCGTTGCTGGTCTGCCTCATTCCGACGACGATCGGCGGCCTTCTTTCTGCCATCGGCATCGCAGGCATGGACAGGCTCATTCGCTTCAATGTGATCGCGACCTCCGGGCGCGCGGTCGAGGCGGCGGGCGACGTCGACACGTTGCTGCTCGACAAGACCGGCACGGTCACCTTCGGCAACCGTATGGCCGACGAGTTTGTCGCCGTCCAGGGTGTGTCGGAGCACGCGCTCGCCGATGCGGCGCTGATGTCCAGCCTGGCCGACGAAACGCCGGAGGGACGCTCGATCGTCGCGCTGGCGCGCAGCAAGTATGGAGTCCAGAACGTCGAAGCCCCGCAAGACGCCAAAATCGTGCCGTTTACCGCTCAGACGCGCATCTCCGGGGTGGATTTGCCCGGCCGCTCTTTGCGAAAAGGCGCCGTCGACGTCATTCTCGCGCAGGCGGGTCTGACGATGGAGAGCGCGCCGGCTCAGTTCAGGCAGGCAGTCGAGCGCATTTCGCGCGCGGGCGGTACGCCGCTGGCGGTCTCCGAGAACGGCAAGCTGGTCGGCGTCCTTCACCTGAAGGACATCGTCAAGCCCGACATCAAGCAGCGCTTCGCCGCCTTGCGCGCCATGGGCATCAAGACGGTCATGGTGACGGGCGACAACCCGGTAACGGCCGCCGCGATCGCGTCGGAGGCCGGCGTCGACGACTTCATCGCGCAGGCCACGCCCGAGGACAAGCTCGCCTATATCCGCAAGGAGCAGCACGGCGGTCGCCTGATCGCCATGTGCGGCGATGGCACCAACGACGCTCCCGCGCTGGCCCAGGCCGACGTCGGCGTCGCCATGCAGACCGGCACTCAGGCGGCGCGCGAAGCCGGCAACATGGTCGATCTGGACTCCGATCCGACCAAGCTGATCGAGATCGTCGAGATCGGCAAGCAACTCCTGATGACGCGCGGGTCGCTCACGACCTTCTCGATCGCCAACGACGTCGCGAAATATTTCGCGATCATCCCGGCGCTGTTCGTCGTCACTTATCCGCAGCTTCAGGCACTCAACGTGATGAAGCTCGGCTCGCCGCAGTCGGCGATCCTGTCGGCTGTCATCTTCAACGCGCTGATCATCATCGCGCTGATCCCGCTAGCTCTGAAGGGCGTCGCCTATCGCCCGGTGGGCGCCGCGGCGCTGCTGCGACGCAATCTGCTGGTCTACGGCCTCGGCGGCATCCTCGTGCCGTTCGTCGGCATCAAGATCATTGATCTCATCGTCTCCGCCTTACATCTGGCCTGAGGACCAAGTCATGTTGAGCCAAATCCGCCCGGCGATCGTCATGATCGTCCTTTTCACCGCCCTGACGGGCCTTGCCTATCCGCTTGCGATCACCGGCATCGCGCAAGTCGCAATGCGATCGCAAGCGGACGGGAGTCTGATCGTGAAAGACGGGACTATCGTCGGCTCCGCCCTGATCGGTCAGAATTTTGCCTCGGACAAGTACTTCCATGGTCGCCCGTCCGCGACCAGCGCCCCCGACCCGAAGGATTCGACCAAGACGGTCGACGCGCCCTACAACGCCGCCAATTCGTCCGGTTCGAACCTCGGCGCGACCTCGCAGAAACTGATCGGCCGCGTGAAGAGCGATGTAGCGACGCTCGGCGGCGCGCCCGACAAGCCCGTGCCGGCCGATTCCGTCACGACCTCGGCGTCGGGACTCGATCCGCACATCTCGCCGGCCTATGCTCTGCTGCAGGCTGCACGCGTGGCAGCAGCGCGTGGGCTGAAGGAAGATCAAGTTCGCGAGCTTGTCGAACGCAGGTCGCAGAAGCCGTTCGTGGGCCTGTTCGGGGAGCCGCGAGTCAACGTCCTGCTGCTTAACCTCGACCTGGATCGCGGCGCGTGAGATCTGAGCCATGCCCGGCCCGTATGAAAAGGATCTTCGCCCTGATCCGGACAGCCTGCTCTCGGTTGCGCGGCAGGAGGAACGGGGCAAGCTCAAGATCTTTCTCGGCGCGGCGCCCGGTGTTGGCAAAACCTACGCGATGCTCTCCGGCGCGCGCCAACTGGCGCGCGAGGGCGCAGATGTCACAATAGGCCTGGTCGAGACGCACGGGCGCGTCGAGACCAAGGCTCTGCTGGAAGGCCTCGAGATCCTTCCCCGGCGCAACATCGAATATCGCGGCCGGACAATCGACGAATTCGACATCGACGGCGCGCTGGCGCGGAAGCCTGCGCTGATCGTGGTCGACGAACTTGCTCATACCAACGCGCCGGAGAGCCGGCATCCCAAGCGCTACCAGGACATCGAGGAACTGCTGCGCGCCGGTATCGACGTCTGGACCGCGGTCAACATCCAGCATCTCGAAAGTCTTGCCGACGTGGTCTCGAAGATCACGGGCGTCCGCATCCGTGAGACTGTTCCAGACACCGTGCTGGAAAAGGCGGACGAGGTCGTCGTCGTCGACATAACCCCAGCCGAACTCCTGCAACGCCTCAAGGAAGGCAAGGTCTATCTGCCGGAAAACGCACAGCGGGCGGCTGAAGGCTTTTTCAAGGTTGGCAATATCACCGCGCTGCGTGAACTCGCATTGCGGCGGACGGCCGACCGCGTCGACGACCAGATGGTCGACTATCTCCGTCAGAACGCCATTCAGGGCGCATGGCCGACGGCGGAGCGGATCCTCGTTTGCATCGGACCCGACGCCGCATCCGAGAACCTGATCCGCTCCGCCAGCCGGATGGCGGCGGCGATGAACGCCTCATGGATCGCCGTCACGCTGGAGCGACGCGCCGGCGAGACCACGGACGACAGCGCGCTCAGACAACTCGAGGAAAACCTCCGGCTAGCCGAACGGCTGGGCGGCGAGGTTCACCGATTGGTCGCTCGCGACCTTGCAGACGAGGTCCTGCGGTTCGCACGAAAGGAAAACATTACTCAGATCTTCATCAACCGGTCCCGCGGCGGCCTTCGTTCCAGGCTTCGCAACAGCACGCTCGCTCTCAGGCTTATTCGCAAGGCGTCGGACATAGCTATCCATGTCGTGGCCGGCGAGCGGCGGCCGCAGAAATGGTCATGGCCCGCAGTATCTTCTCCGTCCCGGCTGGTTGTGGGCGTGGCGACCGCAATCGGTTCCGTCGCGATGGCCGTGGCGATGGGCGAACTCGCTTCGACGCACCTCAAACTGCCCAACCTGTCGATGATCTTCCTCGCCGCGGTTCTTGCCTGCGCCGTATCCTTTGGCGTTAGTTCAGCAATCGTCGCCGCTTTCCTTTCGTTCCTCGCCTATAATTTCTTCTTCATCCCCCCGCTCCACACGTTCACGATCGCAGAGCCGCACGAGCTGTTCGCGTTATTGATCTTCCTGCTCGTCGCCGTGCTGACCGGCGGCCTTGCCGGCCGGGTTCGCGAGGAGGCATCGAACGCCCGCCAGCGCGCGATCGCCACGCAGAGCCTGTACGATTTTGCACGTAAATTGTCCGGCATTGCAGTCCTCGACGACGTTCTCTGGGTCTTTGCCTCTCAGGTGGCGAACGTTTTCAAGACGCAGGCGATCATCCTGCTGCCGCGCGATGGCGATCTCGAAATACGCGCCGCGTTCCCTCCCGACGATTGGATGGGACCGGCGGAGTGGGGCGCCGCGCAATGGGCGTTCAAGCATTCCGAGCCGGCGGGCCACGGCCTCGGAACGCTCCCCAATGCCCGGTACCAGTTTCACCCGCTGCGCACATCCCGCGGCGTAATCGGCGCAATTGGGGTTGAGCCGCCCGGAGTCGCGAAAACGCTCACGGCTGAGCAGGAGCGCGTGCTGGCCGCGCTGAACGATCAGGCGTCGATATCGATTGAACGCACCTTCCTTGTCGAAGAGGCCGCGAAAACCGCCGCTGTCATGGAGAAGGAGCGACTTCGGAATGCGCTTCTTTCGTCCCTTTCGCATGATCTGCGGACGCCGCTCGCCTCCGTGCTCGGCTCCGTGACAACTCTTCGCCAGTTCGGGTCGCAACTTTCGGACGGCGACAAGAACGACCTCCTGCTCGCCATAGAGGAAGAATCGCGCAGACTCGCGCGCTTCGTATCAAATCTGTTCGACATGACCCGCGTCGAATCTGCCGCGCTCGACATCAAGCATGAATGGGTTGAGCCAAATGACGCCATCCGCGGCGCGGTCGCTAGGGCGCGCAAGGCATTTCCGAGTCGGGATATCGAAATGCGGCTTGCAGCCAACTTGCCACTGGTGCATGGCGACGGCCCGCTGCTCGAACAGGTCTTCTTCAATCTGCTCGATAATGCCGACAAGTATGTGCCGAAGGGAACCGTGACCCGTGTCATTGCAAACGTGGAGCGCGGAAACATCGTCGTGATGGTGGAGGACGACGGACCTGGCGTGCCGCCTGAAAAGCTTGACCTCATTTTCGAAAAATTCTTCAGGGCGCAGACAGACGACGGACGCCCGCCGGGGACAGGTCTAGGGTTGGCAATCAGCCGGGGTGTAATTGAAGCCATGGGTGGGATGATCCGCGCCGAAAGCCCGATTGCCAGAGACCGCGGGATGCGGATCGTGGTCACTCTGCCGGGCGCGCAACCGCCCGACGCGTTCGCCTCGAATGCATTGGAAACCTGACATGTCCACGAAGATCTTGGTCGTTGACGACGAACCCCAAATTCACAGGTTTCTGAAGCCAAGTCTGGCGATCGCCGGCTACGACGTGATCACTGTGCTGACGGGGGCGCTGGCGCTCAAGGCGATCGAAGAGGAAAAGCCGGACCTGGTCGTGCTCGATCTGGGCCTGCCGGATCTGGACGGGAAGGATGTGATCAGGCGCGTGCGCGAAACAAGTCAGGTCCCCATCGTCGTTCTCTCAGCGAGAGACCAGGAGGAAGAGAAGGTGGAGGCTCTCGATCTAGGCGCAGACGACTATGTCAACAAGCCATTTGGAATCGGCGAGCTCATGGCTCGAATCCGAACAGCGCTGCGCCGCAGTCTGGTCTCCGCCGGCGAGATAGCGGTTTATAGGAGCGGAGACCTTGTCGTCGATACGCTGGCGCACCGCGTGACGCTCAAAGGACTCCCGGTCAAGCTCACACCCAAGGAATTCGACCTGCTCGAGTTGCTCGTTCGGCATACCGGTAGGGTCATGACACACCGTCAGATCCTGACGGAAGTATCGGGCCCGGCGCACTTAGACGATGCGCAATATCTGCGCGTTTTCGTCCGCAAGCTGCGACAGAAGCTTGAAGACGATGGCGCCGAGACCCGCTTCATCCTTACGGAGCCCGGAGTCGGATACCGCATAGCCTGGCAGCAGGACTGATCTCGGTGCGCCGCAGCACCATTGGCCGTGAGGACCTGCAGCGGCGCCTCCTTCTCGAGGCGCGAATGAGCCCGGACTGTGAAGACCTGCTGCACATTGCTGTCTACACGAAAGACGACGGCGACTGGGCCGTCGGTCACGTGCGCGTGGGGCCGAGCGGTCGATGGTGCGAACGATGGGTCAACGAGGTGCAGAAGCGCCTTCGGAGACAGTACCTGTGCGAGCCGAAGGAAAGGCGCAACCCGTGCAAATAGGCGATCTGTTGAGCGAGGAACGCATCTTCAACATGGTGCAGGCCAGCGACAAACGAAGTTTGCTCAAGGCGATGGCGAAGGATGCAGCGAAGACTTTGGGATTGGATGCGGCCGAGGTCGAGAATGCCTTGATTGGGCGCGAGAAGCTTGGCTCAACAGGGCTTGGTCATGGCATCGCCATTCCACATGCGCGGATTTCGGGATTGAGCGGTGTCTTTTGCGCGCTCTACCGGCTTGCAAAGCCTATTCAGTTTGACGCCATCGACGATATGCCCGTCGATGTTGCGGCGCTGCTCCTCATCCCGCAAGTCGACCAGCGCGCGGGAATCCAGGCGCTGTCCTGTATCGCAAGGACGCTCAAGACTCCCGGACTGCTGGCTGGCATCCGCGCACATAGAGGTAGTCTGGCTGATCTGGTGCTGGCGAACCCAGACAAACCGCGGCAAGGCTAAATCGAGACTTGCGCGCCGAGCTCCACAACACGGTCCGAGGGGATGGCGAAGAATTCTGTCGCGTTGGCCGACTGCTTCGATAGTGCGACGAACAGTTTGTCCTGCCAGTGCGGCATGTCCGATGTTGCGCTTGTCTTGAGCGACCTCCTTCCGAGAAAGAAGGAGGTCGTCATGATGTCGAACTTGTGACCGGCCTTGCGCATAAGTCCCAAAGCAGCAGGAATCCGCGGGCTCTCCATAAACCCGAAAAACAAGGTTACGCCGTAAAAGTCGTCCGACAGCTTTTGGATCTCGTAGCGGTTTTCGTCGGACACGCGCGGACGGTCGAGCGTCTTTACGCTCATGAGAACGATTCGCTCGTGCAGCACCTTGTTATGCTTCAGGTTGTGCATGAGAGCACTTGGGGCGACGTCGAGAGCCGCCGTTAGAAAGATGGCGGTCCCAGGCACACGCGTCGGTTTCGATTTATCCAGCATTCGCATAAGGTCGGCTAGTGGGATGGAGTCCCGACCGGTTTTCGCCGCGAACAATTGCGTGCCGCGCACCCAGGTCCACATCGTGACCATCGAAAAACCGCCCAGCAGCAGAGGAACCCAACCGCCTTCGAACACTTTGACAAGGTTTGCTGCGAGGAACGAAAGGTCCACAGCGAGGAAGCAGCCGACAAACAAAGCCGTCGCCCAGACCGGCCATCGCCAAAACTTCCATACGACGATGAAGGCTAAGGCGGTGGTCACACACATGGTGCCAGTCACAGCAATGCCATAAGCGTTGGCCAGCGAGTCGGATGACTTGAAAGCGCTCACGAGAAAGAGCACGCCAATAAGCAATAGCCGATTGATACGCGGGACATAGATCTGCCCCTCCACGTCCGACGTGTGATTGATGACCATGCGAGGCAGAAGTCCGAGCTGGATCGCTTGCCGTACGATGGAATAGGCGCCGGTGATGACCGCCTGACTGGCAATGACCGTCGCCACCGTGGAGAGAATGATCAGCGGGATGACGCCCCACGTCGGCGCGAGCTGGAAGAACGGGCTGAAGTCATCGCTACGCACCACGCTCAAATCGCTCAGAATGAAGGCGCCCTGACCATAGTAGTTCAGCAGCAGCGCCGGCAGGACGAAGCAGATCCAGGCGAGCTGGATGGGCTTGCGGCCGAAATGACCCATGTCCGCATAGAGCGCCTCAGCCCCGGTCACCGAGAGGAAAACGAGACCCAGGACCGTAAATCCCTGCCATCCATTTGAGAACAGAAAACGGACGCCGCCTATCGGGTTCAGAGCATGAAGAATCTGTGGCGCGACCATGATGTGCTGCGCGCCGAGAAAGCCGATCACGCCGAAGAACAGCACCATGATAGGACCGAAGAACGCCGCGACTTTGGCGGTTCCCCTGCTCTGGAAGATGAAGAGAGTCAGCAGAATTACGATCGTTATGCTCAATATGTATGGAGAAAAATCAAAATATTGCTGGACCGCCTTCAGCTTCAAACCTTCCACAGCAGACAACACGGATATAGCGGGCGTGATAATCGCATCGCCGGAAAACAGCGCCGCGCCTGCGACGCCCATCAGAAATACAAACTTCGTTCGCTTACCCAATGCATGCTGTGCAAGAGCCATCAGCGCGAGCGTGCCGCCTTCACCACGGTTGTCGGCACGCATCAGGAATAAGACATACTTCGCGGTCACAGTGAAAATGAGCGCCCATGTAAGCAACGAGACAATCCCGATCACTTCTTCAGGGTTCACGCCCTGCACCTTCGCGTGGTCGAGCGAGGCTTTCAGTGCATAGAGAGGGCTCGTGCCGATATCGCCGTACACGACGCCGAGCGATCCGAGCACCATCGGCCAGAAAGCGTGAGACGGCGCCGGATCGCCGTGTGGGGAGGGATGCGCGGCAGTGTGAGCGTCGTTGCTCGGAGCTGCAGTCGTGATCGCTGGATTCGCCATCAAGTTCGTCCTGGAGGGCACGCCGGGGCCGAGCGGCGCGCGTATACACCAGTAAGAACCGGCGCGCAAAAATTTATGGAAATTTTATATTGTGTCAGATCATTCGATCTGGATAATTTACGTGATGCATCGCATCTGTCTTGCCTTGGTTCGCTCAAGATTTGAGCGGGTCAGCCGCCAGGATGGAGGGTATCGATGACGGAAGCAGCGCAAGACAATCGAGCCCTCGGGACCGCAGCCAAGACCTCCGTCGACCTTCGATTGGCTCCTTGGGCGCAGTATGCAATTGCGATCGTGCTCGTCGCTATCGCTACCTTCCTTGCGTACGTCGCGAGTTCTGTCGTTCCTTCGCCCGGGCTCACCTTGATTTTTGTGTTGCCCGTGGTGATTGCCGGCTTGGCATTCGGTTTAGGCCAGTCGGTCGTGGCGACCCTCGCCAGCGTGTTCGCGTTCGACTTCTTCTTTACGCAGCCATACTTCAGTGTGCGAATGACCGACCCGTCTGACATCTGGGCAGCAGGTCTGTTGCTGCTGACAGCAGGGATCGTCAGCACTGTTGCCTGGCAAATGCGTCAGTACGCGCTCGAAGCGAGGCGGAGCGCCGCGCAGACAGAGGAACTACGTCAGTTGGCCCATGCACTTGTCGTGGGATGTTCCCGGCAGGAATTTCTCCAAGCGGCGGCGACTACTATCGGCCGGCTGTTCGAGGGCCACGCGATAGTACTAGCGCGAAGCGCTGACGCGTTGCGGATTGCGGCATCAACTCAGGATGCAGAACTTTCAGACGCTGAGTTCGACATAGCTCGGGCCATCATTTCCAATGGTGATCGTGTCAGAGCACAAACCTACCCGCACGATGTCTCACGGTTCGACATGTGGCCAGTCTCGACTCCTGGCGGCGTTGAATACGTCCTCTGCGCGGATTTAGGGTCGGAGCGGCCTGCCAATGCGGATCAGCTGATCGAGATCGTCGCGGGCTATCTTGTGGTTAACGCCGGGCGTTCCTGAGCTGGTGACGCGGCACACTTCTCGCACACTCAGAATCATCAATCCGCATACCAAGAAGCGGACGTACTTGACTGCGGCTTCGGGTCAACGGCGGCGAGGCGAACCTGCCGCTGCTATCGGCTCATTCAAAGATCTATTTGCTCCGAAAGAACGCCTGCTTGCCGAGCGCCAGCGTATAGATGGACTTCGAGGCGATCTCGGCGGCCAATGGCGCGATTTAGGGTCCGGACTCAATTAGGTCCACCAGACGAGAGCGGCGACGATGAGGATTGCGGACAGGAAGATGTCGGCGCGCTTGTCGTATCGTGTGGCGATGCGACGGAAATCCTTGAGTCTGCGGAACATGCGTTCGATGACGTTGCGACCTTTGTAGGCTCGCTTGTCGTAGCGATGTGGATGCTTTCTCGTCGGATTTGGCGGGATGACGGCCTTGATGCCGCGCGCGGCCAGTACGTCGCGTAGGCTTTTAGCGTCGTATGCCTTATCAGCCAGCAGGCTTTTGGGGCGAGCAACCATGCCGATCAAGCCGTGCGCGCCGACCAGATCGTGCGTGTTGCCGGGCGTGATCAGAAAGGCGTGCGGGCGGCCTCTGGCATCGCTCAATGCGTGGATTTTAGTGGTTTGACCGCCGCGCGAACGTCCGATCGCATTGTCGAAAGCCCCCCTTTTGCGCCCTACGCCGAGCGGTGGACCTTGATGTAGTTGGAATCGACGGCGGCGGCTCCATACATGCCTGTCGAGCCAGTCAGAGCATAGAAGATATCGATCCAGATCCCCTGCCGGCTCCAGCGATTGAACCGATTGTAAATTGTCGTGTAGGGGCCGTAGACCTCCGGGCAATCGCGCCATCGCGCGCCCGACTTCAGCATGTGCACGATGCCGCTGGCCACGCGCCGATCATCGACGCGATGAGCTCCTTTGCGCCCGCGCGGCAGAAGCGGTTTGATCCGCATCCACTCCGCGTCGCTCAACCAGAAGATCGTGCGCTTCGTCATCAAAGCCTCCGAATCCCTTCGGAACCTTTGAATCACAAACTCAGCCGCTATTGTATCTTATTGAGTACGGACCTTAGTCCGCGCGGCGCGACGACGAAATTGCCGTCGACCTCCTTCACCAGGATATCGCCGCGCTCAATCGCGTCCGTCCATGCATAAGTAGGCAACGGCTGCGCCGGATTCTTCGGATCATATTTGAGCGGCAGTCGAGGCAACAGTTGCTTTCGCGCGGCCTCAATATTCTCTTGCGCAAGCCGATAGTTTTCCGCGCCACGCGCCTGGATTTTTGCGCGACCTTTGGCGAGTTCCGCGTAACATTGGGCGATGTGAACGCTGCTGGGGTGAACGCCCTGCTCGTGAACGCAATCTCGAAGGTGATCCTCGCTGGGGGTGCCGGCGATCCTACTTTTCTCCTTATAGGCTTCATGCGCGAAGCGCTTTCCAATCCGCGCGAAAATCTGTTTGCGCTCGGCATAGCTGTAGCCCGCGTCTTCGAGGAATTTCGCAATCTCGAAGGAGGGCGCCACGACAGCGCCGAATTTCGCGGCGACCTCGTTGAGCCCCTGAAAGACGCGCGTCATGTAGAATCGATGAGACAGGAAGCCCTTCCGCTCTTCGGGACCGAGCGTTCGCGCATGATCGAAATCGTCGTGCATCCTTTCGGCGAAATCGAAATAATGCAGGGTCAAAACGCCCTTGAGCGCTTCGTGCAACTGCGCCTGCGTCAATGCTGACGTATCCATGACGTCGGACTCGCAATTCAATACGTTCCCGAGACGTTTGGCGACGCCGGGATCGCGCGTGGCGAGGCTGATGGCGATAGTGGCGCTCGAGCATCCCATAACGGACAACTGTCGTCGCCACCAAAAGACGTAACCTCTGCGGTAGATATGTATCTCTTTCGCCAAGATACCAGCTTCCTGTGTGTACAGGAGCGCGTACAGGGCTGTGTACAATCGGCGGCCGATTCCTACTCAGCCGAACCGATCTTCTACCCTTTTCAAAGACTTAGCTGAAACTTGGCTGGGGCGGGAGGATTCGAACCTCCGTATGGCGGAATCAAAATCCGCTGCCTTCCCGCTTGGCGACGCCCCATCATGGCCGGCGAGCCGGCGGGCGCGGACCATAGAGTGCGAGCCCTAGCCTCGCAAGCCTGTGCGCCGGCGTGCGACGATTTCGCTTCGGCGGGGTTTCGAGACGTTCTCGAAACGCCGGCGCGGCCCGCCCGCGCATGCGCGTTCGAGCAAAGCCGAGGCGCGACCGTGCGCGCGGGCGCGAAAATCGGGCTGTTCTCGCCGGAATCGCCCGCCGGCACGGTTCGATGGCGGCGCCTTCGAAATACCGCCGCTGCGGTCTTGCCGCCTGCGGTCGCCTTGACTATAAGGGCGCGGTTCGCGCCTCGCGGCGGCAGGACATCGGAGTGTAGCGCAGTCTGGTAGCGCACCTCGTTCGGGACGAGGGGGTCGGAGGTTCGAATCCTCTCACTCCGACCATTCATCGAAATCTGCAGATTTCGTCCGCCAGCTTGCATAAGTCCGCATTTCTGCAAGCGATCTGAGGCCCCTGCGGGCGGCGCCCGGCGAGACGCTCCTGAACGGGAGCTCGAGCGACTGGCACGGCCTCGCCGCGGAAGCCGGAATCCGGCTCTCGGTCCCAGCGGAAATCGCCTTGGCGGAACTGACGTAGACAAATTCCAGAAAAATGTTGTCTTGCAAAAGGCCACGGTCGCTATACATCGGCACAATGGCTACCAAGCTTAAATTCCGTATACTTACTATTATAGGCCTTCTGGCCGCGGTTGCGGCAGGTTGGGAGCTGTCGCGGAATCGAGCGGAGACCGTGGCGCCCGGTCCGTCGGCGAAGGCTGCGCCCGTGACCGCCGCTGAGATCGTGAAGGGCGATTTCCCGGTGCGGCTGGACTCGATCGCATCGGTTCAGCCATTGAACACCGTGAGCGTGCGCGCCCGGGTCGACGGGCAGATCGAGCAGGCTGTCTTCAAGCAGGGCGAGATCGTGAAGCAGGGCGACCTGCTGGTGCGGCTGGATGCGCGGCCGTTCAAGGCGGCGCTCGATCAGGCGCTCGCCAAGCGCACGCAGGACCAGGCGACCCTCGACAATTCCAGGCGCGATCTGCAGCGCTACTCGCAGCTCGCGGCGAAGAGCTTTGCGACGGAGCAGCAGCTCAACACGCAGCAAGCGCTGGTGGCCTCCGGCGTAGCGCAGATCGCGGCGGACGACGCGGCGGTCGAGAATGCGCAGACCCAGTTGAGCTATACCGAAATTCGAGCGCCGATCAGCGGGCGAATCGGCTTCCGGCAGGTCGATGTCGGCAACATCGTTCACGCCGGCGATACGCAGCCGATCCTGTCGATCGTCCAGGTCGATCCCGTCTTCGTGCTGTTCACGATTCCGGAGGACCATATTTTCGAGGTGCAGCAGGCGATGAGCGGCGGACCTCTGGCGGTCGACGTCTACACGTCGGATCGCGCGGCCCTGCTGGCGACTGGGACGCTGTCGGTTCTCAACAATCAGGTGGATCAGACGACCGGAACCCTGCAGGCCAAGGCGACCTTCGCCAACACCCGGATGCGCCTGTGGCCGGGCCAGTCCGTCGTCGCCGTCCTTCACGTGCGCGATATCGGCGACGCGCTGCTCGCGCCCTACGCCGCGGTGCAGCGCGGGCCGGACGGGCTCTATGTCTGGTTGGCGCAGGGCGATACGGCGACGATCCGCAAGATCGAGACCGAGCGGCAGGGCGAAGGATATTTCGTCGTGAAGGCTGGCTTGAAGGCCGGCGATCGCGTCATCGTCTCCGGACAGACGCGCCTGTATGACGGCGCGAAGGTGGCGATAACGGCGGCGCCGGCCGGGCCGCCCGCCGACAGCCGGGCGGACGCGCGATGAACGGCGGATTGTCCGGGCCCTTCATCAAGCGCCCCGTCGCGACCATTCTGATCATGGTGGGCATCGCATTCGCGGGCCTCATCGCCTATCCGAACCTGCCCGTGGCGCCCTTGCCGCAAGTCGACTTTCCGACGATCCAGGTTTCCGCCACGCTTCCCGGCGCCGATCCGGAGACGATGGCGGCGACTGTCGCGCAGCCGCTGGAATCGCAATTCGCGCAGATGCCGGGCGTGGCGCAACTGACCTCGTCGAGTTCGCTCGGTTCGACAGCGATCACGATCCAGTTCGATCTCGGCCGCAATATCGACGCCGCCGCCAACGACGTGCAGGCCGCAATCAACGCGGCCGGCGGACAATTGCCGAAGACGCTGCCGAACCCGCCGACCTATCGCAAGATCAATCCGGCGGATTCGCCTGTGCTGCTCCTGTCGGCGACCTCGCGCGCCTATCCCACGACGGTCGTCGACGATCAGGTCTATTCCAAGCTCGCCCAGCAGATCAGCCAGATTTCCGGCGTCGCGCAGGTCGTCATCGGCGGCCAGCAGACGCCGGCGATCCGCGTGCAGATCGACCCCTCCAAGATCGTCAACAAGGGGCTGTCGCTGGAAGATATCCGCGCGCGGCTCGCCATTTCGACCGTCGACAGCCCCAAGGGCAATCTCAACGGCGCCTCGCGCAACTTCACGATCTACGCGAACGATCAATTGATTGCCGCCGACAAGTGGAACGACGTGATCCTCGCCTATCGCGCCGGCGCGCCGATCCGCGTGCGCGACATCGGCCAGGCCGTCGGCGGTCCGGAAGACAGGACGCAGCGCGCCTGGGCCAACGGGGAGCCGGGCGTCTTTCTCGTCGTCTTCAAACAGCCCGGCGCCAACGTCATCGACACGGTCGACGCCATCAAGGCGCAATTGCCGCGGTTGATCGCCGCCATCCCGCCGGCGATCGACGTCAAGATCATGAGCGACCGCACCCAGACGATCCGCGCGGCCGTGGTGGACGTGCAATACACGCTCGCCATCACCATCGGCCTCGTCGTGCTCGTGATCTTCGTTTTCCTGCGCTCCGTGCAGGCGACGCTCATTCCCGCGATCACCGTGCCGCTGGCGCTGCTGGGGGCCTGCGCGATGATGTGGGCCGCAGGCTACAGCCTCGACAATCTCTCGCTGATGGCGCTGACGATCGCCGTCGGTTTCGTCGTCGACGACGCCATCGTCATGCTGGAGAACATAGCGCGCTATGTCGAGGAAGGCGCGCCGCCCTACGAGGCGGCGCTGCGCGGCGCCGGCGAGATCGGGTTCACCATTTTCTCCATCAGCCTGTCGCTGATCGCGGTCCTCATCCCGCTGCTCATGATGGGCGGCATCATCGGCCGTCTTTTCCGCGAATTCTCGATGACGCTGTCGATGACGATCGTCGTTTCCGGCATCGTCGCCTTGACGTTGACGCCGATGATGGCGGCTCGCCTGCTGCGCCCGCATGCCGAGGAGCGGCACGGCCGGATCTACAAGGCGACCGAACGCGCTTTCGACCTGATGCTGGCGGGCTATGCGCGCGCGCTGGAATTCGTGCTGCGCCACCGCTTCGCGACGCTGCTCGTCTTTCTTGCGACCGTCGGCGCGACGGCGTGGCTCTTCGTGGTCATCCCGAAAGGGTTTTTCCCACAGCAGGACACGGGTCTCATCACGGCCATTTCCGAAGCGCCGCAGGACGTCTCGGCCGACCGCATGTTCGCCCTGCAACAACAGCTTGCGGCGATCGTGCAGGCCGATCCCGATGTCGCGACCGTCGCCAGCGCCGTCGGGGCGAGCGGCGGCAATGCGCTGAACAACGGCCGCATGTATATCACGCTGAAGCCGCGCGACGAGCGCAACGCCTCTGCCGATCAGATCATCAACCGATTGCGGCCCAAGCTCGAAAAGGTCGAGGGCGCGCGGCTCTATCTGCAGGCCGCGCAGGACATCCGCATGGGCGGGCGGGCGTCGCGCACGCAATACCAGTATACGTTGCAAGACGCGGATTCGAACGAGCTCAACGCCTGGTCGCCGCGCATTCTGGAAAAGCTGAAGTCGCTTGAGCAATTGCGCGACGTCGCCACGGACCAGCAGATGAACGGCGCGGCGCTGACGCTCACCATCGACCGCGATCAGGCGGCGCGCTACGGCTTCACGCCGCAATTGATCGACGACACGCTCTACGACGCCTTCGGCCAGCGCCAGATCGCGCAATATTTTACGCAGGTCAGCTCCTATCACGTGATCATCGAGATCACGCCGGCGCTCCAGGGCTCGCCGAAGACGCTGCAGCAGATCTATCTCAAGAGTCCGAACGACGGCGCCCAGGTGCCGCTCTCGGCTTTCGCTTCGTGGACGACCGTGCCTGTCCGGCCTCTGTCGGTCAGCCACCAGGGCCAGTTCCCGGCGACGACGATCAGCTTCAACCTGGCGCCGAACGTCGCGCTCGGCGACGCGACGAAGGCGATCGAAAACGCCGTCGCCGAACTTGGTCCGCCTGCCGCGCTCTCGGGAACGTTCGCCGGCGTCGCGCAGGCCTTTCAGGCGTCGCTGTCCACCGTGCCGCTGCTGATCCTCGCGGCGCTGGTCGTCGTCTACCTGATCCTCGGCGTGCTCTACGAAAGCTTCATCCACCCGCTGACCATTCTCTCGACATTGCCGTCGGCGGGTCTGGGCGCGCTTTCGACCCTCATGATCTTCGGCTTCGATTTCAGCCTGATCGCATTGATCGGGCTTGTGCTGCTCATCGGTATCGTCAAGAAGAACGGAATCATGATGGTGGATTTCGCGATCGAGGCGGAACGCAATCAGGGATTGTCGCCGCTCGAGGCGATCCGCCAGGCCGCGCTCCTGCGCTTCCGGCCGATCATGATGACGACCATGGCCGCGCTCCTCGGCGCGATGCCGCTCATGCTGGGAAACGGAACCGGCGCCGAAATCCGGCAGCCGCTCGGCTATGCGATGTTCGGCGGCCTGCTGGTGAGCCAGGCGCTGACCTTGCTCACGACCCCGGTCATCTACCTCTATCTCGACAATCTCACCGCGCGCTTCGCGTCGCGACGCAAGCAGGGCGTATCGCCGGTCCTGTCCGAAAAGCAGGCGGCCGCGGAATAAAGGCGGTTCGCGTCCTGCGATGGACGCCAGCCGGCAAGGACGCCATGTCCGCCCCTGCGCCTGCCGTTGCGGAGGAGCAGTTGTTCGTTTCGCGGCGATCGCCAGAACGTCCGATAGGCCGCCGAAGACGCTGCGTCCTGCCGCGGCTGGACGCCGCGGCAGGGCTGCTCACGCTCACTCGGCTGCTTGCGGCAGTTCCAGTTGCGAACGCGGGATCTCTCCTGTCACGACCGAGACGCGCTCGCCCCATCGTTCTTCGGGGTAGTAATCCCAGATCGCATGGTGCTGGGCCGCCCAATTGTCCCAGATCACGAGCGAATTCGCCGACCAGTGGACGCGCGTCTGCAGCGCAAGCTGGCTTTCGACGTGGCGATTGAGAAGCGCCAGAATCGCGTCGCTCTCCTTGCGCGTCAACTGCACGATATGCGACGTGAACGAGGCGTTGACGTAGAGATACTTGCGGCCCGTGCGCGGATGGGTCGCGACGACCGGATGCTCGCTCTGCGGATATGTCTTGCCGGGCGTGGGCTGCGCGCCGTAGCCCGCTGTCCACGCGAGCGAACCGTCGTGGATCGCGGTCAGGCCGTCGAGGAGCGTCTTGATCGGCTCCGACAGGAATTCATACGCCAGATACATATTGGCGAAGGCCGTATCGCCACCGATCGGCGGGGTCTTCGTCACGCGCAGGAACGAATAGGCGATCGGCGAGGGATCGCAGGAGACGTCGGGGTGCCAGCCGTCGCCTGCCGTGAAACGCGAATCCCTGCTGGTCTTCCAGGACAATATCTCGGGATCGAACTCGCCTGCGCCCTTGAAGCGCGATGCGCCCAGTTCGTGTCGGTGCAGCGACTTGCCGAAACGCAGCGCGAGTTTCTTATGCGCCTCGTGCGAAATGTCCTGGTCGCGGAAGATGACCGCGAGATTTTCGTCGAGCGCGCGGCGCACCTCGGCGAATTGCGCGTCGCTGAGGTCTTTCGACAGGTCGACGCCGGAAATCTCGGCGCCGACCGTCGGCGAAAGCCGCTTCACCCCGATCGTCTCGTAAGCCTTGCGCTCCTGCGTGTTCCAGGACTCGATCGCGATCTTGTCGTTGAAGTCTCTATAGAAGCTCATCGGTTTCTCTCTCTTCCGGTTTCAGATGACGTATTCGGGCGCGGTTTTTTCCCGCTGCAGGATTTGCGCGAGAATGCGCTCTTCCAGCACGGCGAGATCGACGGAGCCGCGACGGCGCGGCCGCGGCAGCGTGACGGAGATGTCGAGCGCGATGCGGCCGTCCTCGATCATCACCACGCGATCGCCCAGCGCGAGCGCTTCGGAGACGTCGTGCGTCACGAGCACGGCCGTGAAGCGTTGCTCCTGCCACACGCGTTCGATCAGGCCCTGCATCTCGATGCGGGTGAGCGCATCGAGAGCGCCCAGCGGCTCGTCGAGCGCGAGAAAGCGCGGCCGGGAAACCAGCGCGCGCGCGAGCGCCACGCGTTGCTTCTGGCCGCCTGAAAGGACGGACGGCCAGTTGTCGGCGCGATCCTCGAGGCCGACAGCGGCCAGCGTCTCCAGCGCGCGACGCCGTGAGTCCGGCGCGCTCGCCGCGCCCGATAGGCCGACCTCGACGTTTGAGAGCACGCTCGCCCACGGCAGCAAGCGCGGCTCCTGGAACATGATGCGCGCGTCCGCGCGCGTTTCTCCGTTCGACGGATCGTCGCCGAACCGGCATTCTCCGGAGCTCGGATGATCGAGACCCGCCAGGATTCGCAGCAGGGTGCTCTTGCCGCAGCCGCTGCGGCCGACGATGGCGAGGAACTGGCCCGCCGGGACATGCAGCTCGAACGAGCGCAGCACCTGCAGATCGCCGAAGCGCCGCCCGAGATTGCGCGTCGTGATCGGAGCGCCGCGCGTGGGCTCGCGGAACAGGCCGGTGAAGTCCGGCGACGGCGCGCGCGCCGTCATGGTCTGGACGGCGGTCATGCGCGCGCTCCCTTCGTCCGGAAGGCCGGGTTCCATTGCAGGAACCGACGTTCGAGCAGGCGGGCGGCCGAGTCTGCGGCCTTGCCGAGCAGGGCGTAGATGAGGATCGCGAGCACGACGACGTCTGTCTGCATGAACTCGCGCGCCTGCATCGCCATGTAGCCGAGGCCCGATTGCGCGGCGATGGTTTCAGCCACGATCAGCGTCAACCACATGACGCCGAGCGCAAAGCGCAGGCCGACGAAGATCGACGGCAAGGCGCCCGGCACGATCACGCGGCGGAACAGTTCGCCCGAGGTCATGCCGTAGCTGCGGCCCATTTCGATGAGCTGCGGATCGACGGTGCGCACGCCGTGCAGCGTGTTGATATAGACCGGAAAGAAGACGCCGAGCGCGATCAGGAAGAGCTTGGCGCCCTCGTCGATGCCGAACCAGAGGATGACGAGCGGAATGAGCGCCAGATGGGGAATGTTGCGCACCATCTGCAGCGTGGAATCCGTCAGCGTTTCGGAGACGCGCGACAGGCCGTTGGCGAGGCCGAACGCAAAGCCGACGCCGCCGCCGACAACAAAGCCCGCCACCGCGCGCAGGAAGCTGACGCCGATATTCTGCGCCAGTTCGCCCGACAGCGTGAGTTTCCAGAAGGCGCGCAGGACGCCGAGCGGGCTCGGCAGAACATTGGCGGAGAGCCAGCCGAGCGCAGAACTCGCCTGCCAGAGCGTGAGGATGAGGGCCGGGACGAACCAGGCGGCGGCGTGCGCGCGCGTCGCTTGGCCGAACCGCGCCAGCAGCGGCTGCCGTAAGGGCACGCCGGGCTTGAGGACAAGTGTTTCGGCAATGTTGGTCATGAGGTCCTCAGCTCCCCGGCGTCCATTTCCAGACGATATCGGCGACCCGAACCGGTTTGGGGATAAGCCCGAGCCTGGCGAAGCGATCCGCAACCGCTTGCTGCGTCTTGATGACGCCCTCGTCGACAGGCGCGACCTGGTAGGTCGACCTCTGCACGGCGCGACGCACGGCTTCGATGTCGACGCCGGTCGCGTTTGCATAGGCCACCGCGACGTCCTCGCGATTCGCTTCGGCCCATTTGCCCTCGCTCGCGAAGATTTCGTTCAGCTGCGCGACGAGCGAGGGATATTTCCGCACGAAATCCGCGCCGACGATGAAGAAGGCGTTCGACTTATGGATGTCGCGCTCCCACGCGATCGCGCGCGCGTTCAACTTCAGTTCGGCGAGCGCGACATAGGGATCCCAGACTGACCAGGCGTCGATCGCGCCTCTTGCGAAGGCGGCCGTCGCATCGGCCGGCGCCAGCGGCACAGGCGTGATGTCGCTCCAGGCGACGCCGACCTTTTCCAGCGCGGCGACGAGCAGATTGTGCGCGCTCGAGCCCTTGCCGAAGGCGATCTTCTTGCCCTTGAGATCGGCGAGCGACTTCAGCGGCGAATCCTGCGGCACGAGGATCGCCTGGTTGTTGCCGCGCGAGACGACGGCCGCGGCGTAGCGGATATTCGCGCCGCCGGATTGCGCGAAGATCGGCGGCGAGTCGCCGACATACCCGAAGTCGACGCTGCCGACGTTGATGGCTTCGAGCAGGGGTGGGCCGAACTGGAAGTCGATCCATTTGATCTCGACGCCGAGCGGCCTGAAGGCGGCCTCCACTGTTCGGCGCTGCTTCACGGCAGGGAAATAGCCGCCTTTCTGTGTGCCGATCCGGATTTCGGCAGGCTTGTCCTGCGCGAACGCGGGCAGCGCGGACGCGCCGGCGAGGGCCGCGGCGCTGGAGAGAAGATGACGTCTGCTGATCATGGAATAGGGTCCTTTCTTGCTTTGGCGCGGGTTCAGCCGAAGGTCGCCTGGCGCGGCCGGTTTGCGATCAGGTCGCGGACCGCGCGTTCGGCGTGGCGCGCGGAGCGGAAGACGCGACCCTCGAGACTCTCGAAGGCGCGTTCGGAAGCGAAGAAGCGATAGGCGCGGCCGTCGCTGGCGACGATGCCGGCGATGCGGTCGTGGCTCTCGATGATGAAGGCGTCGACGTGAGAAGCGGTGTGCGGATTCCGGGAATGGATGGACATGTCTGGTCGTTCGCCGCGGCGCGGCGCTCCTGATTGTTGCTGTCGGTTGGCGGTGTCCGGGCGTCAGCGACAGGCGCCGGTCGCCGCCGAGATGCAGCGGCGGGCGAGGCGCCAGCGCGCCTGCGGCCGGCAAAGGTGCATCGATTTCATGCGGCTTCCTTCGGTTGCGTCGGCCATGATTTTTATCAATCTATCGATTTGGTCAATAAAACAGGCCTGCTCTTTTTCCCGCGTTGCAGCGAAACGATTGCTCCGCGACGGAGCGCAAGGAGGGCAAATGATCCGCGCCGGCCCGCCATTGGACTCGGCGCGCGCGCCGAGCTATGCCGCAGCATGCTGACCATGAAGGGCAAATACGGCCTCAAGGCCATGGTGCACCTGGCGCGGCTCGCGCCGCAGGAGCTCGCGGCCGGACTCGATATCGCCGCGCAGAATCAGATTCCCAAGAAATTCCTGGACGCCATTCTCGCGCAATTGCGCGAATCCGGCCTGGTCGAGGCCAGGAAGGGGAAGGGCGGCGGTTATCGCCTGGCGCGCCCGCCGGCTAAGATTTCTGTGGGCGATATCGTGCGAACGCTCGACGGCCCTCTCGCGCCGATCCTGTGTGCGAGCCGCCGAGCGTACAAGCGCTGCCTGGATTGCCGCGATCCGCGAAACTGCGAGGTGAGGCTCGCCATGACGGAAGCGCGCGATGCGATCGCCGCCGTTCTGGACGCCAAGTCTCTGGCCGACATGGCCGCCGGCGGCCCCGGCCGGAAAAAGCCTTCGCCGGGACGATCCGGGGACCGGGGCGTCGCCTGACCCGAAAAGAGAAGAAATTTTGCCGAAGGACGGTCGATATAGGACAGTCTATCTATCAACTGGATAGATTATCGACTTGAACCTCTAGCGAAGGCCGTGGACGATCGAAGCCTGTTTCAGGAGCCCGATCGCCATGTCCGACCTTTCCGAGCTTCATGCCCCGACCATGCGTCGGCCGTCGCATCCGCGTTCTGTTTTTGACGTCGTCGCGCTGATCGCGGTGGTGCTGGCCGCCGCGCTCGCCGTCCACCTCGCAAGCCACCGGGCGCAGGCGACCATGGCCGCGCGATCGCCCACGGCGCAGGCCGCGCAACCTTGATGGCGCGCGATCTCGACGATACCGACCGCCGCATTCTCCGCGAGCTGCAGAACGACGCCACCTTGTCGATTGCGGATCTCGCCGGCCGGATCAACCTGTCGCAGACGCCCTGCTGGAAGCGCATCCAGAAGCTCGAGGCGCGCGGCGCGATCGAACGGCGCGTCGCCATCGTCAATCCGGATGCGCTGGGGCTCGGCCTCACCGTGCTTGTCGCAATCGAGGCCGGCGCCCATTCCGACGACTGGCTCCGACGCTTCACCGAAAAGGCGAAGGCCATGCCGGAAGTGCTCGATCTCTACCGCATGGCCGGCGAGACGGATTACGAATTGCGCGTGGTCGTCGCCGACATGCCGGCCTACGACGCCTTCTACAAGAAGCTGATCGGCCTTGCGCCGCTGCGCAACGTCACCTCGCGCTTCGTGATGGAGCGCATCAAATCGACGACCAATCTCCCGATCGTTCTCGAACGGGATCAAGTCGCCGTGTGAACGGCCGGCCGCGCGTCGGCTAGATTTTCGAAATCCGCAAAAAGCCGCGCGCATGCGGCATGTTGAGAGGGCATATCATGATCAGAGGTTTCGGCCTGACTGCGCCGCGCTATGCGGCGTCCCTGTTCCTGGCGCTCGCCGTCTGCGCAAGCGGCGCTTCGGCGCAACAGAAGCTTCTCAACGTTTCCTACGATCCCACCCGCGAACTCTACAAGGCGATCAATCCGGCCTTCGCCGCCGACTGGAAGGCGAAGACCGGCGAGACCGTGGAAATCCAGGCCTCTCACGCCGGATCCGGCGCGCAGGCGCGCGCGGTCATCGACGGACTTCAGGCCGATGTCGTCACGCTGGCGCTCGCCGCCGACATCGACGCGATCGCGACGCGCTCCGGAAAGATACCCGCGGACTGGCAGAAGCGGTTGCCGAACAATTCCTCGCCCTACACGTCGACGATCGTCATTCTCGTGCGCAAGGGAAATCCGAAGAACATCAAGGACTGGGACGATCTCGTGAAGCCGGGGGTCGCGGTCGTCACGCCCAATCCGAAGACGTCGGGAGGCGCGCGCTGGAACTATCTCGCGGCCTGGAGCTACGCCGCGAAAAAATTCGACGGCGACGAGGCGAAGACGAAGGACTTCGTCAAGGCGATCTACAAGAACGCGCCCGTGCTCGATACCGGCGCGCGCGGCTCGACCATCACCTTCGCGCAGCGCGGCCTCGGCGACGTGCTGATCGCCTGGGAGAACGAGGCCTTCCTCGCGTTCGAGGAGTTCGGCAAGGACAAGTTCGAGATCGTCGCGCCGTCGCTGTCGATCCTGGCCGAGCCTTCTGTTTCCGTGGTCGACAAGAATGCGGAGGCCAAGGGAACGACCAAGGTCGCCAAGGCCTATCTCGAATTCCTCTATACGCCGACGGCGCAGAAGCTCATCGCGCGCAATTATTATCGGCCCGCGCATCCGGAATTCGCGGACAAGGCCGATCTCGACCGGCTGCCGAAGCTCAATCTCGTGACCGTCGACAAGGAGTTCGGCGGCTGGGCGGCCGCGCAGAAGAAGCATTTCGCCGATGGTGGCGTCTTCGACGAAATCCAGAAATAAGGTCTCGTCATGAGCGCGGCCGCCGCGACGGCGGGAAAGAAATGGCGCTTCGTGGCGCCGAGCGTCCTTCCGGGTTTCGGTTTGACGATCGGCTTCACGTTGCTCTATCTCGGCCTGCTGGTCCTGTTTCCTCTCGCGACCCTCGTCGTGCGCTCGTCGGGCCTGGGGGTGGGCGGCTTTGTCGACATCGTCCTGCAGCCCCGCATCGCCGCGGCGCTGCGCACCACCTTCTTCATCTCGTTTGCGGCGGCGTTCGCCGATCTCGTCTTCGGCCTGATCGTCGCATGGTCGCTCACGCGGTATCGCTTTCCCGGCCGTCGCCTTCTCGACGCCTTCGTCGATCTGCCGTTCGCGCTGCCGACTGCGGTCGCCGGCATTTCGCTCGCCGCGCTCTACGCCCCCAACGGCTGGTTCGGCGCGCCGCTCGCGGAATTCGGGATCAAGATCGCGTTCACGCGGGCGGGTATTTTCGTCGCTCTTGTCTTCATCGGCCTGCCCTTCGTGGTCCGTACCGTGCAGCCGATCATCGCGGAACTGGAGCATGAGCTCGAGGAGGCGTCCGCGACGCTCGGCGCGTCACGCCTGCAGACCGTCCTGCGCGTATTGCTGCCGCCGCTCGTTCCTGCGCTGCTGACCGGCTTCGCGCTCGCCTTCGCGCGCGCGATCGGCGAATACGGGTCGGTGATCTTCATTTCCGGCAATCTCGCCTACGTGTCCGAGATCGCGCCGCTGCTGATTGTCGTGAAGCTCGAGCAATATGATTACGCCGGCGCAACCGGGATCGCGACGATCATGCTCGCCATTTCCTTTGCCGCGCTGCTTGTCATCAATCTCATCCAGGCCTGGAGCCGCAGGAGGTTCGGCAATGTCTGACGCGCTCGCGCCGTCCTATCGCGCCGCGCCAAAGCGCAGATCGCGGTCCGCGACCGAAGACTCGCCGGCCGCGCGGGTTGCGCTCATCGCGGCGACCGTCTCCTTTCTCGCGCTCTTCCTGTTCGCGCCGCTCGTCGTCGTCTTCAGCGAGGCGCTCTCGAAAGGCGTCGGGACCTTCGCGAAGTCCTTCGTCGATCCAGACGCGCAGGCGGCCATCCGCCTGACCATCCTGATCGCAGCCATCGCCGTGCCGGCCAATCTCGTCTTCGGCCTCGCGGCCGCGTGGTCCATCGCCAAATTCTCGTTTCCGGGAAAGAGCCTGCTTGTCACGCTGATCGACTTGCCGTTCTCCGTATCGCCCGTCGTCTCGGGGCTGGTCTATGTGCTGGTGTTCGGCGCGCAAGGACTCTTCGGGTCGTGGCTCGGCGCGCATGGCGTGCAGATCGTGTTCGCCGTGCCCGGCATCGTGCTCGCCACCATCTTCGTCACCGTCCCCTTCGTCGCACGCGAACTCATTCCGCTGATGCAGGAACAGGGCACGATGGAGGAAGAAGCCGCGCTCACGCTCGGCGCATCGGGCGTGACGACATTTCTGACCGTGACGCTACCCAACGTCAAATGGGGTCTGCTCTACGGCGTGCTGCTGTGCAACGCGCGCGCCATGGGCGAATTCGGCGCCGTCTCCGTCGTGTCGGGCCACATCCGTGGCCTCACCAACACAATTCCGCTTCAGGTCGAGATCCTCTACAATGAGTACAACAATGTCGCCGCTTTCGCTCTCGCCGTCCTTCTCGCGGGACTTGCCCTTGTCACCCTTGGCGTCAAAACGTTCCTCGAATGGCGACACGCCGACGAACTCGCCGGACGCGGCGGCCGGCGGCATTGAGACTGCCGCGCAGGGCGTCGCGATCAAGGTCGAGGACGTCGCGCTCGAGTTCGGCTCCTTCGCCGCGTTGCGCGGCGTCAATCTGGAAATCCGGCCGGGCGAGCTGATTGCGCTGCTGGGCCCGTCGGGCTCCGGCAAGACGACGCTGCTGCGCGTGATCGCGGGCCTCCAGTCGCCCGATCGCGGCAGGGTGCTGTTCGACGGCGGCGACGCGACCAATCTCACGGTGCAGGAACGCCGCGTCGGCTTCGTGTTCCAAAACTATGCGCTGTTCAAACATATGAATGTCGCGGACAACATCGGCTACGGACTGCATGCGCGACCGCGCCGGACGCGACCGAGCCTGGCCGCCATAAAGGCGCGAATCCAGGAATTGCTGCATTTCGTGCAGCTCGCGGGCCTCGGCGCGCGCTATCCCGCGCAACTCTCCGGCGGTCAGCGCCAGCGCGTGGCTCTCGCCCGCGCTCTCGCCATCGAGCCGCGCGTCCTGCTGCTGGACGAGCCCTTCGGCGCGCTCGATGCGCGCGTGCGCAAGGAGCTGCGCCGCTGGCTCCGCGAAATCCACAGGCGGACGGGGCTCACCACCGTCTTCGTGACGCATGACCAGGACGAGGCCATGGATCTCGCGGACCGCGTCGTCGTTCTGAACGAGGGGCGGATCGAACAGGTCGGCACGGCGGAAGACCTCTACGACAGACCGGCTTCGCCCTTCGTCATCTCCTTCGTCGGCGAAGCGATCGCGCTGCCCGTCACCGTCGCGGAAGGCCACGTCTTCTTCGGCGGTCGGGAATTGCAGGTGAGTTCGCACGGCATGCGGACGGGCGAGGCGAAGGTCTATTTCCGACCCGCCGACATTGCGGTGGCGCGTCCCGGCGCCGGCGAGTTCGAAGGCCGGGTCGAAGCGATCCGTCGCACGTCGAGCGGCTTGCGGGCGACGACCGCGCTCGAAGGCTACGATCAGGTCCTGGAGATCGACACGCCGATAGATTCTGGCGCGAAGCCCGGCGAGCGCATTCCGCTCGTCCTGTCGAGAGCCCGCCTCTTCCCGACCGATCCGGACGTCGTGCGCGGCGACGGCGAAGGCATCTGAAGCGCGGCTAACGCCGGCGCGTCGGGTCAGCGATCCTTTATCATGCGCCGCCCCGCGCGCCTCCTCCTTTGGTGCAACCAACGGCAATGTGACTTGCGTTATATCCGATGAAATATAATGATCGGACGAGGTTGGTTGGCGGCGTGTCCGATCGGGCAGCGCGAACATGACCGACGGGAGAGGAAACCCGCACATTCCATAGGCTATCGGCTGTTCGATCCGGCCGCCTTTCAGGCGGAAGGCGATGCTGTCGCTTGCCTTGTCGGCATCGGTCACGAAGGGAGGAAATCATGTTTCATCAAGGCATCGAAACGCTGAAGAGCAAGGCGCTCTGGCGCGCCAAATACGACAATTTCATCGGCGGCGAATGGGTCGCGCCCGTCGCCGGCGAATATTTCGACAATATCAGCCCCATCACCGGCCAGGTCGTCTGCCAGATCGCGCGTGGCAAAGCGGCCGACATCGAGCTGGCGCTCGACGCCGCGCACAAGGCGAAAGAGGCCTGGGGCCGCACGTCGCCCGCCGAACGCGCCAACATCCTCAACAGAATCGCCGACCGGATCGAGGCCAATCTCGACACGCTGGCGCTGGTCGAGTCGATCGACAACGGCAAGCCGATCCGCGAGACCACCCATGCCGACCTGCCGCTCGGCGTCGATCATTTCCGCTATTTCGCCGGCGCCGTGCGCGCGCAGGAAGGCGGCATTTCCGAGATCGACCATGACACGGTCGCCTATCATTTCCACGAGCCGCTCGGCGTGGTCGGCCAGATCATTCCGTGGAACTTCCCGCTGCTGATGGCGATCTGGAAACTCGCGCCGGCGCTGGCGGCGGGCAATTGCGTCGTGCTGAAGCCGGCCGAGCAGACGCCGATGGGCATCATGGTGCTGGTCGAGATGATCAAGGACCTGCTGCCGCCGGGCGTTCTCAACGTGGTCAACGGTTTCGGCGTCGAGGCCGGCAAGCCGCTCGCCGCCAACAAGCGCGTCGCGAAGGTCGCCTTCACCGGCGAGACGACGACGGGCCGCCTCATTATGCAATACGCCTCGGAGAACCTCATCCCGGTGACGCTGGAGCTCGGCGGCAAGTCGCCGAATATCTTCTTCGCCGACGTGATGGCCGAGGACGACGATTTCCTCGACAAGGCGCTCGAAGGCTTCGCCATGTTCGCGCTCAACCAGGGCGAGGTCTGCACCTGCCCGAGCCGCGCGCTCGTGCAGAAGTCGATCTACGACAAGTTCATGGCGAAGGCGCTGGCGCGCGTCGGCAAGATCAAGCAGGGCCATCCGCTCGACGCCTCGACCATGATCGGCGCGCAGGCCTCGAACGACCAACTCGAAAAAATCCTGTCCTATATCGACATCGGCAGGAAGGAAGGCGCCAAGGTGCTCGCCGGCGGCGGCCGCGCGCAGATGGAAGGCGAGCTGGCCGAAGGCTATTACGTGCAGCCGACGGTGTTCGAAGGCCACAACAAGATGCGCATTTTCCAGGAGGAGATTTTCGGGCCGGTTCTGTCGGTCACGACGTTCGACACGCCGGAGGAGGCGCTGGAAATCGCCAACGACACGCTCTACGGCCTGGGGGCCGGCGTGTGGACGCGCGACATCAACCGCGCCTACCGTTTCGGCCGCGCGATCCAGGCCGGGCGCGTCTGGACCAATTGCTATCACGCCTATCCCGCGCACGCGGCCTTCGGCGGCTACAAGCAATCGGGCATCGGGCGCGAGAACCACAAGATCATGCTCGATCACTACCAGCAGACCAAGAACATGCTGGTCAGCTATTCCACGAAGGCGCTCGGCTTCTTCTGAGCCTGACGGCCGCAACATTGTCGCGCCGGAGGGACGTTCGCGTCGCTCCGGCCGTCGCGACAAAGGAACGCCCATGGTTGAACGCGTGCTGGCGACGCCCGCGGCCCTCGCCCTGATCGAGAAGCTGCGGGCGGCGCACGGGCCATTGATGTTTCATCAGTCCGGCGGCTGCTGTGACGGATCGGCGCCCATGTGCTATCCGGCCGGCGAGTTCCGCACCGGCGGCAGCGACGTGAAGCTCGGCGCGATCGGCGGTTGCGACTTCTACATGAGCGCGTCGCAGTTCGACTATTGGCGGCACACGCAGCTCATCATCGACGTGGTGCCGGGCCGCGGCGCAGGCTTCTCGCTCGAGGCGCCGGAAGGCGTGCGCTTCCTCACGCGCAGCCGCGTCTTCGCCGACGACGAGGTCGCCGACCTCGCGCCTGTCGGCGAATGAGGCCGGGGATGCGGACGCCTCCACGTTCCCTGCCGCAATTCTTCGCCGAGAATGACGTCGCCGCGGTGCGATACGGCCCTGCCGACAATCCGGACGCCGTGCTCGACGAATTTCTCCGCCGCCGGCTCGGCGAGGGGCATGACGCGCTCGGCGTCCTGCAACGCCGCGTCGCGCACGCGCCGAGTCGCAATCGCGCGACGGCGATCGAACTCGTCCCGCGAGAGGAATGGCCGGTCGTCGAAATGCCCGTTCCGCCGCCGGGCGCGCCGTGCGCCGCCGTTCTTCCCCAACTGGCGGCCAGCCTGGCGAGCGTCCTTCATCGACGCCCCGACGTCGTCATTCTCAATCGCTTCGGGCGCGCGGAATGCGAAGGGGCGGGGCTGCTCGGCGCGCTGGCCGAGGCGCTCGATCATGACATTCCCGTGCTGATCGCGACGCCGGTCGCGCTCTACGACAGATGGACCAGGGTGTCCTGCGGACTGTCGGTGACGCTTCGGCCGGAGGCGGCGTCGCTCGAGGCATGGTGGCGCTCGCTCGGCTACGGGCCGCGCATTGGTGTGGCGCGGTCGAGCCTTTGCGAACGGGCCAAATAAATTCCGTCCGTCGCTCGCCGGCGTTGTCAGCCGGCGAGCAACGCGATACCGTTATATCCAGACAAATATAACAGAGGGCTCCGTGAACACGCCGTCCGTGCTTCATATGCGTCCGGCCAGGGTCGAGCAGGGTCTGTCCGCGTTTCCTCTCTCGCGACCTTCGCAAGAGCCGCCGCTCGAAAGCCAGCGCCGTCGCCGCTGCAAGATATGGGAGCTCTCGCCCTCGCTCCATTGCTCGATCGTGGGAACCTGCCTTACCGCATCGGAATTGCGTCAGCTCTTGATCAAGTTCGGCGACATCGACGCACGGGCGGCCACCGACCACGCCTTGCACAAATGCGGGGTCATTGCGGCGGGCGCCCAGGACAAGGCGGGAAAGGCGCTCCAGAAGCTTCTCGATTCCAAGCACGAGGCCGCGATCCGGCAATTCTCGAAGGTCGACGAGATCGAAGGGGTAAGGGACCTCTGGCGCCAGTCCTTCGAGCAGGGCGCGATCCCCGGCGGCTATTGGGCGACGATCACGCATCCGGCGACGGACCGCGCGCTGGCCGAGGAGGCGTTCGGGCAGATCCACATGCTCTCGCACATGATCGGATCCTCCAACCGCACGGATATCCGGCGGCTGCGCGAGCTCGAAAAGGAACTCGCCGACCGCGACGAGAAGATCGCGCGCCAGCAGGTGCGGCTTGCGGAAAGCGGAGAGGAGCGGGCCCTTCTCAGAAGAACGATCGAACAGCTCACGTCGGATATTCGGGCAAACGTCGCGCATGCCGTCGTCGAACCCGGCGCGGATATGGAGGGCGTCATCCGGCGCCTCGATACCGAGAAAGCGCGTTCGGCCAGATTGTCCACGCGCGTCGAGGAACTCGAAGCGGAACTCGCACAGGCTCGGCGAACGGCGGCAAGCCAGGACAAGCGGTCCGCGCAGATCGAGAGCGAACTGGCGACATTGGAGCGCCTGCTCGCGCCGCCGGCGGATTGTTGCGCGAAAGAAGCTTCGCGGGAGGGACTTCATCTCGGCGGCCGGACGATCCTCTACGTGGGCGGCCGTCCGTCTCTCATCGTTCAGTTGAAACTCCTGTGCGCCCGGCATGGCGGCGTCCTGCTGGCGCACGACGGCGGCGTCGAGGAGAGTCTCGCCAGCCTGCCGAGGTTGGCGAGCCGCGCCGACGTCGTCGTTTTTCCGGTCGATTGCGTGAGCCATTCGGCTGTCGGCATCGTCAGGAAATCCTGTCGCGATGGTTTCAAGGCCTTCCTGCCGCTGCGCACCGCGAGCGTCGCCAGCTTCCTCGATGGGTTGTCGAACTTGTCAGCCACGGCGCTTCACGCAGACGAATGCTGCTGACGTCCGATGTCTTCGGATCGCTGCGAACAATTCACGCGGCGCCGTGCGTCCGGCGCTTCTTTTGGCGCGTTCACCTGCTTCTGTCGATCCGCACCTGGATATCGCGCGGGCGCGCCGAATAGGGCCAGGAGGTCACGAGAACATTGGCGCCGGCCGCGACGAAATCCGCCGCGTTCGCCGCGTTGACGCCGCCCGCCGCGGCGATGACCTTGGCCGGGCCGACGCGCAGGGACAGGTCCGCGATCTGGCGCGGTGTGAACCTTTCGGCCTGAATGACGTCGAACCCGGCCTTTGCGGCGGCTGCCCCGGCGTCGACGTCGTTGACCTCGATGACCAGCTTTTTTTCCGGCGTCGCCCTGCGGAGGCGCTCGACGAGCGTCGCCCAGGCGGCTTCGGTCACAAACGACAGGTGCTGAGGAAACACCACGACGGTTTCCGACAGGCCCATGCGATGCATGACTGCGCCGCCGGCTTTCACGGCTGCGGCCGCGTAGCTCTTGGCGCCCGGCGTATGCTTGCGCGTGCAGGCGACAACCGCGTCCGCCGACACGGTTCGCGCGGCCTGCGTCATTTCGCGGGCGGCCGTCGCAACGCCGGACCAGGTTTCGATCAGGGTCTGCGCGACCTTCCACGAACGCAGCAGGCCGCCGGCGGGACCTCTTGCACGCAGGACAGGCGCGCCGCTCGGCAGGATATCGCCGGTTCGCGCCTGAACTTCGACACGGCAGCCGGCGAATTCTATGATCCTGACGGCTTCCTCGACCAGCGCGATCGTCATCGGATCGCGAACGACGAATGTCATTTCGCCCGGAATATCCGCGATACCGAGCGCGTCGGTCGTGAGGTCTCCATAGGGGACGTCGTCGAGAAGCAGGCGTTCCAGATCGGAAGAGTTGACGCGGGAGCTGGCGGCCGTCACGGGCGCCTCTCGAAATCCGCGCGATTTCCCAAGATACATATGGCGATCTCGCCGAACTGCGCTTCGACGGCGAAACGGAGGCCCGACAGGGCCTCCGTTCCAAAGCGGCAAGGCCGGGATTTCAGCTTTTCACATCGCGGCGGCGTTGATGATTTGCAATTGCGTGAATTCCGCCAGCCCTTCCTCGGCGAATTCAACGCCGATGCCGGATTGTTTCGCGCCGCCGAACGGAATGTGCGGCGCCATGTCCAGATGCTTGTTGATCCAGACGGTGCCGGCCTCGAGCCGGCTCGCGACGTCATGCGCGCGCTTCTTGTCGGACGACCATACCGATGCGCCGAGACCGTAAGTCGTGCCGTTGGCGCGGCGGATCACGTCGTCCTGGTCGGAATATTTGATCACCGGCAGGACGGGCCCGAACTGCTCCTCGTCGACGAGCCGCGCGCCTTCCTTGATGTCGCGCACGATCGTGGGCTTGATGAAATAGCCCGGCCGATCCATGGCGTCGCCGCCAGCGACGACCTTGCCGTTCTTCTTCGCGTCTTCGAGGAAGCCCTTGACCTTCTCGTATTGCATCTTGTTCTGCAGCGGCCCGAGCTTCACGCCCTGTTTCACGCCGTCGTCGACAACGGCGTCATTGGCGAGGCGCACGAGCTCGTCGCACATCTGGTCGTAGATGGATTCGTGAACATAGAGGCGCTTGATCGCCAGGCAGACCTGCCCGCTGTTCTGGAATGCGCCCTCGAACACGCCGGGCGCGATCTTCTTGGGATCGGCGTCGTCGAGCACGATGGAGGCGTCGTTGCCGCCGAGCTCGAGCGTGATGCGCTTCAGCGTCTGCGCGGCGCTCGCCATCACCTTCTGGCCGGTGGCGGACGATCCGGTGAAGGAAATCTTCCGGATGTCCGGATGTGTCGTCATCTCGCCGCCGAGATCGTTGGCGTCGGCGATCACGTTCAGCACGCCGGGCGGCAGCAGGCCGGCGACGAGTTCCGCGAAGCGGAGCGTCGCCAGGGGCGTCGTCGGCGCGGGCTTGACCACCAGCGTATTGCCGGCGAGCAGGGCCGGCGGCAGCTTGAAGCCGAGGATCAGCAGCGGATAGTTCCAGGGGATGATGCACCCGACTACCCCGAGCGGGCGGCGATGCGCCTCGACGCGGCGCTCGCCGGAATCCTCGATCACTTTCATCGGCAGTTCGAGCGAGCCGAGATAGCGGAAGAAGGCCGCCATGCCCATGACTTCGCCGGTCGCGTCGGCGAGCGGCTTGCCCTGTTCGCTCGTCAGCAGGCGCGCCAGCTCGTCGGCGTTCTTCTCGATCGTGTCGGCCATCTTGACGATGATCTCGCGGCGTTTCTCGATGGGCGTCGCGGCCCAGCCCGGGAACGCCGCCTTGGCTGCGGCTACGGCCTGGTCGAGCTGCGCTTTCGAGGCGCGCGGGCAGTTCGCGAACGCTTCCTCGGTGGCGGGATTGACGACAGGCATCGTCAGGTCGCCGGGAACCTGCTTGCCGCCAATCAACAGAGTGAAATCGGTCATGACGCGCCTCCCTTTCCGCTCCTCTTGACGAGGATCGTTATATCCGACGGTATATGACGAAGATCGCATGCGCAACGCCCGAAGCGCGGTCCGGCGTCAACGCTTGACCATGTCCCTCTTGAGCGCGCGCAGGTGCGGCTGCGCGGCTTTCATGACGTCGCGCTCCAGTTGCCGGTAATGTTCGATCAGGGCCTCGCCGAACGGCGTGAGCGTCGCCCCGCCGCCGCGCGGGCCGCCGGTCCGCGAGGCGACGACCGGTTTGCCACAGACCTCGCCGATTTCCTCGACGAGGTCCCAGGCGCGCTTGTAGGACATGTCCAGCGCTCTGCCGCCCGCGGAAATCGAACCGTGCTCCCTGATCTGCTCGAGCAGGGCGATTTTCCCCGGCCCGATGCGGCGGTCGGGGTCGAGATCGATACGAATGGAAAGGGACGGCATGGGCGCGGCGCGTTCGAGAGGACCAGACGGCGAAGTATATCAACTGGCTGGTTCGCCGACAGCATGGATTGCGGCAATTCGCGCGGGCTGGGGCGCATCTGCGCCGCAGCCGTTCTCAGTCTTCGGCGACGATCAGTTCGAGAGTCATCAGAATCCGGTTGCCGCCGCGCTGCAGCAGGCCTTCGGCCATGACGCCGGCGCAATCCACGACGCCGACGTCGAGATGCGCCGTGCGCGCGTCGCCGGCGGCGCGCGCGATGTCGCCCTTGCGGATGAACATTTCGGTCGCGAAGTTCCGGATTTCCTGCCCGTCCTCGAACAGCGCGCCGATGGTCGAGCCCACGCCGCCATAGATCCTGGCGTGTGCGAGCCCTGCCTCGCGCGCGAAATCTTCGAGCGCTGCGTGAAAACATTGATTGGGCCGCAGCCGCAGCGCGAAGGCGCGGCGGTCCGTTTGCGCGGCGCGCGCGGGCGCGCGCACGGGGCCGAAAAGCTTGAAGTTCGTCTCGGGGTCCGCGGCGGCCTCGAAATTCGCGCCGACGATTCCGAAAGCCTCGACCGTGGCGTCTTCCGCCAGGCGGGTTTCCTCCGGCAGCACGTGGCCGCCGCGGCGTCTGCCGTTCGCCTCGCGCCACAATCCGTGACAGTGGAAGAACGGCGCGCTGTCGCGGCTGCCGAAGGTGAGCGCGCCGCATTCGAAGCGCGTCACGCCTTCGGGGCGGAAGGTCTCGGAATAGAAGGCGGCGTTCTTTCCGTCTTTCGACAGCGCCGGCATGACATAGGCGAAGGGCCCGAGCGCCAGATCGCCGATATTGAGCGCGCCCGAGACGAAGCCTTCCCGGGCGAAGCCGTCGCGCACGGCGTCGACAAGCAAGGCGCCGGCCGCAAGCGGCATGCGGAAGGCGCGGCCGCGCCCCTCGACCGCCACGACGCGCGGCGCGAGGGCAGGCCCGGGTTGCGCGACATGGGACGGCCGCGCCATTTCAGCCGACGCCTTCGGCCGTCACCAGGCCGCGGGCCTCGAGTTCGTCCCTGATCAGGCGTTTCGGGATCTTGCCGTAGCCGGACTTCGGCAACGCCCCCCAGAAGAAGAAGCGCTTCGGCATTTTGTAGCGCGGGATTTTCGGCGCGAGATATGCGGCGAGCGCGGCCTCGTCGATGGCCTCCCGGGCCACGCAGACCGCGACGCCGACCTCGCCCCAGAACCTGTCGGGAACGCCGAGCACCGCGCATTCGACGATGGCGGGATGGGCGAGGATTTTCTCCTCGATCTCGCGCGGGTAGATGTTGGAGCCGCCGGAGATGAACATGTCCGAGGCGCGGCCGGTGATGTAGACGAAACCCTGTTCGTCCATGTGGCCGAGATCGCCGGTGCGGAACCAACCGTCGCGAAAGGCCTTGGCGTTGGCTTCCGGGTTGTCGAAATAGCCGGCGAAGACGGCGGGGCCGATCACGCAGATTTCGCCGGTCTCGAAGGCCTGGAGTTCCCGGCCCTCGTCGTCCTGGATCGAGACCTGCATGCCCGTGCGCTCATAGCCGCAGGTCCCGAATTTCGTATTGGCCTGATCCTCCGGATCGTGCAGGGCAGGGGGCAGCACGGTGATATTGCCGGTGACTTCGCCGAGCCCGAAATATTGCGTGATCACCTTGCCGAGCTTCTTCAGCGCGAATTTCTGGTCCTCGCGATACATCGGCGCGCCCGCGTAGATGACCGCGCGCAACGCGGAATGGTCGAACCGGTCGACTGCCTCGTGCTCGACCAGCATCTTCAGGATCGTCGGCACCGTGAAAATGTTGGTGACGCGATGTTTCTCGACGAGCCGCCATGCTTCCTCGACGTCGAACCGCTCGCTCGGCAGCAGGACGGTCGGCGCGCCGCGCGCGACGATGTTGAGCTGGTGCACGCCCGCGCCGTGGCTGAGGGGCGCCACGACGAAGGAGGCGTCCTCCTGCGTCGCGCCGGGCAGGAGATCGGCAAGATGATTGGTCGTCACGAAGGCCATCTGGCCGTGCGTGAGCACCGCCGCCTTGGAGCGGCCGGTGGTGCCGGAGGTGAAGAAATACCAGCAGGGGTCGTTGTATTCGACCGCCGCATCCGCGACCGTCCGTCCGCGGTGGGCTTCCAGTTGCGGCGTGACGTCGGTCTCGCCGAAGGCGCTGGCTTTCGCCTGTTCGTCGAGCCGCCAGATGAATTCCACGCCGGGCGCGCTTGCGCGAACGGCCTCGGCGTGATCCGGGAAATCTCCGTGGCAGAGAAAGCCCTTCGCGCGGGAAAACGTGGCGAGGTAGACGACCTCGTCCGGCGTCAGGCGGAAATTCGTGGGCGTCCAGATCGCGCCGAGCTTGAACGCCGCGAAGAGCGAAAAGAACATCTGCGCGGTGTTTTTGGAATGGACGAGCAGTGCGTCGCCCTTGCCGATTCCGCGTTGTGACAGCGCGGCGGCGAGCGCATTCGCCTCCCGCTCGATCTCGACCCAGCTCCAGCTCTTCTCGCTCCAGATCAGGCCCGGCAGATCGGGAAAGCGCCGCGCGTTCTGGCGCAGCATATGCGCCAGGTTCATCACGCGGTTCGAGCAGCGCAGGAGCCCGCCGCGGGGCGCTGCTTCGTTCACTTCAGGCGCTCGAGGATCGAGACGTAATTGGCGACGCCGGCGCCGCCCATGTTGAACACGCCCGCGAGATCGGCGCCGTCGAGCTGCATGTCGCCCGCCTCGCCGCAGAGCTGCATGGCCGCCATCACATGCTGCGAGACGCCGGTCGCGCCGATCGGATGGCCGCGCGATTTCAGCCCGCCGGAGAGATTGACCGGCAGCTTGCCGCCGCGCCGCGTGACGCCCTCGCGCACGACCTGCCAGCCTTCGCCGGGCTGCGCCAGCCCCATGGCTTCATATTCGATCATCTCCGCCATGGTGAAGCAGTCATGCGTCTCGACGAGGCTGAGATCGTCGAGCGTGACGCCGGCGTCGTTCTTGGCCTTCGCCCATGCGCGCCGGGCGCCTTCGAACGCGGTGAGGTCGCGCTTCGACAGCGGCAGGAAGTCGTTGACCTGCGCGCGCGAGCGGAACGCCACGGCGCGGCGCATGTTCGCGGCGGTTTCCGCATCGGCGAGAACCAGGGCGGCGGCGCCGTCGGACACCAGCGAGCAATCCGTGCGGCGCAGCGGTCCCGCCACGCGCGGGTTCTTGTCCGAGATCGTGTTGCAGAATTCGAATCCGAAATCCTTGCGCATGTGCGCGTAGGGATTGGACAGGCCATGGACGTGGTTCTTGGCGGCGATCATCGCAAGTTCCGCCGAGCGGTCGCCGTAGCGCTGGAAATAACTGCTGGCGATCTGCCCGAAGATGCTGGCGAATCCCGCCTCGACGCCGCTTTCCTCCTTGCGGTAGCAGGCCGACAGCAGGATGTCGCCGACTTCCGAAGTCGGCGTCGCCGTCATCTTCTCCGCGCCGATGACCAGCGCGATCCGGCCGCGGCCGGATTCGATGAAATCCATCGCGGCGTAGATCGCCGCCGAGCCGGTCGCGCAGGCGTTTTCGACATGCATGGCCGGCGTGTGCGCGAGCTCCGGCATGGTGGCGGAGACGAGCCCGGCTTCAAAGCCCTGTTTGGAGAAGCCGTTGTTGAGAACGCCGACCGTGACGAAATCGACATCCGCCGCGCCGACGCCGGCGTCGTCGAGCGCGCCTTGCGCGACGCCGGCGATCAGCGCCTCGATATCGGGCGCGTCCAGCTTGCCGAAGGGCGAATGGCGCCAGCCGACAATGGCGGCGCCCTTACGGTCAGATGTCATCGGGCGCTCCTCGTGCGCAAAAGGTCAGGCTCGCGCCTCTCTCGCGACGGCGGGGCAAGGCGCGCGCGGCGCGTCGAACCTTCTTGCATTGTTGATTCCGCCGCGCCCGCGCGGGCGGCTTAGCGGCGACCCACCCCTGCGCGCAAGCCGCGGGCGGGGGACCGGAAGCGGGGGCGGGGCCGGGCCCGCCCGCGCGCCCGCCGTTTCATGCGGCGGTCCCGCTGCGCCTGCGCCTTGGCGTAGCTGTCCTTGAGATAATCGATCAAAGCCTGCAGGTGGAGACAGAGGTCGTCCGCATTCCCCGCTTCGAGCGCCTTCAGCATCTGTTCGTGATGCGTGATGATCGTGCTTCGATCGCGCACGTAGACGATGACCATGTTGGTCACCGGCACGAGCGATTCGATCATCGCATACATGACGAACCGCAGCATGGTGTTGCGCGTGGCGTCGATGATCGTGCGATGGAACTGGACGTCGGTCGCGCAAAAGTCCTCGTCGCTCAGGGCGGGATCGCGCTGGCGTTCCAGGGCCGCGCGCAGCGAGACGAGGACGTCGTCGGTCATGCGCTCGACCGCCATGCGGCAGCACAGGCCTTCGAGCTGGACGCGGGCGTCGGCGATCTCGTCCATGTCGAGGCCGCCGACCGTCACCAGCATGGTCGCCGCCGTCGTCACGTTCTCCGCGAGTTCCTCGAGCGACAGGCTGTTGACGAAAGTGCCGCCGGCCGGGCCCCGTTTCGACGAGATCAGGTTCTGCGCGGCGAGACGCTTGAGCGCCTCGCGCACGGTTGGCCGGGACACGCCGTAGCGCGCCGCCAACTCCTCCTCGGTCGGCAAGCGCTCCTCGCCCTTGAGGCGGCCTTCCAGGATCGCGGTGCGGATATGCTCCGCGATCTGCTTGGCGGCGCTTTTGGTTACGATCTGTTCGTCGCCGAACATCGGGCGTTCCTTGCCTTGGCCGACGATTCGCCGGCCCTCGTCTATTTCGACATAGCAACAACGGTGCGCCCGCGCACCCGTCCCGCGAGAATCTCCGCGCCGAGCCCCAGCACGTCGGGGAGGCCCGTCTCGGAGGTGACCGCATCGAGGTCCTTCGCCGACAGGGCTGAGGCCAGCCGATCCCAGGCCTCGATCCGGCGGGCTTTCGGGCAGTTCACGGAATCCACGCCGACCAGCGAAACGCCGCGCAGGATGAAGGGCGCAACCGTCGTGGGCAGGTCCATGCCGCCTGCGAGGCCGCAGGCCGCGACCGCGCCCTCATAGGCGATCGAGGCGAGGACATTGGCCAGGAGCACGCCGCCCACGGTATCGACGGCGCCCTTCCAGCGCTCGCCCTGCAGCGGCTTGCCGGGCGCCTGCAATTCCGACCTGTCGACGAAATCCGAAGCGCCGAGCGACCGGAGAAATTCGTGCTGTTCGGGGCGGCCGGTCACGGCCGTGACCTTGAACCCGAGCCTGGCGAGAAGCGCGACGGCGACCGATCCGACGCCGCCGGCGGCGCCCGTCACGACGACCTTGTCCCCGGCCCGAAGTCCGGCGCGCTCGAGCGCCATGACGCACAGCATCGCCGTCAGTCCGGCCGTGCCGATCGCCATGGCGGAGCGGTTCGTCATGGCCGCAGGCGTCTTCACCAGCCATTCGGATTTCACGCGGGCGCGTTCGGCAAAGCCGCCCGACCAGCTCTCGCCGACGCCCCAGCCGGTCAGGATGACGCGGTCGCCGGCGCGGAATTCGGGGGAGTCCGATGACCGGACGACGCCGGCGAAATCGATCCCGGGGATGATCGGAAACTTCCGCAGAATCCGGTTCTTGTTCAGGAGCGCCAGCCCGTCCTTGTAGTTCAGCGAGGAATAGTCGACGTCGACCAGCACGTCGGCGGCCGGGAGCTCGGCCTCGGTGATTTTCTCCAGCCTGACGGAAACAGGCCCCTTGTCCCCGTCTTCCCGCGCAACGATCGCCCGAAATTCGTCCATGTTCCCGTTCTCCTCGAAATCGGACGCCAGACTAACGTATAAATATTTGTTTGACAATTATGGGAATAGGGGCGAGCATCCCGAACGGCGACGAGCCCAAGGGAGGAAAACATGCGAAAGACTGCGCTTGGCGCGATCGCCGTTCTGGCGAGCGCCTTGCCCGCCGTGGCGGCGGATCTGCCGACGTTCCGCGTCGGCGTGTTGAACGATCAGGCGGGGCTCTATGCGGATATCGCAGGCCCCGGGTCGGTCGAGGCGGCCAAAATGGCCGTCGAGGATTTTCAGCCCGAAAAGCACGGCTTCAAGGTCGAGGTCGTCGCGGCCGACCATCAGAACAAGCCCGACATCGGCGCGTCGATCGCGCGCAAATGGTTCGACGTGGAGGGGGTCGACGCGATCGCGGACGTGCCGACGTCTTCGGTCGCGCTCGCCGTGTCGCAGATCGCCCGGGACAAGGACAAGGCGTTCCTGATCGCCAGCGCCGGCAGCTCGGACCTGACAGGCAAGGCGTGCACGCCGAACAACGTGCACTGGACCTACGACACATGGTCCCTGGCCAACGGCACGGCGCGCGCCGTCATCGCGAGCGGCGGCAAGTCCTGGTACTTCCTGACGGCCGACTACGCCTTCGGCCATGCGCTCGAGCGCGACGCGGCCGAGATCGTGAAGGCCAACGGCGGCACGGTCGTCGGGCAGGTCCGCGCGCCGTTCCAGACGCCGGATTTCTCATCCTTCCTGCTGCAGGCGCAGCAGAGCAAGGCCGACATCATCGCGCTCGCGAATTCCGGCGGCGACACCATCAATTCGCTCAAGCAGGCGCAGGAATTCGGCATCACGCCCGGAGGCCAGAAGATGGCGGGCCTGCTCGTCTTCCTGTCCGACGTCCATGCGATGGGCCTGCCCGTCGCCAAGAACCTGCTGCTCACCGAGGCCTTCTACTGGGACCTGAACGATGGAACGCGGGAATGGACCAAGCGCTTCGCCCCGCGCAACGGCGGCAAATATCCGACGATGAACCAGGCGGGCACGTATGCGGCCGTGCTGCACTGGATGAAAGCGATCGCGGCGATGGACAAGGCTAAGGCGCATTCGGGCGCGGCGGTCGTCGCCGAGATGAAGGCGCTTCCGACCGACGATCCGCTGTTCGGCAAGGGCAAGATCAGGGCCGACGGACGCACGATCCACGACATGTATCTGTTTCAGGTGAAGACGCCGCAGGACTCGAAATATCCCTACGACTACTACAAGCTCCTGAGCACGGTGCCGGGCGACAAGGCGTTCCGGCCGATGGAGGGAAGCGGGTGCCCGCTGGTCAGCGCGGCGGCCAGGTAGGACAATGCGCCGCTCCGGGGCGCGGCCTTTCCGCCCCGGAGCCAAGAGCCGCGCCCAGGCGGACGGATACGAGGAGCGGAGGAACAATGGATTTCGAAACGATCGCCTATCGCGTGGAGGCGTCCGTCGCGCATCTCACGCTCTCGCGGCCGGCCCGCACGAATGCGCTGAACGGCCGGATGCTGGAGGAGATCAACGCCGCGATGGACCGCGCCGAGGCTGACGACAGTGCGAAAGTCGTGATCGTCTCGGGCGCCGGCGCCGCCTTCTCCTCCGGCTTCGACCTGAAGGAGCAGATGGAGCGTCGCCCGACCGGCTTCGACCAGTGGAAGCCGATCCTGCGCAAGGATTTCGATGCGGTGATGCGCTTCTGGCATTGCCCCAAGCCGACCATCGCGGCGGTGCGCGGGCCGTGCCTTGCCGGCGCGTTCGAACTGAGCCTGGCCTGCGACATGACGATCGCGAGTGAGACCGCCTTCTTCGGCGAGCCCGAACTCAAGTTCGGCGCCGGCATCGTCGCCATGGTGCTGCCTTGGCTGGTCGGTCCGAAGGTCGCCAAGGAAATCATCTATCTCGGGGAGGATCGCCTGTCCGTTCAGCGAGCGCGCGACCTCGGCATCGTCAATCGCATCGTGGCCGACGACGCTCTGGAGGCGGAAGCGGCGCTGGTGGCGAAACACCTCTGCGCGATCGATCCCAATCTCCTGAAGCAGACCAAGCGCGCCATCAACCAGACGCTCGAGCGGCAGGGCATGCTGGACGCGCTGGAGACGGCGCTCGCCATCGATCTGGAGATCGAAGGGCCGGGCTCGCCGGACAAGATGGCGTTCATGGATATCGCGCGCGCCGACGGGCTGAAGGCGGCGCTCGCCTGGCGCGACGCGCGCTTCGCGGCGCGCAAGTGAGCGTGGCCAACCTCGCGCGCGCCGTCCTCGACGCGCCGGCGTTCGCACAGGCGAAAGCGGGCGAATTCGGCGATGCGCCGCTGTCGTCGGACGATATTGCAAGCGCCGCGCAGAGAATCGCCGAGGACCTGCGCGCCGCGGGCGCGACCGCGAACGAGCCGGTCGTGCTGTTCGTTTCCAACACGCCGCGCGACGTCGTCGCGTTTCTGGGAATCTGGCTCGCCGGCTGCGTGGCTGCGCCCATCCATGCCGCAACGCCCGCGCCCGCCGTGGAGGGGTTGATCACGCGCCTCGGCGCGCGGCTGGCCGTGCGGGCCGGCGCGATCGAGCGCCTCGGCGCGTCGCCGCCGCCCGCGCGTCCGCTGCTCGACGGCGCGGCGCTCATCGTCTTCACCTCGGGAAGCACGGGCCAGCCGAAGGGCGTCGTCGTCACGCACGCGGGTCTCGCCTGGAAACTCGGCGCGCTTGCGCGCCTTATCGCGCCGACGTCCGCCGATGTCGTGGTCGTGCCGCTGCAACTCACTTTCATCTTCGGCATCTGGGTCAGCCTGCTCAGTCTGATGTCAGGCGCGCGCCTCATGCTGGCGCCGAAATTCTCCGCTGCGGCGCTGACGACGCACGGCCACGAGATCACTATTCTGGCGGCCGTGCCGACGCTGCTGCGCGCTCTCGTCGCCGACGAGAACGTGCGCGCGCCGAAGCTCGCCAAGATACTCACGGGCGGCGAGCCGTTCAGCCCGGCGTTGGCGGACAAGCTGGCGGCGCTGTTTCCGCAGGCGGGCGTGTTCGACCTGTTCGGGCTGACGGAAACCGGCTCCTGCGATTTCTGCGTCCGCCCGGAAGATCAGATTTCGGCGCGCGGCACGATCGGCCGGCCGACCGAAGGCGTCGCTTTCCGCATCGCCGAGCAGCCGGCTCTGGGGCTCGCGGCGGGCATCGGTGAATTGCAGATTCGGACGCCCGCCGTCATGGCCGGCTATCTCGACGATCCCGCGCAGACCGCGGCCGCCTTCGTTGACGGATATTTCCGGACGGGCGATCTCGCGACGATCCGCGCCGACGGCGCCGTGCAGCTCGTCGGCCGCTCAAAGGACGTCGTCTCGCGCGGCGGCAACAAGATCGCCCCGCTGGAGATCGAGAACCTTTTCGCGCAACACGAGAGCGTCGCGGCCGTCCTCGCCTTCGGCGCGCCGGACGCGCGGCTCGGCGAAAGCCTGCACCTGATGGTCGTCGCGCGCGATCCCGGATTGAGCGAGGCGGATTTGCGCGCCTGGGCGAAGGATCGCCTCGAGCGGTTCAAGACGCCGGACGCCTTCCACTTCGTCGATGCGTTGCCGACCGGCCGGACCGGCAAGGCGGACCGGGCGGCCGCCCGCCTGTTTCTCGAGACGCGCGGCGCATGAGCAATCCCGCGAGCCATCTGCCGTCCCTGCGCACGATCGGCCTGACGGCGGTCGCCATGCTGGCCTTCGCCGCCAATTCGATCCTGTGTCGGCTGGCGCTCGCGCATGGCGCGATCGATCCGGCGAGTTTTACGCTCGTGCGGATTGCTTCCGGCGTCGTCACGCTCTGGCTGATCCTCGCGCTGTCGGGCAGGGCCCGCGCCGTCGGCGGCTCCTGGCGCGCGGGGTTCGCGCTGTTCGCCTATGCGGCCGCTTTTTCCTTCGCCTATATCACGCTGTCGGCCGGCTCCGGCGCGCTGCTTCTGTTTGGCGCCGTGCAGGCGACGATGGTGACGGTCGGCCTCGCGCGCGGCGAGCGCCTCGCGGCCCTTCAATGGATTGGCTTCGTCGCCGCTCTCGGCGGCCTCGCCGCGCTGCTTGCGCCCGGCGTCTCGGCGCCGCCCATCGCCGGCGCATGCCTGATGCTCGCGGCCGGCGTCGCCTGGGGCGCCTATTCGCTGTTCGGGCGGGGCGCGACCGACCCGCTTTCCGCCACCGGCGGCAATTTCCTGCGCGCGCTGCCGATGGCCGCCGCGATGCTCGCGGCGGCCGCAGCCTTCGGCCTGAAGGGCGATCCGGCCGGGATCGTCTATGCGATCCTGTCGGGGGCCGTGGCGTCCGGTCTCGGCTATTCGATCTGGTACGCCGCCTTGCCCGGCCTCTCGCCAGCGCAGGGCGCCTCGGTGCAGCTCAGCGTTCCCGTCATCACGGCGATCGCGGGCGCCCTCATGATCGGCGAAACCATCACATTGCGACTCGCGCTCTGCTCGGTCGCCATCCTGGGCGGCATAGCGCTCGTCATCGGCAGCAGGCCGAGGACCTGACGGCTTCAGGACCTGCGCCGCCCGCCGTAGTGCTGCGTCGTCCGCGAATCCCGCCTCAATGGATGGCGGCGTACATGATCTTTTCCTCGGTCGCCTCGAAAGCCGAATATTCCTCCACCACCTTGCCCATGCGGCTGACGAGGACGCGGTCGGACAGGGCCATGATCTCCGGCAGGTAGGACGAGATCACCACCACCGCCTTGCCTTCGTCGGCGAGCCGGTTGATGAGGTCGTGAATCTCGACGATGGCGCCGACGTCGACGCCGCGCGTCGGCTCGTCGAAAATGATGATGTCGGGCTCCTGCACGAGGCTCTTGGCGATCACGACCTTCTGCTGGTTGCCGCCGGAGAGCTCCACCACCTTCGCCTTGCCGCCGATCGACTTGACGTTGAGTTTCGAAATCCAGTCCGCGCCCGCCTTGTCCTCCTCGCGCTTCGACAACAGGAAGCGTCCGCGCGGAAATTTGGCGAGCAGGCCGAGATAGATGTTGCGGGCGATCGACATCGTCTCGAAGAAGCCCTCGACCTTGCGATCCTCGGTGATGTAGGCGACGCCGGCCTTCACCGCCGGCGCCGGCACGAGATAGCGCACGGGCTGTCCGCGCAGGACGATCTCACCGCCGTGGAAGAAGTCGCGCTTGAGAACGCCGGCGACGATCTTGAACGTCTCCGTCCTGCCGGCGCCGACGAGGCCGAACACGCCCGTCACCTGACCGGCGAAGACCGACAGCGAATTGTTCTTCACCATCGGCGCCATTTTCAGGTTCTGGACGGTGAGGACGCGTTCGCCGGCGGGCCGCATGGTCGTCTTGCGCTTGCCGTAGAGCGTGTTGGAGAGGTCGCGCCCGACCATGGCCTGCACGATCCGCGCGCGGTCGAAATTCGCCGTCTCGTCGGTGACGACATGCCTGCCGTCGCGCAGGACCGTGATCCGGTCGGAGAGCAGCAGCGCCTCCTCCAACGCATGCGAGATGAAGATGATGGAGACGCCGCGCTGCTTCAGGTCGCGCACGAGATCGAAGAAATATTTTTTTTCCTCGGGCGTCAGGGTCGCCGTCGGTTCGTCGAAGATGATCACCTTGGCCTTGTGCAGCACGGCGCGCGCGATCTCGACCATCTGCTTCTTGGCGGCGCCGAGCTGGCCGACGACGGCAGTCGGCGAGACGTCGAAATTCAGCGATTGCAGAAACTGCTGCGCGGCGATGTAGATGCCGCGCAGGCGGTTGTAGAAGGCCTCCTGCCCGAGAAACAGGTTCTGCGCGACCGTCATCGTCGGCACGAGGCTGTTTTCCTGAAACACCATGGCGATGCCGAGATTGCGGGATTCGAGCGGCGTGCGCGGCGTGACGTCCGTTCCGTCCACCGCCATCTGGCCGGAGGTGAGATTGACCACGCCCGCCATCACCTTGGTCAGCGTCGACTTGCCGGCGCCGTTCTCGCCAACGATCGCGTGGATCTCGCCGCGGCGCAGCGCGAAGTCGACATCCTCGATCGCGGGCACGCCGGCGTAGAGCTTCGTCGCCTTGCGCAGTTCGAGAACGTTGTCGGTCATCGGCCGAGCTCCTCCCGGACCCTGGCGAGCGGCAGGCGCAGCAGCCGGCCGGGACCCTTGGCCATGGCGTAGAGGCTGTCGCCCATCTCCACCGCCGCGACGATTCCGTGATTCTCGCCATCGACCCGGCTGTGCAGCGAATATTGCGGCAGGCCGGTTTCGCTGAGGCGGATGACGAGGCCGTAAGAGCGGGGCGGCGCCCAGGGCTTGACGACGCCCATCGTCTTGAGATGCGCGCCCTGCATCGGCTCCTTGAACGACTTGCCGGAGCGCAGGCGTGGCGCGATCCAGTGTTCGGGCGCGATCTCCGCCATCATGCGCCGCCGATAGGCGTTTTCGCGCAACACGAATTCGACGAGCTGCGTGCGGCCGGTGAAGCAGGTGAGCCAGTAGCCGCCGCCGGCGGCCTTCGACATGCGCGAGGGATAGACCGGCAGGTCGGTGAACACGGGCCGGACGAAACCGCTCGCCGAAATTGCGACGATGCGATGCCGCCAGCTCTCGCTGACCAGCGTGTCGCCGTCGAACGGGATCGCGCCGAAAGCGTAGCGCAGACCCGAGGCCAGCACGCTGACGCCGCCGCCCGCGATGTCGATCGACAGCAGGCGCCCGGCGGCGCCGCGGCTCATCAGGTCGTGCGCCCAGCGCGCATAGGGCTCGGCCTGCGATCCGTCCGTCGCCAGAACCGTTCCCGAAGGCCCCGCGGCGAGCGCGTTGACGGCCGTCATGTTCGGGCCGGTGAAGGACTTGCCGCTGTCGGCGCCTTCGATTGCCGCGAAGATGCGCACCTCCGTCCCGTCCAGCGCGACGGCGAGGCCGCCGCCCGGCAGCAGGCACAAGGCCGTGACCGTCCTGTCGAACCGGCGCACTTCCGTCAGGGTTTCGCCGTCCAGCCGGCGGATCGTCCTGCCGTCTGCAACGTAAATCGTCTTACCGTCGGTCGCGATGTCTTCGCCTTCGGGAAGTTTGGCGACGACTTCGGCGTGTTCCAGCATCTGGTTCGGCTGCAACGCGCCGTCGAAGGGCGGAACGGTGATCGAGGAATCGCCGCGGCCGAGCAGGCCGTCGACGGCTTTTCTGAGCGCGGCGATCATGCGCGCCCCCATCGCTTGTCATATTGCACGAAATTCGGATCTGCGTCCGGCAGCTTGTAACGGCCGATGCGGTTGTTGGCGATGCCGCCGAGATAGAGATGGCCGCGATGTTCGCGCATGGAGGTGATCATCGGATGGTTGGCGCCGTGCAGGTCCCAGAAGGATTCCAGGATCTCGCCCTTCTCGTTGAACTTCACGACGCAGCCCGTGTTGATGTTGGGGAACAGCCATTCGTCGAGCGGCAGGCGCTTGGCCATGCGGTTGCGGAAGCCGGGCATGCGCCAGGCGAGATCGAGCGCGGGACAGCGCATGCCGACGATCGCCAGCCAGTAATTGCCGTCGGACGCCAGATTGATGTTGTCCGGGTAGCCCGGCAGGTTGTCGAGAACCATCTCGACCTTGCCGGCCTTGGGTCCGTCGAACCAGTAGCGGCTGACCGAGCAGCGGAAAGTTTCGGCGAACAGGATCGACTGGCCGTCGCTCGCCACGCAGATGCCGTTCGGAAATTTCAGGCCGCGCAGCACGGTGCGCGTCGTGCCCTTGTTCGGATCGTAGCAGACGATGCGGCCGTTGCCGCGCGCCTCGTGGCCCTCCACCGGCCATTCGTGCATCTCGTAGCGCGTCGTCGCTTCCGAGAAGAACACGCGACCGTCGGGCGCGATGTCGAGATCGTCGGCGAGGCGCAGGCGGCTGTCGTCGTTGACGCTCAGCAGCGAGCGGTTGGTCTCGTCGGTCGCCTTCTCCACCTTGCGATCGGGCGAAATGCGGTAGAGGCCCATGCCGCCGATGCAGCAGTAGAGATTGTCGTTCCTGTCGAAGGCCATGCCGAGCGGCTGGCCGCCGATGTGAGCGAAGACCTCCATCTTCTCGTAATCGGGCGCGAGGAAGCGGATGATGTCGCCGTGGCGCGAGCCGGCGTAGATATTGTCGTTGCGGTCGAGGATCACGTCCTCCGGCGCCTCGATGCGGCCGAGCCCGATCAGCGAGACGTCGCGCAGTTTGTCGTTCTGCTCGAAGGGGCCGCCCGCGCCGATCTCGGTCGGCGGTGGCGGCGGCAGGAAATTGTAGGCCGGCGTCACGTAGACTTTCGAGATGATGCGCATCCGGTTCTTGAGCCAGCGGATGTCGATGATCGCCGCGAGGAGGAGGATGGCGGCGAGCGTCATGCGCTGGAATCCGCCGCGCACGGACAGCGTCGTCAGGCCGTTGGTGACGAGCAGGACGATGAGCGTGCCGACCAGCGCCTTGGCGACCGAGCCCTTGCCGCCGCCGAGTGAAATGCCGCCGAGAACGACGGCGGTCAGCACCGTGACTTCGAGACCGACGCCGACGTCGCCGCCGACCGTGCCGAGACGCGCGGCGAAGAACAGGGCGCCGACTGCGGTCAGCGCGCCGCTCGCCACATAGCAGGACGCGATGGTGCGACGGACGGCGATGCCGGAATTATAGGCCGAGCGGCGCGAGCCGCCGATGGCGGTGATGTGCCAGCCGGGCCTCAGGCGCGTGAGGAAGACATGGCCGAAGATCGCGACGACGATATAGGCGATCGCGACGCTCGGCACGCCGAGCACGCCGCCGCCGCCGATGAAGTTCCAGGCGGGGAAGTCGGGAAAGGACGCGGCGATGCGGTTCGAATAATCGACCAGCAGGAGGTCGTAGGCCGAGCGGTAGATGATGAGCGTGATCAGCGTCGTGATGAAGGCGCGCAGCCGCATGTAGCCGATCAGCACGCCGTTGACCGCGCCGAGCAGCGCGCCGCAGGCGATCGTCGCGACGATCACGACCGGGATCGGCAGCTCCAGGATGTTGAGGCAGAACAGCGCGCAGAAATCGCACAGCGCGAACATCGATCCGACCGACAGATCGATGCCGCCGACGATGACGACCAACGACAGGCCGAGCACGATGAAGCCGATTTCACCCGCCTGGCGCGCCTGGTCGGCGAGCGCGACCGGCGAGAGAAAGCCGTCAATCGAGCGGGCGAGCGCGAAGGCGACGATGGCCAGGACGATGACGGGGATCGCCGTCTCGGTCCACCGCTTCGAAAGGATCTCGCCGAGCAGATGGTCCGGCCAGAAACGCGACTTGAATCGGACGAAGGCTTCCTGCATCGGCTACCTGACTGGAACATGCGGACGTGCGGGCGCCGGCGCTGCGCTTGGCGGCGCCGGCGTCCAGGCGTTTACTTCTTCAGATCGCCGAGATTCCAGCAGGTCGATTCGACGGAGGCGTTGTCCTTCGTGATCGGCACCAGCGTCGTGTAGATCGAGCCCTTGACCGTGCCCGGTTTCACGCCCGACGACAGCAGCCACTTGATCATGCCGGCCATGTCGGCGGCCTGCGTCGGCACGTCGTAGCTGAGGTCGAGGTCGAACGAGCCGTTCTTGACGAGCTCGCAGGCGCCCTTGCGCTCGCCACCGCCCGAGGTCGCGAGGAACACCTTACCGGTCAGGCCCGCTTCCTTGATTGCCGCGGCCGTGCCGATATCCATGCCGTCCCAGAAGCCGACGATGCCGCAGAGGTCGGGGTTCTGCTTCAGCACGGTCTGCGCGATGCCCTTGGCTTTCGCCGCGTCCCAGTCGGCCGCCTGGCTGGAGACGACCTTGATCTGCGGGTGCTTGGCCAGCACGTTCTCCACGCCCTTCAGCGTGTAGGCCGAAGCCGCCGCCGAGAGCGCGCCCTGCATGATCGCGATCTTGTTCGATTTGCCCTCGCAGGCCTTGACCACGGCTTCCGTGTCGCGTTCGCCGATCTCGATCCAGTTGGCGCCGACGAAGGCCGAGGAGCGATAGACCGAGCCCATGTTGATCTGGATGATGTGGATGCCTTCGGCTTCCGCCCGCTGCATCAACCTGGCGTAGGTCTGCACGTCGGGATTGTGGATGATGATGGCCGCCGGCTTCTCGCTGATCAGCGTGGTGAGCGCCTGCGCGCCGGCGTTGGTGCTCCAGTTGGGATCGCGCACGATCACCTTCATGCCATAGGGCTCGAGCTCCTTCTTCACGCCGGCGAACCAGCCTTCGGTCAGGTCGAAATTCATCGACACCGGAATGTAGGCGACCGTCTTGCCCGCCAGCGCCGACTTGAACTGCGCCTGGAACGGCTCGTCGAGCCCCTTCTGCGCGAGCGCGGGCGCGGCGGTGAGCGCAACGCCGAGGCCGCAGGCGGCGGCCGCGAATATCCTTGCAAAAGCCCGTGTCATGTCTGTCCTCCCGTGCAGTCGTTTCTTGTCTAGTTCAGATGTCGCCCTGCTGGGCCGTCTCCTCGTTGCGCGGATTGAGAAACGAATCCGCGATGACCGCCGCCAGCAGAACGACGCCCTTGATGAGGTTCTGCGCCGAATAGGACATGTCCAGGATGGTCATGCCGTTGAGCAGCGTGCCGATCAGCAGCGTGCCGATGACGACGTTGAGCACGCCGCCGCGGCCGCCCGACAGGCCGATGCCGCCGAGCACGACAACGAGAATGACGTCATAGATCCACGTCGAATTGTAGATGCGTGTCGGCATGGAATTGACGGAGGCCGCCATCACGAGGCCGGCGAGGCAGCCGATGAGCGCGGCGAGCACATATTGCAGGACGATCGTCGGCCGCGCCGGGATGCCGGTCGTGCGCGCGGCGTAGGGATTGTCGCCGATCGCGTAGATATAGGCGCCGATGCGCGTGCGGGTCAGCAGCAGGCCGACGGCGACGCAGGCGACAGCGAAGACGATGATCGGCATCGGTATGCCGAGCACGACGCCCTGGCCGAGCTTCTCGAAACCGTCGAGGCCGGAACTCCATTGCACGACGTCGAGATTGAACAGCAGCGCCTGCCCGAATCCTGCGAGAAAGAGCCCTGTCGCCAGCGTCGTGAACAGAGCCGGCACTTCGGCGTAGGCGATCAGCCAGCCGTTGACGAGGCCGAAGACGATCGAGAGCGCCAACGCCGCCGCCAGCGCCAGCGGGAACGAGCTGCCGTCCTGCACCATCTGCAGCACGAGGCCGGGCGGAACGGCCAGGGTCGCGATCAGCGAAAGGTCGACGCCGCGCCCGATAACGACGATGGCCATGCCCAGGCCGAGAATGCCGAGAACGGCGACGTTCTGCAGCAGCGCCAGCATGTTGTCGGTGGTGGCGAAGCCGCGGAGGAAAAACGCGAAGCCCGCGAACATCGCCAGGAAAATTGCAAAGACTATGCCCTGCTGGCTCAGCCGCGCGCGTTTCATCCCAGGTCGCTTTTTTATCTTCGTCGGACAACATCTTCCGACGGAGTTGGCGCAAATGCAAGTCGTTGGCGCAGCCGAAGCCGAACGCCGGCAAGAGTGTAGGGTGAAACTTGCGAAGGAGGTAGTCGGGCGTCGAGCCGGGCCCGCCCGTCGCGCCAGGTGGAATTTCCTTGCGTCCTCACGTTCGGAAGATCGGCTTCCGGAACAGATTGACAATTGATAAGGCCGACTGTGGGCCCGCATGCGAGCGTCCGCTATGGCTGCGGCGGGAGTCGCACGGGTCTGGAGAAACGCACCATGCGTTACGGGCGCTATTTTGAGGCGGCGATCGGCCAGTTGCGCAACGAGCGG
>OEIU01000063.1_pt1 | contig 101323 bp, 87 predicted proteins | sample 1539221 | NCBI WGS metagenome assembly OEIU01 (sample SAMN03792071, study PRJEB22550) | activated sludge metagenome | feature: wastewater treatment plant; material: activated sludge; isolation source: Wastewater treatment plant of a petroleum refinery complex | place: Argentina: Zarate | collected... | reverse complement strand
AGCATCGGCTGGCCGACGATGTCGCCGATCGCGAAGATGTGCGGCACGTTGGTGCGCATCTGCCTGTCGACCGGAATGAAGCCGCGTTCGTTGACCTGCACACCGGCCGCCTCGGCGTTGATGCGCTTGCCGTTGGGACTGCGGCCGACGGCGATCAGTACCTTGTCGTAGAGCTGCGGCCCGGGCGCCTTCTCGCCCTCGAACGTGACCTTGAGGCCTTCCTCGAGCGCTTCGATCTTCGTGACCCTGGTCTTGACCAGGATCTGTTCGTATTTCTTCGCGATGCGTTTTTCCAGCGGCCTGACGAGATCGCGATCGCAGCCGGGAATCAGCCCGTCGGTGAGTTCGACGACGCTGACCTGCGCGCCGAGCGCCGCATACACCGTCGCCATTTCCAGGCCGATGATGCCGCCGCCGACCACGAGGAAGCGTTTCGGAATGTCGATCTCGAGTGCGCCGGTGGAATCGATGATGCGCGGATCGTCCGGCAGACCCGGCAGTTTGATGGACTCGGAACCCGCCGCGATGATGCAGTGACGGAACGACACCTTTCTGGCTGTCGCCTGTCGCCTGTCGCCTGTCGCCTGTTCCTCGTCGCCCGTCACCTCCGCCGCGACTTCGATCTCATGCGGCGATACGAACCTGCCCGTGCCGCGGATGATCTCCACCTTGCGCTGCTTCGACATCATGGCGAGCCCGCCGGTCAGGCGACCCACCACCTTGCCCTTCCATTCGCGCAGCTTCGCCAGATCGATTTGCGGCTTGCCGAAGGTGATGCCGCCGACGTGCATCTCTTCGGCTTCCTCGATGACCTTCGCCGCGTGCAGCAGTGCTTTCGAGGGTATGCAGCCGACGTTGAGACATACGCCGCCGAGCGTCGGCCAGCGTTCGATCATCGCGACTTTCATGCCGAGATCGGCGGCGCGGAACGCGGCGGTGTAGCCGCCGGGGCCGGCGCCGAGAACGACGAGGTCGAAGGCGAAGGAGGAAGGCGGCTGGCTACTGGCGACTGGCGACTGGCCAGAGGAAGAAGCGGCTGGCTCGGGTTCTTCCCCTCCTCCGCTTGCGGGAGAGGGCTGGGTGGGGGTCTTCTCCGGCGAACCCGCCTCGACCGTCACCACCACCGAACCCTTCGACACCCGATCGCCCTTCTTCACCGCCACCGACTTCACGACGCCCGCGGACGACGACGGCACATCCATCGTCGCCTTCTCGGTTTCGAGCGTGATGAGCGGCGTTTCGGCTTCGATACGGTCACCGGGCTTTACCAGCACATCGATGACTTCGACATCCTTGAAGTCGCCCAGATCCGGAACGAGTACGTCAGTGGCCATCTTTTCTCTTCGTGTCTTCTCTGGCTGGTCGCTCGCGGCTCATCGCTCGCCGTTCGTCACGGCACCGCTTCCAGCAATCCCTTCGCATCTGCCAGCTTCTGCGCCAGGAAGGTCGTGAAGCGCGCGCCCGCCGCGCCGTCGATGACGCGATGATCGTAGGCAAAGGTGAACGGCAGGATCAGACGCGGCACGAACTGTCCGTCCTTGTAGACCGGCTTCATCGACGAGCGCGCGACACCGAGGATCGCCACTTCCGGCGCGTTGATGATCGGCGTGAACGACACGCCGCCAATGCCGCCGAGGCTCGACACCGTGAAGCTCGCCCCCTGCATCTCGGTGGCGCTCAGCTTGCCGTCGCGCGCCTTCGCGGACAGCGTCGCGAGATCGCGGGCGATTTCGTAGATGTCTTTCTTGTCCGCATCGCGGATCACCGGCACGACCAGGCCGTTCGGCGTGTCGGCAGCAAAGCCGAGGTGGATGTACTTCTTGAAGACCAGGCTCTGGCCCGAGCCGTCCAGCGAGCTGTTGACCGTCGGAAATTCCTGCAGCGCCTTGACGCAGGCACGCAGGATGAACGCGAGCGGCGTGAGCTTGATGCCCTGCTTCGCCGCTTCGTCCTTGAGACGGTTGCGTTCGGCTTCGAGGTCGGTGATGTCCGCCTCGTCCATCTGCCAGACGTGCGGAATGTTGAGCCAGCTCGCCTGCAGACGCGGTCCGGAAATTTTCTGGATGCGACCGAGCGGTTTGACTTCGACGCTGCCGAACCTGGAGAAATCGACTTCCGGAATCTTCGGCAATGCAGCGCCGCCGCCCGCACCGGCGCCCGACGAGAGCGCCTGCTTCACGAAGCCTTTGACGTCGTCCGGCGTGATGCGACCTTTGAGCCCCGAGCCTTTCACGCGCCCCAGGTCGACACCCAGTTCGCGGGCGAAGCGACGCACCGACGGACTGGCGTAGGCGCGAGAGAACCCGGCTTCGTCGATGACTGCCGACGCAGATGACGCGACGGCCGTAGAACGTGCAGGTTGTGCGGCCGGTGCAGCCGCAGTCGGTTCCAGTGCAGGGGCGGGCGCACTCGCAGCAGGAGCTGATGCTGGTGCGGGCGCAGCAGCCGTCGGCGCCGCTGCCTTCTGCGGTTCTGCGGCAGGAGCGGCGCTTGGCGTGGCAGCCTGCGCATCGGCGTCCAGCTCCAGCACTGCGCTGCCCTTGGACACCTTGTCGCCTTTCTTCACGACGACGGACTTCACGACGCCCGCCGCTGTCGACGGCACGTCCATCGTGGCCTTTTCGGTTTCGAGCGTCAGCAGCGGCGTGTCGACATCGATCTTGTCGCCCGGCTTCACGAGCACGTCGATGACTTCGACGTCGTGGAAGTCGCCGAGATCCGGAACGGTGATTTTCTGGGACATGATGATTGAGGGGCAACTCGTGAACGGGTCTGCGGTCGCGACTTACTGCGTCACCGGATTCGGCTTGTCGGCGTCGATGCCGTACTTCTTCATGCAGGCCTTCACCGTTGCCATGTCGAGCTTGCCTTCGTCCGCCAGCGCCTTGAGCGAGGCGAGCACGATGTGCGGAGTGTCGACCTCGAAGTGATGACGCAACTGCGCACGCGAATCGCTGCGGCCGTAACCGTCGGTGCCGAGCACCACGTAGCGACCCGGGACCCACTGACGGATCTGGTCCGGCAGGATCTTCATGTAGTCGGTCGCGGCGATGAACGGGCCGGTGCGATCGCCGAAGCATTCGCGCACGTAGGGCTGCTTCGCCGGCTGATCCGGATGCAGCAGGTTGTTGCGTTCGACATCGAGCGCTTCGCGACGCAGTTCGGAGAAGCTCGGCACGCTGAACACGTCAGCCGGAACGCCGTAGTCCTTCTCGAGAATCTCGGCGGCCTTGATCACCTCGTTGAGGATCGTGCCGGCGCCGAGCAGGTTCACGCGCACCTTGCCCTTGCCGCCGCCCTGCAGCAGGTACATGCCCTTGAGGATGCCCTGCTCCGCGCCCTTCGGCATGGCCGGGTGCAGGTAGTTCTCGTTCATGCAGGTGATGTAATAGAAGATGTCTTCCTGCTCGGCGTACATGCGGCGCATGCCGTCCTGCACGATCACGGCGAGTTCATAGGTGAACGTCGGATCGTACGAAACGCAGTTCGGCACGGTCGACGACAGCAGATGGCTGTGGCCGTCCTGGTGCTGCAGACCTTCGCCGGCCAGCGTCGTGCGACCGGCCGTGCCGCCGATCAGGAAGCCGCGCGCCTGACTGTCGCCCGCCGCCCAGATGTAGTCGCCGACGCGCTGGAAGCCGAACATCGAATAGAAGATGTAGAACGGCACCATGTTCACGCCATGATTCGAATACGCCGTGCCGGCCGCGATGAACGACGACAGCGCGCCGCCTTCGTTGATGCCTTCTTCGAGGATCTGGCCCTTCTTGTCTTCCTTGTAGAACATCAGCTGGTCGGAATCCTGCGGCGTGTACAGCTGGCCCATCGACGAATAGATGCCGATCTGGCGGAACATGCCTTCCATGCCGAAGGTGCGGGCTTCGTCGGGAATGATCGGCACGATGTTCCTGCCGATGTTCTTGTCCTTGATCAGCACCTGCAGGATGCGCACCAGCGCCATCGTGGTGGAGATTTCGCGATCGCCGGAACTCTGCAGCAGCGCATCGAAGGCTTCGAGCGGCGGCACCGTCAGCGCCGGCGCCGTCGTGCGTCGCGCCGGCAGCGAGCCGCCCAGCAGGCCGCGGCGTTCGCGCAGGTATTTCATTTCCGGACTGTCGTCGGCCGGACGCTTGAACGCGGCCGCCGCGAGTTCTTCTTCCGACACATCCATGAAGATGCGCTTGCTGAATTCGCGCAGCGCCTCGTCGTCGAGCTTCTTCTGCTGATGCGTCGGGTTCTGGCTCTCGCCCCAGCGGCCCATCAGGAAGCCCTTCACGGTCTTGGCGAGAATGACGGTCGGCTGGCCCTTGTGATTCGACGCCACGTTGTAGGCGTTCCAGACCTTCTGATAGTCGTGACCGCCGCGATTCAGGCGCCAGATCTCGTCGTCCGACATGGTCGCGACCATTTCCTTGAGTTCGGGATACTTGCCGAAGAAATGTTCGCGCGTGTACGCGCCGCCCTTGGCCTTGAAGTTCTGGTACTCGCCGTCGACGCATTCTTCCATCACGCGTCGCAGCAGGCCCTTGGTGTCCTTCGCGAGCAGCGGATCCCAGCGCGAACCCCATACGACCTTGATGACGTTCCAGCCGGCGCCGAGAAAGGCCGCTTCGAGTTCCTGGATGATCTTGCCGTTGCCGCGCACCGGGCCGTCGAGACGCTGCAGGTTGCAGTTGATGACGAAGACGAGGTTGTCGAGCTTCTCGCGCACCGGCATGGTGATCGCGCCCATCGATTCGGGCTCGTCCATTTCGCCGTCGCCGAGGAAGGCCCAGACCTTGCGATCCGATTCCGGCACGATGCCGCGGTGCTCGAGATAGCGCTGAAAACGCGCCTGGTAGATCGCCATCATGGGGCCGAGGCCCATCGACACGGTCGGGTACTGCCAGAAATCCGGCATCAGCCACGGATGCGGATACGAACTCAGACTCTTCTCGCCCTTCACCTCCTGACGGAAGTGATTCAGATGCTCATCGCTGAGACGACCTTCCAGCCAGGCCCGCGCATAGATGCCAGGCGAAGCGTGACCCTGGAAATAAATCATGTCGCCCGGGTGCTTGTCGGACTGCGCGCGCCAGAAGTGATTGAAACCCACTTCGTAGAGCGTCGCCGCAGACGCATAGCTCGCGATGTGCCCGCCGTACTCGGAACTCTGACGGTTCGCACGCACGACCATGGCCATCGCGTTCCAGCGGAGGTACGCCTCCAGACGACGCTCGATGGTGCGGTCGCCGGGATATTCCTTTTCCTGCGCGCCGGAGATGGTGTTCAGGTACGCCGTGTTGGGCTTGTACGGCAGATACGCGCCGGAGCGACGCGCATGATCGATGAGACGTTCCAGCAGAAAGTGAGCGCGTTCGGCACCCTGCGCCTTGAGGACCGAGTCGATGGATTCGAGCCATTCCCGGGTTTCCTGGGGATCCAGGTCTTCCATCTTCGAGAGGTCGGACATGCGTTGCTGCTACTCGTTGACTTAAGGTGTCGGAAGCGAGGAACGAACTCTTGGATGGCTTCGCGAGGGGGCCGGCATCGCGAAGCAGGCAGGATTTCGCCGCGCTGATGCGAGCGACGGCGCAACGCTGCGCAATGTCGTTCGCCTTCGGTTGCAAGGGCTGTTCGACGGGTTGTCAGTCAAATTCCAACCAGCAGAAGAGCCCGCGTATCATCTGGGTTTGCATTTTTGACGTCAAGGAAAGTGGGCCGTGGAATTGCTTCCCGCAGAGCGCAACATTCACGTCGAACAGCGCGACATTGCGCTCACCGAGCGGCTTTTGCAGTCGCAGGATGCTGCGGTGATCCTGTGCGAACGCGATGCAACGCTGGACAGGCTGCCGTTCGGCGCGCTGCTGGCATCGTTGCATCGCAAAGCATCGCAACGCGGGTCCGTCGGTCTGTTGAGCACGCGAGTCGGGTCGGCGGCGACAGTGCTGGTCGTCGCATTCATCAAGAGCAGCGCCTCCGCATTCGACAGACTGAGCGCGGCGGCGAAGGCCTGGAAGGAACTGGCGCCTCACGCACCTTCGCGCGTCGTGTTCGCAACGCATGACCTCGATGCTTCGGTCGCGCGCGACGCGCTCGAAGCCATGACTGCGGCAGCGCTCGCAGGCACGGCGCCGCTGCCGGTGATGAAGTCGAAGCCGCCGCGTCACACCGTTCTCGAACGCATCACGCTGATCGGCAGGGACGCGACGATCGATGCCGATCGCACGCTCGCCATGGACCGCGGCAATCATCTCGCGCGCTGGCTCACCACGCTGCCGCCCAACGTACTGTCGAGCGGCAGCTACCGTCGTGCCCTGATGACGCTCGCGCGACGCCACGGCTGGGGATTCCAGTTCTTCGATGAAGGCGCGCTCAAACGACTCGGCGCCGGAGCATTTCTCGCCGTCGCGCGCGCCAATGGCCATCGCGATGCAGGCATCGTGCGTCTTCGCTACCGCGCGCCGAAAGCAGGTGTGAATGCTCCGCGTCTCGCGCTGGTGGGCAAGGGCATCTGCTTCGATACCGGCGGCATCAACCTGAAGCCGCACAGGAGCATGGTCCAGATGCACGAGGACATGCAGGGCAGCGCCGTCGCCGTCGGCACGTTGCTGGCGCTGAGCGAAATGCAGGCGCCCTGCCACATCGACTGCTGGCTCGCGATCACCGAAAACGAGATCGGCGCGCGCGCCTACCGGCCGCAGGAAGTGATCAAGGCCATCAACGGCGTCACCATCCAGGTCGTGCACAGCGATGCCGAAGGACGCATGGCGCTCGCCGACACGCTCGCCCTCGCCGCACGCGAGCAACCCGGGCTCGTGATCGACTACGCCACGCTCACCGGCGCGTGCGTCACGGCACTCACCGAACGCTACAGCGGCGCATTCACCAACCGCCCCGAATGGCACACGGCCATCGAACTCGCGGGCCGCCACAGCGGCGAGCGCGTCTGGCCGTTTCCGATGGAAGAGGACTACGACGCCGATCTCGATTCCCCGATCGCCGACATCCTGCAATGCACGATCGAAGGCAAGGGCGATCACATCCTCGCCGCGCGCTTCCTGAACCGCTTCGTCCCGGCAGAGATTCCGTGGATCCACATCGATCTGTCCGCCAGCAACCGCAGCGGCGGGCTCGCACATATCCCGACGGATTTCACCGGCTTCGGCGTGCGCTTCACGACGAGCCTGCTGCTGGACCATGATCTGCTGCGGGCGCGCAAGCGCGCGAAGAAGGCGACTGAGAAACGGCCTACTGGTAAGCTGCGCCGCGCCAGAAAGTAACCGCATGTGGGCGTTCTTCCTGTAGGTCAGGCTTTAGCCTGACGACATCCGGAAGAAGCCGGCTGAAGCCGGCCCCACAGGAAGAAACTCCTCACTCACGACATGTCCACACTGACGATCCTCCGCCCCGACGACTGGCACTTGCATGTGCGGGAGGGCGCCGCCAGGGCCAGCGTCGTCCCTTCCCCCGCGCGGCGGTCCCCGCGCGCGGTAATCAGGCCAACCCACAAACCGCCGGTAACGACGGTCAAACAGGCGGGCGCGTATCGCCAGCGCATCCTGCAAGCGGTGCCGGCGGGACTGTCGTTCGAACCGCTGATGTCGATCTACCTGACCGACAGGACCTCCGCTGCGGAGATCCATGCGGCCCGCAACAGCGGCTTCGTGATCGGCGCCAAGCTCTACCCGGCCGGCGCCACGACGAATTCCGATGCGGGCGTGACTTCGATCGAACGGATCTTTCCGGCGCTGGCGGCGATGGAGGAATGCGGCCTGGTGTTCCAGGTACACGGCGAAGTCACTGATCAGGACATCGACGTGTTCGATCGCGAATGCGTGTTCATCGACCGCACGCTGGCGCGTGTCGCGGAGAAATTTCCGAAACTGAAGATCGTCTTCGAACACGTCACGACCCGCGAAGCCGTGCAGTTCGTCACCAGTTCACGGCCCGGCATTGGCGCAACCGTCACGCCGCAGCATCTGCTGCTGAATCGCAACGCGATCTTCCAGGGCGGCATCCGGCCGCACAACTACTGCCTGCCTGTATTGAAGCGCGAGCGCGACCGCCGCGCGCTGGTCGAAGCGGCCACCGGCGACGATGCGCGTTTCTTTCTCGGCACGGACAGCGCACCGCACGCGCGACACACCAAGGAACATGCCTGCGGCTGTGCCGGCATCTTTTCCGCGCACGCCGCCATCGAGCTGTATGCAGAAGCCTTCGAGCAGGCTGGACGCCTCGACCGTCTCGAAGCCTTTGCCTCGCTGCGCGGCCCGGATTTCTACGGGCTGCCGCGCAACACCACCCGCATCACGCTGGAAAAGTCGGCGTGGACGCCGCCCGCCAGTTATCCGTTCGCCGCGGATGACCTGGTACCGTTCCGTGCCGGCGAATCGATCGCCTGGCGCCTGACCTGAAGGAATCCGTCCCTTGACCGAACAGTTGCCGATGGCGCGCCGCTTCCGCGGCTTTCTCCCGGTCGTCATCGACGTCGAATGCGGCGGATTCAATCCCAACACGGATGCGCTGCTGGAAATCGCCGCGGTTCTGCTGGAGATCCAGGGCGATGGCACGCTGCGTCCCGGCGAAGGCTGGCGCTATCACGTGCAACCCTTCCCGGGCGCGAAAGTGGAAGCCGCTTCGCTCGCGGTCAACGGCATCGATCCCTATCACCCGCTGCGCCCGGCCATTTCCGAGAAGGATGCGCTGGCCCGTCTGTTCCGCGACATCCGCTCCGCGATGAAGGACAACGACTGCACGCGCGCCGTGCTCGTCGGCCACAATGCCTACTTCGATCTGAATTTCCTCAATGCCGCGGTGGCCCGCTGCGGCATCAAGCGCAATCCGTTCCATCCTTTTTCGAGCTTCGACACGGCGACGCTGGCCGGCGTCGTCTATGGGCAGACCGTGCTCTCGAAGGCCCTGCAGGCCGCCGGCATCGCATGGGATTCGAACGAAGCGCACTCGGCGCTGTATGACGCCCAGCAGACGGCAGAGCTGTTCTGCCGGGTGTGTGATGCATTCAGCGCAGTGCGCTGAATGCATCAGTGACGAAGGTGACGAGAGTCACGAAAGTGACGAGGGTACAGATTGGTTTCTGACCTTCGTGACCTTCGTCACTTCCGTGACTTTCTCCGTCACTTCGCCTCCGACAGCACCTTCTGCAGTTCGCCGCTGTTGTACATCTCCATGATGATGTCCGAGCCGCCGATCAGTTCGCCGTTCACGTAGAGCTGGGGATAGGTCGGCCAGTTCGAGTACTGCTTCAGCGCTTCGCGCAGTTCCGGGTCCTCGAAAATATTCACATGTCCGAAGCTTGCGCCGGCTGCGCTCAGTGCGCGCACGGCAGCGGCGGAAAAGCCGCACTGGGGAAAGTCCGGCGTGCCCTTCATGTAGAGCAGCACGGGATTGGCAGAGAGCTGTGACTTGATGCGTTCAATGACGTCCACGGATGACACCTCGACAGGATTTCTCGACTTTACGGCACTCGTAACCGGTCGCGACGTTCGCTGGCGCGGCGGCAGACTTCGATCTGCTCCGCGGCGGACAGGCGCGACCAGTGGGCAATCTCGCTCAGCTCGCGACCGCAGCCGATGCAGACACCCTGGCCGTTCAGGGTACACACCTTGGTGCACGGCGAGGCGACCGGGATCGACGGAAGTGGCTGCGAATTCATGAACGAGGGGCCGTGCGGGGCGGAAATTATGGGGACCGCGCCCTGTTTGTTCAATGCCGTCCGGGAAATCAGGGAGTTATGCCGCACGAGGCGGGGGTTCGCGCCAATCGTCGGCGTGGATCGGCTGTGATCTAATCCCGCCGCATGAACGTTCCTGCCCTGCCGCACGATATCGACACCCAGATCGCCCGCGCACTCGCCGAAGACGTCGGCGACGGCGATCTGACGGCTTCGCTCATTCCCGCCGACAAACGCGCCCGGGCGACGGTGATCTCCCGCGAGGACGCCGTACTGTGCGGACGCGCATGGTTCGACGCCGTATTCCGTCAGCTCGATCCGGCGATCGAGATCCGCTGGTTCGCGACCGACGGCGATCGCATCGCGGCCAATCAGAAGCTCTGCGAACTGAGCGGTTCGGCGCGGCATCTGCTGACGGGCGAACGTACCGCACTCAACTTTCTGCAAACTCTTTCCGCAACTGCCACGGCGACGCGCGCCCACGTCGATGCAATCGCGGGCACGAATACGCGCGTGCTCGACACGCGCAAGACGATTCCCGGCCTGCGCCTGGCGCAGAAATACGCCGTGGTCTGCGGCGGCGGCGTCAACCATCGCATCGGCCTGTTCGATGCCATTCTGGTGAAAGAGAACCACATCGCTGCAGCGGGCTCGATCGCTGCAGCCGTAGCCCAGGCGCGCAGGATCGCGGGCCAGCGCGTCGTCGAAGTCGAAGTGGAGAATCTCGATGAACTGCGTCAGGCGCTCGCGACCGATATCGATCGCATCCTGATCGACAACTTCACGCTGGAAATGATGCGCGAGGCCGTGGCCATCAATCGTCGGCACGACAATGGCCGGGTGAAGCTGGAGGCTTCAGGCAACGTATCGATGGCAACGATTCGCGGGATTGCCGAGACCGGCGTGGATTTCATCAGCATCGGCGGCCTGACCAAGCATGTGCAGGCCGTCGATCTGTCGATGCGGTTCGTGCTGTAGAACCGGATTCTTCTTGTAGGTCAGGCTTCAGCCTGACTCCGACAAAGAGGCCGGCTAAAGCCGGCCCCACAGCAGACAAGCAGAAGATCAGCAGCTACTTCAGATTCGCCGCGGCAAACTCGTAGTTGGCGAGCCGATTGAGGAAATTGTCCGTGAAGTCCGGACGGCGGTTGCGGAAATCGACGTAGTACGCGTGCTCCCACACGTCGAGCACCAAGAGCGGCTTGCTCTCGCCCGTCGCGATCGGCGTGCCGGCGTTCGGCGTCTTGGTGATGGCGAGCTTGCCGTCCTTGCCCAGCACCAGCCACGCCCAGCCCGAACCGAACTGACCCAGCGCCGCCGCCTTGAACTGCGCCTTGAACTGATCGACGCCGCCGAAATCGGCCGTCAGTTTCTGCTCCAGCGCGCCGGGAATGCCGCCGCCGTTCGGCGACAGCGAATTCCAGAAGAAGCTGTGATTCCAGTGCTGGCCGGCATTGTTGAAGACCGGCGTCAGGTCTTCCTTGCCGTGCGACAGCTTCACCAGCTCTTCGAGCGACTTGCCCTTGAGCGCGTCGTTCTTTTCGACCAGGCCGTTCAATGCCGTCACGTAGGTCTGATGGTGCTTGCCGTGATGCAGCTCGAGGGTTTCCTGGCACATGCCGCGCTCGGCCAGCGCACCGTAGGCATAGGGTAGTGTCGGCAGACTGAAACTCATGGCGATCTCCGATAGGTTTGAAGCCGCGGCACCTGCGAACCGCTGGCAGATCCTTCTCCCGCGAACGACCTCGTCGCAACGAATGCGTGATACGAAAACCGTCGAGCGTGAGTGGGAGGCCGGGCGCGCACGGGCAGGTACGCCGGTCGATCTCCGCCCGGCAAAATAACAGCGGGCCCCGCGGCTCGCAAGCAAGGCACCGGTCGGCCGTGGCGCTCGAGCCTCGCTCAAATCCGCGCATCTACGCTCGATTTGGCGTAGATTCGGCCCCGCGATCGTGCCGCCCATCTCGAGGCGGTGTACAGCGAAATGACGGCGATGCAGCGCCGCGAGAACCAGCGGTCATCAATGCAACTTGTCGCGAGCCGAACACCCACCTTCCAGCGCGTGTTGATCGTGCGTTTCGGTGCGCTCGGCGACATGGTGCTGCTGACGCCGATGATCCAGCGACTGCAGCAGCGATTCGGCGTGCCGGTGGACCTCGTCAGCTCCGGCAGCTGGACGCGGCCGTTGCTCGAAGGACAACCCGGCGTCGGCGAGATCATGCTCGTCGGCAGCCGGCGGCGGCCGTATTTTCTCAGTCCGGATCAGCAACGCCTCGTGCGCTGGTTGCGCGAGCGCGGCCCGACACCCACCTGGTTCGCTCATCCGCATGATGTCGGTCGCGATCTGCTGCGCCGGGGCAGGATCCCCGACGAATTCGTCTGCGATTTCACGCATGTCATTCCCGGCGAACATGACGCCGATCGCTGGGTGCGATTCGCCGACGACACGCCCGCGGTGCTCGGCCAAGCCTACCCGCCTCCGGCATTGCCGCGACCTTCGCATGCGTTCCTGCAGGTGACGTCGGCAATGCGCAGCGACCTGCAGCCCTGGCTACACCGCCATGGATTGGCAGACCAGTCCCTGATTGCGATCCAGGCTGGCAACAAGCGCACGATGCGCTCGTGGAATCGTCGCCGCGTGACGAACAAGAAGTACTGGCCCGAAGAACGCTGGGCCGAAGTGATCCGCGCCGTACGTCAGGACTGCCCACGCAGCGCGATCGTGCTGCTGGGCGTGCCGCAGGAATCCGATCTCAACGAGGACATCATCCGTGCCGCGCGCGTGACGAACATCCACAACGTCGCCAACGATCTGCCCGTGCCCATCCTGATCGCACTGCTCGAACGTACCGACAGCATGATTTCCGTCGACACCGGTCCAGCGCACGTCGCCGCCGCAGTGGGCTGCCCCGTCGTCACGCTGTTCGCCGATGCCGACCCCGCCCGCTACCGTCCCGGCGGACGCGACAGTTCGTCAGTCGTGCTTCAGGGACACATCGACGGCCAGCCCAACATTCTTGGAATCGACGCTGCACGCGTCATTGCCGCGTGGCGCGAGATACCGCAGCGTGTACCGGATCGCGCGCCGGCCGAAGCGCTGGCGGGGCAGTAAGAAGAGGGAGTTTCACACGGAGATCACGGAGGCCACGGAGGCCACGGAGAGGAGAAGATCAAGAATTTCACACAGAGAGCACGGAGAGCACAGAGGTCAAGAAGATTTCAGATCGGATTTTCTTTCTCTGTGTTCTCTGTGTGAAATCCTTTTCTGCTCCGTGCTCTCCGTGCTCTCCGTGCTCTCCGTGCTCTCCGTGCTCTCCGTGCTCTCCGTGAACTCCGTGTGAAACCTCTTTCTCTTATCCCACCACCGCCCGCATCACCCGCTGCGGCGTAGCGATGCCGAAGCCCTGCGCATAGTCCACGCCCAGGCTGCGCAGCATCTCGATGATCTCGGCGTTCTCGGCGAATTCGGCGATGGTCTGCTTGCCGGTGAGGTGGCCGATCTCGTTGATCGAGCGCACCATCTCGCGGTCGATCGGGTCGTGGAGGATCTCCTTGACGAAGCTGCCGTCGATCTTGAGGAAGTCGACGGGAAAGTGCTTGAGGTAGCCGAACGACGACAGGCCCGTGCCGAAGTCGTCCAATGCAAAGCGGCAGCCGAGTTCCTTGAGTGCGTGAATGAACCGGTTGGCCTGCGAGAAACTCGCGATGGCCGCCGTCTCGGTGATCTCGAAACAGATCTTCGAGGCATCGATGCCGCTGCGATGGAAGTGATCGATCACGAACGGCAGGAACTTGTCGTCGCCGAGGCTCTGGCCCGACAGGTTGATGGAACACATCGCGAGCTTCTCGCGCTCGTCGGCTTCCGAGACCAGCCAGCGCAGCGCGTGCTCGATCATCCAGCGATCGATGTTCGGCGTCAGGCCGTAGCGTTCGGCGGCGGCGATGAACTGATCGGGCGCGACGATCTTGCCGGCCTCGTCGCGCATGCGCAGCAGCAGTTCGTAGTGCAGCCCCAGGTCCGGCGTCTGCAGCGGCTGGATCACCTGGCGATAGATCTCGAAGCGGTTGTCTTCGAGCGCGTTGTTGATGCGCGCCGCCCATTGCATTTCGCGGCGACGACGCATCAGGTCGATGTCGTTTTCCTGGAAGCTGTAGATGCGGTTGCGGCCGCTTTCCTTGGCGGCGGCGCAGGCGCTGTCGGCGGCCGACAGCAATGAAGCCACGTCTTCGTTCTCGGTCGACAGCGGCACGACGCCGATGCTGGCGCCGAGCCGGAACGTGCGCTCTTCCCACACGAACTTGTAGTTGCGGATCGCTTCGCGCAGCGCTTCGGCACTGCGGATCGCCTCTTCGAGCGAACAGCTTTCGAGCAGCACGCCGAATTCGTCGCCGCCGAGCCGCGCCACGGTATCGCGCCAGCGGATCTTCGACTTGAGCAGCGCGCCGACCTGACCGAGCAGTGCATCGCCCGCGCTGTGGCCGCAGTTGTCGTTGATGATCTTGAACTGGTCGAGATCGATGTGGCACAGCGCAAACGACGCCTCGCGCGCCCTCGAACTCTTCATGGCGCGTTCGAGCCGCGACTCGAATTCGCGGCGGTTCACCAGGCCCGTCAGGATGTCGTGGCTTGCGTGATAGGAGAGCTTGCGGTTCAGCTCGCGGCTTTCGCTCACGTCATGGAACACCAGCACGCCGCCGCAGACGGAGCCTGCGCCGTCGCGGATCGGCGAGGCGCAGCTTTCGATGTACAGCTCGTTGCCGTCGCGACGGATCAACAGCGTCGGACGCACCGACTTGATGGCGCGCGTGCGGCGGATCGACACCGCGAGCGGGTTTTCCAGCGGCTCGCAGGTTTCCTCGTGGAAGCTGCGGAAGATTTCATCGATCACGCGGCCCTGCGCATGTTCGAGCCGCCAGCCGGTGAGCTGCTCGGCGACCGGATTCAGGTATTCGATACGGCAGTTCGAGTCCGTCGTGATCACGCCGTCGCCGATGGACTGCAGCGTGATCTGCGCGCTCTCTTTCTCGCGGAACAGCGCTTCTTCGTACAACTTGCGCTCGGTCACGTCGAGATCGACGCCGACGATGCGGCGCGTGCGGCCGTGTTCGTCGACGCGCGCCTTGGCGCGGCTCACGACCCACAGCCAGAAACCGTCGCGATGTTTCAGGCGATGCACGCTTTCGAACATCGGCTCCTTGCCGGCGAGATGATCGCGCAGCGCCGTCTGGACGCGCGGCAGATCCTCGGGATGCACCAGCGGCTGCCAGTCGATCAGCGGCTCGACCTCGTCGTCGGAGTAGCCGAGCATCGACTTCCAGCGCGGCGAGAAATACGACGTGGTCTTCTCCAGATCGAAATCCCACAGCCCGTCATTGGCGCCGTGCAGCGCGAGTTCGCTGCGTTCTTCGAGATCGTCGAACTGCGTGCGGTACTGCTTGCGTTCGAGACCGCTGGCATAGCTCGACGCCAGCAGTTTCATCGCCAGGTGCAGGTTGGCATCCCAGCTCTCGCGCGGTCGCGTCGAACACATCGCAAAGAAGCCGCGCACCTTGCCGGCCACGGCGAAGCCCACGAGAAGCAGTGCGCCGACCTGCAGCGCCGCGAAGCGTGCTGCTTCGGCGGCGAGTTCGCGACGCGGCTGCTGCGTGTCGCGGATCTCGGCGATGCGGATGTGTTCGAGACGCTCGCGCAGATACGGAAGATTTTCTATCGACTGGCCCGCAAGCGTTTCGGGATTGAAGGTGGCGAACAGGCTCGCCGAGCCGACGACCTTGCGGATGGTCGGTTCGTGTTCGTCGATCAATGCGATGAAGAAAGCATCGAGTGCGGCCGCTTCGCGGACCGCATCGAGATTCTGACGTACCAGCGAATCGACATCGGCCGCCGGAGGATTCTGGAAATCGACGGCCGCCTTGGTCAGGACGACATCGAGTCCGGCCTTCGAGCGCTGCGTACCCGTGGGCGGTCGCGTAATGAAGAGACTGCCGCCCGCTGCGCGCGGAATCGGATCGATGGCCTTGGTCGGATCGCTCGCCACTGGGTGGAGCCCGAAGGGTCGTCGTCAGCGGAAACGCGAACTCACGCGGACGACAGCCGCATGGCTGCGCATTGCTGCCCGGAAATTGTTGTGTCGACCCGGCATGCCGGACCGGTCGGTGGCAGTCATTGGACGATCCTCCCGCCCTCGCTGCCCGACAGTGTTGAGATTATGGGCCGGCGACGGCTGCGGCCGATTGTGGCACGGCCTTGCAGAGGATCATAGCCGTCAACGACATACGATTACTTGTGCGAGTACTTCAGGGCCTGCGAGGGATCGTAGCGAATCGTCGCCGAAGCGCGACCACGCGCGATGCAGTCCGGACTCGCCGCTCCTTCGACGAGATACCAGTGCTCGCGGTTGGCGAGTCCCAGTTCGTGAGGCGAAACGTCGGGGAAGCAGGCATGCAGGACATACTCATCGACGAGCAATACCCGGTCGCGATCCTGCGACAGCCATAACGCCGCATCGGCTGCTTCCTGGTCTGCGTCGCGCCAGCGTGCGTGTCCGAAGTTCGTTACCGGCCGACGCAGTTCCAGCAGGTACTGCTCTCTGTACCCGACCAGTCCAAGTGGTCTGTCGGGTGGTGTCAGCGCTTCGACCCTGCGCATGAGTGCCGCCCCCGAGCGCACGGCATTGATCGCGGGATTCACGACGAAACTTACCCACACCAGCGTTGCCACCACCACCAGCCCCCACGCCAGGAATCCGCGATGCGGGCGGCAAAGCGCACACGCCAGGCCAGTCGCCAGTCCGAGACTCAGCAACGGCACGACACCATCGATGCCATGGAGATCGAGCAGTTTCTGGCGCTGCGCGGGTTCGAAGAACAGCCAGGCGCCACCCGCGAGGCCGACGATGGCGATCAGGCAGGCCAGTGCGAAGATCAGCCGCTGCGCACCGCGCCGCTGCGCGATGTGCGCCAGCACCGGCCCCGTCGCCAGCGCGAGCGCAGGCAATGCCGGCAGCACATAGACCCCCCGCTTGCCGGTGCTGAAGCTGAAGAACAGCACCACGATCGCGACCCAGGCCAGCGGCAGCAGCACGCGCAGATCCTTCTCGCGCAGCCGATCGCGCCAGCGCGGCACGAGCCAGGGCAGCAGCGCCGTGAACGGCAGCCACAGGCCGGGAATGACTTCGAGGATGAAATACCAGAACGGCTCGCGGTGATGCCACGCCGAGGCGTAGCGCTCGACTGTCTGTCCGAACAGGATCTCGTCGCGATAGGCGCGCAGTTCCGGAGTCGATTCCGCGGCCAGCAGCATCGGCGCGAGCCACACCGATACGGCCATCGACAATGCCAGCGGTCCCAGCCACCAGCGCCAGCCGCCGCGAAACTGCGGTCGAGGCTGCCAGCCGCCCTTGCGGCTCAGCGCATACGGCAGCAACACCAGCAGCGGCAGGAAGCCGACGCCCTTGGTGATGATGCCGAAGCCGGCGGCGGCCCAGCCGATCGTGTACCAGCCCCAGCGCGGACCCTGCAGGCAATGTCGCAGCAGTCCATACAGGCTGAGCGTCGTGAAGAAACAGAGCGTCGCATCGATCTGCGCCTGTCGTGCCTGCCACACGAACTGCACGCTGAACAGTAGTGCGAGCGCCGTCGCGAGTCCGGTCTCCCGATTCCAGAGCCGACGACCCAGGTCATAGACGAGAACGACGCAACCGAGGCTTGCGAACAGCGAAGGCAACAGGAATGCCCATCGCACCGAACCGGTCGCCGCGATACCGGCGGCGACCAGCCAGAAGAACAGCGGCGGCTTGTCGGCGTAGACATCGCCGCCGACCTGGGGAATGAGCCACTGTCCGGTCGCCAGCATGTCGCGGGCGATCAGGGCGAAGCGCGGCTCGTCCGCAGGCCACGGGTCGCGCAGCCCGATGCCCGTCGCCACCAGCAACAGCACCAGCCCTGTCAGCCAGAGCAGATCGATGCGCACATCGGCTGGACGATGCTGACCTGACCGGAACCACTGCTGGATGAAGGAGTCCACGCGATACCGGCGCCTAACGTTCGATGCCCTGCTCCACGACCTTCGGCCGCGGCGGATTGCGCTTGAGAATCCAGCGCACGCCGAACAGATCGACGATGCCGACCCACAGCCGATTCCACAGCCCGTACTTCGACGTGCCGTGCATGCGCGCACGATGCCGCACGGGCACCGAGATCACTTCGGCGCCGGCGTTGAGGAACAGCGGCGGCAGGAAGCGATGCATGTGATCGAAACGCGGCAGGTCGAGGAACGTCGCGCGATGCATGATCTTGATGCCGCAGCCCGAGTCGGGCGTCGCATCGTCGAGAAACCAGCTGCGCACGCCATTGGCTACGCGGGACGAGACCTTGCGCAGCCACGTGTCCTGGCGCGACGCCTTGCGATTGCCCATGACCAGTTTCGCGCCGTCGCCGCGCGCCTCGCGCGCAGCGATCAGCACGGGAATGTCGGCCGGATCGTTCTGGCCGTCGCCATCGAGTGTCGCAATCCATTCGGCGCGCGCCGCGCGCACGCCGCTATGGACCGCGGCGCTCTGACCGCTGCGTCGCGAATGCCGCAGCAATCGCAGCTCGGGAATTTCCTGGACTTGCGCCGCCAGCAGCGCCGCGGCCGTGCCGTCGGTGCTGCCGTCATCGACGAAGATGATTTCGAAGGGACGAAATCCCTCCAATGCCTGGCAGATTTCCCGCGCCAGCGGGCCGACGTTCTCTTCTTCGTTGCAGACCGGGATGACAACCGAAATTCGCATGATTCCTGCACTGTGCTTCCGGACGGTTCCTTGTTCGACAGGGAGAATAGCGGGCGCCACGCCGCCGCCGCATTACGTCCCCGCCATACGACGGCGCCCGCAGATCGCAGTTAGACGTACGCCCCTGCGGGAATCAATCGTCATAGATCGCAGACCGCCCTTGTAATGATCGGGCGCCGACCTATGCTCCATGGCATGCACGCGCATCATCCGCATGACCACCACGACCCTGCGCACGGACCGCAGGATCGGCGAGCCGCCTCTCACGACGGTCATGCCCATCATCACGACCCTGCCCATGGTTCCGGAAAGCTGCTGGCGCTCGCCCTGGCGCTGACCGCCGGCTTCATGGTCATCGAGTTCGCGGGCGGACTGATCGCCGGTTCGCTGGCGCTGCTGGCCGATGCCGGCCACATGCTCACGGACGCCGCGGCGCTGGGCGTTGCGTGGGCTGCCGTACTCATCGCGAGACGCCCGGCCGATCTGCGGCGTACGTTCGGCTATCAGCGACTGCGCGTGCTGGCGACCTTCGTGAACGGCTGCGCCCTGATGTTCATCACGGCGTGGATCTGTATCGAGGCAGTGCAGCGCTTCCTGCAGCCGGCACCGGTCGACGGTTCGATGATTCTGTGGATCGGCAGCGCCGGACTGGTGATCAACCTGGTGGTGTTCGCCCTGCTGCGGCGGGGCGACTCGCACGACATGAACATCGCCGCCGCGACGTTGCACGTCCTCGGCGATCTGCTCGGATCCGTCGCCGCCATCGTCGCGGCACTCGTCATCATGTTCACGGGCTGGACGCCCATCGACCCGCTGCTGTCGGTCTTCGTGTGCCTGCTGATCGTGCGCAGCGCATGGTCGCTGATCCGGCGTTCGACGCACATCCTGATGGAAGGCTCGCCGGAGGGAATCGACATCGCGGAACTGCGTCGCACGCTGGAAGAACGGGTGCCGGACATTCGCGACGTCCACCACATCCACACCTGGCTGGTCGGACCGCAGGAAATCCTGCTGACCATGCACGCCTCCGTCGGCACGGGCGCAGATCACGCGAGGGTATTGCGAGAGGCGCAGGCCGTGCTGTCGGAACGCTACGGCATTACGCACGCGACGATACAGATCGAAGCGGAGGACTGCGCCGACGAGCACCCCTCTTCCTGTGGGGCCGGCTTCAGCCGGCCTTGAGGCTAAGGAGTCAGGCTGAAGCCTGACCTACAGGAAGAGATCAACGCTTCAACGCATCCGCCGCGAGGCGATAAGTCTCGAGCATGCGCCGTTCCATCTCGACCTGCGCCTGCTCCATCTCTTCATCCGTCATGTCGCGCGGCGGATAGAACGGCTCGCCGGCGGCGATGCAGATGCGGCCGAAGGGCACGGGAATCACGAACTTGTCCCAGGTCTTCAGCACCCAGGCCGGACGCGCAGCGAAGGCGAGCGGAATGACGGGCTTGCCCGCGACGCGGGCCGTGAAGATCGCACCGGCCTTGAACTTGAAGCGCGGCCCCTTGGGTCCGTCCGGCGTGACCGCCGCCGAAATGCCTTCCTTCTCGATGGCCTGCTTGATGCCGCGCACCGCGCGCATCCCCGAATAGGTGCTGGAGCCGCGCACCACATGGACTCCATAAGCCTGCGCCAGCATCGTCGGCGCCTCGCCATCGACGGACGGCGAAATCATGAAACCGGGCTTGAGCGGCGGCGAAATGTGTCTGCTGACCAGGAAGCGCGCGCAGATCAGCAGATGCTGGTGCCAGCACACCGGCACGACGGCGCCGTGCTCCTCGACCCGCTTGCGGAAGCGGTCGATTCCCACGTAACGAAAGCGGCAGGTGAGGAACAGGATTTCCAGGACCAGCATCGCCACGCCGACGGCGATTCGATACACGAAAACGCGACCCCATGTGAGGCTGCGACTCGATCTGGAACGTGCGGGTGTGGTCACTGCGTCCGGCCCCGAAAACGCAAACGCCGCGCTTGGGGCGCGGCGTCTGTGTCACGAAAAAGTGGTGCCGGAGAGAGGACTTGAACCCCCGACCCGCGCATTACGAATGCGCTGCTCTACCAACTGAGCTACTCCGGCCCGCGAGGGGGGCGAAGTATAGAGAAAGAAGCCGGAGAGAGGTAGCAGACGCCCGCAATCTGTGAACTGTCAGCGGGGAGCGTGCTTTTTGCGAATCCGGATCACCACCTCGATGGCCTCGGCCTCCATGCCCGCCGGCAGCGCGGGAAACCGGCTGAAGGCGATCTCGTCGGGGTGGATGTCGCGCAGCTCACCGGTCTCCAGGTCGTGGAAATGATGATGCGGCGCTCGGGTGGAGTCGTACACGGACCGTTCCGGGTCCAGGTGGATCTGGCGGATCAGCCCGGTCTGGGCCAGCACCTTGAGCGTGTTGTAGACGGTGGCCTTGGAAACGCGCTCGCCGCCCTGCCGGACCGCCGCCAGGATCTGTTCGGCAGTCATGTGGGTGGGCGCATGCATCAGGATTTCGGCGACCCGCACGCGCTGGCCGGTCGGTTTGAGACCATGGAGCTGCAATTCATCGACGATCGATTCCCGGCTCATCGGGGATTGCGGGTAGGCCTGAAACAGACTGCTCACGGCGGCGGGTACGGTGGCTCGAAGAAACTGCCGGGGAGCATACCCCCGGCCCGGCGGCCGCGGCCAGCCGGCCCCGAAAAACTGGCTGAAAGTCGAGAAACTCCGCACCGCGCAGCCGTTCTCTCCCGATAGGCTGCTCTCCTGTACAGCCAATTCTGGAGCGCATGGATGCGTGCCCGTCGACCACGGTCTGCAGGGATCACCCTGCTGGAAATGATGATGACGCTGACCATCGTCGCCATTCTGGGCGGCCTCGCCGTGCCGGGCTTCACCGGCATGATCCGCGACAACGAACGCACGACCGCCGTGAACAGCTTCGTGCACGCGCTGTATCTCGCCCGCTCGGAAGCGATCAAGCGCGGGCGGATCGTCAGTCTCTGCAAGTCATCGAACGGTTCGACCTGCAACAACGGCGCCGCCGCCTGGAGCGAGGGCTGGATGGTCTTCGTCAACGACGACGCCGATGACCTGCCGCAACGCGACGACGGCGAAGACATCCTGATGGTCTACCAGGGATGGTCGAACGGCTCGATCACGTCCAACCGCCTCGCCTATTCGTTTCGCGCGTACAACCAGGGTGTCGTCAACGGCACCCTGCTCTTCTGCGACGCTCGCGGCGGTGCGCATGCACGGGCGATCATCATCAGTCAGACGGGGCGACCGCGGGTGTCGCAGCGCGACTCGAGCAACAAGCCGCTGCGCTGTCCGTGAAGCGGGGCGACGGCCTGGGAGATGCGGGCGAGGCCGGCAGGCTATAGGCTGCGCAAAACAGCTCGCTGCCCCGCCCATGCAACTCCGGCTCACCGCTCACCGCCCACCGCTCCGCTTTTCGGGTTTCACCCTGGTCGAAGTCATCGCCGCCCTGCTGGTGGTCGGCATCGGTCTCATCGGTATTGCGGCCCTGTATGGCGAGGCCATGCAGACGGAGATCGACACGCATCCGCAGGCCCAGGCCGCACGGCTCGCCCAGCTCATGGCAGAGAAGGTGAACGCGAATGCGGCCGGACGAACCGGCTATGCCAATGTGATCGGCGTGCTGTGCACGGAAACGCGCGATCCGCGCCCGGTCAATGCCGCCGCCCAGGAAGCGGCCTGCTGGCACGACGAGATCCGCAAGGCGCTGCCGAACGGCAGCGGCGCAATCACGCGCGATCTGACGACGAATCCGCCGACCTTCGTCGTTTCGGTGAGCTGGTCCGCAGCCGGTGCGGGTGCGGCATCGTACGTGGTGCGCGTGCAGCCTTCGAAATGAAATTTCAGTTCGCGACGCGCGCGATGCGCAGTTCGCGCGGCAGGCTGAACACGACGCTTTCCTGCTGGCCCACCAGGTTCACCGGCGCTTCGCCGCCCCATTCGCGGATTTTCGCTACGACCCGCTCGACCAGGATCTCCGGCGCCGAGGCGCCTGCGGTAACACCGACGCACTTCCTGCCTTCGAACCATTCGCGCTTCAGATCCTCGGGGCCGTCGATGAGGTAGCCCGGGATGCCGGCCTTCTCCGCGATCTCGCGCAGGCGGTTGGAGTTGGAGCTGGTGGGCGAGCCGACGACCAGGATCAGATCGCAGCGCTGCACGAGCTGCTTCACCGCGTCCTGGCGGTTCTGGGTCGCGTAGCAGATGTCTTCCTTGCGAGGATTCGCCAGTTCAGGGAAACGGCGGCGCAGTGCATCGACGACCAGTTGCGTGTCGTCGACCGACAGCGTCGTCTGCGTGACGAAGGCCAGCTGCTCGGGATTGCGCACGTCCAGGTGCTCGACGTCAGCCGGCGTCTCGACCAGCAGGATGCGGCCGCCGAACGAGGTATCGAACTGCCCCATCGTGCCCTCGACCTCCGGATGCCCTTCGTGACCGATCAGGATCACGTCGCGCCCTTCGCGCGCATAGCGCGTCACTTCCATGTGCACCTTGGTGACGAGCGGACAGGTCGCGTCGAAGACTTTCAGGTCGCGGCCGCGCGCTTCGTCCTGCACTGCCCGCGACACGCCATGCGCACTGAAGATCACCGTGGCGCCGGCAGGCACCTCGTTCAGTTCCTCGACGAACACCGCACCCATGTTGCGCAGGCGATCGACGACGTAGCGGTTGTGCACGACTTCGTGTCGCACGTAGATCGGCGCACCGAAGAGTTCGATGGCCCGTTCGACGATATCGATCGCGCGATCGACGCCGGCGCAGAAACCGCGGGGATTGGCGAGCAGGATCTGCACTACTGTTTCTCCGCCGGAGCTGCCGCCTTTTCTTTCTCGCGCCCGCTCTCACCCATTTTTTCGCGTCCGCTCTCGCGGAACGCATCGATCAGGAGACAGACCGCGCCGATCGAAATGGCCGTGTCCGCGATATTGAACGCCGGGAAATCCCAGGTGCGCCAGTGAAAATAGATGAAGTCGACGACATAGCCGTGCCAGACGCGATCGATGACATTGCCCAGCGCGCCGCCCAACACCAGCGACAGGCCGATGGCCAGGATCGTCTGTTCGGGCGTACGCAGCTTGCGCAGCCACAGCATCAGCACCACGCTCACGACCAGCACGAGCGCAATGAAGAACCAGCGCTGCCAGCCGCCGGCATCGTGCAGCATGCTGAAGGCGGCGCCGCGATTCTCCAGGTACACGATTTCGAGAATCGGCAACAGCGCGAAGCTCGCCTTGCCCTTCACCGAACCGACGACCAGCGCCTTCGTCACCTGATCCATCAGCACCACGAAGAACGACAGCCACAGCCAGTTGCTGGCGCCGCGCGTGGGATGAAACCAGACCTTGGAAAGAGGTGCGTTCATGCGCAGACAGCCCCCACCCTGCCCTCCCCCGCAAGCGGAGGAGGGGAAGAATTGGAGCGAGGTTCGCGCCTACTTCCCTCCTCCGCGAAGCGGGGGAGGGTCAGGGTGGGGGCGATCGGGTGCGTGGAATTCATTTCGTGCAGCACTTGGTTCAGGTGAAGCGGCGCGATTCGCCGGGGCCATCGATGTTCGTCACGCAACGCCCGCACAGCTCCGGATGTTTCGCATTCGCGCCCACCTCCGGACGTTTGTGCCAGCAGCGCACGCACTTGGTCGCCGTCGTCGGCTTGACGACGATCCAGGCCGTATTGCGATCGTCGTTCTGCGCCGGCGCCGCGTCGGCCGGACGCGCATCGGCCGGATGCACGCGGGCGGCCGAGGTGATGAACACGAAGCGCAGTTCCTCGCCGAACTCGCCCAGCGTCTGCAGCAATGCCGGCGCGCAGTACACATCGACTTCCGCATCGAGCGGCGCACCGATCGCGCCTTCGTTGCGGACCTTCTCCAGTTCGCGCGCCACGGCGCTGCGCACGTCGAGCACGGCATCCCAATCGACCGACGGCCGCACCGCCGCGCCCTGCGGCAACTGCGCCCACGTTTCAAAGAACACCGACTGGCCGCGCTCGCCGTTGCCCGTGGACTTCGGCAGATGCCGCCAGATCTCCTCGCCCGTGAAAGAGAGAATCGGCGCGAGCCAGCGCACCATCGCTTCGGCGATCCAGAACATGGCCGTCTGCGCGGAACGTCGCGCCGCGCTCTTCGCCGGCGTCGTGTACAGACGATCCTTCAGCACATCGAGATAGAAGCCGCCGAGATCGACGCTGCAGAAGTTGTGCACCTTCTGGTAGATCAGGTGGAACTGGTAGTCGCGATACGCGGCGATCACCTCGTCCTGCACCTGCTGCGTGCGCCACAGCGCCCAGCGGTCGATGGCAACGAGCTGATCGACCGGCACCTGGTCAGTCGCAGGATCGAAGCCGGCGAGATTGCCCAGCAGGAAGCGCGCCGTGTTGCGCATGCGCCGATACGACTCGCCGACCCGCTTCAGGATCTCATCCGACAGACTCATTTCATTGGCGTAGTCGGTGGCCGCGATCCACAGGCGCAGCACGTCGGCGCCGAGCGAGCCGATGACCTTCTGCGGCACGATCACGTTGCCGAGCGACTTGGACATCTTGCGGCCCTTCTCGTCGATCGTGAATCCGTGCGTGAGCACGGCGCGATACGGCGCGCGATCGTGCAGGGCGACGGACGTCAGCAATGAACTATGGAACCAGCCGCGATGCTGGTCCGAGCCTTCCAGATACAGATCAGCCGGCGCCGTGATCTGCGGGAACATCGTCGTGACGCAGTGATGCATGACGCCGGAATCGAACCAGACATCCATGATGTCGGTGACTTTCTCGTAGTCCTTTGCCTCGGCACCGAGCAACTGTGCTGGGTCGAGATCGGCCCAGACATCGATGCCGTCCTTCTCCACCAGCTTCGCCACTTCATCCACGAGATCGGCAGAACGCGGATGCAGTTCGCCTGTCGCCTTGTGCGTGAACAGCGGAATCGGCACGCCCCAGACGCGCTGGCGCGAGATGCACCAGTCGGGACGATCCGCGATCATGTTGCCGATGCGGCTCTCGCCCCAGCCCGGCATCCACTTCACCTTGCCGATCTCGCGCAGCGCGCCGGCGCGCAGGCCCGCCTGTTCCATGCTGACGAACCACTGCGCCGTGGCGCGGAAAATCACCGGCGTCTTGTGACGCCAGCAGTGCGGATAGCTGTGACGCAGCGACTCGTCGTGCAGCAGTGCGTTGTGTTCCTTCAGCACTTCGATGACGTGCTTGTTCGCATCGAAGACCTTCTCGCCTTCGAAGAACTGCGTGCCGGCGACGAAACGTCCGTCGCTGCCGACCGGATTGTCGATCTTCAGCTTGTACTTCATGCCGACCGCATAGTCTTCCTGACCATGCCCGGGCGCGGTGTGCACGGCGCCGGTACCGGCATCGAGCGTGACGTGATCGCCGAGGATCACGGGGACGGTGCGATCGTAGAACGGATGCGCGAGCTGCAGCCCTTCGAGCGCGGCGCCGGTCGCTTCGGCGAGCTTCTTCGACTCAGCGACTTCCGCACGCTTCAGTACGCTGTCCGCCAGTTCGCTGGCGAGGATCAGCAGTTCCGATCCCGTGTCGATCAGCGAGTACTTGATCTCGGGCCCGAGCGCGACGGCCTGGTTCGCCGGCAGCGTCCATGGCGTAGTGGTCCAGATCACGACACTGGCGCGCGTCGACGGCGCCGTCGTCAATCCGAAGCGACGCGCCAGATCGGCCGCATCCTTCGCTGCGAACCGCACGTCGATCGCAGGCGAGGTCTTGTCCTCGTATTCGACTTCCGCCTCGGCCAGCGCGGAACGGCAATCGAGACACCAGTGCACCGGCTTCAGGCCCTTGTAGACGTGGCCATTGCGGATGATCTGCGCGAACGCTCGCAACTGCTCCGCCTCGTAGCGCGGCTGCATGGTCATGTACGGACGATCCCAGTCGCCCATTACGCCGAGGCGCTTGAAATCCTCGCGCTGGATGTTCACCTGCTCCATCGCGTATTCGCGGCAGGCCTGGCGGAAGGCGCGCGGTTCGAGCGACTTCACTTCCTTGCCGCGGGTCTTCTCGATCTGGTGTTCGATCGGCAGGCCGTGACAGTCCCAGCCCGGCACGTACGGCGCGTCGTAGCCGTCGATGGTGCGCGACTTGACGACGATGTCCTTCAGCACCTTGTTGATGGAGTGACCGAGATGGATCGCGCCGTTCGCATACGGCGGGCCGTCCGCGAGAATGAACGTCGGACGACCGCGTGCGATCTCGCGCAGCCTGGCGTAAATCGAATGCTCTTCCCACCACTTGAGCATGTCGGGCTCGCGGCGGGCCAGGTCGGCTTTCATGGGAAAGTCGGTCTGGGGAAGATTGATCGTGTCTTTGTACTCGGCCATGTCGTTTCGTCACCGCATCGGCGCGGCAGTCATCCTCGTAGGTCAGCCAGAACGCGCCGCGCTTCGGCCGCGTCCTTGTTCATCTGCGCCACCAGCGCATCCAGGTCCGGAAACCACAGTTCATCGCGCAATCGTGCAATGAAATCCACGTGCACGTAGCGGCGATACAGGTCGCCGCTGTAATCGAATATGTGGGCTTCCAGCAGCAATTCCTTCCCGTTCACGACGGGCCGGGTGCCGAGGCTCGCCACCCCGGGCGCATCCTGCAGCCCGCACCCTGACACACGCACGGCGAAAATGCCCGCCAGCGGCGTCGCGCGCCGATGCAATCGCAAGTTGACGGTCGGAAAGCCCAGCTTGCGGCCGAGCTTCTGTCCCTCGATCACCTTGCCGGTGATGCGATACGGGCGCCCGAGAAAACGCTCGGCGCGCGCCATGTCGCCCACGTCGAGCGCCTGCCGGATCAGCGAACTGCTCACGCGCTCGCCATCGATCTCGAACGGCGGCACTTCCGTCACGTCGAAGCCGTAGCGCGGCCCGGCTTCGCGCAGCGTCGCGACACTGCCTTCGTGCTGGCGCGCGAAACGGAAGTCGTGACCGACCACCAGGTGCTTCACGCCCAGGCCTTCCACCAGCACCCGCTCGATGAATTCGCCGCGCTCCATGGCGCGAATGCGCTCGTTGAAGTTCAGGCAGACGAACCGGTCGAGACCGTAGCGCTCGAACGCTTCGAAGCGCTCGCGAAACCGGGTCAGCCGCGCCGGCGGCATGTCCTTCGCAAAGTATTCGCGGGGCGTCGGCTCGAACGACAGGGCCGCGGCCGGCACGCCGTAATCCGCGGCCCGTTCGCGCACGACGCGGATCATCTCCTGGTGACCGCGGTGAACCCCGTCGAAGGCGCCGATCGTCAGCACGCAGCCCCGATGCCGGGGACGCAGATTGTGCAGGCCCCGGATCAATTCCATCGCGGCCTCATGAACTCCAGATCTTCATGGAAGGGCCGGGATTATAGGGGGCGGCGGCGCGGCCTGTGGGGCCGGCTTTAGCCGGCGTCTTTGGAGTCAGGCTAAAGCCTGACCTACAGGAAGAGGCAGCGGATCGCGCGGCTCCACAAGTTCAATCCACGGTCTGCAGCCGGAACTGCCCGGGCCGCACGCCCAGCGCGGCCAGCGCAGCGAAATAGACCGCCGCGCCGCCCGCGACGATGGCGGCAAGCCAGGTAATCCGGCGCGTCGTCGACGCCGCCAGCCACTGCGCCACATCGCCACCGAACCACCACAGGAACAGCGCCATCGCCGCCGTCGCCAGTACGACCTGCAGCAGAAATTTGCGCCGCCCCGGCTGCGGCACCAGAGCGCCGCTGCGGATCAGCCCGAAATACAGCTGGCCCGCATTGAAGATCGCGCCGACGCCATTGCTGAGCGCCAGCAGCGCATGCATGCCCGGATCGCCCAGGCGCCCCGTGCCCCACAGGATCACGACCACCAGCAGGTTCAGCACGATCGTCAGGGCCAGCGCGCGCATGGCCACTTTCACGGGCCCCTTGGTGTCCTGGCGCGCGTAGTAGCCGGGCGCCAGCACCTTGATCAGGCTCCAGCCCAGCAGCGCGAACGAAAACGCCATGAGCGCCAGCTGCGTCATCTCGACATCGAACGCCGTGAACTCGCGACGATGATAGATCGCCACGGTGAGCGGCCCGGCCAGCACGAACAGCGCCACCGAGGCCGGAATGACGATCAGGCAGACCAGACGAATGGCCCAGTCGAGCGTGATCGCGAAATCCCGCGTCGACTGTTTTGCATGCTGCGCCGACAGGCTCGGCAGGATCACGGTGGCGAGCGCAATGCTGAAGACGCCGAGCGGAAACTCGACCAGCCGGTCGGCGAAATACAGCCACGTCATGCTGCCGTCGGCGAGCAGCGAGGCGATGCCGCTGCTGATCATCACGCTCAGCTGGCCCATCGACGAGCCGAGAATCGCCGGGCCCATCAGCTTCGCGATGCGCTTCACCGCTTCGTGCTGCAGGTTCCAGCGCGGCAGGCGCAGCAGTTTCATGCGGATCAGCGGCGGAAACAGCAGCGCGCACTGCACCACGCCGCCGACGAACACACCCACGGCGAGTGCGATCACCGGCTGTTCGAAGTACGGCGACAGCCACGCCGCGAACACGATCATCACGACGTTCAGCAGCACCGAGCTGAAGGCGGGCAACGCGAATTTCTGATAGCTGTTCAGCACCCCGCCGGCGAGCGCCGTGAGCGAGACGAAGAGCAGGTACGGGAACGTCCAGCGCAGCATCTCCACTGCGAGCCCGAACTGCCCCGCATCCTTGGCGCGAAAGCCCGGCGCACAGATCAGCACGATCAACGGCGCGATCACCACGCCGACGATCGACAGCACCAGCAGGAACAGCCCCATCGTGCCGGCGACGGAATCCACCAGCCCGCGCACTTCGTCGGTCGAACGTTTCGCCCGGTATTCGGCCACCACGGGCACGAACGCCTGCGAAAACGCGCCTTCCGCAAACAGCCGGCGCAGCAGGTTCGGGATCTGGTTGGCCAGCACGAACGCTTCGAGCGCGACGGCCGGAATCATCGATGCGTAGACGACGTCCCGCACCAGCCCGGTAATGCGGGACAGCAGCGTGGTCATCCCTACGATCGCAGTGCTGCGAAAAAAGGCGCGACTCATGCGTGAGGGCGCCTTGCGGATTCGTGGTCGAAATTCATGGGGCGGCAATGGTACAGGGGGCGAACCGTCCGGAACGGCCCGAGTTCAACCGCCCGATGCGACAAACCACCGGCGGAAAGACGCGGGGCTCGGGCGAATCCGGTTCATCCCTGCCCCGATTCGCCTTGCGGGGCGAATCGGCGACTTTTCCCTTGCCTTGGCCGGGTCACATCGGCAGAATTCGCGCCTCTTTTTTCCCGAGTCGACCGTCCGTGGCCAATATCAAGTCAGCTGAAAAGCGCGCCGAACAGACCATCAAGCGCCGTGCCCGCAACATGGCCGCCCGCTCGAAGCTGCGTACCGCCATCAAGGGCGTCGTCAACGCCGTGGAATCGGGCGACAAGGCCACTGCCGCTGCCAAGCTGAAGGCGGCCGCGCCGATCATCGATTCGATGGTCAACAAGGGCATCATCCATCGCAACAAGGCATCGCGGCACAAGAGCGCGCTGAATGCCCGCGTGAAGGAAATGGCGGCCGAGTAAGCCGCGCTCTTCGGTCAAATGAAAAAGCCGGGCTCGACCCGGCTTTTTTATTGTCCGCTCGGCGCGTCAACCCGTTGATTTCATTCGGCAGCAGCGTCCGCCGCCAGCGCTTCGATACGCACCATCAACGCCTGACACAGCGCATCGGTACCCTGCTTCGACAGCCCCGAGATCCGGAACACCGGCCCCTTCCAGCGCAGGCGCCGCACGATGTCCTTGCAGCGTTTGCCGGCCTCATCGGCCGGCATCAGGTCGACTTTGTTCAGAACCAGCCAGCGCTCTTTCTTGGCCAGATCGGCGCTGAACTTCTTGAGTTCTGCCGCGATCGCGCGGGCATCTTTGACCGGATCCACGTCCGGATCGGGCGGGAGGATGTCCACCAGGTGCAGCAGCACCCGGGTGCGCTGCAGATGCTTGAGGAACTGGATGCCCAGACCCGCACCGTCGGCGGCTCCCTCGATCAGGCCGGGAATGTCCGCCATCACGAAGCTTCGGTGCTCGCCAACGCGTACCACGCCGAGATTGGGATGCAGCGTCGTGAACGGATAGTCGGCAACTTTCGGCTTCGCGGCTGAAACGGCGCGGATCAGCGTCGATTTGCCGGCATTCGGCAAGCCAAGCAACCCGACGTCCGCCATCACCTTGAGTTCCAGGCGCAGCTCGCGCTTTTCGCCTTCGAGTCCCGGCATCGCCTTGCGCGGAGTGCGGTTCGTGCTCGTCTTGAACCGGGCATTGCCCCAGCCGCCCTTGCCGCCCTTGGCGACCAGCAGCCGCTGCCCGACCGCGGTGATGTCACCGAGCTGCTCCTCGGTCTCGATATCGACGATCACGGTACCGACCGGAACGGGCACGACCAGATCCTCTCCGCCGGCTCCCGTGCAGTCGTTGCCGCTGCCGGCCGTGCCATGCGCGCCGCGGAATGCCCGGTTGAAGCGGAAATCGGCGAGCGTGTTGATGCCCTCGACGCCTTCCATGTAGACGTCCGCGCCCTTGCCGCCGTCGCCCCCATCCGGACCGCCGAACGGAATGAACTTCTCGCGACGAAAGCTCACGGCGCCGCGGCCGCCATGGCCGGCGCTGACTTTGATCGTGGCTTCGTCGACGAAACGCATGGGTGAAGGCTAACTGGTGAACTGACTACTGGCTAACTGGCGAGAACCGGACGCGCTCTTCCCGTGGGGCCGGCTTTAGCCGGCTTCTGCAGAGTCAGGCTGAAGCCTGACCTACAGAAAGAAGCAGATCGCACGACTCTTTCGCCGCCCCACCAACAAAAAGCCCCGGACGAGCCGGGGCTTTCTGCAAACTCTGATCGCGCGCGACTTACTCGGTCACCACGCTCACGTAGGTGTGCTGCTGCACGCCCTTCTTGCGGAAGTGCACGCGGCCTTCGGCCGTGGCAAACAGCGTGTAGTCCGTGCCGGTGCCGACATTGTCGCCAGCACGATAAACCGTGCCGCGCTGACGGACGATGATGTTGCCCGCGATCACGTGCTGACCGCCGAACTTCTTGAGACCGAGGCGCTTCGACTCGGAATCGCGACCGTTCTTGGTACTGCCGCCTGCCTTTTTATGTGCCATGACTGAACTCTCTCGATGGGGTCAGACCGTCGCTCAGGCGACGATGCTGGTGATCTTCACTTCGGTGTAGGACTGACGATGCGTGCCCTGGCGCAGGTAGTGCTTGCGCCGGCGGAATTTCACGATCGTCTTCTTGTCGTCGCGGCCGTGGCTCTGCACCGTGGCGACGACCTTGCCGCCGCTCAGGAACGGTGTGCCGACCTTGACGTTCTCGCCTTCGCCCACCAGCAGCACCTGGTCGAACTCGACGTTCGCACCGGCTTCGGCTTCCAGCTTCTCCACGCGCACCACCGAACCTTCGGCAACGCGATACTGCTTACCACCCGTGGCAATTACGGCGTACATGATCTCGAAAACTCCGGACTTGCCCAGGAAGCCCGGGCGAGAAAAGGCCGCGAAGTGTACGGAGGGAAGCGGTCTCTGGCAACTGCTGCCGATCACACGGACCGGAAGAAATCCGGCATTTCAGCCAATCACTTAGGTGGGAGCCAGCCGGCGCAGGACCCCGCACGGCCCGAACATCCCTTGTCTCGCCACCGCCTTCGACACGCACCGCCTGTCGAATGGCAACTCGCTGTAATTACTTGCTTTTTGGTCGGGGTGACAGGATTTGAACCTGCGACCTATACGTCCCGAACGTAGCGCTCTACCAGGCTGAGCTACACCCCGAAGCGGAGAGAATGGCGGACCGGTCGGCGTGTCGGGATCAGTAAGTACGCTCGACGGAGAAATCTGCCAGTTCGCGCAGGGCTTGCTTGTATTGCGAATCGGGCAATACCGCGAGCGCCTCGATGGCGAGGGAGGCCTCCTGCCGCGCGAGGCGCGCAGTGTACGCAAGCCCCCCCGTCGATTCAATTGCAGCGGTGATCTGCGGCAGGTTCTCGGCGAGGCCGTTTTCGATGCTGTTGCGGATCATGGCGCGCTCGGCGTCGGTACCGTGTTTCATCGCATATATAAGAGGAAGCGTGGGCTTGCCTTCCGCAAGGTCGTCGCCGAGATTCTTGCCCAGGGCATCCCGGTCGGCGCGGTAATCGAGCGCGTCGTCGACGAGCTGGAACGCCGTACCGAGGTGTCTGCCGTAGCGCTTCATGGCGTCCTCGATGGCCGGGGAACTGCCGGCCAGGATGGCGGCGACCTGCGAACCGGCTTCGAACAATTGCGCCGTCTTGCGATGGATGACTTCGAAGTAGCGCTCCTCCGTCGTGTCCGGATCGTGGGCGTTCATCAGCTGCAGGACTTCACCTTCGGCGATGCGATTGGTCGCACGGGCCATGACATCCATGATCCGCATGCTGCCGAGGTCGACCATCATTTCGAAGGAACGGGAATAGACATAGTCGCCGACCAGGACGCTGGCTTCATTGCCCCAGAGCGAGTTCGCGGTGTCCTGACCGCGGCGCTGGGCCGAATGGTCGACCACGTCGTCATGCAGCAGCGTGGCCGTGTGGATGAACTCGATGATGGCCGCCGCCTGCGTATGCTTTTGATCCGTAAGGCCACAGGCGCGAGCGGCGACCACCACGACCAGCGGCCGCAGACGCTTGCCGCCGCTGCCGACGATGTATTCCGCCACCTGATTCACCAGGACGACATCGCTGGCAAGGCGATCCCGAATGACGCGATCGACCTCTTTCAGATCGCCCGCAACCAGTTGCTTTACAGACTCGAAGCTCATGTAACCACGAGGAAATAATGACGGCGGCGAATGGTAGCCGAAGGGAGGGGGCGACTGGCGAGTTGGCGGCTCGCGACAGCGCCGCTCGACGGCGGACTCCCGCCCGCCTACGGACCTTCGCCTTCGCTGGCCGGCTCCGCATTCCGAAAGTACTTCCCGGGCGAGGCACCGAGCGTGCGCCGGAACATCGCGATGAAGGCACTGGGACTTTCGTAACCGAGATCCAGCGCGACGCGCGTGACCGTCTGCCCTTTACCGAGCCGGTCGATCGCTTCGAGCAGACGCATCTGCCGGCGCCACTCGGCGAAGGTCAATCCGGTTTCGCTCACGAACAATCGGGCCAGCGTGCGTGCGCTCGCTCCGACCTGCGGCGCCCACGCCTCCAGGCCACGCTCGTCCGCGGGGTTCCTGATCAACGACTCGCACAACTGCCGGACGCGCTTGTCGCTCGCGAGCGGCAGATTCAACGGCGCCGCCTCCAGACCATGCAACTCATCCACGATGACCTGCATCAGACGCGCCGCCGAACCGGCAGCCGCGTATGCGTTTCCGACATCCACCGCCTCGAAGATCAGCTCGCGCAGCAGCGGCGATACGTGAACGACCCGGCAGTCGTCCGGCAGTCCCTGCGTTGCGGAAGCATCGACGAACAGGGACAGCAGCACGACCGGCTGCGTCGCATACGCACAGTGTTCGGCTTCGGAGGGAATCCACACCGCCTGGCTGGGCGGCACCAGCCACGTGGCCTCTTCGCGGACGAGCCGAAACACTCCCTCGGCGCAATAGAAAAGATGTGCACGCGAATGCCGGTGCGTTGGCGTCCGGCCCGGACCCAGCCGATAGGACATCGTCAGAATCGGCCGCTGCGGATCATCGACACGGCCGTGATCGACCGGTTTGGCGATTGGCAGCTTGGCGATATCCATTGACCGATTATAGCCATCGCGCAGATCGCCCCCGGGCTACGTTGCGCGCCACGAGTACCCTCATCCAAGGAGACGCCCGTGGAAAAACCACTGCACATTTCCGGCGCCGTATCGGTGCTGCCGTCCTACGTTCAGATTCCCGGACTGGGGCTTCTGCCCGCCAACGCCTATGTTGTGAAGTCCACGGCACCCGTGCTCATCGACACCGGCCTGCCTGCGGACACCGACGAGTTCATGAATGCGCTGCGGTCGGTCATCGATCCACGCGACCTGCGCTGGATCTGGCTGACGCACATCGACCAGGATCACGTCGGCAGCCTGCGCCGACTGCTCGATGAGGCGCCACGCGCCAAGGTGGTGACCAATTTCCTCGGACTGGGGAAACTCGGTCTGGTGGGCCCTCCTCCGCTGGAACGGGTTCATCTGCTGAATCCCGGCCAGAGCATCGACGCAGGCGATCGAACGCTGTTTGCCGTTGCACCGCCGACCTACGACGCGCCGGAAACGATGGGCGTCTACGACGGCAAGTCGCACATGTTCTTCAGCTCGGACTGCTTCGGCGCCATCCTGAATCAACCAGCGGAGGATGCCGCCGCCATCGCACCGGACGCATTGCGCGAAGGCCAGACATTGTGGACGACCATCGATTCGCCATGGTTGCGACACACCAGCGACACCTGGCTTGCGGGCGCACTCGATGATCTGCGCCGAATGCAGCCCAGAGCCGTCCTGAGCAGTCACCTGCCACCGGCTTTCGGCATGACGGAGACATTCGCAGATGCACTGGTCGCAGCGCGCAACGCGGCGCCGTTCATCGGACCCGATCAACCCGCATTCGAAGAGGCACTGGCGTCGCTCGCCGCGGCTTGAAGCCATGCATGCTCCGTACGATTTTTCTGATCGACTTGTCTGCCGGCTTGATCAGCCACGAGCACGACCTCCTAGGAGATCGGCGCGGCGCACGACACCACCTGCGCCAGCTCAAGGTACCGACAGAACGCATTGGCCATCTCCATCTGCCACGGTGTCCGGCATTCCGGCTCAAACAACTGCGGCGAGCCTGCCAGCACGCAGATGCATCCCGCACGCGATGTCGCAACGTTCAGCCGGTTGAGGCTGTACAGGAACTCCATCCCGCGCGGCGCATCGGCGTGCGAAGAAGTCGAGCCGCTTGAGCTTTGCGTTGTCGATCTGAGCCGTGGCTTTCGATTCAAACGTTGATGAGGGTCGGCGTGACGCTGTACGGCGGCACGGGATGATCGTCGCTGGTCAGCAGGCGTACGAAGTTCGGATGGATGAACAGCTTCTCGCGGCCGACCTTGATCTCTTTCAGGACGCCGATGGATTCGAGCGTCTTGAGATAGACGGAGGCGGTCTGGCGTTTGGCGATGCCGGACTCGACCAGGTTCTGGATGCGGCAGTACGGCTGCGTGAAGATGATTTCTACGAGTTCGCGACTATAGATCTTGGGCGCGTTATTGCGCACGTATTCGGTGGCACGCAGCTGCCGTTGCTGGATCGCCTTGACCTTGGCAGTGGTCCAGGTCGCCGTCTGGGCGACGGCCTGCAGCATATAGAGAATCCATTCTTCCCAGCGTTGATGAGTGGTCACACCAAGGAGGAGCCGATAGTAATCAGCCTTCGATCGAATGATGGCGCGTGATAGATACAGGACTGGCAGATCCAGTGGTGACGATATTTTCGATAGGCTTGCATATGTCGATATTTTCAAGTTTTATCGACATGTTTTATCGATGTGTCGATGGCGTGGACATGAGCCATGCCCGCCCAAACCAGCCGCCACCGAGCCCCGGAACAGTCGCACGATTCAGCCCTGCGGAAAGAACGCAGGCAAAGTCGCCGATGAAGATCACGCGATCTGATACCGGGAGCTTTTCAGACCGGGCGTCGTCGGGTAGCGGGAGAATTGCTGCGCGCCGCGGATCTATTCCTTCGGGTTCGCTGCGAAATTCTGAGTTCGCTACTTCGCCGCAACCCTCGCACTCGACGGTGCTCCGCTCAGCAGCTCATCGATGACGGGATCCATCTTCGCCTTGGTGCCCTGCCACTTCATCAAGGAGAGCCCACCCTTGCCACGCAGGTGGTAGTCCGCGGACGCAACGATGCGACCATCCTTCTCGATCCGCAGCGCGGCCTGCGACAGATAGGTCGCCATATCCCATGAACGGCGTGCGGTGTAGGTGAGGATGTATTCACAGCGATCCGGACGCGTGCCGCTGAATACTTCCGTCGAGATGGCGTGACGATCGAAGCCTTCCCGCAACACCGGAACGAAGTCGTCGATCGTGACCTTCGGATTCTCCTGAATGCAGACATGAAGCATCTGCGCCGCAGGATCGACCGGCTTCACCTGCACGGCAGTGCAACCGGCGAGTGCCGCGCAGCCGAGGATCGAAACTGTCTGTGCGATGTGCTTGGCGAATGAGCGGGTTGTCACTGCAAGTCCTTTCGTATTCTGAATTGACGGGCAGTGTAGTTCCCGAACGCAGCGCTGCCGTGACGACATAGACAAAAGCGCGCCGGTGAATCGTGATGGGGATCGCAGAACGCATTACAGCGCGCCCCGAATCCCCGCGATATCGCGCATCGGCGGCGCGCCGAACATGCGCGCGTATTCGCGGCTGAACTGCGATGCGCTCTCGTACCCCACTCGATAGGCGGCGCTGGCCGCATCCACGTCCCCGGACAACAGTATCTGTCGGGCTTCGGTCAGGCGCAGTCGCTTCTGGTACTGCAGCGGACTCATGGCGGTGACGGCCTTGAAATGCTGATGAAAGGATGACGGGCTCATGTTCGCCAGCGCGGCCAGTTCGTCGACACGCATCGGCTGCATCAGATTGGCTTTGATCCTGCGGATGATCTGGCCGATCTTCTGCGTGCTGCTGCCGGCAATCGCGATCTGCGCGATGGACGGTCCGTACTCGCCGCTCAACAGGCGGTAGTGGATCTCGCGCAGCATCATCGGCGCGAGCATCGGAATGTCTTTCGGCGTTTGCAGCAGCCGCGTCAACCTCAGCACGGCTTCCAGCGTCGCACTATCCACCGCACCGACGAACAGACCGCGCGTCGTCTCGCCCTGCGACCAGTTCGCATCGCCGGACTGTGCAATCAGCTCGCCGATCCGGCGCGGATCGATCTCGATCTGCAGGCACAGGTACGGCCGCTGCGTGCTGGCCTCGATCACCTGGCCCAGCAGGGGCAGGTCCACCGAGACGGCGAGGAACTGCGGCGGCGCGTAACGATAGATCTCATCCTCCAGCAACACCTGCTTGCTTCCCTGCACGATCACGCACAGCGACGGGGAATACACCGCGGGCAGCTGCATGTTGGGCACCGAAAGCCTGATGCAGCGCAGCCCGTCGATCGCAGTGGCGTGAATGCCGTCGCCGCTAGAGAATTTCTCGATCAGGGCCGCGAGTTCGAGCCGCTGGCGATCCTCTACCGTATTGATTTCAGCGTTCATTTCGGACCGACCATACCTCCGTCTCCAAGCAGCGTTCAATGGCTGCTCCGGGAATCTGGAGGAATAGGCAAGAACGCCGGAGCTCTCGGCATCCGGGCTCGCGGCCCGCGGCAGCAGACTCTCTCCCATCGCGACTACACCTCGAACGCTACGGGAGAACACCATGTCGAACGTTCATTCAATCAATGATTCCGTCAACGGCTCGGTGGCAAACCGCGTCGTCCTCATCACCGGCGCCAGCGGCGGCATCGGCGAAGCCACGGCCCGCTTGCTGGCCGCCAATGGCGCGAAAGTCGTCATGGGCGCGCGTCGCACCGACCGCCTGCAGAAGATCGTTGCCGACATCCGCGAGCACGGCGGCATCGCCGAGCACCGGCGCCTCGATGTCGCCAATCGCGACGACGTGAAGGCATTCGTCGCCTTCGCACAGGAGAAGTTCGGTCGGGTCGACGTCATCTTCAACAACGCCGGTGTCATGCCGGTGTCGCCCATGAGCGCCCTGAAGACGGACGAGTGGGACAGGATCATCGACATCAATATCAAGGGCGTGCTGAACGGCATCGCCGCCACCCTGCCCATCATGGAAGCGCAAGGCAGCGGCCACATCATCAACACGGCCTCCACCGGCGCGCATGCCGTAGGAGCGAACTTGGGCGTGTACTGCGCCAGCAAGTACGCAGTGCGCGCGATCACCGAGGGACTGCGTCAGGAAATGAACACCCTCCGCGTGACCCTGATCTCTCCCGGCGTGACCGAATCCGAACTGGGCCACGACATCACCGACAACGGCACCGCCGCCTCCGTCGGGCAACTGCGCAGCATCGCGCTGTCTGCGGATGCGATCGCGCGCGCCGTGCTCTACGCCATCTCGCAGCCGGCCGATGTCGACGTCAGCGAAATGATCATCCGCTCGGTGCGCAGCGCCGGGCACGCGTTCTGAACCTGAGAACCACTCGTCATCGCTTGCACGACATCCATCGCGAGGAGAATCCACATGAGCATCGCACTCATCACCGGCGGCAGCCGCGGCCTGGGCAGAAGCATGGCGCTGCACCTGGCGGACAAGGGCATCGACATCATCCTGACGTTCCGCAGCGGCCAGTCAGAAGCGGACGAAGTCGTCAGGGACATTGCACGCAAGGGGCGCAAGGCTGTTGCGCTGCAGCTCGACGTAGCGGATAGCGCGACGTTCGATGCATTCGCGGCTTCGGTGAAGACGGCGCTTGCAGACACCTGGAAGCGCACGAACTTCGACTTCCTGGTCAACAACGCCGGCATCGGCATCCATGCGCCCTTCATGCAGACCGATGCCGCGCAGTTCGATCAGCTCGTGAACATCCATCTCAAGGGGCCGTTCTTCCTGAGCCAGAAACTGCTGCCGCTGCTGCGCGACGGCGGTCGCGTGCTCAACATCTCATCGGGCCTGACCCGCTTCGCCCTGCCCGGCCACGCCGCGTATGCCGCGATGAAAGGCGGCATGGAGGTGTTGACCCGCTACATGGCGAAGGAACTGGGCGAGCGCCGCATTGCCGTCAACATCCTCGCACCGGGCGCCATCGAAACCGACTTCGGCGGCGGCACCGTACGCGACAACGAGCAGGTCAACGCCTTCCTCGCCGGCAACACCGCACTCGGCCGCGTCGGACTGCCGGATGACATCGGCGGCGCTGTCGCCTTGTTGCTCTCGGACGAAGGCGGCTGGATCAACGGCCAGCGCATCGAAGCGTCGGGCGGGATGTTCCTTTGAGCCTCCACCGGGATCCGCGCCGTAGCCACGGTTGCTTTTCGGTTGTCGCCAATGGCACAGCGACCGCAAGTGTGGGACTGTGCGCCTGACCCCGCCATCCGGTCTGCTGCTCTCACATTCGAGGAGGGATTCGTGATGAACACTCGTTCTGAACGCGGTCTTTACACAGCGGCACTTTGCGCCATCGCAGCATTCGGCATCTCGTCCCCTGCCCTGGCAGGCGGCGGACCCGGATGCCAGGACAAAGTGGCGCACATCGATGCGGAAGGCGGCGCCCATGGCCAGATCAGCGCCTCCGATCACGCAGCCAACGCGCAGAAGCGTTTCGAGGCGATGGACGCCGATGGCGACGGCAGGATCACTGCCGCAGAAATCAACGCAAGTCATGGCGCAGAACGCATCGCCTGGGCCAAAAAGCCGATGTCGGCTGCCGACAAGATCAAGAGCTTCGATCGCAACAAGGACGGCGTACTGAGTGCGAAGGAATACGCCGACGGCTCACAGGCGATGTTCAACGCGCTGGACACCAACAGCGACGGCTATCTGAAGGCCGACGAGATGGAGGTGGACATGGACAGGATGAGCGCTCGCGACGCGGATTGAGCTCGCGGCTTGCTGCCTCGACATTCGTGTCGAAAGCACGCGCCTCAGACTTCGAAGTAGAGCGGCGCGCGTCGAAAGCGCCGCAGATTCGATGCGAGTGCTGAATCGGTCATGCCACGCTGTACGTGCACCGTCACGTCAGCGGTGAAGTCCCGAAGGCCCGGCAGAAACAACTGCCGGGCCGCCTTCTGTGTACCCGTACGCTGATCGCGCAAGAGAGCCACCTTCCTTCCATGCTCCGATCCGAGAAGGGCATGATCGCCCTCTCCGTAGAATGCCTTGAAAGCACCGGCCAGTTCGACGACACAGAAGTGACGCATCGAATTGCGCCACTCCTGCGCAAGCACTGCAAGCGACGCGTGCAGCATTCCCTTGCCGTCCCTTCTGCCTGCCCGGACATCGTGATGCCCGAAATGATCGATGATCTGCGAGAGTTCGAACGGAGTGACCCACCAACGACCGTCCCATTGAGCCTTATCTCCGTAGAGACGGAACAGTATCGTCCCCGCGGGCAGGTCGACTTCGGCGGGCTTCACGATGCCGCCGACGCGATATCCCATGGCATCAAAACCACGCGCATCGAGATAGGTCTGCTGCCGAACGCGTTTCGGCTGGTTCGCAGCGGGTGCGCCATGCACGGGTGAATCGTCGAAGTACTGTCGATTGACGAAATGCGCAGTCATTGCTCGATCCTCCGCCAGGAAGACGTTCATTCAGACAGCGAGCGTCGCCTTCTCATCTTCGATCGGCGGAATCAGCCTGAACGCTTTTGAGCGGTTCCTGCGTCCATTCTGTTGCGAGACCCGTCATTATCTCCGCACATCGATCCTTTCCTTGCTGGCTAGCGTTCTCGCCCACGCCAGCCAAGCTGCCTGCAACTGCAACACACCCTCCATCAACTGACAACTGAGTCAGAAGCAGCGTGCACGGCTGCGACAGGTTCGGCACTCTCGGCACTGAACTGCTCTTCCTGCTGAGACTCCCGCTAGCAGCACTTCGCTTTTCACAATCTCTCTATCGGCAGCCTCACGCGCCCAGATCTCAAATTCCAGTAATCAAGAAATCCAGCGCAGCAACTACTTCTGTCCGTCTCTCTGCGATCGTCCCTACCGCCGGTCCCAACTCACTGGTGGCAATCCCCGCCAACTGCGGCACCAACAACAGAAATGGCTGTCCATCGACTTCGACGACAGGCATCAGATTCCTGACCGGCTTCTTCAGCAGCGCCGCATGCTTGATCAATGGCACCACGACCCGTGTACTGAGCCCGCTGAGAAGATCCGATTGAATATCGACCAGATACGGGTACGCGGATCGCGTCTTTGGATTCTTGTTCTTGTGAACAGAAAACTGAGCCATCAGAAACTCCGACGATCGTCCGAAAACACCCCTTGCTCACCGACAAGATCGTTGTAGCGTTCGATGGCCTCGGCATTCTCCCGGATCCACTTCTCCCGCCTGGCGGCCGCAACCTTTTCTTCCAGTGCTTCTTCAAGCACCGCCGAGAGATTGACCCCGGACTCCCTGGCGGCATTCAAGAGATCCCGATTGATGCTCAGATTGGTGGCCTGTCTGGGCGCTTTACGGTTACGACTGGTGGAAGATCGCATGTACAAACTCCGCGTGATGCGCACAGCATATGCGCATCATTCATGCGCATCAACCGTGTGGAAGAGACCGCGCAGCCTTGCCCTGAATCACCCGACCCCTCCACTCTCCTTGACCCCTCCCGCATGTCCAAAAGCCGCAAAACCCGCGCTCCCCACAGATCCCCCGGCAGTCCCTTCCTCACGCGGGTCACGCTGCAGGAAGACAGGATCGAACTTCAACTTTGCCACCTATCTTGAAGAAGTCGGCAGTACCTTCCTTGCATACGGCGGCAAGCCGCTGCACGCGCAATCGCCATGGCGAAGCATTCCTTGCGCTGTTCGAGAACCGCATCGAAGACGGCGTGTATCTGCTCGACGAACCGGAGGCGGCGCTTTCGCCGGGCCGGCAACTGACTTTCCTCAGCATCCTCCATCATCTGGCGCAGATGAAGGTGGCTCAGTTCGTCATTGCAACGCATTCGCCGATCCTGCTCACCCTGCCCGGCGCAACGGTACTGAGCATCGAGGAAGGCGAACTGCGGAAGGTGGATTATCGCAATACGGAGCATTTCAGGCTCACGCGCGATTTCCTGAATGCGCCCGAGCGGTATCACCGGCATCTGTTTCGCAGTGAAAGCGAAAACGAAGAGTAGCGGACAGCGAGTGCCCTGACGCAAGCCCGGGATCGTCGGCATGTCGGTCAGGTCTTATTGAATATGCGGACGGCTTCTGGCTACTTGCAGACGAATGTCTTCAGGTTGACCCGACAACCGGGCGTCACGGACCGACTGCCCGACAGTCTCACGACACTAACCATGCCGATACGACCGTCGGTTGAGAATTTCTCGATCTGAAAGCAACATCATCCCTCCCCCTGATTGCAGTCCGGCGATGCGTCGGGTATCAACGCAGCGCGGCAGCAATCGACAACAAACAACAGCGCCTCTTTCTTCCGATGCTTGCAAGCCCAGTCCGATTTTCAGACGCAGTCTCTGCGGAGACGACGGCAGTGCGGCCATCGAACAGGCACGTCACCCTCTCACGAAAAATCGCGCTTGTGTCATTGATCGGCGTCCCGTGGGCGATGTGCAGCCCGGCCTCGCTCGCCGCCGATAATGCAACCCTGTTCGCGCCGTGCGTCGCGTGCCACGGCAGCAAGGGCGAGGGCAACGCGGCGCTCCATGCGCCCGCCATCGCCGGTCAGGAGGCGGCCTATCTCGAGCGCCAGTTGCACAACTTCCGCAATCGCCGGCGCGGTGTGCACGGATCTGATGTATTCGGCGCGCAGATGCAGGCGGCCGTGACGACGCTCGCCGACGATGCCGCCGTCACAGCGGTCGCCAGCTTCGCGGCGAAGCTGCCGAAGACAGTCACCGCGACACCCGCGCGCGGCAATCTTCACAACGGCAGGAACCTTTACAACGGCACCTGCGGCGCCTGCCACGGCGGCGCGGCCGAAGGCAATCCGGCACTGAAATCGCCGCGCCTCGCGGGTCTCGATGCCGACTACATCAAGCGGCAATTCGTGCACTTCCGCGACGGCGCGCGCGGCACGGACCCGCAGGACACGCCGGGCCGACAGATGGCAATGATGGCGAAGACGCTGCAGACCGAACGCGATCTCGACGACATCATCGCGTTCATTCATCAACAGGGCCGGCCGAAATGATTCGCGCGCTCGTGTTGCTCGTCGCGGCCATGGGGACCGCTGGCGCAACCGGGCCGGCACCGACCGACTTCACGCTCAATACCCATTGCCCGCCGGGATTCGAGAAAACCCGCGCTGGCGTGTGCGAACTGCGCACGCTGTACCAGTTCTACGATTCGCTCGAGAACCGCGGCCTCGGCGGCACGCGCACGGCCCTGCCGCCGCATCGCGACGGCTTCACGCCGCAACAGATCGATCTCGGTCGCTATCTATTCTTCGATCCGCTGCTGTCGGGCGATGGCACTCTCGCGTGCGCGAGCTGCCATGATCCTGCGCGTGGATTGTCCGACGGACGTCCGCGCTCGATCGGCATTCACGGCGAAGATGCGGGCCGCGCTGCGCCGACCTTGTGGAACGTGGCCTTCCTGAAGCGCTTCTTCTGGGACGCACGCGCCGACTCGCTCGAAGCGCAGGCTCCCGGTCCGCTCTACTCACCGAGGGAAATGGGCAACACGCCGGTGCAACTGCTTACGAGCCTGAACGGCAACGCGACCTATCGCCGTCTGTTCACCCAGGCCTTCCCGAATCGTCGCGGCGCGATCGTCGAACAACAGGTCTACTCGGCACTCGCCGCTTTCCAGACTTCACTCATATCGCTCAACAGCCGCTACGACCGCTACGTGCACGGCTACGACGCCGCGCTCTCCGATCGCGAGATCGAAGGCCTGAACGTATTCCGCTCGTTCGTCGCGCGCTGTTCCGAGTGCCATACGCCGCCCCTGTTCACCAACGAACAGATCGCCGTGATCGGCATGCCTGAACCTGCCGGTCAGCCATTCGACGTGGGCGCGGAGACCATCTTGAACAGCCCGAAGCTCAAGGGCGGATTCAAAGTCCCCACGCTGCGCAACATCGCGCGCACTGCGCCCTACTCGCACTCCGGTGCATTCCCCGATCTGCGCAGCGCCGTCGCCTTCTACAACAAGGGGCGCGGCCACGCCGTGCCCGGGGACATGCATCTTTATCTGCACTGGCACATCTCCGATCCGCAGCTCACGGAGACCGAGGTCGACCGGATCGCTGATTTTCTCGGCGCCCTGACGGATGAAGCCTTCCTGCCGCAAACGCCGGCGCGGGTTCCCTCCGGCTTGACGCTCACCAAGCGAGGAGAATGAAGATGAAGAAGGGCCTCATCCTGGGATTGCTCGTCGCGGTGCTGGCCTTCGGCGCCGGCCTGTTCTTCGGTCGCAACGGCAAGCAGGACCTGAAGATCAGCTCGTCCGCCGGCGGCGCGAGTTACCGCGGCGGCTTCAAGGCGGAAGGCGATGCCGTCTCCGGACCCGCAGGCGTCATCCATTCGGTCGCAGGCCCGGCGCCGACGAACGTCGTGGTCGTGAAGGACGGCGAGTCGATCCAGGCGGCGATCAAGGCGGCGGCGCCGGGAACGATCGTCCACGTCATGCCGGGCACGTATCACGAGACCGTGTACGTCGACAAAGACGACATCCGCATCATCGGCGTCATCGAAGAGGGTCGCCGCGCAGTGCTCGACGGCGAGAAGAAGCTCAACGACGCCATCCTCTACTCGGGCAACAACTTCGTCGCCGAGAACCTCGAGATCCGCAATTACAAGGGCAACGGGATCATGGGACAGGCCGGCAACAACTTCGAGATCCGCAACAACGTGATCGCGGAGTCCGGCGTCTACGGCGTCTTTCCGCAACTCGGACAGAACGGCATCGTCGAGCACAACGTCGTTTCGGGCATCGCCGATGCGGCGATCTACATCGGCATGAGCGACAACATCCTGGTCGCGCACAACGAGGTATTCGACAGCGTCGCCGGCATCGAGATCGAGAACAGCCGCCACGCCATCGTCGAGAACAACTACGTGCACAACAACTCGGGCGGCCTGCTCGCGTTCGTCACGCCGGGGCTGCCGATCAAGGACACGGTCGACGTGATCTTCCGCAACAACTTCGTGGTCGGCAACAACCATCCGAACTTCGGCGCGCCGGGTTCGACCGTTTCCGGTATTCCCGCCGGCACCGGCATCCTGGTGATGGCGGCCGACGATGTCGTCATCGAAGGCAACATCATCTCCGACAACAAAGTGTCCGGCATCATCATCACGGATCACGCCCATGCCTCGAACATCACGGCCGATCCCGAATCGGATCCGAACTCGGATCGGGTGAAGATCCTCGACAACGTGATGCTGAGGAACGGCTACGACACGATCACCGAGGCCAAGGCGCTGCTGCTCGCCGACGGCAAGGTCGGCGCCAGGAACCTCGATATCGTGCGGGTCGGCCCGAGCCCGGGAAGCTGCATCATCAATCGCCATCAGTACGTGACCGCAGGCGTGAGCGACTTCGCCGAGTGCGACTTCACCAACACCGCGGCCACCGTGAATTACCTGCTGCCGCCGGTGCCGCCGCGCGAGATCAAACCGGGCGAACGCGGCAAGGTCGTCTACCTCGGCATCTGCACCGGCTGTCATACCTACAACGGCCGCATGATCGGCCCGCCTGTGCAGGTAATCCAGGCGCTGTACATGGACAACCCGCAGGGTCTCGCCGACTACATCGCCACGCCCACCAGGAAGCGCGATGACTATCCAGAAATGCCGCCGCAGGATTATCTCGATCCCGAGACGCGCATCGCCGTGGCGACGTACATGTTGCAAGTGACCAACTGAGTCGAGACGACGCTCAGCAGCGCTTTGCAATGGTCCGCAGTGCGCGGCAAAGCGGTTCGCCCGAAAGTTCCGACGTCCTGCGACTGGATCGTGAAGCTGATCGATGTCTATCCCGACGCCCGGCCGGCGCCGCTCAAACCGGGCCGCGTGGAGCACTATCGCGGGACGCTACCCAACGTCGACCACGTATTCCTGCCCGGTTCACCGCATCATGGTGCAGATCCAGTCGAGCCTCTGCTGGATGGCAGGACTTGGGATCAGCTTCCCGTCTGCCGATCGATTCAATGTAGTAGTTCTTCCCGATTTTCTCGCTGAATCGCCCAGAAAATCGCCACAACTGAAGGACTCCAGCCGCCAGCCTGTTCGTAAACCGTGGTTTACAGCGAACGCAGGATGCGGATATCAAGCGGGCGATCGAGATCGCAGCAGACTGGAGCGATTGAAGCAATGGCGCGGAAGAAACAGAAGTTCTCGCGTTACGACGTTGCCGACTACCTCGATAGCGATGAGGACATGGCAGCGTACCTGGATGCCTGCATCGAGGAGGCAGATGACGATGCCGCATACATCGCGGCTGCGTTGCGGGACATTGCACGTGCGCGCGGTATGGCACAACTCGCCAGGGACACAGGCATTTCGCGCGAGGGGTTGTACAAGGCGCTGTCCGCAGAGGGCAACCCGAGCCTGGCTACCGTGCTCAAGGTCGTGAAGGCGTTGGGACTGAAGCTGGCCACCAAGGTGGCTTGAGCAATATGTCTGGCGGTTTCGATGGCACTCAATGATGTTGCAGGGAGTTGGGCTGTGGTGCGTTTCGTCCGAGTCAGTTTGCGTCGATGCACCGCGTTACAGAGGCGGAAATAAATTGGTCCCGTCTGTTTTCCTGGCGGCGCAGTAAGGAGCAGGCACTGAACGCTTGAGGTGAGATCGAATAGTGCGTCCCTTCCTCCGCGCAGCGGGGAGGAGGCGCGCGAAGCGAGCCGAAGATCCCCCAGCGAGGGGAGAAGGACAGGTAACGGGGGTGTCAAACCGGGCAGCGCAGTTTGCGTTGAGGCCCCCACCCTAACCCTCCCCCGCTACGCGGAGGAGGGGATCAGACGAGAGGCTATGGCTTGGAGTTACGAGCCTCTTCGACCACGCGCCCTGACGAACCTGCGTCCTACATCAACTGCGCCCGCGCTGCGGCGTGTCCTTCGAACTTCGCGTGCTGCAATGCCAGGTTGATCACGGCATCGCTTTGCCGCGTTTCCGCAACCGGCGGCAACCGCTGCAGCGTCGCAGCCACCCGCGCCGGCGTTCCCAGATCGCTCCAGCCGCACTCCGGCACGCGCATCACGCGCAAGGCCTGCGGCTGCTGCTGCAGGATGTCCCGAGAAAAATCGATCTGCGGCAGCCGCTCGTACATCTCGACGATCGCAGCCCATGCCGAATGTGCCGGCTGGGCGTGCAGCGCAGCACTCACGATCGCCTGCATTTCCAGGGCCGTGACGGCAAAGCGCTGCATGAAGAGCCTGACCAGCGAGCGGACCGATGCGGCCAGGATGAACAGGTTCCAGAGCGCACCGCGATTCATGATGTCCTGTGCAATCAGGGCGTCGGGCTTTTCGACGAAGCGGCCGACGCGCTGCATTCCGGTCTCGTCCGCAGCGGTGCCCGGCACGACGTAGCCGAGTTCGCTGTCGGGGCTGGAAGGCTCGAGGCCCAGCAGGATCGGTTCGTCGGGGCCCGCAGCCAGCCGGCCCAGTGCGCCCAGCATCGAATCGCGCAGCACATCTTCCGATGCGACGTAGTGATCGGCCGGCAGCACCACCAGCAATGCATCGGGATCGCGCGCGGCGATGTGCAGCGCAGAAAAGAGAATGCCGATGCCCGTACCGCGGCCGCGCGGCTGAACGATGACGTTCTGCGGCACTTCGGCGCCGAGGACCGGCTGCCACCAGCGACGATGCGTCTCGGAGACGACGCTGCAGGTACGACTTGCGCCGGCGATCTGGCGCGCACGCGAAAGCGCTGCATCGAGCAATGTATTGCCGCCGGTCAGCGAACAATACTGCTTCGGCACCGCGGTACCGGAGGCGTCGGTAGTGAGCTGACGCAGTCTCGTGCCCTCGCCGCCGGCCAGCACCAGGGCCCACGGCCTGGGACGCCGGAAAGAAGCATTGCGTGCCGATGCGATCGAGGAGGTATCGGGTTTCATCGTTGGCCCCGCCTTGGGTCACTCGCAGCACAGGAACACCACCGCCGAGCCGGCTCCAATGCACGGCGACACGAGCGAGTTCCGGATCGGCGACAGGAGTAAGCCAAGCGCGGGCGCACTGCAATCCGCTTTCGCCGCACCCTCACCGCAACGTCGATCGACGCGCATTGCAGCAACTGCATATGACCGCCGTGTGACCTCGCGCGTGCAGATCGCGCAGGACCCGTCGAGCGACGTCCGCGCATCGCTCTGCGATGCCCCGCAAGGAACCCGTCGCGGAGACAGTGGCTTTAGTAGCGGTCGTGTTCTGTTTCATTCATCGCAGGAGTTCACATGGCTATCCGTACCGCGAAAAAATCCAGAAGCAGCAGCCGCCGCGGCGCAGCGACGCCGAAAGATGCGATTGCGCTGCTCAAGGCCGACCATCGTCAGGTCGAGGAATGGTTCGGGCAATTCGAGAAGGCGCGCAGCGCCGATCGCAAGCAGATGCTGGTGAACAACATCTGCCAGGCATTGCGCGTGCATACCCGGATCGAGGAGGAAATCTTCTATCCCGCGTTCTACGAGGCAACCGAAGACAAGGATCTGCACCACGAAGCCATCGTCGAGCACGACGGCGCCAGGAAGCTCATCGCCGAGATCGAGCAGTCGAGTCCGTCAGATGACTACTTCGACGCCAAGATCAGCGTTCTTTCCGAAATGATCAAACATCACGTGAAGGAAGAGGAACAGCGCGGCGGCATGTTCGCCGAAGCCCGCGGTTCGAGCCTCGACCTGGTGGAACTGGGCGAACAGATGGCGGCGCGCAAGAATGAACTGATGGGAGCGTCGCAGGCGGCCTGATGTTCACGTCTCGAACAGCGCGCGCAGCGCCGGGCGATCGATCTTGAACGAAGGCGTCCTGGGCAGCGCGTCGACGAAGCGCCAGTGCACAGGAATGTGCGTCGCCAGCACCTGATCGCGCAGGTGGGCTTCGAGTTCGGCAATGGCGGGCGGAACGACGCCGGGCCTGCACTCGATCACGGTCGCCGGCACCTGTCCGAGCCGTCGATCGTCGATGCCGACGACGGCGGCTGCGGCAATGGCGTCGTGCAGCAGCAGGGCGCGCTCGATGGTTTCGGGCAGCAGCTTGAAACCGCCGCGCATGATGGCGCCGTCGGCGCGGCCGCGATGGAACATGAATCCGTCCTCGTCGATCAGCGCGATGTCGGCGGTGCGGATCCAGTGCGGCCCGATGCGCGGCGAGATCACTTCGAGAATCCCTTCCCTGCCCAGCGGCAGCACTTCATCGGTGTCGGGGTCTTTCACGCGCAACTGCGCGCCGGGCAAGGGACGCCCGACGCTGCCGAGTTTCTGCGCGCCCCACTGCGCATGCAGATCCGCCGTCATCGCCGTGACCGGGCCGCCGAACTCGGTCGCGCCGTACGACAGCAGGATGGGAATGCCGTAACGCTCCTCGAACGCGCGATGCACGGTCGGATCGAGCGGCGCGGCACCGGTGCCGATGACCCGGATGCTCGACAGGTCTTCGCGCGGAATGTCCGCATCCAGCACCATCTGCACGCCCGCAGGCGGCAGGCCGCTCACCGCCGGGCGGAAGCGCAACACGTGATCGTGCCAGGCCGGCACATTGAACCGTTCGATCAGCACGGCGCGTTGCCCCTTCAGCAACGTCGGCAGCGTGGAATAGATGCCCGAGATGTTGCCGAGCGGCATGAAGAACAGCGTGGGCGGCGTCTGCGACAGATCGGCATCGGCGCCGGACTGCATCACGGTGCGGCCGACCAGGTGCTGCGCGACCAGGTCGTAGCTGACGGCGAACTGCTTCGGCGGGCCGGTCGTGCCGCTGGTGAGGATTTCGATCTGGGACTGCAGCGGCGCCTGCGGATCGTCCGGCCGCGCCGTGCGCTCGAAACCTGCGACCGCCGTCGCCGCCATTTCCTGCAAGGCGATGGCCGCGCTGCCTTGCGCGCGCAACGCGACCCGCAGTTCGTCGGAGAAATCCTCGACTGCGCCGATCAGCACGGCCGGCCGGATGCGCGCCACATCGCGAGCCAGTGCGGTTGCCGACTGGAATGCATAGAGCATGCGGATGGAACGGCCGGCGGCGACGAGACCAAGCAGGGCGGCAATCGCCGAGGGACGATTGCGCGGTACGAAGGCGATGGGCGTGCGGCCGGCGACGCCGCTCGCGTCCAGCAGGCGATTCACCTGTTCGGCGACGCGACGCAGCTCGCCCCAGGGAAACCAGCGACGGTCGTACTCGATTGCCGGCAGCGATGCATTGCGGGCGAGCGCACGTACGGTCAGCTGCCGGAGGTCGCTCGTGACTGCTTCGTCGGACTTCGCCGCCATCTTCACCTCTGATTCTTCCTGTGGGTCAGGCTTCAGCCTGACTGTTTTCAGGCAGGGGGGAGCGTCAGGGCGATGACGGCGTCTCCGCTGCCGCCGGATCGGCATCCCCTGCATCTTCCATCGACGGCAATTGCGTGGCCCCGATCGCCAGCGGCACCAGCGTCTCGACCGTCATCTGCGGCGGAAGGTGCGAACGGCCGTCGCGGTCGCACATTACGCTGCGGCTGATGACGCGCACGCCCAGTTTTCGGAACAGGCCCGTCGACATCTGCTCGAGCAGTTCGCACTCGATGGCTTCGATGCCGATGGTCTTGCGCGACAGCGTGAACTGCTGCCGCGCCGCCGGAAACACGACGGGATCGTTGAGCCTCGCGGCCGGATTGCCGGTCACGCGCGAGATGAGATCGCGCCGTGACGCATCCTTCTTCATCTCGGCGAGGATCTGCGGCGTGACTTCCGTCGGCCACATCACGTTGACACGCACGCCGACCATCTGCCCGCGGTTCTCCGTCTGACCCGTCAGCGTGCTGGAACGCCGGTTGCGCCACGGATCGGTCGGGTCGGGCGGAAAGGGATTCGCCACCGGCTCCGCAGACATCATGGACGCAAAGCAGTTGTCGACCCGCACCTCGACGTCATCGCGCGCGCCCATGGCGCGCAGGATGCCCGCCACACGGCCCTTCAGCGCATCGCAGGCGTAGACCGCGACATCGCTGCGATAGTGAAAGCCCACCTGATGCAGTTTGTAGACCGCTTCTACCGGGGCGGACTCGCCGCCGGTCACCGCCGGTTTCCCGGCCGGCGGCTCTTCGGCGCCCAGTACGCCGCCACTCATGAGGAAACAAGTCAACAGGACGGCCGTGCGTCGCAGACGATCCATCATGGCGGTCTCCGGACTATGCAGACGAATGTCCCCATTCTCCCCCGCCGGCCGGCGGGCACAAGTGGGTCGCGGCGCCGCCGCCGTGCATCGGCTGTTCGTGCTCGACCGGCGGCACAAACCAGTACCGTTCCGGCCTCGCCGGGATTACGCTTGGCCGGCGAGTGTGGGGATCTCCGATGACGCAATCCATGCGATTCGGGCCGCAAAATTCTCGACGGATCCTGGCGGGAGCAGTGACCGCCCTCCTCCATCTCGGTCTTTTTCTGGTGCTGCTGTCGACCAGCGGCCGCTTCGACGGGCTCCACGAAGGCGAGACATCCCTCACTCAGCTGCTGCTGCTCGAATCTCCACAGGCGAAACGGCAGGACGGCAGCGACACGCCGCCTCGAATGCCCGACACGCCCGAGCTCCAGCCGGTCGAGCCGCTGCCGGCAACCGGGAGTCAGCCGCCCGCGGCGGTCGAAGTCCCTGCCGAAACGCTCGATTCCTCCGCACTCAGCGCCGCAGCGCCGGTCGAGTCGGACACATCGACGGAGGACGAATCCACGGCGATCGCCATCGCAACGCCTGCGACCTTCCTCTCCGCGGAGGCGGAGAAAGCCGCGCTCATCAAGAACCTGGCACGCCTGGCCGAACAACTGACCCACGCACCGGCGGCGCAGATCAGCTGGGAACAGGAAGGCAGGCTGTATCACGCCGCGCTGGCGCTGCAACCCGCGAGCAGCGGCATCGACTTCGATCACGTCATCGCCGACGTCAGCGCCGAGAGCGGCGGCCGGCAATTCAAGACGCAGATCCGGCTCAAGCGCCTCGCCTTCTCGCACTACACCCAGATGATCGATCGCTGGGACCCGATGGTGCAGCTGCACGACGATGAAATCATCGGCCGCTTCCACGTGAACTCGCGGTTCAATCTGCAATACGACCGCCGTACCGTGCCCGTCTTCCTCGGCAAGGTGACGACGGCGGCGAGCAGCTTCAGCACCGAGGCCAGCGGCCGCCGCCGCGAGTCGGACATTTTTCGCGGCGGCATCGAAACGCGCGCCGGCCGTATCGAACTGCCGGAACAACTGCAGCCCTTCGACTGGGCACCGCCCGACGAAAAGCCGCGGATCCACGAACTCGGCAACGACACGCGCATCCGCTTCTTTGCCGACGGCAGTTATTCCTGGCGCGATCGCAACACCGACGCGCCGGGCTACGTGAACCAACCGACGCTGCAGCCGGTGTACTTCATCGCCGTGCACGGCGCGCGACTGTACGTGCAGGGCGTGGTGTCGGGCCGCGTGCTGGTGTATTCGCCGCAGGGAATCGTCATCGAAAGCAACCTGACGTACGCACACGATCCGCGCCGGACGCCGGACTCGACCGACTATCTCGGCCTCGTCAGCGACCGCTACATCGAAGTCGCCGCGCCGCACGTCACCGGCCCGGGCGACATCGAAATCCACGGCGCGCTGTTCGCCGGACGACGCTTCGTGGTGCGCGACATCGACCTCGGCCGGCCGGCGACGCTGCGAATCCTCGGCAGCCTCACGGCCGGCAGCGTGTCGGCGAGCGAACCGCGCTACGCCATGCGCATCGAATACGACAGCCGCTTCGAGCGCCAGCGGCCGCCGGGCTTTCCGTCGACGAACCGGTTTGCGGCGGAGGACTGGGACGGGCAGTGGCGCGAAGCGGCGGATGCCACGGTGGCGGACCAGCTCTGAACCCTACGGATAGATTTCCATCTCACGCAACGAATACGTCCAGCTGCCCTGACGCGCGGTACACAGGATACGCACATGACGCGCCAATCCGGTCAGTCCGACCAGATCATCCGTGCCGCCGTTGCCGGTCGTGGTGGCGTAGATATCCGACCAGGTACTGCCGTTGTCGGAGATCTGGATCCTGTAGCTCGACGCGTAGCCGGCATCCCAGGTCAGACGGATTCGCGACAACGGATATCGCTGCCCGAGATCCACGCGCACCCACTGCGTCGGCGTGCTGTCCTTGCTGCTCCAGCGCGTCGCGGTCTTGCCGTCGTTGATGTTCGTGACGGCCAGTGTCGAGTTATAGGTCGAACTGGCCGTAATGGTTTTTTTCAACGCAATGTTCTTCTTCGCTGCCGCCGCGGCCATGATCGGGCCAAACTCCTTCCAGGCCTGCGCCTCCTTCGGTCGCGCGCCGCCGAGAAAATTCCTGCCGTCGCTGCCGGTGGCCACCGCCCAGACATCGACGAACTCCACCTTCAATCCCTGTGACGCGGCGCCGGCAAGACGCTCCGCGAGATACAGCGGATAGTCGCCCTCATCCGCGGGGCCGCCGCCCTGCGTGACCATGCCTGCATTGCCGGTGCCGGTCTCGGAAAGACCGAAGGGCTTGTTCCTCGACATCGCGAATGCGATGGCCGAGGACATGCCCCAGCCACGCGTCGGATTCCAGTAATCGGACGCGGGATAATCCCAGCTGTGTTTGCGATTGGCCGCATTGGCATACCACTGTTCCAGCGTGACGTTCTGTTTCGTGGTCCAGTCGTACCAGGCCGTGCGATCGGCATTGCGCGTGGCATTCCAGATGCTGCTGTAGGCCGTGGGCGCGATGATGTCGACATAGGCATCGCCGGGATACGTGCTTTCTTCGCTCAGTCCGAAGTTCGCGAACGATGCAGACGGACTCCACACGGTCTGGATCGTCATGCCGTTGGCGGCCGCGTAGTTGTGTGCGAGGTTCGCAACGTGTTTCCACGCCGCGACGTACGCATCGCGACTCGCCGTGCTGCGCGCCCGCCAGCCATACCAGTCGCCGTTCTGTTCCCAGCCGATGCGCAGATAGACCTTGTGGAAGCCGTTGTCGCGATACGCATCGAGGATCGCGGGCCATACGCGATACGTGCCGCCGTCGTACTTGCCGTTCGCAATGTCCTTCATCATGCGCACGGCCGCGGCCTCGCTGTACTTGCCCCGCTGCGGATCGTCCGCCGGCAGATCGAGCTGGAACGCGGTCGGCTCGTCCGTGAGACCCACACTGAGGATGGGCGTGATGGCCGGGCGGCCCTGTGCATCGCGTCGATCCATATGGGCCGCGGTCGTGAGCAGCGCCAGATTCTTGGCCGACCAGCGTGCGCTGGTGCTCCATTGATGCGCGGTCGCCGTCGCGAGCCAGATCGGCTGGCGGAAGTCGACGAACAGGGTCGTCGAGTTGGGCAGCTGCTTCACTTTCGCAACGAACGAGTCGTACACCGGCACCGCCTCCGGCGTCGGATTGCCGAAGTAGAAACCCATGCCGTCAAACTGATCCTGCGCACCCGCTCCGCCGGCGCCGGTCAGGACGACCAGGCCGAGCAACCATGCCGACACTCTCATGCAGAAGCTCCGTTACGACGCGGCTGGAAATGCGGGCCGCGACGACGAAGCTAGCAACGATCGCCGGCTGCGATGATCGGATCGACCTTCGATGTGACGTGGGGGTAGAACTTCATCTCGCCGGGTCGCAAGCATTCACCGCGACGCAGGCATCGCCCTGATTCTTTGCGAAGCGCGCGCTGATTTCGTTGCGCGTGTGAGGGCATCGGGCCGCGTCGCGGCGTCTCAGCGGTTTTGCGTCATCAACCCGCCGACAGGGACGACCCGACTCAATCGACCGGCACCGCATCGCCCGCTTCATCCAGTGCTTCGTCGAGCCGGCCCCAGTAACGCAACAGCGCAAGGGCACGCACGCGATCGCTGACCGCATGGGTTGCCTCGTCGGTACCCGCCAACTGTTCCAGGGCCTGGAAGTAACGATCGTGCGGAATGCCGGCGCGCGACAGCAGCAGGCCGGGCAGCGACCAGGCGGTGATGTTGCGCGACGACGATTCGTGCGCGCGATTGTCGAACAGCACCCACGGCACGGGCTGTTCGCGCGCTGCGCGTCCGTCCTGGAAAGCGAGCGAGTCGTACACGGCATTGAGCGGCGGCAGATGATCGCTGTAGAACAGCAGCAGCGTGCGTCGCTGCCGCGACTCGACGAAAGCAACCAGCCGGCCGACCTGCTCGTCCGTTGCGCGCAGCAGCGAGACGTAGGTGCCGTACATCTGCTGCGCCTCGGCGCTCAGCGATGCTTCCGCGGTCGCTTCGGCATCCGCCTGCAATTCGCCATGCGGTGCATAGGGGCCGTGATTCTGGATGCTGATCGCCATGATGAGCTGCGGCGCACCGTCATCCGACAGTTCGGCCATGATCCGGTCGGTGAGCGCCGCATCGCTGACGTACCAGCCATAGCGCGGCGCGTCCGGAAATTCACTGCTGTCGAGGAAACGATCGAAGCCCAGCGAACGGAAGGCCTGGTTGCGATTCCAGAAGGCGCCGCCATTCGGATGGATCGCGAGCGTGCGATAGCCATGCTGGCCGAGCACGCGGACGATGCCGGGAAACTCGCGGCGCGTGAGCTGCAGGTACGGATAGCGCACCTGCGGAAAGGCGGCGAGCGGCAGGCCCGTCAGCACTTCGAACTCGGTGCGTATCGTGCCGCCGCCGAACGTCGGCACGTACAGATCGCCGGACCAGCCGCGCGTCGTGACGTCGTGCAGATGCGTGAGCACCGGGCCGGACGCGGTCTGCAAACGCGCGGGATCGAGCAGGGACTCGCTCTGCACGATGATGATGTCGGGCAGTTCGTCGCTCGCGAGCGGCGGCGACGACGCCTCCGGCGGCGTGAGACCCGCGTCGCGTACCAGGCGCACGGCTTCGGAGAGATCCGGTTCTGCCGGCATCTGACCGCGCAGCTCCCAGTAGAACAGCAGCATGTTGGTGATGATCCCGGTGCGCGCGGCACTGTCGGTCGGCGCCCACGGCTCGAACTGCAACTTTCCCGGATCGTAGATCCGGGTCCACGGCATGCGCCCCTGGATCAGGGTCACCGCGAGCACGACGGCAACCACGCCCGCCAGCGCGCGCCGCGAACCGCGCAGCGATGCAATGACCGGTTCGCGCGAGAGCAGCAGCGTCACTGCGCAAACCAGTGCTGCCACGGCCAGCTGCATGCGCGCACCGGCCAGATAGTTGGCAAAGAACGAATAGCTCACGCCCAGTGCGCGCAGGAAATGAAAATCGTCCGGCAGCAGCGGCGTCGCCAGCTCGCGCACTTTCAGATGATTGACCGTGTAGAGCAGCGCGAGCCCGAGCAGCGTGAGCCAGGTCGACAGCACGACCCGGCGGGTGATCACGACGAGAATTGCCGTGAGCATCAGCACGGGAATGACGTTCAGCAGCGCCAGCCGCCAGGGTTCCGCGCTGTCGAACGTCGCCGGCCAGGGCAGCGCGGGATCGAGCCAGCTGATGAGCAGGGTATAGGCGACGCCGACGACCAGGACGATCATGCCGAGCCGCATCGGCGACGCGGCCGTATTCGCAGGACAGTCTTCGTAAGGTATCGCGCCGCGTTTCTTCAACCTGTCGAACGGGATCACTGTGCGCCCAACATCTGATGCCAAACCCCGGCCAAGGCTAGCATGGACCCATTCCGCTGCCGCCCATGCAACGCGTACGCCGGGGCCGCGGTTCAGTGTCTGCGCGAATTCGCCGCGTCCATGAGGTGGCATGTGGGCCGCGAGCGCCGACGGGATAGCAACCGCTGCAAGGAGGCCGGCTGAAGCCGGCCCCACAGCAGGAAGACGGCGCTTGCCGCTCCCCTCTTCTCGCAGTAGAACTTGCGGCGTCGTTTTCCCGGAGCCGGCCATGTCGCGTCATGTTTGTACGAGTCTTGTATACGCATCCCTGTGCTCGGCCGCGCTCGTCGGCTGCAATCGCCACGACACGGGCGTGTCCGGTACACAACCGGCGGCGACCCGGTACGCGGCGATCGAGCGCATCGCTTTCAATCGTCGCGCGGCCGAACTTTTCCTGCCGCTGTTCTGGCGCGAGGACGCGAATGCCAATGGCGCGCTCGATCCGAATGAACTCGCGGTGCTGACCGGCTTTCCGCGCGACGAATGGTCGACCTGGGTCGACGACTCCGGGCGGTTCACCGAAGAATTCAGCGCGGCCTACGAACGGATGCAGCAGGCCGATCCGGTGCCTGCCGATGCCAGCGAACAGCACCGGCTCAAACTGATCGGCGAGGAATTGGCACAGGGCCAGCCGACATTGGTCGCGAATGATTTCTCGCAGGCGTCGGACGGCGAGAAGAATTTCCTGAATCACATGCTGACGGTGGGCACGCTGGTGGAGCGCCTCTATGCACGCCAGAACGGTGTGTTCGGCATGGCGGGGCAGATTCCCGAAAACGATCCGGCCAGTCGCGCCGTGTTCCATCGCAACCAGTCGCCGTTCTGCGAAGCGCCGAAGACCGAAAGCGATCCGGCCTGCAGCGCCATCGCACCGAAGCCGCCACGCGTCGTCGGGCTGTATCCGGCGGAACTCCAGAGCGATTCCGGCTTTTGCGCCGCGCTCGAAAAGCAGCCGAATGCGAAGCAGCTCATGGATCACTTCAGCATCGTGGTCGCAGGCGACAAGCCCGGCAGCTATCGCGCGGTGCCGTACAACGAAGCCTATCGCCAGGAGATGGAAGCCATCGCGACCGAACTGGAAGCGGCGATCACTGGACTCGGCGACGACGAAGCGGCGCTGAAAACCTACCTGACCGCGGCGGCCGCCTCCTTCCGCAGCAACGACTGGGAACCGGCGAACGCCGCGTGGGTGGCGATGGGCGCACAGAACAGCAAGTGGTTCGTGCGCATCGCGCCCGATGAGGTCTACTACGATCCATGCGCGTGGAAGGCCGGCTTCGCGTTGCAGCTCGCGCGCATCAACCCGGAATCCGTCGAATGGCAGCGCAAACTCGATCCGATGAAGGGCGAGATGGAAGGCGCGCTCGCAGCCATGGCCGGCAAGCCATACAAGGCGCGCGACGTGCAGTTCAAGATTCCGGATTTCATCGATGTCGTGATCAATGCGGGCGATCAGCGCGCACCCTCGGGCGCGACCGTCGGCCAGTCGCTGCCGAACTGGGGCCCGACGGCCGAGAAAGGCGGCCGCACGGTGGCCATGACCAACCTCTATACCGATGCCGACAGCCAGGCGACGCAGGCGAAGCTGATGGCATCCGTGTTCTGCAGGAACACCAATGCCGTCGCCAGCACTTCCTCGCGCGAGCAGATCATCGGCTCGCTGCTGCACGAGGCCGCGCACAACCTCGGGCCGTCGCACGAGTACAAGGTGAACGGCAAGGAGGACGATGCACTGTTCGGCGGCACGATGGCCTCGACGCTCGAAGAGCTCAAGGCACAGACCTCCTCGCTGTATCTGACCGACTGGCTCGCCGCCAAGGGCGTCTTCACGCCGGAAGAAGTGCGCAGCATCCAGGTGCGCAACATCGCCTGGGCGTTCGGCCATATCTCGCGCGGCATGTACACGGCCGACGGCACGCCGCGCAATTACAGCCAGCTCGCGGCGATGCAGGTGGGCGCGTTCATGAAGGCCGGCGCACTCACGTGGAAGCCGACGGAACCGGCGGCGAACGGCACCGACCAGGGCTGCATGGAAATCAGTTTCGATGCGCTGCCGGCAGCGATCGAATCATTCGAAACCACCGTGCTGAAGATCAAGGCCAGCGGCGACAAGGCCAGCGCGGAAAAACTGAAAGCGGACTTCGTCGATGCGAAGGACGAGTTCGCCGGCCTCAAGGGCGTGATCGCCGAACGCTGGCTGCGTTCGCCGAAGGCGAGCTTCGTGTACAGCGTGCGCCGCTGACGCCCGGGATGAGCGCGACGACACACGCCGTCTGCGAAGCCATTCGCTGCCGGGTCTGAATCATCGCAATCAGAGAAGGGTAAGCACTTCCTTGAAGAACAGCTCGATACCCAGCAGCGTGTAGCCGAGATTGACTTTCTTCTGCACCAGCACGCGCAACACATGCTGTGCCGATTGCGCGCTGGTGACGAACAGCGTCCCCAGCAGCAATGCCAGCGCGGCGCCGAGCAGCATCAGCACCGCGGCGAACAGCGGCAACAGCACGCCGGCGAGCATGACCTGATCGACCCAGCTCACCGACGTTTCGGTCAGCAGGCCATAGACCAGCAGGCCCACACCCGGCAGACCGGCCATCAGCAGGACACGACCGCTCCATCGCTGCAGTTCGGCCCAGAACCGCGTGTCGACGGGTTTGGGCGCCAGATCGAACAGCGATCTGGCGAAGAACGCGAATGGCCAGGCGGCGACGCTCAGCAGCAGCACGATCGCAATCAGCCAGCGCGCGAAGCCCAGCGGTTCGAAAGACAGAACCCCCGCGATGGCGGCGACGGCCAGCACCAGTCCCATGCCGAGGCCGCCCTGGATGAGAAAGCCCAGCACATTGGTGAAGAGCGTCCCGGCGGGATTCGGCACCATCGCGACGATCCAGCGCGCGGCTGCAATACCGAACGCCAGGCAGACCGCCGCACAGACGAAGCATTCGCCGGCGGCATCGGACCAGCCCATCACGGTCTTCGGACGCAGGATTTCCACGCCGCTGTACGTGGCGACCGCCAGCAGGATGGCGACGACCAGCGATGTACCGACCCGGAAACCGTTCTGTCCGCCGCCCGCTGGGGCAATGCGCGCTGCAATCTCGCCGCCGGGGGCGCCCGCCACGATGTCGAGCAGCGATTGCTGCAACTTCGCCATGGCGCGGGCCACGCTGGCCGAGAACCATTCGACGGTACCGATCAGCGCGAGACCCAGATGCAGCGCGAGCCAGGCCCTATCCGACATGCGACGCTCCGCGGCGGATCGTCACGATCTACTGCTGGATCGCGAAGCCGAGTTCTTTCAGAACGGCCAGCGTCGCGGGCAACCGATCCGCCGACACTTTCAGGCCGGCCAGGCGCTCGCCCGTGCGCTGCGTGCGTTCATCGACCGTGGCCACATTGAAGAGGACGGGACCGTCCTTGAACAACGCGGCGAACACCGCGCCGGCCGGATCGTGACCGACGGCGGGATTGACGCGTTCATGGATCCCGAGCAGGAGGGCTTCGATCGCCGCATCGGTCTGGCCATCGCGCTCCACCAGGCGGAGGGTGTACCGGGAGTCGCCGCCCGCGGGCGCTTCGACCTTCATCGTGATCGGCATGGGAACCTCCTTATTTTTCTCCTAGCCTACTCCCGCGACCGGCGAAGCACTATCACGGCGGCAGGATGCCGATCGAGTCCTTGCCGGGATCCGGCGTCTCCGCGCGCCAGCGCACCGAACCGAGCGGCCGTTCGAGGCGTCGGCGCACGCGCGATCCCGCACCGCCGAGATGGAATGCGTCCGCGGCCGTCTGCAGTTCGATGTCCCCCTGCGTGAAGCGGGTGCGCAGCCGCAGGTAGTCGCCCCAGGTCGGGCAGTGATAACGCTCCGTCCAGAGCGCCGGGTCGGCGATGTCGCGCGACAGGGACCAGTCGAAGGCGCCGTTGCGCAGTCGCGTGGTCTGGACCTTCATCATGATCTCGTAGAACTGGCGCGCGACCTCGGGATCGACCCGGTAGTCGACTTCGATGACGATCGGACCGCTGCGCACGGTCAGCGCGAGCGCGACTTCGGGTTCGCCGGCGAGATCGATCGTTTCGACATCGTCGACATTGACGCGCGGCATCGGCAGCCACAGGCCGGCGAGCGGCGTCAGCAGCAGTGCGATGCCGGACGCGATCAGCGCAATGCTGAGTCCCCAATCGGCGGTCGCCTGTCCCCAGCCCCACGCGCCCAGCGCGATGCCGCCCGTGAGCGCCGACTGAAACCATGCGACGGCGCGCGCCGTCACCCAGCGCGGCGCCGACAGCTGCACGGCCACGTTCAGCAGGGCGATGTTGAGCATGAACGCTGCACCGGCAATCACCATCAGCAACGCAGTGATCAGGACGTGATGACTCAGGCCGATCAGCAGTACGACGATGCCGCCCACGACGGCGCACAGGCGCGCGGCGTGTTCGGCCTTCATCCGCTCGCGGGCCTGACCGACCAGCAGCGCGCCGGCCACCGCGCCGACGCCATTGGCGCCCAGCAGCAGGCCGTAGGTGCTCGCATTGCCCGCCAGCAGATGCTTGGCGACCAGCGGCGTGAGCGCCGACAGCGAAGCGCTCGCCAGACCGAAAAGCAGCGCGCGGATGATGACGATGCGGATGGGCGGCGAATGAAAGACGAACCGCGCGCCCGAAATGATGCCGCGATCGATCCGCTCCGGCGGCAGGCGCGCCGGCACGTGTTCGCGCCGCCAGAAATAGAACGCCGCGATCAGCGGCAGATAGAACAGCGCATTGACGCCGAATGCCGCCGTCGCACCGAACGCCAGCACGATGATGCCGCCGATCGCCGGACCGAAGCTGCGGGCGATGTTGTAGCTGACCGATCCCAGCGCCACGGCAGCCGGCAGCTGCGCCGGCTTCACCTGTTCGCGGATCGATGCTTGCCACGCAGGGCCGTAGAGCGCCACGCCCGCGCCGATCAGCGACGTGGAACACAGCAACACCCAGGGCGTGGTGAGCCCCAGCCAGGCGAGGGTGGTGAGCGCGGAGGCGCACAGCGTGGCGAGGACGAGTCCGGCCAGCGCGATCCGGCGCTTGTCGAACATGTCGGCGAAGGCGCCGGCCGGCACCGACACGAGCATCAACGGCAGCATCAGCGCCGTCTGCACCAGCGCCACCATGCCGGGCGAGGTCGTGAGACGCGTCATCTCCCAGGCCGCGCCGACGCCCTGGATGAGTTGACCGAAGTTGGACAGCAGACTGGCCGACCAGATGGCGCGGAATGTGCGTTCGCGCAGCGGCTCGAAGGCGCCCCCGCTGCGGGGCGACGGCGCGCTGTCTGCTTCTGCCATTCCTGGTTTCCTCGATCGTGCGATTGCGTCGCGGAAGAGTAAGTCGGAAATGTCAGCGACGGGGGCGCAGATACAGTTCGCGACGCGGATAGTCGATCGCGAAGGTTTCGAGCGTGCCGATGACGTCCATGCCGATCAGCATCGCCGGGTCGCGGGTGAGTTTCCAGTGCGCAAAGATCGGCATCTCGCCGAACGTGATGTACAGGTTGCGCACCTGCACGTCGCCGATCACGACCGGCGGCACGCGGATGCGCTGTCCATACGACACATCGAGCGTGACGCCGATGACGCTCGCGTCCTGCGACTCGCGCTTGCGCAGCAGCAGCGCATCGCGCAGACGGTCATTGCCGATGGTCTGCTGCGCGCCCGTATCGATGATCGCCCGGGTGCGCACGCCGCCCACCATCAGGTCGAGTTCCGCGAGACGCCCGCGCCCGAGTTCGAACTTCGACACCGATACGCCGACCGGCCGCGGCTTGCCGCGCGCATAGACGATCTCGACCACGTCGCGCCGGAAGTCGATGAAGATGCGCTTGTCCGTCAGGCCCTGCGTGCCGAGCACGCCCTGGGCGCCGCCGAACACGTCCGGCACGATGACGAGCTTGGCGCGATTGATGAGCAGGTCGCCCACTTCCATGCTGTCGGCCATGACGTGCGGAACGATCGCGTTGCCGGTGACGCCCTGCAGCCAGCTGCGTTCATTCGAGTTGATGGGCAGCCCGAGCGCTTCGACGACGGGATTCAGGATGGCCGAATTCGTGGCGCCGGTGTCGAGCACCAGACGGAACGGGCCCTTGCCGTTGATCTTCACCGGCACCCAGACGCGGCCGATGCGATCGCGCAGGGTTGGCGCCGCATACAGCGGCTCCGGCGCTTCGACGAGCACCTCTTCGATGCCCGACGTGACCACTTCCTCCGGCGTGGGTGCAATACCGTCCGTCGCTGCCGCAGGCAGGGCGAATCCGGGCAACCACACCATCGCGCCAAGGCATGCACGCCGCATTGCGGGCTCCTTACCCAATGGCGGCAGCGTGCGCCGCGGAAGGGGCTCATTGCAACTTCCGCGAGCCGCGCCGGTTCATCCCGGACGCGGGCCGATGCGCGGTGATGCCGTCGCGCGGGTTGCGCTCTTCGAGTCTGGGGGTCTTCTGTAGGTCAGGCTTCAGCCTGACTTCTAAAAAAAGGCCGGCTGAAGCCGGCCCCACAAGTGAGAAGCCCCACGCCAAGCGGCCCCCGCTGCGCGGCGAAGGGGATCAGACCAGCGCCCGCAACTCCGCACAGCGCCGATCCAGCTCGCGCGCGAGTTCTTCGACCGTGTCGGGCTTGAGAATGATGCGTCCGATGCCGAGCTGCGCGGCGCGCTGCTGATCCTCGTCGCGCGTGTAACCCGAAGTCATGAGCACGGGCACATCCGAATGGATGCTGCGCAGGGCGACGACCAGATCGAAGCCGTTCATGCCCGGCATCGCGAGATCGGTCACCACGACATCGACGTCGTGGCCGCGGCCGTCGCGAAACATCTGCACCGCTGCGCGCGGATCGATCATGCAGGTGACGCGATAGCCCACACGCTCCAGCGTGCGTCGCATCAGGTAGCTGATCGATTCGTCGTCGTCGACGTACAGGATGTGTTCGCCGCGCGGCGCGATCGGCGCCGCGGGATCGACGTCCGCGGCAGCGGCCATCTGCGTCGCACGCGGCAACCACACGCGGAACGTCGAGCCGCGACCGGGCGCGCTGTCGACGACCAGCGCACCGCCGCCGGCGGTGACGATGCCATGAACGACCGCGAGCCCGAGCCCCGTGCCCTTGCCGGTCGGCTTGGTCGTGAAGAAGGGTTCGAAGATGCGCGAGCGCGTTTCTGCGCTCATGCCGGCGCCGGTATCGCGGATCGACACGCACACATAGGCGCCGGCGGGATTCAGTTCGGCGGGCAGATCGCTCGATGGCGGATCCACCGAGATGCGCACGGTGCCCGGCTTGTCGCCGAGGGCGTGGACTGCATTCGTGATGAGGTTGGTGAGCACCTGGCCGAGTTCCGCCTGACCGAGCGAGCAGGCGACCGTCTCGTCGTCGAAATGCATTTCGATGCTCGCTGTCGGCGGAATGCCCGGCGACAGCAGCTTCACTGCATCGAGAATCGCCGGCTGCAGCGGCGTGACCGCGGGCGCGAGCGGCTCGCGCGTGGCAAACGCCAGAATGCGCCGGACCAGGTCGCTCGCGCGTGCCGCGGCCTTCGCGATCTCCTGCGGCGAGGCATGGGCGGGGTGGGGCGGATCGACGTCGCCCAGCCCCAGCTGCGCATTGCCGCCGATGGCCAGCAGCAGGTTGTTGAAGTCGTGCGCAATACCGCCCGCCAGCGTGCCGAGCGCCTGCAGCTTCTGGGTCTGGCGCAGCGCCTCTTCGGTGGTCTTGAGCTTGGTCACGTCGACGAAGGCGCCGATGACGCGCACGACGTGGCCATTCGCATCCTTCTCGACGCGACCGCGGGTCTGCAGCCATTGCACCACGCCATCGGCGCGCGCCACACGAAACAGGGCGCTGTGGAAAGTACCGGTCGCCGCCGTCATTTCGGCAGCGCGGAGGGTCGCCTCGCGATCGTCGGGATGAATGTACTGGCGCAGCGTTGCCAGATCGGACGACCCCGCGTTGGCGGGATCGAGTCCCCACAACGGGCCGCCGGTCGCATCCCAGTAAAAACGCTGGTCGCTGGCCTGCCAGATCCACGTGGCCATCTCGCCGGCATCGAGCGCCGCCAGCAGGCGGTCCTGCACTTCGCGATGCGCCGCCTCGGCGCGCCGGATGCTGGTGACATCGGCGCAGGTGCCGTACCACGCGATGATTGCGCCGCTCGCATCGCGCACCGCCTCGCCATGCGAGGCCATCGAGCGCCATTCGCCGCTGCGATGCCGGACGCGGAATTCGGTACGCAGATCTTCGCCGGTGCGGATCGACCGCTCCCTGGCAGCGAGCAGTTGCGCCACGTCGTCCGGATGCACCGCCGCCAGCCAGCCTACGCCCGCCAGCTGCGCAGTCGACAGGCCGGTGAAGGCGGACCAGGTCAGATCGGCGATATCCGAGGGCGGCTCCGGATCGCTCTCGGAGGCCCGGCCCTCGGCATCGGTGACCCAGATGATCTGCACGGCCGTTCGCAGAAGCGCCAGCAGCCGTGACTCGCGATCCGCGATCGAGGTCCACAGGCTGACGACTTCTCCCTGATTTTTCATTGCACTCGGCAGCGGCTTCGCGCTGAAATGTGGCCATAGAATGCGACCGCGAGTGCGCGCTGGCAATCGTTGTAGGCACTCGCCGCAGGAGACTCACGGAATGTTCAAACTGCTCGGCGCACTGCTGGCGCTCTACACGCTGTTCGCCGGCCTGCGCGGCGAGGTCTTCGCGAAATCGGGCGTCTGGGGACGAACCATCGCGAGAGAGACGAATCCGCGCTATTTCTGGGTCGTGATCGGCATCTACGCGGCGCTGAGCGTCGCGCTGCTGACGGTCTTCTGAGGTCAGGCTGTAGGTCAGGCTTCAGCCTGACTCCAAAAAGGCCGGCTGAAGCCGGCCCCACAGGAAGAGAAAACCTGAAATCCCTCGCGACCGGTGGACCTTCGGCTGCAGTCATGAGTTCATTCGTTGCTCCGACCTCGCAACAGGAATGACCGCCATGACCGATACGCCGAGCTACACGCCCCCGACAGTCTGGAAATGGGAAAAGGAAAACGGCGGTCAGTTCGCGAAGATCAATCGCCCCATCGCCGGACCGACGCACGACAAGGCACTGCCGGTCGGCCGGCATCCGCTGCAGCTCTACTCGCTCGCGACGCCGAACGGCGTCAAGGTCACCGTGATGCTGGAAGAACTGCTGGCGCTCGGCCACAGCGGCGCGGAGTACGACGCCTGGCCGATCCGCATCAATGAGGGAGAACAGTTCGGCAGCGGCTTCGTCGCGGTGAATCCCAATTCCAAGATTCCGGCACTGATGGATCGCAGCGGCCCGCAGCCGATCCGCGTGTTCGAGTCCGGCGCGATCCTGATGTACCTCGCAGAGAAGTTCGGCGAGTTCCTGCCGACGCAGGCCGCCGAGCGTGCCGAATGTTTTGCATGGCTGTTCTGGCAGATCGGCAGCGCGCCGTTTCTCGGCGGCGGCTTCGGCCACTTTTATATGTATGCGCCGTTCAAGATCGAATACGCCATCGATCGCTACACCATGGAAGTGAAGCGCCAGCTCGACGTGCTCGATCGTCGGCTCGCCGAATCGGAATACCTGGCGGGTGACCGCTACACGATCGCGGACATCGTCGGCTGGCCATGGTACGGGCCGCTCGTCAAAGGCGAGATCTACGGCGACTCCGGCACGTTTCTCAGCGTCCAGGAATACAGGAACGTGCGGCGCTGGGCCGACACCATCGGCGCACGACCCGCCGTGAAACGCGGCCGCATGGTCAACCGGCTCTCCGGCGATCCGGCCGGCCAGCTCCACGAACGTCACGACGCCAGCGACTTCGACACGCGCACGCAGGACAAGCTGACCCGTTGATCGCATGGATGCCTGCGGGCGCGGCAGGACATGTCCGGAACTGCACCGGGAATCCCCGTATCGGGCATTCCCGACACCACTGTTGTACATTGCTGCCCGAATGTTCATTCGAGGTAGTCATGCCCAAAGTGACGTATATCGAAGCCAGCGGGGAGCAGCACGTCGTCGACGTGGCGGTCGACGAAAGCGTGATGCGCGGCGCGCTGTACAACGATGTGCCGGGAATCATCGGCGAGTGCGGCGGCGCCTGCTCCTGCGCGACCTGCCGTTGCTACGTCGACGACGCCTGGGCTGCGAAAGCAGGCACGCCTGAATCCGACGCGGAACGGGAACTGCTCGAAGGCGCCGACGAAACCAAACCGAATGCGCGGCTCTCCTGCCAGATCACCATGACGTCCGAACTCGACGGCCTCGTCGTCCGCCTGCCTGAAAAGCAGTTCTGATCCGGTTCGAGGAACAGGAGACGCACCATGCCCATCGACGCCGCCCACCCCGTCCCGCCCGTCTTTCCCCGCTTCGCCGGCCCCGATCAGATTCCGCCGCATGTGCCGAAGGAACTCGTGCGCTCCGTCGGCCTGACCACCGGCCCCGAATTTCTCGCCAGCCCGCACGACTTCATGGCGAAGCTGCACGAGACGCAGCCGCCGATCTTCTACGACGTGAATCCGTACGGTAATGCCTGGCTGTTCCTCAAGCACGAGGATGCGCTGTTCGCGCTGCGTCACTGGGAATATTTCTCGAACGAAGGCGCGACGCCGTTTCCGCGCGATCCGAACGACTACTTCTATTTCATTCCCATCGAGATCGATCCGCCGCATCACCGCAAGTACCGCAACATCGTCGATCCGCTGTTCAGCCCGAAGGGCGTGCTGAAACTCGAATCGCTGATCCGCCAGCGCGCCAGCGACCTGATCGACGGGTTCATCGACAAGGGCGAATGCGAATTCACCACGGCCTTCGGCCGGCCGCTGCCGGTGTCGGTGTTCCTCGACATCATGGGCCTGCCGCAGGACATGCGCGACACGTTCGTCTCCTGGGCCATCGACCTGCTGCACGCACCCGATCGCGCGACCATGGGCCGGGCGATGCAGAACATCGTCGCCTACATCAAGCAGGCCATCGCGGAAAAGAAGGCGCATCCCGACGAAGGCGTCGTCAGCCGCATCGCACACGCGGCGCCGGACGGCCAGCCGCTCAGCGACAAGGAAGTGTTCGGCTTCGTGGTCTTCCTGTTCATCGGCGGACTCGACACCGTGTTCGCGACGCTCAACAACATGTGGCTGTGGCTGGCGCAGAACCCGGAGCGCTGCAAGGAAATCATCGACCGGCCCGACGACATCGACAAAGTCGTGGAAGAACTGCTGCGCCGCTGGTCGGTGACGTTCTCCGGCCGCGTGATCGCGCAGGACATCGAGATGCGCGGCGTCAAGATGAAGAAAGGCGATCGCATCACCTGCGTGCTGCCCGCCTGCAACTTCGATCCGGAGGTTTTCCCGAATCCGCTGGAAGTCGATTTCGACCGCCCGCGCAAGACGATCATGGCGTTCACGGTCGGCGTGCACAGCTGCATGGGCGCACACCTGGCGCGGCTCGAAGTGAAGATCGCGCTGCAGGAATGGCTGAAGCGCATTCCGGAATTCTCGGTGAAGCCGGGCGCACCGATCATCTATCGTCCCGGCGGCGTGGTCGGCCCCGAGTACGTGCCGCTGGTCTGGAAGAAATAGCGCGCCACCCACCCCTGTGGGGCCGGCTTCAGCCGCTTCTTGCTGTAGGTCAGGCTTCAGCCTGACTGTTTTCAGGCCGGCTGAAGCCGGCCCCACAGGCAGAGCAAATCCTTAAGTCAGCGCCATTTCCTGCTAGGGTGCGCAGCCTGATCCAGATCTTCCCCGGGATTGCATGGCCGCCGCCCACGATTCGCATCTCCTCGTCAGCGTCGTCGCCCTGCTCGGCGCCGCCGTCGTCGCCGTTCCCCTCTTCCGGCGCCTGGGACTGGGCTCGGTGCTCGGCTATCTGGCCGCCGGACTCGTCATCGGTCCCTTCGGTTTCGGCTGGTTCAGCGATCCGCAGAGCATCCTGCACGTCGCCGAACTCGGCGTCGTGATGTTCCTGTTCGTGGTCGGGCTGGAGATGCGCCCGTCGCATCTGTGGCATCTGCGCGGCCAGATCTTCGGACTCGGCACGCTGCAGATCCTCACCTGCGTCGCCGGCCTGACGGGTGTCGGCCTCGCTTTCGGTTTCACGCTGGTCGTCGCCTTCATCGGTGCCGCAGGATTCGTACTCACGTCGACGGCGATCGTCATGCAGCTGCTCGCCGAACGCGGCGACATCGCGCTGCCGCGCGGCCAGAAGATGGTGTCGATCCTGCTGTTCGAGGATCTGCTGATCGTGCCGCTGCTCGCCGTCGTGAGTCTGCTGGCGCCGCAGGTGACCGCAGAGACCACCACGCGCTGGCTCGACATCGCGATCGGCGTCAGCTCGCTCGCGGGCCTGATCGCTGCCGGCCTGTGGCTGCTGAATCCGCTGTTCGCATTGCTGGCGGCGGCACGCGCTCGCGAAGTCATGACGGCCGCGGCGCTGCTGGTGGTGCTGGGCGCGGCATTGCTGATGGAAATGGGCGGCTTGTCCATGGCCATGGGCGCCTTCATCGCCGGCGTGCTGCTGTCGGAATCCACGTTCCGGCATCAGCTCGAAGCCGATGTCGAGCCGTTCCGCGGCCTGCTGCTCGGCCTGTTCTTCCTCGCCGTCGGCATGGCGCTGGACGTGTCGGTGGTCGCGCAGAACTGGATGCTGATCGCTGCGGCAGTACCGGCGATGATGGCCGCGAAGGCGACGTGCATCTACGTGATCGCGCGCCTGACCCACAGCTCGCACCCGGAGGCGCTGGATCGCGCCGTGCTCATGGCGCAGGGCGGCGAGTTCGCGTTCGTGCTGTTCGGCGCGGCGGCCGTCAACGGCATCATCGACGCCAACATCAGCTCCAATCTGACGGCCATCGTCATTCTGTCGATGGTGCTGACGCCGCTGGTCGTCCTGGCCGTGCGGCGGTTCACCCGCATCGAAGTCGCCGGCGGCATGGAAGGCATCGAGGTCGCCAGGGGCCTGAGCGGTTCGGTGCTGCTGATCGGCTTCGGCCGTTTCGGCCAGGTCGCGAGCCAGGCGCTGCTCGCACGCGGCGTCGACGTGAGCATCATCGACACCGACATCGAAATGATCCGCACCGCGCAGGATTTCGGCTTCAAGGTGTACTACGGCGACGGCTCGCGGCTCGACGTACTGCACGCCTGCGGCGCCGACAAGGCGCGCGCGATCACCGTGTGCATCGACAACCGCGAAACGACGAGCCGCATCGCCACGCTGGTGCGCGCGGAGTTTCCGCAGGCGCGTCTGCTGGTGCGGTCCTTCGATCGCGAACATGCGCGCGAACTCGTCGGCATCGGCATCGACTACCAGATTCGCGAAACCTTCGAATCCGCGCTGCGCTTCGGCGAGGAAACGCTGCGCCAGCTCGACGTCAGCGACGAGGAAGCTGCACAGATCGCCGCACAGATCCGCAGCCGCGACGCCGAACGCTTCGCCGTGGAACTGGCCACGGGCGGTTTCGAAGCCGGCAAGGCCTTGCTCTACGGCAACGTCGCTCCCGCGCCGCTCAAACCCGTACCGTTCAGCAAACCGCAACGCGAAGGCGAGGCGCTGAACGATCTGCCGCAGACCACCGACGCGGTCGAACGCACCTGATGAAGATCTGGGTCGACGCCGATGCCTGTCCCGGCGTCATCAAGGAAATTCTTTTTCGTGCCGCCGAACGCACCCGCACGCAGATGATGCTGGTCGCGAATCAGGGCATGCGGATTCCGCCCTCACCCTTCATCCGCTTCACGCAGGTCCCCGCGGGATTCGACGTTGCCGACAAGCACATCGCGGCACAGCTGGAAACGGACGATCTCGTCGTCACCGCAGACATCCCGCTCGCTGCCGCCGCGATCGAGAAAGGCGCCCACGCGCTGAATCCGCGCGGCGAGCTCTATACGCGAGACAACATTCGCGAACGCCTGTCGATGCGCAACTTCATGGACGAGTTGCGAAGCAGTGGCGTCGCGACCGGCGGGCCGGCACCGCTGGGCCCGCGTGATCGCGAGGCGTTCGCCAACAGTCTCGATCGATTGTTGCGGAAGTACGCCCCGCCGCCGGACCCGAAAAGCTGATCAGGACACCGCGCGGCGCTTCAGCGGCGTTTCGTTGGTCTGTGCATAGGCCGAGCATCGCTCCGGCTCGACGGGCCGGACTTCGAAAGTCAGGCCGCAGGCGACGCAAGGATTCTTCCCGGCCAGCGCCGCCGCGTCGGCAAGACTCTCGGCCAGAAAAAACCAGTACCCGCCGATGACTTCCTTGGTTTCGGCGAACGGTCCGTCGATCACACCGTCCCTGGACACGAGCATCGTCGGCTCCGCGAGCCGCTGTCCCGGCTTCGCCCTGCCCGATGCGACCAGACCCGCGTGCCATTCGTAGAAATCATCGATGGCCTGCTGAATACGTTCCTGCGGCAGATCCTCGTCCCATCGTCCACGCGACAGGATGAGGTACTCGGAAAATTTCTTTGTGTCGGCCATGACTTCACCAGAAGGTTGCGCGAGTGGGCGGGCAGCATAGCAAACGAGCGGCGATGCCTCGGGCGGTGCGCGAGCGGCCGTTTGTCCTTCTGTGCTCGGATTGACCTCTTCTGTGGGGCCGGCTTTCCCGCCGGACGACCGAAGGAAGTGGTTTATCCATTTCCTTCGGTCACAGCCGGCCTTCCAAGGGCGTCAGGCTAAAGCCTGACCTACAGCGATCAATAGCCGCGACTTCGATCCACGATACCGCCGACAGATTCGCCGCGCTCCAGCTGCCGGATCTTGTCCGCGACCTGACGCGCCGACGGCCCGATGACCGTGATCGCCGAGACGTGCGGCGTGATGCGGATCTTCGGATGCATCCAGAACGGATGATCCGGCGGCAACGGCTCCTGCCGGAAGACATCGAGCGCAGCACCGAGGAGATGACCACTGTCGAGCAGGGCGAGCAGCGCCTCCTCGACCAGCAATTCGCCCCGCGCCACGTTGATGACGCAGGAATGCGGCGCGAGTTGCGCCAGTTCATCGCGACCGAAACGATCGCGCGTCTGCGGCGTCAGCGGCGCGAGGATGACGAGAATGCGCGTGGCCGCGAGGAAGGCAGCGAAATCTCCCACGCCGCCGGATTCTGCGAAGCAGCGAACACCCGGTATGGCATGCACCGAACGCGCATAACCGTTGACACGGAAACCCAGCGCCGCGAATGCAGTCGCCACCTGCTGCCCCAATACGCCGAGGCCGAAAATGCCGACCGGCCAGTCCGCGGGATCTTCTCTCGGCAATGGCTGCCAGCGCCGCGCCAGTTGGTGCGCCGCGTATTCGTCACGCTGACGCATCCAGTTGAGCGCCGCACCGACGCAATAAGTCGCCATCTGTTCGCCCATGCCCGCGTCTTCCAGCCGGATCACCGGCAGATCCGCCGGCATGTACGAACTGGCGAGCAGTTTCTCGACACCGGCGCCGGTGGAGAAGAATGCCTTCAGTCGCGGCTGTGCTTCGAAAAACGTCCGGGACGGCGCGGCCCATGCGATTGCGTAGTCCGCCTCGCGCGTCTCCGCATCGCTCCACACGATCACGTCGGTGCCCGGCAACTCCGCTGCGAGCGCATTGCGCCAGCGCTCGCACGAAGCCGGATTGTGATGGGCGACGACGATGCGCATTCGTTTCCACCTGAGTTCCGCATCCGCGACTGGGCGGCCACGCGATCCTACAGCCGTCACTTCTCGCTCCAAAGCCCGCTCGCCGCTGGTGGCACGCGTTGTTAGAGTGTCCGCTTCCAGACCGAGAGATACCTCACACATGACCGCCGCATCCTCCCCCTATCCCATCGGCACGCCCGGCATTCCCTGGGGAGACACTGAACGCGCGCTGTGGCTGTCGCGCCAGACTCGCCATCGCAGCTACCTCGACGACGTGGTACGCGCAGTCGAACGACTGGCTTCGCGCTTCGATGTCACCGAATACGGCGAGCTGAATTATCCGCCGGATCGCTATCGCCTCTTTGCAGTCCGCAATCGCAACTGGCGCAACGACAGGCCGCTGGTACTGGTGACCGGAGGCGTGCATGGCTACGAAACCAGCGGCGTGCACGGCGCGCTGCAGTTCCTCGAGCAGCGCGCGGGCGACTATGCGGACCGGATCGATCTGCTGGTCGCGCCCTGCGTGAGTCCCTGGGCCTACGAACGCATCCATCGCTGGAACGCGAACGCCATCGATCCCAATCGCTCGTTCCGCGAGAACAGTCCGGCCGAAGAGTCCGCCGCACTGATGCGGCTCATCGCGCCGCTGCGCGGGCGCTTCCTCGTTCACATCGACCTGCACGAAACCACCGACAGCGACGAAAGCGAATTCCGCCCTGCACTGGCAGCCCGCGATGGCAAGCCGTTCGAACCGGGAGAAATTCCGGACGGTTTCTATCTCGTCGACGATACCGGGAATCCGCAGCCACAGTTCCAGCAGGCTGTCATCGACGCCGTCGCCCGGGTGACGCACATCGCGCCGACCGACGCGCAGGGCCAGATCATCGGCTCGGAAGTCCTCGCTCCGGGCGTCATCCGCTATCCGATGCGCGAGCTCGGCCTGTGCGCCGGCATCACCGGCGCACGCTACACCACGACGACGGAGGTCTATCCCGACAGCTCGCGCGCGACGCCCGAACAGTGCAATGCAGCGCAGGTAGCAGCCGCATGCGCCGCGATCGATTTCGCGCTGACGCGATCATGACAGGAGCATGACAGCATCGAGGAAGAGCGAAGCAGAGCCCGCCTGCGTTGGCACCCGGCAGAACCTCTGAGTCGACTACGGTATTCCGGGATAGGTCGTCTCTATCAGTGCATGAAGAATAATCGACTTCAAAGGCGGTCCCACCGCGCCTAGCCTCAGCGTCACCCCAGCAAGCCACGGAGATGAGCCATGTCAGCGGAACCCAAATGCCCCTTCAAACACAGCGGTGGCACGACGAACCGGGACTGGTGGCCCAACCAGTTGCGACTGGATCTGCTGCACCAGCATTCCGCCAGGTCCGACCCGATGGGCGAAGACTTCGACTACGCGAAGGAATTCAACAGCCTCGATTTCGCGGCCCTGAAAAAGGATCTCGCCGCACTGATGACGGATTCGCAGGACTGGTGGCCCGCGGACTTCGGGCACTACGGCCCGCTGTTCATCCGCATGGCCTGGCATAGCGCGGGTACGTATCGCACCGGCGACGGACGCGGCGGCGGCGGTCGCGGCCAGCAGCGTTTCGCACCACTCAACAGCTGGCCGGACAACGTGAGTCTCGACAAGGCACGCCGGCTGCTCTGGCCGATCAAGCAGAAATACGGCCGCAAGATTTCCTGGGCCGACCTGCTGATCCTCACCGGCAACGTCGCGCTGGAAACGATGGGCTTCAAGACGTTCGGTTTCGGCGGCGGACGCGCCGATGTGTGGGAACCGGACAATGATGTCTACTGGGGTCGCGAAACCACGTGGCTGGGCGGCGACATCCGCTATTCGCGCGGCTCGCCGGGCGTCGAAGGCCACGGCGTCGTGTCATCGGACGACAACAGCCAGGTGCCGCACACCCGCGATCTCGAGAATCCGCTCGCGGCCGTGCAGATGGGCCTGATCTACGTGAACCCCGAAGGTCCGGACGGCAAGCCCGATCCGGTCGCTGCGGCCAAGGACATCCGCGACACCTTCGGGCGCATGGCGATGAACGATGAAGAAACCGTCGCACTGATCGCAGGCGGTCACACGTTTGGCAAGACTCACGGTGCGGCCCCGGCCGACAACGTCGGCGCCGAACCCGAAGCAGCGGATCTCGAACTGCAGGGCCTGGGCTGGGCGAACAGATTCGGCAGCGGCAAGGGCGGCGACACCATCACCAGCGGCCTGGAAGTCACCTGGACGACCACGCCGACGAAGTGGAGCAACAACTTCTTCTGGAACCTGTTCGGTTACGAATGGGAACTGACCAGGAGTCCGGCGGGTGCGCAGCAGTGGGTCGCCAAGGGCGCCGGCGCGACGATTCCGCATGCGCACGACAAGTCGAAACGACTCGTGCCGACGATGCTGACCACGGATCTGTCGCTGCGCGTCGATCCCGCGTACGAAAAGATCTCGCGCCGCTTCATGGAGAATCCGGACGAGTTCGCCGACGCCTTCGCGCGCGCCTGGTTCAAGCTCACGCATCGCGACATGGGCCCGCGCTCGCGCTATCTCGGCCAGGAAGTGCCGGCCGAAGAACTCATCTGGCAGGACCCGGTGCCCGCGGTCGATCATCCATTGATCGACGACCAGGACATCGCTGCGCTGAAGGCGAAGGTGCTGGCATCGGGCCTCACGGTGTCGCAGCTCGTGTCGACGGCCTGGGCTTCCGCATCGACCTTCCGCGGCTCCGACAAACGCGGCGGCGCGAACGGTGCGCGCATTCGCCTGGCGCCGCAGAAAGACTGGCAGGTCAATCAGCCGGCACAACTGGCGAAGGTGCTGCAGACGCTCGGCGACATCCAGTCCGGTTTCAACAAGTCGGCGACCGGCGGCAAGAAAGTATCGCTCGCCGATCTGATCGTGCTCGCCGGCAATGCGGGCATCGAGCAGGCGGCGAAGAACGCCGGCATCAATGTGACGGTGCCGTTCGCGCCGGGACGCACGGATGCCTCGCAGGAACAGACGGATGTCGAATCGTTTGCGGCGCTCGAACCGATCGCCGACGGCTTCCGCAATGACGAGAAGGCAAAGTACGCCGTACCTGCCGAAGCGCTGCTCATCGATCGCGCGCAACTGCTCACGCTGACCGCACCCGAGATGACAGTGCTGATCGGCGGGCTGCGCGTGCTGGGCGCTGGACAGTCGAAGCACGGCATCTTCACGAAGACGCCCGGGTCGCTGACGAATGACTTCTTCGTCAACCTGCTCGACATGAATACGGAATGGAAAGCCGCGTCGGACGCGAAGGACGTGTTCGAAGGTCGCGACCGCAGGACCGGCGAGACGAAGTGGACCGGCACGCGCGTGGACCTGGTCTTCGGCTCCAACTCGCAGCTGCGCGCACTGGCGGAGGTCTACGGCAGTTCGGACGCCCACCGCAAGTTCGTCGATGACTTCGTGGCGGCGTGGACCCGGGTGATGAACCTGGACCGGTTCGATCTGAAGTAGTTCGGGCCAGGGTGGGCCTCTTACTGTGGGGCCGGCTTTAGCCGGCCTCTTTATCGGAAGTCAGGCTAAAGCCTGACCTACAGAAACCCGCGGAGGAAAGGACGCCCTATCCCTCCTTGCTCTCCACCTCCGGCCGCTTGCGCGCAAACGGATACGCGCCGCGATGCGCGGGCCCTTTCGGCGGAATCATCAGCGACAGCACCATCGTCACTGCCAGGATGCCGAGCGTCGCACCGAGCGACCACACCACCGGAATCTTGTAGACGTCGATCAGCAGCATCTTCGTGCCGATCAGCACCAGCACCAGCGCGAGGCCGTAGGACAGCAGGTGAAAACGTTCGTGCATGCCGGCGAGCAGGAAGTACATCGCGCGCAGGCCGAGGATGGCGAAGACATTCGACGTCAGCACGATGAACGTGTCGGTGGTGATGGCGAAGATCGCGGGAATGGAATCCACCGCGAAGATCACGTCCACGATGCCGATGAGGATCACGACGACGGCCAGCGGCGTCGCCACGCGCACGCCGTCGATCCGGGTCGTCAGCCGTTCACCGTCGTAGTCCGGCGCGATGCGCATGCGCCGCCGGATCCATTTCAGCGCGGGATTCGATTCGAGATCGGGCTCCTGCCCGGCAGCCCACCACATCTTGATGCCGGTGAACACCAGGAACACGCCGAAGACGTACAGAATCCAGTGAAAGCGGCTGATCGCCCAGGCGCCGATGAGGATCATGACGGCGCGCAGCACCAGTGCCCCTAGGATGCCGATCATCAGCACCCGCTTCTGGTAATCCGCCGGCACCGAGAAATACGTGAACAACATCAGGAACACGAAGATGTTGTCGACCGCCAGCGCCTTCTCGACCAGGTAGCCCGTGATGAACTCGAGCGACTTGTCCTTCGCCAGCACCTGCGCCGCCGGATCGGCGCTGGCGCCGCCCAGGTACCACCACATCCACGCGACGAACACGAAGCTCACTGCCACCCAGATGAGCGACCAGATCGTGGCTTCCCTGATGGAAACGGCGTGCGCTCCCTGTTTTCGCAGGGCAAAGAAATCGACGAGCAGTGCGATCAGAACGAAGGTCGCAAACAGCGACCACATGAGGGGAGTTCCCGTCATACGGACCTCGAAGGCAATGAGGCTGTGGCGAACAGCCCCGGCGGTGTATTGCCCTTCGCGGTCTTGCCCGTCATGCGCCGTCGCATGATGCGGTGCCGGGACCTGCCTCACACGCCGTGAAAGCAGATCCGTACTGACGACACCGCAGAGCCTTGCGGCCCAGGCTACTCCCCTAGGAGAGGCGCGAGGATTAAAGCAGGCCGGTTACCGGGCGGTCAACGTGCAACTCCACTCATCCGATGCAAAACACCCATCCTGCATGGCACTCTTCCCGCACTCCCTTCGCCAACGCAACGATCCCCATGCCGAGCATTGCATTCGACTGCGACGGAACGCTCGTCGACAGCGAACCTCTTCACAACCGTGCCGACGTTACCGTGCTGGCGCAGTTCGGCATCGTCCTGGATCCGCAGGAGCATCTGCGGCGATCGACGGGTATCGGCCGGACCGCGATGCTGCGCATCATCGAGCAGGAGCATGGAGTCACGCTGCCTGCCGACACGCAGCAGCGGATCGAAGCGGAGCTGCATCGTCTCGTTGCCGCTGAACTCGAACCCATACCTTCGGTAGTACGCGTGCTGACGGCGCTGAGCGAACGAGGTGCGCACATGGCGGTTGCGTCGAACTCGCACGCCGCATACATCGAGCAGGCGCTGCAGTCCTGCGGCATCCGTCATTTCTTCGGCGATCGCATCGCTTCATCGGATCATGTCGAACGCCTGAAGCCGGCGCCCGATATCTATCTGCTCGCCGCCCGCATGCTCGGTACATCTCCCGCACAGTGCATCGCGGTCGAGGATTCGCAGGCGGGCGTCGTTGCAGCGCACGCTGCAGGCATGCGGACCATCGCCTTCTGTCCTGCCGGGCATGTATTCACGCCAGCACAACTGGAACGTGCCGGCGCGCAAACAGTCATTGGCGATTTCGATGCACTACTGGATCTGATTACGTGAGCCTGGCTCGCCTGCCCTGCCGTCCCCTCTTCACGAACCCGCCGACGCATGCGCAGAAGCACGTAAACCGCGCATTGACGCTTCCTCCCAAGCTGGCACGCTCGACGGGCAACGGGCCCGCGACGTCATGATGCAGTGCAGAAAACCCGGACGCGCGCGTCAGGTTCCGTTGCGTCGGCAATCGCCCCACTCCACAGCGAGGTGACATCATGAATTTGCGCATCGTCGTGTCAGATGAACGTGAAGCCAATTTCTTCGATACATCAAAACTCACGGGCCCGCTGACAGGACGAGGATCGATACAGAACGGCGCCGCAGGATTGAAGGACACCGACCTGGAAACCGATCGCCCCGGTCGACGCCACGGCGGGCCGACGGGCGTGAATCACGGCCACTCGCATGGCGTCGACGGCGAGCGCAGCACGGAGCGTCATGACGTCGAACTGTTCGCGAAGGCCGTTGCGCACCGCATCGACGCCGATCGCGCCAGGAATGATTTCGACAAGCTGCTGCTGATCGCACCGCCCAGAATGCTCGGGCTATTGCGCCAGTCGCTGTCGACGCAGGCGCGTTCGCTGCTCGCGGGCGAGGTATCGAAGGATCTGATCCGCCAGGACGGCAAGGCCATCCTGAAATTCATTCCGGACGATACGTTCTTTCAGGCGCGCTGACTTCCTCTGCCTTCGCCGGATATCTGCGCGACTCTTCCAGCGCGCGCTGCACGTCAGGCACCGGGCTGGCCTGGGGCAGCGTATCCGCCACCTTCGCCTCGTCGGTCGTCGGGTCCGCCTTCACCGTTTCGCTCTTCGCGCCCGTTCCCGGCGCGGAGGGCGAAGCGCCCGATTTGCCTTCCGAGGGATCGTCGCGATCCGTTTCCGTGCGCGTCATTCGATTTCACCTCGCCCGTTCGTGCCTGATACGGCTTCAATGCTGCGCCAGACCATCTGTTCCGCGACACCCGGATTTGTCCGCAAGGACGCGATTGAAAATACCGAAACCGCCATCGACAATCGCTCACCCCCGCCCCGGAGATCATCATGAGTCAGAACATGAGCCGTCGATTCGCCATCGTTGCCGGTCTGGTCGCCGCGCTCGCGCTGGGCCTGCCCGCGTCCTCCTACGCTGCCGATGCCGCGAAAGTGAAGATCGGCATCATCGGCGCCGGCAAGGTCGGCAGCGCACTCGGCACGGTGTGGGCGAAAGCGGGCCATCCGGTGATGTTCTCGTCGCGGCATCTCGATGAGGACAAGGCACTCGCGGCACAGGTCGGCGCGAATGCCAGTGCAGGCACGCCGCAACAGGCCGCGGCGTTCGGCGACGTGATCGTCATGTCGGTTCCCTACAGTGCGCTGCCGGACCTCGGCAAGTCGCTCGCCGCGGAACTCAAGGGAAAGGTCATCATCGATGCCTGCAATCCCTTTCCCGCCCGGGACGGCGAGATCGCGAACTGGGCGCGCGAGAAAGGCGCCGGACTGGCCTCCGCGGAACTGCTGCCCGGCACGCGCATCGTGCGCGCGTTCAACGCAGTCGGTGCCGCACGCATGGCCACGGCCCATGAAACGCCCGGCCAGATCGGACTGCCCATCGCCGGCGACGACCGGCAGGCGATCGAGATCGCATCGACACTGATTCGCGAGATCGGCTACGAGCCGGTGCTGATCGGCGGGCTCGAGATGGGCAAGCATCTGATGCCTGGCACGGCGCTGGCGGGGGAGCGTTCGCCGGAGGAAGTGCGGAAGGTCGCGGCGGGACTTTGATAGCGGCAAGTGCTGGAGCAGTCGGGCTGAAGCCTGACCCACAGCCGGATCGCTCGGCCTGTGGGGCCGGCTTCAGCCGGCCTGAGAATCGTCAGGCTGAAGCCTGACCTACAGCCGGATCGCTCGGCCTGTGGGGCCGGCTTCAGCCGGCCTGAGAATCGTCAGGCTGAAGCCTGACCTACAGCCGGATCGCTCGGCCTGTGGGGCCGGCTTCAGCCGGCCTGAGAATCGTCAGGCTGAAGCCTGACCTACAGTCAGACAGCCGGATCGCGCGCTTCGCTGCGCACTCGCTTGCCTGCAGGCGCAATGGGTCCCTCGTGATACTGCCAGTCGCTATAACGTATAAGAAAAAGGGAGCGACGCATGCAGTTCCTGTTCCGGATGATGCTGAAAAAGCTCGGTGTCACGCAGACGCATCCGGTGACGATCCGGAAAAACATCAGCGTGCGGATGCCGGACGGCGCGGAACTCGCAACCGATCTCTATCTCGGCAGTCCCGACACCAGGGCACCCGCCATCCTGATCCGCTCGCCCTACGGCATCAGCGTGCTGCTCGCGGCAGGCATGGCGTATCCGCTCGCCGCGAGCGGATACAACGTCGTCATGCAGAGCTGTCGCGGCACGTTTGCCTCGACCGGCAGATTCGATCCGCATCACGACGAGCAGCGCGATGGTCTCGCGACCATCGAATGGATCAAGCAGCAGCCATGGTGCGACGGCGCGATCGGCACGTACGGTCCGAGCTATCTCGGCTACACGCAATGGGCTGTCGCCGCTGCGGCGGGTCCTGAAGTAAAGGCCATGGGCATGCAGGCAACGCTCGCGGATTTTTCGCTCATGACCTACATGGGCGATTCGTTCGCGCTGGAGAACGCGCTGGGCTGGACGCACATGGTCAACACGATGCAGAAGCCGAACGCCATGCTGCGTCTGCTGCTGCAGCGATTGACGAAACGCCCGGCGATCAGCGCGGCGCAATGGCGCCTGCTGCCGCTCGGCAGCCTGGACGAGAAAGTCGCCGGCAACCGTGTCGACTTCTGGCAGGACTGGATGCAGCACGACACCCACCGCGATCCGTGGTGGGCGCCGATGAACCATCGCCGCACGATCCCGCAGGTGAAGCGTTCCATCACCATGGCCGCGGGCTGGTACGACATCTTCCTGCCCTTCCAGATGGAAGACTTCGCCGCGCTGCGTGCGGCCGGATGCGATGCGCGCATCACCATCGGCCCGTGGCGTCACCAGGATTTCGGCATGGGTCACGCCGGCATGCACGAGTCGCTCGCGCTGTTCGACCGGCAGCTGCGCGGCAAGCCTGCGGCGCCGCCTGAAAAGCCCGTGAAGCTCCAGGTCATCGGCACGCAGGAATGGCGCTACTTCGACCAATGGCCGCCGCGCGAGGCGCGCGCCGAACGCTGGCATCTGCAGCCCGGGCGAATGCTGTCGCAGCAGGCCGCACCGGATTCGGCACCCGACACCTATCGCTACGACCCCGCCGACCCGACGCCCTCGGTCGGCGGCCCCGCGCTCGACATGGTTCCCTTCTCGGTCGACAACACGCGGCTCGAGGCGCGCGCCGATGTCATCACGTACACGTCGGAACCGATGACACGACAGCGCGACATCATCGGCCCCGTGACGGCCGAGCTGCATGTGTCGTCCACGGCCCCCAGCGCCGACTTCTTCGTGCGGCTATGCGATGTCGACGCGAATGGCGTGTCGAAGAACGTGTGCGACGGCCTGCAGCGCGTACGCATCGACGCAGCGAACACGCCGCAGCGGGTGCAGGTGCAGTGCTGGCCGACCGCCTATCGCGTGGCACCGGGACACCGTCTGCGCGTGCAGGTGTCCAGCGGCGCGTTTCCGCGCTGGGCCAGGAATCCCGGCGGCACGGAGCCGATCGCGACGGCGACGCGGATGCAGGCGGCAACGCAGTCGGTGCATCACTCCGCCGCGCAGCCGTCGGCGATCATCCTGCCGTTCGTGGATTCCTGATCTACCGGCTCCAGCCGCCGCTGAGTTCGAAGCGCAGGCCGACGGCCCAGCCGGAGTCGAGCTGCGGATCCATGCCGGGATTGCGGATGTACTGCACATCCGTCTGGAGCGCGAGCCAGTCGGCCGCATCGAACCGGTAGGTGAGTTCGTAGTTGTACTCGCGCGCCTCGGTGGCGAAGCCCGCCTCGGCCTGGGCACGACGATAGGGATCGCCGAGTTCGGCAACGGCAATGGCGACGCCGATCTGGTCGCGCCCGGACACGAACAGTCCGCTGTAAACGGCGCCCGCGCCCAGATAGCGGCCGACCGGATTGATGTCCGCCTGCGCAGCGCCGACGCGCACGAACAGATTCAGTCCCTGCTCCGCTGCATTCGCGAAGAACGTCGGGCTCTCGACGATGGCGTAGGCGCCGGCATTGTCGTCGCGCTGGCGCGGCTCGCCCGCGGAAGTCGTGGCGGTGAGATCGTCGAACTGCGCCGTGTACTGCCAGTAACCGAGGCCGGTGCGCAACCCGGATTCGGCGCGATAGTTCACTTCGCCCACGAGCAATGCGCCCTCCTCGCTCGAGAGCCGGATGGCGGTGCGATCCGGATGGTCCGGGTCGCCGGGCACACCGTCGAGCGCCGCAGCCTGGATGGACCACGCGCCGAAGTTCTTCTGCGCGCGCACCGCCAGACCCGTCACCGGAAAGATGGAAGGCCCGTTCCGGCCCGACTGCGAGAAGTCCGGACCGATGCCATGCGAGGGATTGATGAAGAGTCCCGCAGTCTCGACGCTGTCGAACTCCGAATTCAGATCGTAGAGACCGAAGCGGATCGACTGTTCGCCGCTGCCGAACTGCCACTGCGACCAGAGTTCGTACAGCCGCACCGCACGCGTGGTTTCGATGTTGCTGATGCCCTGCATCGCGCCGCTCAGTTCGTCGGCGAACGCATGACCGTTGTTGTAGATCACGTAGCCGAAGAGCTGCAGTCCCTCCAGGCCCAGCAACTGCCCGCCATCGACGGTGGCGGTGACTTCGAGATTGTCCAGGTAGCGCTCGCCGCTCGCGATGCCGCCCGAGACCTGACTCCAGATCTCGCCCGTGTAGGCGGATTCGACCTGCAGCAGGCTGGTTTCGGCTCCCTCCTGTGCAATGGCGGTCGATGCCACCAGGAGACAGAAGATGGCCGGCAACGGGCGATACATAAGCGCGTCCAGATGGATGACCGATGACATGTCCACTTCATCGGCGCACGGGCGGCTGGACTGAACGTGCACCACCCTAAGGGAAACCCTGATTCTTTTCTCTCTGAACAAGTTTCCGGATGAACGGCCGATAGCCGTGCCAAGAGGCAGTTTCCTCATCGAGGGCGGAGCGTTTCCATGCAACTCACGATCAAGTCCCGGCTCATTGGCGTGGTCGTACTCATGCTGGTGCTGATGGGAGTCCTGGGACTCACCAGTCGCCACAGCCTGTTCGTCGTGAATGGATCGCTCGACAGCGTCATCATGACCAGTCACACGCTGCGCAATCACATCGAAGGCGACATGATGCATGACGCGCTGCGCGCCGACGTGCTGGCCGCACTGCTGGCCGAGACACCCGAAGCACGCGACGCGGCGAACGCCGGCGTGCAGCAGCATGCGGAAACGTTCCGCCTGCTCGTCGACGCCAACCGTCAGCAGGCGCAGGGCGACACGCGCGCCGCGCTCGACGAAGTACGGCCGTCACTGGAGAAATACATCGCCAGCGCCGAGGCGATCGTTGCCACGGCGGCGACGGACAAGGCCGCGGCGCATGGCATGCTGCCGGGCTTCCTCGCGGCGTTCGCGGATCTCGAAGGACGCCTGGCCGACGTCAGCGGCCGCATCGAAGACAGCAGCGACCACGCCGAAGGCGCGGCAGCAGAGGCGATTGCGCACGCGGACAGGGTCGGCCTGACCATCCTCGTGACCGCCGCCCTCATCGCACTGGCGGTCTCGTGGATGTTGGTCCGCTCGATCGCGCAGGGCATCGCCCAGCTGGCCTCGACGATCACGCGCATCGCCCGCGGCGAACTCGGTCGCGACATCCGGATCACCAGCCGCGACGAACTCGGCGAACTCCTGGTAGCGCTGCAGGGCATGGACCGCAAGCTCAGCGAGATCGTCCAGTCCGTCTACGGCAGCGCCGAACAGGTCGGCACGGCGGCGCGCGAACTCACGCAGGGCAACGACGATCTCAGCCAGCGCACGCAGGAACAGGCGGCGGCGCTGGAGGAAACGGCTTCGAGCATGGAAGAGATGGCCGCCACGGTGAAACAGAATGCCGACAATGCCCGCGAGGCCAATCAGCTCGCCGCCAGCGCGCGCGGCCAGGCCGACAAGGGCGGATCGGTGGTCGAACGCGCCGTGAGTGCGATGAACGAAATCAGCGCATCGAGCCGCAAGATCTCCGACATCATCGGCGTCATCGACGAGATCGCGTTCCAGACGAACCTGCTCGCGCTGAACGCCGCCGTCGAAGCGGCGCGTGCCGGCGAACAGGGCCGCGGCTTCGCCGTCGTCGCCTCCGAAGTCCGCAATCTTGCCCAGCGCAGCGCCAGCGCAGCGCGCGAGATCAAGGTGCTCATCAGCGAGTCGGTGGAGAAGGTCAAAGCCGGCACCGTGCTGGTCGACGAATCCGGACGTTCGATCGCCGACATCATGGACAGCGTGAAGAAAGTCACGGACATCGTGGCGGAAATCTCTGCCGCCAGCGAGGAGCAGTCTTCCGGCATCGATCAGGTGAATCGTGCGGTGGCGCAGATCGACGAAGTGACGCAGCGCAATGCCGCGCTGGTCGAGGAAGCCGCCGCCGCCAGCAAGTCGATGGAACATCAGACCCAGCAGCTGCTGACGGTCATGGGCTTCTTCAGTCTCGAAGGGCGTGACAACAGGATCCACGCGGCTGTGCCGGCCTCGGGTGTCGCCTACGGCGAAGCGGAATCGGTGCTGCCTGAACGGATGGCGGCGTAGGCGCTGCCCTCCACCCCCACCCTAGCCCTCCCCCGCTGCGCGGAGGAGGGGATCAGAGGCGATCCCGGATCGGTGCGTACTCCATAAGCAGAAAGCCGGCCTTGAATTCGGCGGCAATTGCCAACAGGATCGACGTAGAAGAAGCGGGGCGACTGCGGAACGAGTCGCCGCAGCGCAGCGTCGTATCAAAGAGGTGCCGCAAGTCCGCGGCAAGTGGAGTCGAGATGCAAATCCAGATCAATCACGGCAGTCACGTGCGAATCGCCCAGGACACTTCGGAAAGACTGGCCCAGTCCATCGAGGAATCGCTGTCCCAGTACAAGAACCAGGTCACCCGCATCGAAGTCCATCTCGCCGACCAGAACGGCGGCAAGCATGGCGAGGCAGACAAGCGCTGCACCCTGGAAGCCCGGCTCGATCACCTGCAGCCCGTCGCCGTGTCGCACGAGGCGTCGTCGATCAAGCTGGCGATCGATGGCGCGCTGAAGAAGCTCGACAGCGCGCTGAGTCATACCATCGGCAAGCGCCGGACGTTCTGACGTCCGCCTCTTCTCTTCCTGTGGGGCCGGTCTTCCTGTGGGGCCGGCTTTCCCAAGGGGATTTCCTTCGGTCACAGCCGGCCTTCGGAGGTGTCAGGCTAAAGCCTGACCTACGGCAAGAGATTCTCAGACGTTGTCGCCCTCGGTCGAGCTGTGCACCCCGCCGACCGCGGTTTCCTGCCCCCAGCGCCAGCCGAGCACGCGCGGATGATCTTCGCCGTGCTGGTTGATGTACTCGCGATGTTCCATCAGCGCGTTGCGGATGGCCTGCTTGGCATAGGCTGCGCGTGAACCGAGCTGCGGCAGACGGTTGATCACGTCCTGCACGAGGTGGAAGCGGTCGATGTCGTTCAGCACGCACATGTCGAACGGCGTGGTGGTGGTGCCCTCCTCCTTGTAGCCGCGGACATGGAAGTTGTCGTGATTGGTGCGGCGATAGGTCAGGCGATGGATCAGCCACGGATAACCGTGGAAGGCGAAGATCACCGGCTTGTCGCGCGTGAACAGGTCGTCGAAGTCGTTGTCGCTGAGCGCGTGCGGATGTTCGTTCGGCGACTGCAGCTTCATCAGGTTGACGACGTTGATGACGCGCACCTTCAGATCGGGCAGGTGCTGGCGCAGCAGATCGACGGCCGCCAGCGTTTCGAGCGTCGGCACGTCGCCGCAGCAGGCCATGACGACGTCGGGTTCGACGCCGCGATCGTTGCTCGCCCACTCCCAGATGCCGATGCCCGCCTCGCAGTGTCTGACCGCCTCTTCCATCGTCAGCCACACCGGCGCCGGCTGCTTGCCGGCGACGACGACGTTGACGTAGTTGCGGCTGCGCAGGCAGTGATCGGTGGCCGACAGCAGGCAGTTCGCGTCGGGCGGCAGGTAGACGCGAACGATCGAGGCCTTCTTGTTCACGACGTGATCGATGAAGCCCGGATCCTGGTGCGAGAAGCCGTTGTGATCCTGGCGCCAGACATGCGATGACAGCAGGTAGTTGAGCGAGGCGATCGGTCGGCGCCAGCGGATCTCGTTGCATACCTTCAGCCACTTCGCGTGCTGATTGAACATCGAATCGATGATGTGGATGAAGGCTTCGTAGCACGAGAAGAAACCGTGGCGGCCGGTGAGCAGGTAGCCTTCCAGCCAGCCTTGGCATTGATGTTCGCTGAGCATTTCCATGACGCGGCCTTCGCAGGCCAGGTGATCGTCGTACGGAAATTTCTCCGCCATCCAGACGCGATTCGTTACATCGAGCACGTCCTGCCAGCGATTCGAATTGTTCTCGTCCGGGCTGAACAGGCGGAAGTTCTTCGACTCGAGATTCATCTTCATGACGTCGCGCAGGAACTTGCCCATGACGCGCGTCGCCTCGGCGTCGACGGCGCCGGGCTTCGGCACGTCGACGGCATAGGAGCGGAAGTCCGGCAGGCGCAGGTCGCGCAGCAGTTCGCCGCCGTTCGCATGCGGATTCGCGCTCATGCGGCGCCGACCTTGCGGCGCCAGTGCCGCCAGTTCGGGCTTGAAGCGGCCGTTGGCGTCGAACAGTTCCTCCGGCCGGTAGCTGCGCATCCACTGTTCGAGAATCCGGATGTGCTCGGGCTTCTGATGCATCTCGCCCATCGGCACCTGGTGTGCGCGCCACGAATCCTCGGCGCGTTTGCCGTCGATCTCCTTCGGACACGTCCAGCCCTTGGGCGAACGCAGCACGATCATGGGCCAGCGCGGCCGTTCCTGACTGCCGTCCCGACGCGCTGCCTGCTGGATTGTCGCGATCTCGTCGAGCGCCTGATCGAGCGCCGCCGCCATGAGCGGATGCATCTTCTGCGGCTCGTGACCCTCGACGTAGATCGGCGCGTAGCCGTAGCCGCGCAGCAACTGGTCGAGTTCCTCGTGGGTGATGCGCGCGAGCACCGTGGGATTGGCGATCTTGTAGCCGTTGAGATGCAGGATCGGCAGCACCGCGCCATCGGTCGCGGGATTCAGGAACTTGTTCGAATGCCAGCTCGTCGCGAGCGGACCGGTTTCCGCTTCGCCATCGCCGACGATCGCCGCCACGACGAGATCGGGATTGTCGAACGCCGCGCCGAACGCATGACTCAGCGCGTAGCCGAGTTCGCCGCCTTCGTGAATCGAGCCCGGCGTTTCGGGTGCGACGTGGCTGGGAATTCCGCCGGGAAAGGAGAACTGCTTGAACAGCGTCTTCATTCCGGCCTCGTCCTGCGGCACGTTGCTGTAGATCTCGCTGTAGGTACCTTCCAGCCAGGTGTTCGCGACGATCGACGGCCCGCCGTGACCGGGACCGATGATGTAGATCATGTCGAGATCGCGCTGCTTGATGACGCGATTCAGATGCACGTAGATGAAGTTGAGCCCCGGCGTCGTGCCCCAGTGGCCGACCAGGCGCGGCTTGACGTGCTCCTTGCGCAGCGGCTCCTTGAGCAGCGGATTGTCGTAGAGATAGATCTGACCGACGGAAAGGTAATTCGCTGCGCGCCACCAGGCATCCATGCCCTGCAACAGATCGGGGGACAATGCAGACATGGTGCGACGATCTCCACGGGACCCGGCGATTGCCGATCAGTGGCGATGGTCTTACGCCGCAACGAGGGCGGCAATATGAACAAACACGGTCGAGCTACGTGCTCGGCAACCGTGCAGGCAGGTACGGAATGCGCCGACCCGAAGCGGTGTCAGCGAGCGTCGTCCGTTGCAGCATCCTCTGCATGGACTTCGGCGGCAGCGGGTTCGACAGGCACGGCGGCAGCCGCCGCCAGGGCGCGATCCGACGGGAACGGCCCATCGTTCAGCTCGACCACGCAGCTCGCCGAGTGCAGCGCCGGACGCATGTTGGCGAGACTGCATTCGGAGAACACCGACTCGCTGGAGATCAGCGCCGGCGTCATGAGGAAGCGGCTCCTGGGCGTGCCCGTGCACTGTTTTTCGCCGTCGTGCGGCGCGCCGAGGATGTGCGCGATCTCATGCGCCGCGATCAGCGAATCCAGCCCCGAGTTGACGCTGGCCCGCGCCAGGCCGGTGCTGAAGTACGGACTGCAGAGCGTGCGCGTGTAGGCCAGGCCTACGCGACTGTCGTCGAGCCGGCGGCCCGTGAACAGGAAGGTGATCGCCTGCGACTGCCGATCCGCTTGCCGCATTCGCAGTCCGGCGAGTTGCGAGAGCAGCTGCGAAGCATTGGTGGAATCGGAGAGCCCCGCGGTCGCGGATGCGCCCGTATCGATGGAGGACACCTGGATCGCGACGCCGAGTTGCGCCACGAAGATGCCATCGACATTGTTCAGTCGCGTCAGGATTTCCTCGCGCGCCTGCTCGTCCGTCGCATAGCGTGCCCGGAACGCGGCGTCGCCGAGCGCCGCCACGTCGATCCGATAGCTGGCCGCGGGCAACTGCACCGCGCCGCCGTTCAGCTCATCTCGCAGTTCGCGATAGGTCGCGTTGACCGGGTCGCGCCCGCCGATCGTATCTGCAAGTCGATAGACGACCGTATCGCCCGCGTCCAGCGACGCGGCACTCGCGGCGTCCAGAATTTTCATGCTGTCGATGAGGAAGAGTTCGACACCGTCCCAGAACATGCCGCGCGCCGTTCCCGACGTGATGCTGATGCGCGCCCAGGAATTCGGCCGGCCTTCGACGACGCCGGCAAACAGTCCCACGCTGCTGCCGGCCGCAGCCAGCGCCAGTCGCTCGTTCGGCTGCAGACGCAGGTGGAAATCGCGACCGTAGGCGCGAAACCGCATCGACAGCGGACGCTCGTCGCTGTCGCGCACCGCCTGCGTCAGCGGCTCGAGCGTCTGCATCCGCTCGAAATGACGGATGCGCAGACCGCTCTCGCTGGTATTCGCGAAGACCGGCAGGGCCGCGATGGCACCGATGATCAAGCCGGCACACCAGGGACGCCGGCGCTGGATTACGGACATGGCTCACTCTAGGAAGGCCTGTATCCGAATCTTCGGCATCAGCGCAGAGTTTTGAACGAGGTGGTCCCTCAACCGCCGCGAATTCCGACGCGCATCACAGGCTGGGGGAAACCCGCAGATCGCATGACGAAGTATTAATAGGGAACTGCGTCACATGCCCCTTCTTCCTGTGGGGCCGGCTTCAGCCGGCTTCTTCCTGTAGGTCAGGCTTCAGCCTGACTCTGAAAGCGGCCGGCTGAAGCCGGCCCCACAGTAAGAAGCCCCCACCCTAACCCTCCCCCGCTGCGCGGAGGAGGGGATCAGACCTGCCGCTCTCAGCTTCCGTAACCCGGATTCAGCTCGATGATCTGCTTGCAGGTCTGTTCGTTGACGAAGTCGTGACCGATGACGTTCGGCAGGGTCCAGCGGTTCATGCTCGACTTGGCCTTGATCTCGGTGATGAAGTCGCCGAGCTTCGCGTGCGCGCCATCCTTGGACCTGGTGTTGCTGGAAACATTGCCGCCGGTCTGCTGCCAGTAGACCCAGTGCAGATGATCCGCGCGGTGGCCGTGGTGTTCGTCCGCGGCGGTCTGCGCCGTCTTCAGAACATCCTTCATGTCCTTCTTCGACTTGTAGGTGCCGCAGAAACACAGGCCGCTCACCGTCGGCGAACCCGCCTCGTACTTGTACATGGGCAGATAGCCGTTCTGGGGCGTGAAGCCTTTGTGAAACTCCGAGGCGAAGACCATGATGACCTTGCCGCGCAGGTCGTCGAGCGAGCACAGCGCGATGTTGCCGCTCTTGTTGTAGATGTAGTTCGCGTTGTTGCCGATGCTGCGGAAATCATCGAGCGCGGCGCCGACGTGTTCGGGGCAATAGGTGTGCGAAATGCGCAGGATCAGGAACTCGGTCGGATACGTCTTCACGTACGCCACCGCATCCTTGACGGCGGTCATGAACGAACCGCCGTACGCGCCCAGTGCGCCGGTCGATTTGCCGATCTTCGGCCACTTGAATTTCTCCATGGCGAAGTGACCCATCGTCGGTTCGACGACGCTCTTGCCCTTCTCGTCCTTGACCCGTTTCAGGAAGACGCGCACGTCGAACACGCGCGAGCCGGCGAACGCCTGGTTGTAGATGTTCGAACCCTGGCAGCGCGCATAGCGCTTCGGCGCGGCGACGCGACTGAGGCTGTCGCCGTAGACGCCGGCGTCATGGCTGGCCGGCAATACCATGTTGATCAACTGCGGATCGTTCTGGATCTTGCTCATCCACATGGCATTCGTCATCGGGAACTCCTTCGGGCTTGTCGGGCCGCAGCAGCGGTGCGGTTCTTGGTTTTAGGAGACAAGGCAGCCGCATCGACGGGCGATACGGCGGTCGACGGAGTTTCGACGGATTGTCGTCGCGCGGACCATGAACTGGCGCGCAGAAATCGAGAGGGAGGGAAAAGCTGGCGCGCGACGGATCGCGCGCCAGAAACATGACGCCCGGTCAGTGCTGCGACTTGACCAGTGCGCGGAACCGATGCAGCAGCGGTTCCGTGTAGCCGTTCGGCTGCGCGACCCCTTCGAAGACCAGCGCGCGCGCGGCCTGGAATGCCAGGCTGTTCTGCAGGTTGGCCGCCATGGGGCGATACAGCCGATCGCCGGCATTCTGCGAATCCACCTTCGCCGCCATGCGCGCCAGTGCCGCGTCCACCTGCTGCGGCGTGCACACCTTGTGCAGCAGCCAGTTGGCGATGTGCTGCGAGGAAATGCGCAGCGTCGCGCGGTCTTCCATCAGGCCGATGTCGTGAATGTCGGGCACCTTCGAACAGCCGATGCCCTGATCCACCCAGCGCACGACATAACCCAGAATGCCCTGCGCATTGTTGTCCAGTTCCTCGGTGATTTCGGCCTCGGACCACGACGCACCGGTGTGCAGCGGAATGGTCAGCAGCAGATCGAGCGCCGGCGTCGCACGCTTGGCGATCTCGGCGTGACGCGCGAACACGTCGACCTGGTGATAGTGCAGCGCGTGCAGCGTCGCAGCCGTGGGGCTCGGCACCCACGCGGTCGTGGCGCCCGCCTGCGGATGACCGACTTTCTGTTCCAGCATGTCGGCCATGCGATCGGGCGCGGCCCACATGCCCTTGCCGATCTGGCCCACGCCAGCGAAGCCGCACGTCAGGCCGATGTTCACGTTGCGATCCTCGTACGCCTTGATCCAGGTCGAGGCCTTCATCGCGCCCTTGCGGATCATCGGGCCGGCCTGCATCGAGGTGTGCATTTCATCGCCGGTGCGATCGAGGAAGCCCGTGTTGATGAACACGATGCGGCCCTTCACCGCTTCGATGCACGCAGCGAGATTGGCCGACGTGCGGCGCTCCTCATCCATGAGGCCGAGCTTGAGCGTGTGACGCGCGAGACCGAGCGCATCTTCGACGGCATTGAACAGGCTGTTCGCAAAGGCCGCTTCCTTCGGACCGTGCATCTTCGGCTTGACGATGTAGATCGAGCCGGCGCGGCTGTTGCGATGCCGGCCGAGCGCCTTGAGATCGTGCATGCCGATCAGCGACGTCACCATCGCATCGAGGATGCCTTCCGGCGCTTCGGAACCGTCCGCCAGCTTCACGGCGGGCGTGGTCATGAGATGACCGACATTGCGTACGAACAGCAGCGAGCGGCCCGGCAGCGTGATTTCCTTGCCGTCCTTCGGCGAGGTCCAGGTGCGGTCGGCCTCGAGCTTGCGGGTCATGGAGCGGCCGCCCTTGTCGAACGTCGCTTCGAGATCGCCGCGCATCAGGCCGAGCCAGTTCGAATAGGCCGCGGTCTTGTCCTCGGCGTCCACCGCGGCGACGGAATCTTCGAGATCGATGATGGTCGTCAGCGCCGCTTCCATCACGACGTCGGCGATGCCGGCCGCGTCATCGCGACCGATCGGATGCTGGCGGTCGATGACGAGTTCGATGCCGAGTCCGTGATGACGGAACAGCAGGCTCGACGGATTCGCAGCGTCGCCGCGATAGCCCGACAGCAGCGACGGATCCTGCAGCGCCGGCACCAGCGCGCCATTGACGACGCTGTAGCTCTTCACGTCCTTGTGCGAACCGCTCGCGAGCGGCAGCGCGCTGTCGAGAACCGCCTTGGCGCGTGCGATCACCTGCGCGCCGCGCTCGGCATCGTAGCCGCCGGCCCTGGCCTTGCCGGGCAGCGCATCGGTGCCATAGAACGCATCGTAGAGACTGCCCCAGCGCGCGTTCGCCGCGTTGAGCACGAAGCGATCGTTGAGCGAGGGCACCACGAGCTGCGGCCCCGCCATCGTCGCCACTTCGGCATCGACATTGCGGCTCTCGATCCTGAACGGCGCCGGCTCGGCGACGAGATAGCCCTGTTCGCGCAGGAACGACTGGTAGGCCGCCGCATCGATCGGCTGACCGCGACGCTGTTCGTGCCAGCGATCGATGGCCGCCTGCAGGCGATCGCGCTCGGCGAGCAGCGCACGATTCTCCGGCGCGAACTTCGCCAGGACGCCCGCCAGGCCCGACCAGAATGCATCGGCACTTACGCCCGTCCCCGGCAATGCCTTCTGTTCGATGAATGTCGCGAGCTGTGCTGCGACGGAGAGTCCCGCGCGATCGATCATGCTGGTCATCGTCAACCTCTTGCTGCAATTTTGTCCGGCAATTCGCCGGACATTTCTGCCGCAACGGCCCTGCGCTGCGGGGTCGCGATTACACCACCGGCCGCGGGAATGAATCTACCCGTGCGCCGCGCGATCCGCGTCTTTCTGTAGGTCAGGCTTCAGCCTGACGTTTTCAGGCCGGCTACAGCCGGCCCCACAGAAGCGCCTGCAGAAGGGTGTTAGTGTTTCGCACATATCCATTCCGGGGTTTTCGCATATGCATCCGCCACTCGACGAGACCCACGCGCCCGACGCCGCGAGCTGGGTCGCCAGCGCCGCGCGTCATCCCGACTTCCCCGTCCAGAACCTGCCGCTCGGATCGTTCTCGCAGCCCGGCGATACGCGCCGGCACGCGGGCATCGCCATCGGCGATCACATTCTTTCGCTGAGCCACATTGCATCGCTGCTGGAAGGCGACGCCCGACGCGCCGTCGACGCCTGCGGATCGGGGACATTGAACGGCCTGCTCGCGCTGGGCGCCGCGCCCCGCCGCGCCTTGCGCCGCGCCGTGTTCAGGCTGCTGACCGATCGCAATCAGGCGCATGCCGTGCAGCCCGCCCTGTTCGCCGCGAACGACTGCACACTGCACGTACCTGCGGAGGTCGGCGACTACACCGACTTCTATACCGGGATCCATCACGCGACCAACGTCGGCAAACTGTTCCGCCCCGACCATCCGCTGCTGCCGAACTACAAGTACGTACCGATCGGCTATCACGGTCGCAGCTCGAGCATCGTCGCGTCGGGCACACCGGTGATCCGGCCGCGCGCACAGATCAAGGCCGCCGATGCGCCGCCGGTCTATCAACCCACGCAGCGGCTCGACTACGAACTGGAGATGGGCGTGTGGATCGCCGGTTCGAATGAACGCGGCGAGCCGATTCCGATCGCTCGCGCCGGCGAACACGTCGCCGGACTGTGCCTGCTCAACGACTGGTCGGCGCGCGACGTGCAGACCTGGGAATACCAGCCGCTCGGTCCGTTCCTCGCAAAGAATTTCCTGACGACCGTGTCGCCGTGGATCGTCACCCGCGAAGCACTCGCGCCGTATCGCATGGCGCAGCCGTCACGGCCGGAGGGCGATCCCGCGCCGCTGCCGTACCTGCTCGATTCGGCCGATCAAGCGGCGGGTGCGTACGCAATCGTGATGGAAGTCCATCTGCAGACATCGCGCATGCGCGACGCCGGCATCGCCCCGCATCGCCTGAGCCGCGGCCCGATGAGCGTCATGTACTGGACCGTCGCACAGCTCATCGCGCATCACACCTGCAATGGCTGCAACCTGCGTCCGGGCGACCTGCTCGGCACGGGCACGCTGTCGGGCGTCGACCCGTCGAGCTTCGGCAGTCTCATCGAACTGTCGGGCGGCGGCCGCCATCCGCTTCAGCTACCGGGCGGCGAAACGCGCACGTTCCTGCAGGAAGGCGACCGGCTCGTCATGACGGCCCATGCCGAAGCGCCGGGGCGGGTGCGGATCGGCTTCGGGGAGTGTGCGGGAGAGGTGGTGGCTTCCTCTTAAGAGGAAGATTGGTACGCAAGAGGCGCAAGGCGGAACGCAAAAAGCGCAAGAAGAAGTAAAAGCTTCTTTCGGACCTGCGCCTTTTGCGTTCCGCCTTGCGCTTTTTGCGTACCATTCCTATGCCAGCGCCTGCGCATGCCACCGCAGATGATCATCGATGAACGTCGCGATGAAGTAGTAGGAATGGTCATAGCCTTCCTGCAGGCGCAACGTGACCTGCTGGCCGGCTGATTTCGCGGCGGCGACGAAGCGTTCCGGCTGCAGTTCGCGCTGCAGGAAGGTATCGGCGCTGCCCTGATCGATGAGTACGTGCGCCTGCGACGGGCGCTGTTTCACCAGTTCGCAGGCGTCGTACGGGCGCCAGGCGTCACGGTCGTTGCCGAGGTAGGCGGTGAATGCCTTCTGTCCCCACGGCACCTGCGTCGGCGCGACGATCGGCGCGAAGGCGGAGACGGAGCGGTAGAGCTGCGGATGTTTCAGGTGCAGCATCAGCGCGCCGTGTCCGCCCATCGAATGGCCCGTGATGCCCTGACGATTCAGATCGGCATGGGCGAAGTTGTCTGCAACGACCTGCTGCAGTTCCTCGACGACGTAGCGATCCATGTGAAAGTGCGTCGACCACGGCGCCTGCGTGGCGCTGAGATAGAAACCGGCGCCCTGGCCCAGATCGTAGGCAGTGTCGTCCGGCACGCCTTCGCCGCGCGGCGAGGTGTCGGGCGCGATGATCATGATGCCGAGCTCCGCGGCGGTGCGCTGCAGGCCGGCCTTGGTCATCACGTTTTCCCAGGTGCAGGTCAGGCCGGAGAGATACCAGAGCACCGGCACTTTCCCTGTCTGGGGCGGCGAGAAGACAGCGAAGCGCATGGTGGTGCGGCACACGCTGGATTCGTGGTCGAACACGTCGAGTCTGCCGCCGAAGCAGCGCCAGGATGAAACGGTCTTGAGCATGGATCCGGCTCCGCCAAACAATTTGCTTGCGGGCCTTTTCCTGTGGCCCCTCTCTTCCTGTGGGGCCGGCTTCAGCCGGCCTTGCTGGAGTCAGGCTGAAGCCTGACCCACAGAAGAGTCAGAACAGCACGACGCTGCGGATCGACTTGCCTTCGTGCATCAGATCGAACGCATCGTTGATCTTCTCGAGCGGCATCGTGTGCGTGATCAGTTCGTCGATGCGGATCTTGCGGTTCATGTACCAGTCGACGATCTTCGGCACATCGGTGCGACCGCGCGCGCCGCCGAAGGCCGTGCCCTTCCAGACGCGGCCGGTGACGAGCTGGAATGGGCGGGTGGCGATTTCCTTGCCGGCTTCCGCGACGCCGATGATGATCGACTGGCCCCAGCCGCGATGACAGCACTCCAGCGCCTGGCGCATGACGTCGGTGTTGCCGGTGCAGTCGAAGGAATAGTCGGCGCCGCCGCCAGTGAGTTCGACGATCTTCGCCACGACGTTTGCCGCACCGACTTCCTTCGGATTGACGAAGTCGGTCATGCCGAAGCTCTCGGCCATCGCGCGCTTGGCGGGATTGACGTCGACGCCGATGATTTTGTCGGCGCCGACGAGCTTCGCGCCCTGGATCACGTTCAGTCCGATGCCGCCGAGACCGAACACCACGACGTTCGCGCCGGCCTCGACATCGGCGGTGGAGATCACCGCGCCGATGCCGGTCGTGACGCCGCAGCCGATGTAGCAGACCTTGTCGAACGGTGCGTCCTCGCGGACTTTGGCCACCGCGATTTCCGGCATGACGGTGAAGTTGGAGAAGGTCGAGCAGCCCATGTAGTGATAGATGGGCTTGCCCTTGTACGAGAAGCGGCTCGTGCCGTCGGGCATCACGCCCTTGCCCTGCGTGGCGCGGATGGCCGTGCACAGGTTCGACTTGCGCGAAGTGCAGGTCTTGCACTGCCGGCATTCCGGCGTGTACAGCGGAATGACGTGATCGCCCGGCTTCACCGACGTCACGCCCGCGCCGACTTCGCGCACGATCCCGGCGCCTTCGTGGCCGAGGATCGAGGGAAAGATGCCTTCGGAGTCCTTGCCTTCGAGCGTGTAGGCGTCCGTGTGACAGACGCCGGTGGCCATGATTTCCACCAGCACTTCGCCGGCTTTCGGCCCCTCGAGGTCGAGTTCGACGATCTCCAGCGGCTGGTTGGCAGCGAAGGCGACGGCGGCGCGGGTCTTCATGGGTTTCTCCGGAAAGGCGGGACCCGGGTCATACCCCGCACCCCGGCGCCGTCGGCAGCTGCTGCGCCTACTTCAGGTGCTTGTCGTGATTTCAGAAAAGAAGATCTCCACGGGGGGCACGGGGAGCACGGGGCGGAAAACTTAAGGAGAGCTTCCTTTCAGATCCCCGTGTTCCCCGTGTCCCCCGTGTCCCCCGTGGAGTTCCTCTTCATCCGTTCAGTAGTGATCGAAACTGACCCTGAGTCCGCCGCCCTCCTCGGTCGGCGGCAATTCCTGCACGAAGCGGCGCGCGGTGCCGAGTTCCAGCGTGAGCGATCGATAGGTGTGCCGGCCGCGTTCGCGACTCGTCTCCACGTGCAGCACGTAGGTGCCGGCGGGCACGCGTTCGCCGGCATCATCGACGCCATCCCAGAACACGTTGTAGACGCCCGCGCCCGAGGTCGACATGGAACGCGTGGTCACGAGCCTGTCCGTGTGCGCCCGGTTCATCGACCACCAGAGGTAGTTGTCCTTCTGCCAGTCGGCGCGTTTGCCGACCAGCAGCAGGGTGCGCACCGGGCGGTTGTCCGGCGCAGTGATCCACATCGCCAGGTACGGCGAACGGAAGCTCGGATCGCGGATCAGCTGGCGTCGCGGCGCCGTGAAAGTGGCGAGCGCCTGCCAGCCGTCGGACCACGCAGAGGGTCCGGCGGACGATGCAACGGAAAATCTTTCGCGACCGGCATCGGTGACGCGGATCGAACCGTCATCGCGCGCGATGCGTGCAGCGACGCCGTGACGATTCGCCAGGTCGAGCGCCTTCTCTTCTTGCAGCACGAGCAGCGTGGTCGCCATGGCGTCGGCCTCCGCCGCGCTCGCTGCAATGACGCTGACCGAACGGCGCTGATCGACCGGCCAGCCGGTGAATGGCGACAGCGTGACGCTGTGTCGCGCACCCCGCACGAGCGGATCGCGCGGCCCGCGGCCGCTGGTCGCGATGCCTTCGTCACGCAGGTGCGTCGTCGCGACCAGCGGTGCGTTGTCGAAGGGCCGCGTGGGATCGGCGATGCCGACGCGCCAGCCGGCGGACTGCGGCGTCTGACCGCCGCAGCGGATATCGCCGCCGATGTCGACGAGTGCACCCGCCACGCCCTGCACGCGGCACGCAGCATCGAAGGCGCGATCCACGATCCAGCCTTTCGCGAGCGCGTCGAGCGAGAACAGGACTGCGTCCGGACGAACGATGGTTCGCGTGCGCGGATCGAACCCGACCTCGGCCGCCATCGTACGGGCGACAGCGTCCTGGAGTTCGATCCGCGACGGCAATTCGTGCACTGCCTGACGCCACAGGTTCAACGCCTGTCCCAGCCGTCCGCTGAACGCACCGGACGAAACACGCTGCCAGTGTTCGGCCAGCGAGACGACGTCGAACAGTTCCGCCGAAGCCTGATGGCGCGAGGCGCGATTCAACTGCGAAAGCTCGCTGTCCGGGTCGCGGTGATCCAGCACGCGCCGCAAGCGGTCGATCTCGGCACGTACGGCGAAGGCCGCTTCCTGCGCGACGCGCAGCGATTGCGCCGTAAAGGCCAGCAGCATGCGTGTGCCCAACACGCACTCGTCCCGGAACACGAACGCGCCCGCATCGGCGGCGGGCACTTCCAGCGCGGGCATGGGCGGCGGCAGCGTCTCGAACGGCATGTCAGTGCACCGTCAGCGAGAACAGTGTCCACATGCCGGCGGCGCTCACGAGGGTCAGCAGCAGCGCCGTGCGCAGTCGGAAACGCATGCTCAGGAAGATGAGATAGCCGATCAGCGACAGCACGATCAGCAGCACGGCCACCACGTCCACCAGCAGCCGCCACGACGGACTGGCGCGTTCGGCGCGATGCAGTTCATTCATCACCAGCGTCGCAGGCGCAGGTTCGATGACGATTTCGAGCCGGCCCGTCGGCAGATTGACGCGTACATCCGTCAGGCCGCGTACGCCCTGCAATCTCGCGAACACATCCGGGCCGGCGCGATCGCCCGAACTGTATTCGCCGCGCAGCGCGGCGTGAGCTGCGGCGATCTCCGCCAGCACCGCGCCCGGATCGTCGGCGAGTTCGATCCGCTTCACTGCCTGCGGATCGAGCTGCACGGTCTTGGTCACGGGCGCCGGCGGCTCACCCTCGGTCCACTGCGGATGATTCAGCAGCAGGCCGGTGACGGAAAAGAAACACAGCGCGAGGAAAGCGATGGCCGACAGCCAGCCGTGCAGCAGTCGGCAGTAACGGTGGAAATCCTGGGTCGAGATCATCAGGCCACGACCGCCAGCGCGCGGCGTGCGCGCTGGCGGTAACGGATGCACTCCTGTGCATAGCGCCGGTACATGGCGGGGTCGACTTCCTCGCTCTCGCAGCACGGCAGCAGCAGCGCGCCTTCGGACGTGAAGTTGCCGTCCCATGCCATCAGCGCCTCGTCCGGGAAGCCGGGATCGTAGGTCGCGAGCTTCGCGTCCGGCATCGCATCGAAATACGCGCACAGATTGATGCCGGTCTCGCTCATGAGTTCGAACGGCGGCTCGCTTTCGAAATCCCAGGCGGGCTCTTTGCGGCTCATGTGATCATCCCCGAACCCAGCCGTGCGCCTCGTTGTCGCGCAGGCCGCCGCTCTGGAGATAGGCGAGCCTGGTGCGCTCCAATGCGTCGGCCGGCAGCGCGTTGCGCTGCGCATTCACGTCCACGTTGTAGAGCTTCGCCGCGTTGAGGCCGAAGATCCGCGCCTTGTCCTCGTCGGTGATCTTCCTGTAGCCGTGCTTCTCGCACATCTCATCGGAGATCTGGAAGCGCTGGAAGGCTTCGATGGACCACTGCGGCGAACCCCACCACAGGCAGTCGGTGCCCCACACCACGTGATCGGCGCCGTAGGTCTTGATGTTCAGACCCATGCCGTGCATCGCCATGACCGGATCCTGCACGACCAGCGTGTTGAAGAACGAGCCGATCTCCGGATAGACGTTGTTGACCTGCGGATTCCTGCGCTTGATGTCCATCAGGATCCTGTGCCACAGGAAGTCGCCGGTCTCCGGGTTGTACTCGTTCATCTCCTTCCAGTTCTCGCCGTCGGAAGAACCGTGCTTGAGCGCGGAGTGATAGATGACGAAGTTGACGTCCGGATTGCGCAGCGCCGCCAGCTCCACATCCTTCGGGTTCGCCAGATGACCGAGCTTCTTCGACTGGTAGCTGTAGCCCTTGTGCACGCTGAACAGCTTCTTGCCGCGCTTCTTCGACTCCTCGATGAACCACTGCGCGTTCTCGTCGTCGAGCTGGAAGCCGTTGCCGGTGCGCGCCGGGTCGGTGTGGCAGTACCACTTCCAGGAATCGATCTTGTAGACATCGAGTTCGCGTTCCATCTGCTCGAGGGTCGCGGCCTTGTCGATCGTGTTGGTCTGCGTATTCCAGTAGTGGTTCGGCGCGAGGTTGCCCTGGCTCAGTGCGCGTTGTGAGCCGGCCATCGCGTTGATCTCGTTGCGGCTCTTCGCCATCAGCCATGACGGCAGGATGGCCCCGCGCGGCGTGCGTTCGGCATCGACCAGCACGCGGCCGTCCGCGGCGCGCTGCTCTTCGCGGCTCGGCACGCCCGAGATCACGACCATCGCGGTCTCGGAATCGAGAAACATCTCCTTCACGAAGGTCTTGAACGAATAGGCCTCGACGTCGTTCTTGAGATCGAAGCCCATGTTCTTCGCGGTTTCGGAATTGCGGAAGTTGAGCGCAATGCCGTTGGAGTAGTGAGCCTGCACGTCGATGATGAAGTACTTGCCCTTCCTGCCGCCGGTCAGCTTTTCCTGCACGGCCGCGAGACTGAACTGTTCTTCCCTGTCGATATCCCACACGGCACCGAATACGCGGTTCTGCGCCAGCAACGCTGTCGTGATGCCCAGCGACGAGGCCATGTAGGCGCGACGGGACATGTTGAGCTTCTTCGCATTGGCCGTGCCCATCTCCATCGTCAGGGCTTCGACCTGCTTCTGTTTCTCCGTCTGCGGACGGGGCAGGAATTCCTCGTTCGACACGACCTGCGTCGGAATCGGCGAGTCGATGCCGAGCGAGCGATCGCGATCACCTTTGCGGATCCACATGATGAGTTCCCCCGACATCCGATTCTTGCAAGGAGCCGCCGCGCGGCAGGCTTTCCAGACGCCGGGGGATCTTGTCACGCTCCTGCATGAAGGTTTCATAAGTGTTGCCAACGGGGCCGACAACCCCGACCGTCTGCAGGCGTTGGCCGCGAATGCATTGGCAGCGCACCGCTGTCTGCATTCGGCGTCGGGTTCTGACAAGTCGCGCGGCTGACGCACAAGGTGACAATCCTCGTCACGTGACGCGCGTAGTCCGTCGTGGCCTAAGTGATTGATCCAGATGAAACGGGCGCGTCTGGCACGCTCGTTGCTCTGTCATCGTCGAACCGACAACAAAGGTACGTGCCGTGGAACCGACCTGTGAAGTGATCGGCTGGCTGCTGGACGAAGGCGCCGGGGGCCAGGTGCTGATCCGCGAAAACAACGGCGACATCTCGTCGCAGGCGGCCAGTCCCGACAGCGCCTTCGGACACTTCGCCGTCCAGACCGGCGCCTTCCGTCGCGGCAATCCCATCATCGATCCGCGCACCATGGAAACGGTCGGCTACGAGATGGAACGGATCAGCGCAGTAGCCGATCGGCTCCTCCTGTAGGTCAGGCTTGTAGGTCAGGCTTCAGCCTGACTCCTCAGAGGCCGGCTGAA
>OEIU01000062.1_pt1:0-100000 | contig 101438 bp, 87 predicted proteins | sample 1539221 | NCBI WGS metagenome assembly OEIU01 (sample SAMN03792071, study PRJEB22550) | activated sludge metagenome | feature: wastewater treatment plant; material: activated sludge; isolation source: Wastewater treatment plant of a petroleum refinery complex | place: Argentina: Zarate... | reverse complement strand
AAATTCTTCGATGAATTCGCAAAATCAAGCGCGACGCGAACAGCAAGATGGAGGCGCTGCTCGCTGCGCTCAAGACATCGTCGCGCGAATTTCCTTCATTGACGATCGACAGTGATCTCTTCGAACACGCGTTTGCCGACCTGAAAGAGATACGTGCCACCGACTTTCACCGATGCCTTGGTATCGGTGACCTTCTCGTCGTTCAGACGAACCCCGCCCTGCTGCATGAGGCGAAACGCTGCTGACGTACTTTCCACCAGACCGCATTGCTTCAGCAGCGCCGCGATGCCGATCGTCTCACCATCGATCGTGACCGTGCGCCTTGGAACGTTGTCGGGAACTTCGCGACGCTGACTACGCGCACGAAAGTTTTCGTACGCCTGCTGCGCCGCTGCGGAATCGTGAAATCTCGCGGTAATTTCCAGCGCCAACTCGATCTTCACTTCCATCGGATTGCGCCCTTCCGCGACGTCCTGCCTGAGCTTCGCAAGCTCTGCATTCGGCCTGAACGACAGCAGATCGAAGTAGCGCCACATCAACTCGTCGGAGATCGACATGATCTTGCCGAACATTTCGTCGGGCGCTTCGGTCACTCCGATGTAGTTACCCAAGGACTTCGACATCTTGTTGACGCCATCGAGTCCTTCGAGAAGCGGCATCGTGAGAACCACCTGCGGCTCCTGCCCATACGCTTCCTGCAATTGCCGACCCACCAGCAAATTGAACTTCTGATCGGTGCCGCCCAGTTCGACATCTGCCTTCAGTGCGACAGAGTCGTAACCCTGCACGAGCGGATAGAGAAATTCGTGAACGGCGATCGGCTGGCCGTTCTTGTAACGCTTGCTGAAATCATCGCGCTCGAGCATTCGCGCGACCGTGTGCTTCGCTGCCAGCTGGATCAAACCGGCCGAGCCCATCTCGGTCATCCAGCGGGAATTGAAATCGATGCGGGTCCTGGCCGGATCCAGGATCTTGAAGATCTGCTGCTTGTACGTAGCGGCGTTCGCCGCGATATCCGCGGGCGTCAAAGGCGGACGAGTGGCATTCCGCCCCGACGGATCGCCGATCAGCCCCGTGAAATCGCCGATCAAGAAAATGACTTCATGGCCGAAATCCTGAAAACGGCGCATTTTGTTGATCAGGACCGTATGCCCGAGATGCAGGTCGGGTGCGGTGGGGTCGAAGCCGGCCTTGATGCGCAGCGGCTTGCCCCGACGCAGCTTCGTAAGCAGCTCGGACTCGAGCAGGATTTCTGCAGTGCCGCGCTTCAGCTCGGCGAATTGTTCTTCAGGGGACAACATGTGCTTCGTTACCGGCAATTCTGTCGCGCCGGACTCTATGGGTTCGACTGATTGCGCGCAAATCAGCGGCGATGGAACGTTCAAGTGCGGTTGACGGTCTAGGTTGCGATCTTCTATTTTTCGCCGAAATTTCAATTTCCAATGAACTGCAGCAAGGGGGCGCCGCCGGTGCGACCAGACTCGAGGATCGGATTCGACTACAAGCCAAGATCCGCGAGATCCCTGTCCACGACTCACGCTCGCTGGTTCGCTTCCGGCCTCATGCTGCCTCTGGCCGGCGCACTCATCGCGTATTTCGTTGCAAAAGGCCCGACCCAGGAACCGCTGCCCAGCATCCCGACGGCCGTACCCAGCCCCTTGCCGGCGCTCGAACCGGAAACGCTGGCACTACCTCCGGTCGAACCGCTCGGCGACACGCTCGAATTCGTCGTCCGACGCAACGACACCCTGGATCGAATTTTCCGACAGCTGAAACTCAGCCTGAACGACCTCGCCTCGATTCGCGACGTACCGGGCGTGCGCGAGAGCCTGGACCGGCTGCGGCCCGGCGACACGATCAAGCTCACGCACGATGAAGGTATCGTCTACGCGCTCACGCGGCGCATCAGCGAGACAGAAATACTCTCCGTCAAGCGCGGGGACGACGGATTCGCCGCCGAGGTCATTTCGACACCCGTGGAAATCCGCACCATGCGAGCACACGGGACGATCGAATCTTCGCTCTTCGTTGCCGCACGCTCCGCCGGCGTCAGCGCCGATCTGATCATGCGACTGGCGAACGACATCTTCGGCTGGAAGATCGATTTCGCTCTGGAAATCCAGCCTGGCGACAGCTTCGACATCGTCTACGAGCAGAAGTATCGCGACGGTCAGTACATCGGCGACGGCAACATCCTCGCAGCGGACTTCGTCAACGAGCGCAAGCTTCATCGTGCCGTCTATTTCAAGTCTGCCGACGGCAAGGTCGCAGGCTATTTCGGACCCGACGGACGCAGCATGAAGCGCCAGTTCCTGCGGGCGCCGCTCGATTTCACGCGTATCAGCTCGAATTTCAATCCCTCGCGCCGTCATCCCATCCTCAATACCATCCGTGCGCACAAGGGCGTCGACTATGCCGCACCGACCGGTACGGTCATCAAGGCAGCAGGTGACGGCCGAATCGCCTTCCTCGGCACGAAGGGCGGATACGGCCGCGTCGTGGTTCTCGAACACGGCGCGGGGATTTCGACGCTGTACGGGCATATGTCGCGCTTCGTGAGCGGAATGGGCAACGGCCAGCGCGTGAGCCAGGGGCAGACCATCGGTTACGTCGGCAGCAGCGGCGCGGCGACCGGCCCGCATCTGCACTACGAATACCGCGTCAACGGCGTACACAAGAATCCGCGCACGGTTCCTCTGCCAGACGCCACGCCGATTCCGGCACACTACATGGCGGAGTTCCAGCAGCAGTCCGGCGTTCTGATGGCAGATCTCGACCGCGCCCGTGCCGGCACCATCGTTGCCGCTCCGTCGACATGATTTGCCGTCTGTCTCGCGCGACATCCCTGTAACACAAGCGTCCGCGAACCCGTAGTATTCTCGGCGTCGCCCTCAAAATCTGGCGACGTCCATGCTCGATGTGAATCTCAAGGCACCCGAGTACTACATCAACCGGGAGCTTTCCTTTCTCGACTTCAATTCGCGCGTGCTGGCACAGGCACACGACGAAGCACTGCCGCTGCTCGAGCGCATCCGCTTTCTCGGCATTTCGTGCTCGAACCTCGATGAGTTCTTCGAAATCCGCGTCGCCGGCCTGAAGCAGCGTCTCGAACTCGGCTCGCTGGGCGGCGGCCCGGATGGCATGAGCGTACCGGAGCAGCTGACCGCCATTCACGACCGCGCGATGGCGATGGTGAAGGACCAGTACGATCTGCTGAACCAGCTGGTTTTCCCGGCACTCGCGGCCCACGGCATCCAGTTCGTCAATGGCAAGACATTCACGCCGCGGCAGCACGCGTGGCTGGCGGAATACTTCGCCAAGGAAGTGGAACCGGTACTGACGCCGCTGGGACTCGATCCGGCGCGACCGTTTCCGCGGATCCAGAACAAGAGCCAGAACTTCATCGTCCGCCTCTCTGGAAAAGATGCGTTTGGCCGCGACGCCGAACTCGCTGTCGTCCAGGTGCCGCGGGCATTGCCGCGCATCATCCGGCTGCCGCAAACGGATGAAGCGCCGGGAACGACCCACTTCGTCTTCCTCTCCGCCGTGATTTCGACCTTCATCGCGCAGCTGTTCAGCGGCATGGCGGTTCAGGGCGCCTGGCAGTTCCGCGTCACGCGCAACAGCGATCTGTTCGTCGACGACGAAGAAGTCGACAACCTGCTGCGGGCCATCGAAGGCGAACTCGCACAGCGCCGCTATGGCGCTGCCGTGCGGATGGAAACGTCGATGGATTGCCCCGAAGACATCACGAACTTCCTGCTGCGTCAGTTCGCGCTGACAACGAACGACCTCTATCAGGTGAACGGCCCGGTCAACTTGAACCGGCTGATGTCGATCTACGATCTGCTCGACCGCCCCGACCTGAAGTACCCGCCGTTCACCCCGGCCATTCCGCGACGCATCGTCGCGAAAGAGGACATTTTCGCGGTGATGCGCGACAGCGATCTGATGCTGCACCACCCGTTCGAGTCCTTCGTGCCCGTCATCGACTTCCTGCGCCAGGCCAGCCTCGATCCATATGTCCTGGCCATCAAGCAGACGCTGTATCGCACCGGACCGCAATCGCCGGTCGTCGATGCGCTGGTCGACGCGGCCCGCAACGGCAAGGAAGTCACCGTCATCATCGAACTGATGGCCCGCTTCGACGAAGCAGCCAACATCGCGCTCGCAACCCGTCTTCAGGAAGCCGGGGCTCACGTCATGTACGGCGTCGTGGGTTACAAGACACACGCGAAACTGATCATGGTCGTGCGGCGCGAGAACGGGAAATTGCGCCGTTACTGTCACCTCGGCACCGGCAACTATCATCCCAACACCGCGCGCGTCTACACCGACTACGGCCTGTTCACCTGCGACGAAGCCGTCGGCGAAGATCTGCACGAACTCTTCCTGCAGCTCACGAGCCCGACGCGCGTCGCGACGATGCAGAAAATCCTGCAATCACCGTTCACGTTGCATGAAGCATTGCTGGAGAAGACGCGGCGCGAGATCCAGTTTGCGCGCGAGGGCAAGCCGGCCCGGGTGATTGCCAAGATGAATGCGCTGATCGAGCCGCAGATCATCCAGGCGCTCTACCAGGCCTCGATGGCCGGCGTGAAGGTCGATCTGATCGTGCGGGGAATCTGCGCGCTGCGCCCGGGAATTCCAGGGGTTTCCGAGAACATCACGGTCCGCTCGATCGTCGGACGGTTCCTCGAACATTCGCGCGTCTATTACTTCCTCAACGACGGCGATCCGGAACTGTTCTGTGCCAGCGCCGACTGGATGGAGCGCAATTTTTTCCGTCGCATCGAGGTGGGTTTTCCGGTGGGTCGCCGGCACCGCGAACAGATCGTCGCGGACCTCGAAACCTATCTGTCCGACAACGTGCTGGCGTGGCAGCTGCGTGCGGACGGCGACTATGAACGCTGTATTGCGGGCGATCACCCGCTGGTCAATGCGCAGACGACGCTGTTGCGTCGCTATGCCGAGCCGGCGGATTGAACCCGCTCAGAGCACCTTCAGCCTGAAACCTGTCGATTTCAGGTAGTCGCTCTCGTTCTCCAGATCCGCCTGTGTCAGCGGATGAGCGTCGATCCAGCCGCGCGGGAACGCCATCTCGAGCGAGCGACCGCGCGCATTCAACGTGATCTTCGGCAGCGCTTCGGCGCTGCGCCCCCGGTGCAACAGCACGGCAAGCCGCAGAATGACGATCAGGAACTCCACCTTCAGATGCCACGGCGGACTCAGGTCTTCGAGGTCGCCCAGATGCATCTTGCGACGATGCGCGCCGACGATGCAGGCGAGGATCTTCTGCTCTTCCTGCGGAAATCCCGGCATGTCCGCATGTTCGAGCAGGTACGCACCATGCTTGTGATAGTGCGAATGCGAAACATCCAGACCGACTTCGTGCAACCTCGCCGCCCATGACATGACCAGCGCAGCGAACGGGTCTTCGAGCCCCCACGCCTCCTGCGCCTGCGCCAGAAAATCCAGCACGGTCGCTTCGACCCGTCCCGCCTGCGCGATATCGACGTGATAGCGCCCCTGCATCGCCCGCACGCTGCGACTGCGGGCATCCTCGTCGGTGAGGCGACCGATCATGTCGTACAGCAGTCCCTCGCGCAGCGCGCCGTCGGCGGTGCGCATGTGCTTGATATCGAGAATCTCGAGAATTTCCGCCAGGATCGCCAGCCCGCCCGCGAACACGGGAATGCGCTCTTCGGACAATCCGGCGAGCCGCATCCGCTCGATGCTGCCGGCGCGGATGGCCTGTTCGATCAGCGATTCGACGGCCGTCGGTGTAATCACGCCGTCGCTGATGCCGCGCGCCCGCAGGACATCGCTGACCGAACGGATCGTGCCGGACGTACCCATCGCCTGATCCCAGCCGTACTCGCGGAAACTCGTGCGCACGGGCTCGAGTTCGAGCCGCGCAGCCAGCCGCGCCCGTTTCATGCGCTTCTCGGTGATCTCGCCATCGGCGAAGAATCGCGAACTGGTGCTGACGCAGCCCATGTAGAGGCTCTCCAGCTTCCGGGCATGCACGCCTTCGCCGATGATGATTTCGGTGCTGCCGCCGCCGATGTCGACCACGAGCCGGCGACCCGGTTCGCTCGGCGTCGTATGCGCGACGCCGAGGTAGATCAGACGCGCCTCTTCGATGCCGGAGATGATTTCGATGGGATGCCCGAGCGCGGAGCGTGCGCGATCCAGGAATGCGCCGCGGCGTTTCGCACGCCGCAGCGTATTGGTGCCGACGACCCGCACGCTTTCCGCCTTCATGTCGCGCAGACGTTGTCCGAAGCGCTCCAGGCACGGCAGGGCCGTTTCGATGGCATGGCGATCGATGCGACCGGTTTCGTCGAGACCCGCCGCCAGGCGCACCATCTCGCGCAGGCGATCGAGGATGATGAGCTGCCCGTGCGAATAACGGGCGACCACCATGTGGAAGCTGTTGGAGCCGAGATCGACGGCCGCGATGACATCGGGAACTTTGGATCGGGCCATGCAGGAAGCTCCGGACTAGCTGCTAGCGTCTAGCGGCTAGCCAGAACGGGAAAATACCTGCCGCCGCCATCGCGTGGCTAGCGCCGGAGTGTTACGAGCTTCGGGAAAGCAGTTTCAAGCGGAGAACGAAGATCCGCAGCCACAGGTCGTCGCAGCGTTGGGATTGCGGATGACGAACTGCGCGCCTTCCATGTCTTCGCGGTAGTCGATCTCCGCACCGGCGAGATACTGGATGCTCATGGGATCGACCAGCAGCGTCACGCCCTGGTTCTCGACCTGGGTATCGCCGTCCTCGATGTTCTCGTCGAAGGTGAATCCGTACTGGAAGCCCGAACAGCCGCCGCCCTGCACGAAGACGCGCAGTTTCAGGTTCGGATTCGACTCTTCGCGGATGAGTTCGCCGACCTTGGCCGCGGCCGCATCGGTGAACAGCAGCGCGGCGGGCGATTCGAGAGTGGCGGTTTCGGTGGACATGACGGGCTTATGGGGGCAAACGGGGTTGGGATCAAGTCTAATCAGCGCCCTTCTGCGCCGTCAAAAACGGACGCTGCAACAGTGTCATGAAGCGCCGTCAGCAACGGCCTGCACCGGGGGCGAGGCCTTGGCGGATGAGGTCTTCCCCGATTCGGCCTTGCGGGGCTCATGCACCAGCTTGCCGTTGATTTCGGCACCCATCTCCATTTCGATCAGGTGGTAGTAGACATTGCCGGTGACCTTCGCTGTCGCACCGAGCTCGACGCGCTCATGCGCAAGAATGTCGCCGATCACCGTGCCGTTGAGGATCACGTTCGGTACCGCTACCGCGCCTTCCACCACGCCGCTGTCGCTGACGCTCAGCGTCGCGCCCGATTCGGCCTTGGCGTCGATATTGCCCTTGATGTGGCCGTCGAGATGGAAGCCGCCCGCGAACTGGACGTCGCCGATGATGCGGGTACCGGCGCCGATGAGCGTGTCGATGCGCTGGGGCTTGGACTTGCTTTTGAACATGCCTGGATCCTGACCGATGACTGCCGACGACGGGGCGGGTCGTATCCTGGAGGGACCCGGCGGACTCGGGTATCAGCCCTTCCCTAGCTTTCCGCCTGTACCTGCCACGGATACGACTCCTTGACCGGGGCGAGTCTGCCCGATCGCACCTCGACCGTGACTGCACGTGGTTCAAAGTCTGGAGGCAAGACGATGTCCTGCTCGATCTCCTGGAAGTACCTGAATTTGAAGTCCAGGGAGCCATCCGCCCGGGTATCGCCGCCAACTTGCGACAGGGGCAGCTGGACCGGCGCATTGTTGCGCACCCCTTCGATGGCGATCGTGACGACGCCCGAGGCGGCGGCGTCCTGGCGCATGGACTGCACCAGCACGAGTTGCAGGTGGTAGTGATGTTCGGCGCCGCCGGCGCTGACCTGGAAACCCTGGATGCGCAGCCCGCCGATCCCGTCCTCGGGCGAGACGATGCCGCGATAGAACGTCAGCTCCTCGCGATGCTTGAGGACCTGGGACTGCAGGTCCGCCAGGCTCTTTTCCACTTCCGCATACGCCTGCTTCTCGACGTTGCGGGCCAGTTCCGCAGCCGCCAGTTCGGTTTTCAGTTTCTCGTTCGTTTCGCTCAGCGCATCCATCTTCGCCGTCAATTCGCGCCGCCGCTGGATCTCGGCGAACTTGCTGTAGCCGCCCTGGAACCGGCCCGTTTCATACGCGCCGTAGAGCAGCAGCAGCGCGAGCAGCGACCCGCCCACGACGAACAACCGGCGCTGCCATTGAGGCCGGCTGCGGATGATGAACTGCCCGGTGCGCAGACCGCCGGATTCAGCCATTCACCACGATCTCCTGCCGCTTTGCAGTTTCATGCATCATCAGTCACGGTAACCTGCCGCATTAAAACACAGCCACCGACTCGAACCGCAGCAAGGTAGCCCATGCTCTGGCTCAAAGCCTTCCATGTCATCTTCGTCGTCACCTGGTTCGCCGGCCTGTTCTACCTGCCGCGCCTGTTCATCTATCACGCCGAAGCGACCGATGCGGTGAGCCTCGAGCGCTTCCAGGTCATGGAACGGCGCCTGTTCATGATCATGACCCTCGGTGCGACGCTCGCCGCGATTTTCGGCATTTCGATGCTGGTTGCCGCGCCCGTGCTGCTGCAGCTCGGCTGGATCCACGCAAAGCTGACGCTGGTCATCCTGCTGATCGGCTACCACCTCTGGTGTCAGCGCCTGATGGTCGCGCTGCGCGACGGCACGAACCGTCACTCGTCGCGCTGGCTGCGCATCTTCAACGAAGTGCCGGCGCTGCTGCTGATCGCGATCGTGATACTGGCCGTCGTGAAGCCGTTCTGAGGCAAAGCGCGTTACTGATCGCGCGTCTCGGCCGGCAGCTCCTGACCGCGCCGGCGCGCCAGACTCCGCAGGTTCTTCTCCGCTCCCGACCACTCGGGCAGCGCCGGCGGATCCGCGGGCCAGGCCCGGTTCGCCAGTTCGTCGAGCGCCCGCACATAGACGGCGCGCTTGAAATAGATCACTTCGCGCACCGGCGTCCAGTAATCGACCCAGCGCCAGCGATCGAATTCGGGCGTATTGGTCGCGTCGAAATGCAGCCGATCCTCGGAGGCAGTCAGCCGCAGCAGGAACCAGCGCTGCTTCTGACCGATGCAGCGCGGCTGGGCATTGCGCCGCACGTACTGCCGCGGCAGCCGGTAGCGTAGCCAGTGGCGCGTGGCCGCGACCAGTTCGACATCCGATTGCTCCAGTCCGATTTCTTCCTTGAGCTCGCGATACAGCGCCTCCTCCGGCGATTCGCCCCGAAGCATGCCCCCCTGCGGGACCTGCCAGCCCTTGCCGCCGGGACGACCGCCGAGAAATACCTGCCGATCGTCCCGGAACAGGACGATTCCGACATTGGCACGGAAACCTTCGGCGTCGATGAAATCGGTCATGGCGTGCGGGGATTGTTCCACAAGCACCGGCGCTGAACTACCCGCACGGCGCGCGACCGCGCCTTGAATCCGCGCGCATCGGCCTCGTACCCTTGCGCACCGTCGTCACCGCAGCAGGCCGTCCTTGTCCGCAGCGACCCGCAGAATCGCTTCTCTCTATGGCCTGCTCGGGCTTGCTGCGTGCGTCGCTTTCGCTCTGTCGCTGCTGACGGGCAGCGTGATGCTGAGTCCGGCGCGGCTCTGGGACGGCCTCATGGGAGGCGACGCGCTGGCGCGATCCGTGATCGTCGATCTGCGATTGCCGCGCACGCTCACCGCCTTCGCTGCCGGCGGACTGCTGGCGATGGCCGGCGTTTTGATGCAGGTATTGCTGCGCAATCCGCTGGCCGACCCGTTCGTCATGGGCGTGTCCGGTGGCGCAGCGGTGGCCGCGCTGACGGCCATGCTGCTCGGCCTGGCCGGCGTCGCCGTCGATGCCTGCGCGACACTCGGCGCGCTGGCCGCCACGCTGATCGTGTTCACGCTCGCGCACGGCGAAGGCGGCTGGACACCGACGCGCCTGCTGCTCACCGGAATCGTGATCGCCGCTGGTGCAAGCGCCGTCGTGAGCGTGCTGCTGGCAATGGGCAACGACGCGGAGCTGCGCGGCATGCTCTTCTGGTTGATGGGCGACCTGTCCCTGAGTTCGCGCCCGTGGCCGCTGCTGATCCTGTTCGTCGTCACGCTGCTCGTGGCGCTGCCGTTCTCGCGGCAGTTGAACGTTCTCGCCCGCGGTGAACTGCAGGCGCGTGTGCTCGGTGCGCCGGTGCAGGGACTGCGCATCGGCATTTTCGTCGCCGCCTCGCTGCTGACTGCAGCGACCGTCACGAGCGCGGGAACGATCGGGTTCGTCGGCCTCGTCACGCCGCACCTGGTGCGACTGATGCTCGGGTCCGATCATCGCTGGGTGATGCCCGCTTCCGCGCTGCTGGGCGGCACGCTCGTGATGCTCGCGGATCTTTGCGCACGAACGCTGCTGGCGCCGCGACAGCTGCCCGTCGGCGCGCTGACGGCGATCGTGGGAGTGCCGTTGTTCCTGATGTTGATGAGGCGTCAGAGGAGGTGACGGAAGTCACGAAGGTCACGAAAGTGACGAAGGCGGGGACGCTTCTCTGACCTTCGTCACTTTCGTGACCCTCGTCACTCTGCCTTTTCAAACGCCACCACGTGGTCCGGCTCGATCCGGATCCCAATTTTTTCGCCGACGGCATGATTGTGGTGGCTCGGCACGAGCGAGAGCAGGCGCGCGCCGCTGGGCAGTTTCAGCGTGTACAGAAACTCGGCGCCACGGAAGGCGCGATGACAGACTTCAGCGCGAAAATCGCTGGCGTCGTCGTGGATCACATCGTCGGGCCGCAGCAGTACGTCGACCCGCGTTCCCGTGCTCCACTGCGACTGACCGTTCGCGCGCAGCACACCGAATTCCGTCTGCACCGCATTCTGTGCGGCCACCTCGCCTGCGATGAAAACGCCCTGACCGATGAAATCGGCCACGAAGCGGGTGGCCGGCCGGTGATACAGGTCATACGGCGCGTCCCATTGCTCCAGTCGTCCGGCGCGCATCACACCGACCAGATCGGCAACGGCGAACGCCTCCTGCTGATCGTGCGTCACCAGCAGCGCCGTCGCGTTGAGACTCTTCAGCACTGTGCGGACTTCCGCGCTCAGGCGCTGGCGCAGCTCCACATCGAGACTCGAAAAGGGCTCGTCGAGCAGCACGAGTTCGGGCTCGGGCGCGAGCGCACGTGCCAGCGCCACGCGCTGCTGCTGGCCGCCGGACAACTGATGCGGATACTGATCGGCGTAGTCGCTCAGCCCGACGGTCGCCAGCATGTCCTGCACGCGACGGGCGCGAGCCGCTGCCGCGGTCTTGTGCAGGCCGAAGGCCACGTTCTGTGCGACGGTGAGGTGCGGAAACAGCGCGTAGTCCTGGAACACCATGCCGATGCGCCGTTCCGCCGGCGACATCGTGAATCCCGGCTGCGCCAGCACGCGCTCGTGAGCGCGGATGGAACCGCCATCGACCGGCTCGAAGCCCGCGATACAGCGCAGCGCCGTCGTCTTGCCGCAGCCGCTGGGCCCGAGCAGGCAGCCGATCGAGCCTTGCGGCAAGCGCAGCGACAGGCCGTCGACGGCGCGACGCTCGCCAAAGGTGCGGACGACGTCCTGCAGCTCAAGCCACATGAGCGTTCCCGCGGCTCAGCATCGCCGCGGGAATCAGTCCCACGGCGACGATCACGACAGAGGGCAACGCGGCGCGTTCCCACTCGCCGATGGACGTCATGTTGAAGACGCGGATGGCCAGCGTGTCCCAGCCGAACGGCCGCGTGAGCAGCGTGATCGGCATTTCCTTCATGACATCGACGAACACCATGATGGCCGCCGTCACCAGGCTGGAGCGCAGCAATGGAACATGGACGCTGCGCACCAGGCGCGTGCCGTTGACGCCGAGGCCGATGGCCGCTTCGTCGAGGCTGCGCGTGACTCGCTGCAGGCCGCTTTCGATGGGATGCAGGCCGACGGCAAGAAAGCGCGCCATGTAGGCGAGCAGCACGCCGATCACCGTGCTCTGAAGCAGGAGGGTCGGGGCCGAAGCACCGAACACCTCGCTCAGCAGGCCCTGCAGGGCGTTGTTCAGCATCACGAGGGGAAACAGTGTTCCCACCGCGAGCACCGTGCCCGGAACGGCATAGCCCACGGTCGCGAGCCGCACCGTCGCATGGTTGAACATCGAGGGTTGCCGGCGCAGCAGGTACGCCAGCACGAGACTCGCGCCCACGATCACGATCGCAGCCGAAGCCGCCAGCACGAGGCTGTGCATGGTGAACATCCAGTAGCGCGCGTCGAGATCGCGTCCCGCGCGCTTGACTGCCCACCACAGGAGCTGCAACAGCGGCAGCACGAAGGCCACGGCGAGAACGCCGCCGGCATAGAGGCTTGCAAACCAGCGGGTGCGCGATCCCAGTGGCGCACGCGCATGACGGCTCAGGTCGCGCGACGCGGCATAGCGCACTCCGGCGCGCGAACGGCGGTCGAAGAACAGCGCGATGAGGACGAACGCCAGCAGCACGGCGGAGAGCTCGAGCGCAGCATGCACCGAGAACAGGCCGAACCAGGCGCGATAGATCGCCGTCGTGAACGTGTTGTAGTTGAAAATCGAAACCGCGCCGAAATCGGCCAGCGCTTCCATGCAGATCAGCGCGATGCCGCCGGCGATCCAAGGCTTCGCCATCGGCAATGCCACGCGCCAGATCGCCGCGCTGCGGCTGTAACCGAAGGTCTGCGCCACTTCCAGCACGCGCCGCCCCTGCGTGAGAAACGCATTGCGCGCCATGAGATACACGTAGGGATAGAACGCGAGCGACAGCACCAGGATGACGCCGCCGGTCGAGCGTATCGGCGGCACCCAGGACGACGTTCCGAATGCGGATCGCAGTGCCGTCTGCAGCGGCCCCGCGTAGTCGAGGAATCCGATCGCGACGAACGCCAGAACATAGGCAGGAATCGCCAGCGGCAGCAGCAGGGCCCATTCCAGCCAGCGCCGGCCAGGGAAATCGCACATCGCCGTGAGCCACGCCAGCGAAGTTCCCAGGGCGCCGGCAACCAGCGCGACGCCGATCACCAGCTTGATCGTATTGGCCACCACTTCCGGCAACACGTAGCGGGCAAGGTGCGCCCACACGCCCGTTTCGGGCGACACGAGTGCAAATGCGATCACGACGAGCGGCAGCAGCGCCGGCAGGCAGAGCACGACCGCCAGCGTCGACCCTCGCCACGCGCCGGTGCGGGGCGCGACGATCATCTCGGCGGGGGCGACACTCATGAACGAGGGAGCGCCGTCAGAGGTAGCCGGCGCGATCCATCAAACGCACGGCGGCCGGCTGCAACTCGCCGGCATGCGCGACATTGAGCGGATTGGGTTTGAATTCGCCCCACCTCACGACCTGTTCGACGGCGCTGGCGGCCGGCGAAGCGGGATATTCCAGATCCACGGCGGCGAACATCGCCTGCGCTTCCGGCTGCGATAGCCATTCCAGGAACTTCTGCGCCTGCGCCGCGCGCGGTGCGTTGGTCGTCACGCCCGCGCCGGAAATGTTGACGTGCGTGCCTTCGCCGCGCTGATCGGCCCAGAACAGCTGGAGCGGAATGTTCGGCTCGTCGCGCTGTAGGCGGCCGAAGTAGTACGTGTTGACGATGCCGACGTCGCACTGGCCGGCGACGATCGCCTGCATCAGCAGCGTGTCGTTGGCGAATGGCGAAGTCGCCAGATTGGCCACCCAGCCGCGCACGATCTGCTCGGTTTTTTCCTCGCCATGCTGTGCGATCAGCATCGCGATCAGCGACTGGTTGTACACGGACTTGGAGGTGCGCAGGCAGACCCGGCCCTTCCACTTCGCATCCGTGAGCGATTCGTAGCTGTCGAGTTCTTCGGGCTTCACGCGCTCGGTGCTGTACACGATCGTGCGCGCGCGCACCGTGAGGCCGAACCAGCGCTTCTGCGGATCGCGCAGATGCTCCGGGATGTTCGCATCGAGCGTTGCCGACTCGGTCGGACGCAGCAAGCCGAGCTGCGCTGCGTGCCACAACACGCCGGCATCCACCGTGATCAGCAGATCCGCTGGTGAGTTCTTGCCTTCGGCCGCGAGCCGCTGGATCAGGGGACCGGCATCATCGGTGATGAGCTGGATCTTCTGTCCGCTCTCCTTGGTGTAGCGTTCGAAAATGTCCTGGATGTGCTCTTCGTTGCGCGCGGAATAGACGATCAGGTCCGACGGCGCCGGCGCGCAGGCTGACAGCAGACCCACCAGGAACAGACCGATCAAGCGGCTGGAAAACACATGGATGGACAAGCGCGTACCCTTCAAATGCGAATCACTCTCATTAAAATAGCACGATTGCTGCGCCCATCAGGCACGTTCTTGCATTACGGACGCGACAGCGAAATCAGGCGAGTTCGACCCGATTGCGGCCGTTCTGCTTGGCGCGGTAGAGCGCGGCATCGGCGTCTGCGAGCAGCCGTTCGGCAGCGGCTTTGAAATCGGCTTCGTTGCGATCGAGCACGATGCCCGCGACGCCGATCGACACCGTCAGATTCAGCGTCACGCCGCCGTGGATGTCGAGCGGCGAATCGGCAACGGCCGCACGGATACGTTCCGCCAGTGCTCCCGCCTGTTCGGGACTGATGCCCGGCGCCAGCACCACGAATTCATCGCCGCCGAAACGTGCGGCCGCATCGCTGTCGCGAATGTGGGCATCGACGCGCTGCGCGGCCTCGCGCAACGCCATGTCGCCGGCCAGGTGACCATGCTGATCGTTGATCTGCTTGAACCGGTCCAGATCGATCAGCAGGCACGTGAGCCCGGTCCCCTGACGCTGCGCTCGCGCGAGTTCTTCCTTGAGTCGCGCATGCAGGTAGCGCCGGTTGTGCCAGCCGGTGAGGAAGTCGGTCAGTCCGCTGCGCACGAGGCGCGCACGGTTCACCGCGTTCTCGATGGCAAAGGAGGCAATCACGCCGAGGTGCGCGAGGAAGTCGGTCGCCAGATGCCGCGAGAACCGCTTCTCGTCGTTGCTGCCGAAATTGAGACTGCCGTGCAGCCGGTCGTTACGACGCAGCGGAATCAGCGCGACGCTGCGCAGCCCTTCCATCTTCGGGAACAGCAGCTGGTGATCGCAGCCCATGTAGGGGCCGAGCCAGGGCTTGTGGAAGGCATTGAACTGCGGCGCGATGCCGACGAGGCCGTCGACGAACAGCACCTGCGGAAAGTCGTCGGTGTTCAGATGATCGGCGATCAGCAGATGGCGGATTTCGTGCTGCGGGTCGCAGAGCAGCAACGTCACGTGCTCCAGTCCGTACGAGGCGCGCAAGCCCTTGCAGATCGCTTCGAACAGCTGCGCGAGATTGTCGGCCTTGAGCAGTTCGAGTTCGCGTTCCTGGCTGCGTTTCAGCAGGCGCTCGTTGGTGGCCGCCTCTTCCACCAGCGTGGCAATGCGCGAGCGCAGTTCGCGCGTTTCGTTTTCCAGGTCGCGCAGGGACATGGCGCAGTCCTAGGTTTCCCGCACTCGCCCGGCGAGGTATTCGCGGCCGCGGCGCATCATGGCGGCGAATTCGGGCGCATCGTTGTTCGCCACCGAGGACCACAGGCGCTCGACGGCGTCGCGCAACGCGGTGAGCGATTCGCGACCGTAGTCGTTGAGGCTCTGGATCTCGAAATACAGTTCCGGACTTTCGCGCGCCACGCGAGTCGCGACGTCGACCTGTGCGTCGTAGGTCGTGCTGGAAAGCTGTGCGAGCCGCGGCGCCGCTTCGCCGCTGTTGGCCAGCGCGGTGAAGAACGCGATATTCAGCGCATGCGACAGGCCCAGCACGTAGGCAATGAGCCGGTCGTGCTCGTCGAGCGACATGACGACGTGCTCCGCCATCGTCGAGGCAAACAGGCTGCGCGCCTCTTCGATCGCCTCGGCGTTGCCCGCGTCAATGAAGATCACGTGACGCCCCGAAAGCAGTTCGGTATCCGGCCCGAACATCGGGTGGACGGAAGTGATGCGACAGCCGGCCTCCTGCATGGCCTTGATCCCGCTACGCAGCGGCGACTTGAGGGAGCCGATGTCGAAGACGATGCCGCGCGGTTTGCGAGCGGCCAGTTCCTGCAGGACCTTGTTGGCGATCTGCAGCGGCGTGGCGACGACGATGAGATCGTGATCGAGCGCCGTCTCGCGCCAGTCCGCGATGTTGGCGAATCCTTCGACCCGTCCCGCCGGATCGGCGATCGCGACGTTGTAACCCTGCGAGGCGAGAAATTCGACGAACCAGCGGCCCATCTTGCCGGCGCCGCCGATGACCAGCGCGGAACGACCGCTGCCGCGACCCGCCGCAGCCACGCGCAGGCGTTCCTGCGTGGTGAGTGAGCCGCGAATGAGCAGACGCAACACGGATTCCGCGAGGTCCGGCGACAGGTCGAGCGATTGCGCCGTTGCCCGGGCGCGCATCAGCACGTCGCGCTCGCGCTGGAAATCGCGCGTGCCGAGGCCGGTGGCGCGCTTCGCTTCGGCGACTTCGCGACTCAGCTGCTGGCGCTCGGCGACGAGTGCGAGCAACTGTGCATCCAGTGCACTCAGGCGCGTGCGTATTTCATCGAGAGTCATCGCGAGCGACACCGGCGGGTGAGAATTGCGCCGCTGTTTTACGGCAGTGCGCCGGGTCGGGGCAAGCGTCGATCCGCAGCGACGCCACCCGCTGGCATAATCCCCGCCCAGCGACGCAGCAATCCCCTCAAAGGCGGACGATCCATGTTCGAGAACGAGTTCCTGCCCGAACCCCTGCCGGCCAGCCCGCTGCCGCTCTTCGGCAACTGGTTTCGCGAAGCCCGTGCGCGCGCACCGCAGCCCAATCCCGATGCCATGGTATTGGCGACGGTAGGCAACGACGGCGCCCCTTCCGCGCGAGTGGTGCTGTGCAAGCGCGTCGACGAAGCAGCCGGGTACATCGTGTTCTTCACGAACTACGAGTCGCGCAAGGGTCGCGAACTGGGAACGCATCCGCGTGCCGCCGCCGTCATTCACTGGGACTCGATGCACCGGCAGGTACGTATCGAAGGACCGGTGATCCGCTCGCCCGCCGCCGAGAGCGACGAGTATTTCGCCAGTCGCGCGCTCTTGAGCCGGATCGGCGCCTGGGCCAGCGAACAGAGTCGTCCGCTCGCCTCGCGTGCGGCGCTCGCGAATCAGGTCACGGCGACGGCACAGCGATTCGGCGTTTCTCCCGACGCCGCCGACGGCGTCGTGCCGCGACCGCCGCACTGGGGCGGACATCGCCTGTGGATCGAATCGATCGAACTGTGGGTCGAAGGTCCCGGCAGGGTTCACGATCGCGCGATCTGGAGCCGATCGCTCGAGCGTCAGGACGAATTCTCGTTCGCGGCCGGGGCATGGCAGGCGACGCGGCTCAACCCGTGACGGGTCGCGTCATTTGACGACTTTGAGCGTCGGCTTCGTGCGTTTCACTTCGCCGCCCGGCGGATTGTCCGGCGGCGCCGAGGGCGGCGGAGCTGGCGCATCGGCCTCGGAAAAGATCATCCCCTGCCCCGTCTCGCGCGCGTAGATCCCCAGCACCGCAGCGATCGGCACGCTGACGTCGTGCGTCGTCGCGCCGAAGCGCGCCCGGAACACGACACCGTCATTGCCGAGATTGAGCCCGCTGGTCGCATTCAGGCTCACGTTGAGGATGATCTTGCCGTCCTGCACGTACTGGCGCGGTACATCGACACCATTGATGCCGGCGTCGACGACGATGTGCGGCGTCTGCAGGTTATCCGAGATCCATTCGTGCATCGCGCGCAGCAGGTAGGGCCGTCGCGACTTCAGGGGCGGTGATGACTCTGACATCGGAAGCTGCTGCCTAGAGGCGCATGTCCTGCTCGGCGCGCGACAGGCTGTGCCGGAAGGTCGGGCGAGAGAAGACCAGATTCATGTAGCGGGTGATGGCCGGTGCCTGCGCACCCAGGTCGATTTCCCAGGCACTGAGGCGCCACAGCACGGGCGCGATGGTCGCATCGACCAGCGAGAATTCGTCCGAGAGAAAGAACGGCTTGGCCTGGAACACGTCGGCACTCGCCAGCACGCTGTCGCGCAGCACCTTGCGTGCCTTCTGGCTTTCCTTGCGGTCGGGGTTGCGGATCTGTTCGACGAGTCCGTACCAGTCGCGTTCTATCCGGTACAGCGCGAGCCGGAACTGCGCGCGCGCCACCGGATCGACCGGCATCAGCGGCGGATGCGGGAAGCGCTCGTCCAGGTATTCCATGATGACCCGCGAGTCGTAGAGCACCAGATCGCGGTCCACCAGCGTCGGCACGCTGTGGTAGGGATTCAGGTCGAGCAGGTCTTCCGGCAGATTGCCGTCGTCGACATCGATGGCCTCGACGTGGATGCTCTTCTCGGCCAGCACGATGCGCGTGCGGTGACTCCACACGTCATCGGCCTTTGAGAAGAGCGTCATCACACGCGTTGGTCCTGCAGGATCGATCCGGAGATCGCGTCGCTGGGACGCATCGACCTCACTTCACGTCCTTCCAGTACTCCTTCTTCAGGAAATACGCCAGCAGGAAGAACACGGCCAGGAACGCCAGGACCTTGAGTCCGAGGCTCTGGCGCTTCAGCTGCATCGGCTCGCCGATGTAGTCGAGGAAGTTCACCGTGTCGCGCACGAACTGGTCGTACTCGTGCGGCGTGAGCGAGCCTTTCTGCACCAGTTCGAATCCTTCGAACTCCTTGTGTACGGCATTGTGTTCCGCATCGCTCTCGCCCTTGTACACGGCCTTCTGATAGCCCTGCAGTTCCCACAGCACGTGGGGCATCGAGGCGCCGGGCAGCATCGTGTTGTTGACGCCGGTCGGACGGCTCGGATCGAGGTAGAACGACTTGAGGAACGTGTACAGCCAGTCCGTGCCGCGCGCGCGCGCGATCAGGCTGAGATCGGGCGGCGTACGCCCGAACCAGTGAGCGGCATCGCCCGGACGCATCGACACCGTCATCGTGTCGTGCGGACGCTCGCCCGTGAACATCAGGTTCTTCATGACCTGGTCCTCGGACAGGCCGAGATCCTGCTCCAGACGGTTGTAGCGCACGTACTTCGCGGAGTGGCAACCCATGCAGTAGTTCACGAAGTTGCGGGCACCGCGCTGCAGGGACGCTACATTGCCGACGTCGTTGTGCGCAGACTGCAGCAGTCCGCCGTGCTCTGCCGCGCCGGCGGGCAGCGCGGCGCCGAGCATCAGACCCAGCGCAAAAGTAAGGACTGGCTTCTTAATGAGCATCGTAGGTCACTCGTTCAGGCACGGGCTTGGTCTGGTCAGCACGCGTGTACCAGGGCATGAGGAGGAAGAAGGCGAAGTAGATCACCGCAAAGATGCGGGCGGCGTTGGTGAACGCCGGAGTCGCCGGCTGCAGGCCCAGATAGCCCAGCGCGAGGAAGCTGACAGCGAAGGCCGCCAGGAAGGCCTTGTACAGCCAGCCGCGATAACGCACCGACTTCACCTTGGCGCGGTCCAGCCACGGCAGGAAGAAGAACGACACCACCGCGACGCCCATCAGGATGACGCCCAGCAGCTTGTTCGGCACCGCACGCAGGATCGCGTAGAAGGGCGTGAAGTACCACACCGGGGCGATGTGCTCCGGCGTCTGCAGCGCATTGGCCGGTTCGAAGTTGGCGTGTTCGAGGAAGTAACCGCCCATCTCCGGCGCGAAGAACAGCACGCAGGCGAACAGCGCGGCGAACGCCACGAACCCGACCAGATCCTTCACCGTGTAGTAAGGATGGAACGGAATGCCGTCGACCGGATGGCCGTCCGGACCCTTCACCTTCTTGATCTCGACGCCGTCCGGATTGTTCGAGCCCACTTCATGCAGCGCGAAGATGTGCGCGATCACCAGGAAGATCAGCGCGATCGGCAACGCCACGACGTGCAGGGCGAAGAAGCGGTTCAGGGTGATGTCGGAGATGTAGTAGTCGCCGCGGATCCATTCGACCAGCGACTCGCCGATGCCCGGAATCGCACCGAACAGCGACACGATCACCTGCGCGCCCCAGTAGGACATGTTGCCCCACGGCAGCAGGTAGCCGAAGAAGGCTTCGGCCATCAGGCACAGGTAGATCAGCATGCCGAAGATCCACACGAGCTCGCGCGGATTCTTGTACGAGCCGTACATGATGCCGCGGAACATGTGCAGGTAGACGACGATGAAGAACGCCGAGGCGCCCGTCGAATGCATGTAGCGGATCAGCCAGCCCCAGTCGACATCGCGCATGATGTATTCGACCGATGCGAAGGCATGTTCCGCCGAGGGCTTGTAGTTCATCGTCAGGAAGATGCCGGTGACGATCTGCAGCACCAGCACGACCAGCGCGAGCGAGCCGAAGTAGTACCAGAAGTTGAAATTCTTCGGCGCGTAGTACTCGCTGGCGTGTTCCTTCATGAAGCGCGTCATGGGAAAACGCGCATCGATCCAGTCGACCAGGGCGCCCAGGCGCGTGCCCTTGGTGGTTTCCGTGGCGCTCATCAGGCGGCCTCCGCATCGGCGCCGATCTGAATGACGCCATCATTAAGGAAGCGGTACGGGGGTACGCGCAGATTGGTCGGCGCCGGCACGTCCTTGAACACGCGACCGGCGAGATCGAATTTCGAACCATGGCAGGGGCAGTAGAAGCCGCCCGGCCAGGTCGCACCCAGTTCCGCATCCTGCGGCTGGAAGCGATCGAGCGGCGCACAGCCTAGATGGGTACACACGCCGACGAGAACCAGGAATTCCGGTTTCAGTGCGCGGCTGTCGTTCTTGGCGTATCCGGGCTGTTCGGACTCTTCCGATTGCGGATCGCGGAGATGGTCGACGACGGCGGGCGTCGTCAGCGTAGCCAGCATTTCCGGAGTGCGGCGGACGACGTAGATCGCCTGACCGCGCCAGGTCACTTTGAGAATCGCGCCCAGTTCCAGCTTCGACACATCGGCGTCGACCGGCGCGCCGAGTGCACGGGCACGGGCGCTGGGCTTCCACGATGCGAGAAACGGTACGGCAGTCAGTCCCGCTCCGACCACACCGGTGACGGTGGTTGCGACGAGCAGGAAATGTCGCCTGCCGCGGTCAACTTGATCTTCACTCATCCAGATCTCCGCGAGCCGATCGTGCTGGCTCTACCCCAATTGTTCGTTGCTTCAGTTCGTTCGCATCGCCATGAAGTGGATCACAGGACGCAACGACGGGCAGGAACCCGACCGCGCAGGACGCATCCGCAGTCCCTCGCAGACAGACCGCACGAAAGGCGGCTTGAGTCTGCCGTTAAGTTCCAAACCCTGAAGGAATTCCGCATTATACACACATTGAATACTGCGCTGATAAGCGCGCCCCGATGCGTGACCGAATCCAGCATCCCGAATCGTCCCACCGGATCACGCCGCGTCCGATTGCATGGCAACGCTGAAACAGAGCCTCGTCTTTTTGCTGAAGTGGACCCTGGTGGGTCTGGCGATTGCGTGCGCCATCCTGATCGTGCGCTCGACGATTGCGGGACGAACGCCGCCCACCGATCGCAGCAATGGAACCGCGTCGGGACTGCAGCCCGACACGAACATCTCACCTGCCCCGCGCCGATCGTTCGCCGACGCCGTCGCGCGCGCCGCGCCGGCCGTGGTGAACATTCATACGGCCCGCGTCGTCAGCACTTCGGTCGCACCGGGACCCGTGCGTCCGATGTACGAACAGAATTTGCCGGCCGTTCGCAGGCGCGTCGAAAGCAGCCTGGGTTCCGGCGTCATCGTCGACGCGGCCGGACATATCGTCACGAATCTGCACGTGATCCGTGGCGCTGCGGAGATCCGCGTGCAGCTGGCGGATGGCCGGGTCGTCAAGCCGATCGTCGTCGGCACGGATGCAGACACCGATCTTGCAGTCCTGCAGATCGAACTGTCGGATCTGCCCGTCATGCCGCTCGGACGCTCCGACGAATTGCGCCCGGGCGACGTGGTGCTCGCGATCGGCAATCCGCTGGGCCTCAGCCAGACCGTGACGCAAGGCATCGTCAGCGCCATCGGCCGCGGCAGCCTGCGGCTGGTCACGTTCGCGGATTTCATCCAGACCGATGCGGCCATCAACTTCGGCAATTCCGGCGGCGCGTTGATCGATGCCGACGGCGACTTGATCGGCATCAACACCGCCGTGCTCGCGCAGCAACTCGGCACCGAAGGCATCGGCTTCGCGATTCCAGTGAATCTGGTTCGCGGCGTCATCGGCGAAATCATCGAATACGGCCGCGTGCGCCGCGGCTGGCTGGGAGTTCACGTCGTCGGCGATACCAGCCGCCGCTTCAGCGCGCCGGTGATCGGCGTGATCGACAAGGGCAGTCCCGCCGAGCGCGCCGGCCTGCGTCCCGGCGATCTCATTCTGGAGCTCAATGGCAAACCTATTCTCACGGACCAGGAAGCGCTGACCCAGGTCGCCGCAACGTTACCCGGTTCGGAAATGCAGATCCGCTTCCGCCGCGGACAGCAGACCGAAACAGTGACCGCCACGCTCGAACAGCGTCCCGCGGATGATGGGGCCGCGGTCGACGGACCCAGCCCGACGCGCTGACGCCGCTCAGCCGGCCATGCGCCGGATGTGCGCGCCCAGCTGTTCGAGTTTTTCTTCGATGCGTTCGTAGCCGCGATCGATGTGATAGATGCGCAGCACATCCGTGGTGCCCTGCGCGACCAGCCCCGCCAGCACGAGACTTGCCGAAGCGCGCAGATCGGTCGCCATCACCGGCGCCGCGGTGAGCTGCGGCACGCCGCGGATGATCGCCGTATTGCCTTCGATGCGGATGTCCGCGCCCAGGCGACGCATCTCCAGCATGTGCATGAAGCGGTTTTCGAAAATGGTTTCGGTCACCGTCGCCACGCCGTCGGCCACGGTGTTCAGCGCGGCGAACTGCGCCTGCATGTCCGTGGGAAACGCCGGATGCGGCGCGGTCTTGATGTCGACGGAGATCGGCCGCCGGCCGTGCATGTTCAGTTCGATCCACGAATCGCCGACGTCGATGCTCGCGCCTGCTTCACGCAATTTCGCCAGCACGGCGTCGAGGTGTTCGGGCCGCGTTCCCTTCACACGCACGCGTCCGCCGGTGATGGCGCCCGCGACCAGGAACGTGCCGGTTTCGATGCGATCCGGCAGCACGTCGTAACGGGTGCTGCCGAGCTTTTCCACGCCATCGATGGTGATCGTGTCGGTGCCGGCGCCGCGGATCTGCGCGCCCATCGAGTTGAGGAAGTCGGCGAGATCCACCACTTCGGGTTCCCGGGCAGCGTTTTCAATGATCGTCTGACCTTCGGCCAGCGTGGCGGCCATCAGCAGATTTTCCGTGCCGGTGACGGTGACGGTCTCGAGCACCAGCCGCGCTCCCTTGAGCCGATCGGCACGCGCACGGATGTAACCGTTCTCGATGTGAATCTCGGCACCCATCGCCTGCAGGCCCGCGACATGGATGTTCACGGGCCGCGCGCCGATCGCGCAGCCGCCAGGCAGCGACACGTCGGCGTGACCGAAGCGCGCGAGCAGCGGACCGAGCACCACGATCGAGGCACGCATCGTCCGCACCAGTTCATAGGGCGCCACGCATTCGCGCACGGTCGAGGCATCGACTTCGACGCGCATCTTCTCGTCGATGGTGACGCTCACGCCCATGCGGCCGAGCAGTTCGATCATGGTCGTGACGTCGCGCAGATGCGGCACGTTGCCGACCGACACCGGCTCCTGCGCCAGCAGCGTGCCGGCAAGAATCGGCAATGCCGCATTCTTCGCGCCGGAGATCTGCACTTCGCCGTCGAGCGGCGCGCCGCCGCGGATCTGCAGCTTGTCCATGGATCAGGCGTCCAGCGGCTGAGCCGGCATTTCCGAGGGCGCGAGCACCTGCATGCTCAGCGCGTGGATCTCGCGTCCCATGCGCTGGCCCAGCGTGGCGTAGACGAGCTGATGACGCTGGATCATGCGCTTGCCCTCGAACTGCGGCGCCACGATCACCGCTTCGAAATGTGTGTCGTCATCGGATTCGACCCGCACCTGCGCGCCCGGCAGGCCGGCTTCGATCATTACTCTCACTTCGGCGGCATTCATGATGGTACTTCGCAGCGGATTCGTCGGATGGAGCGCCCGGCACGCAGGCACGAGCGGTGTGAAGAGCGCGCATCTTAAATGAACTGCCCCGATTCTTCCGTACCGGGAAATCCCTCGCCGGGATGTCCCGCGCTATGATGCGCGCCATGAAACCCACGCTCCGTGCGGAAACTCTCGTCTCCCGGGCCCGGCAGGTACTGGCCATCGAATCCGCTGCCGTCGCCGCGCTCGAGGCACGCATCGGCGATCAGTTCGTCGCGGCCTGCCGGTTGATCGATACCTGCACCGGTCGCGTGGTGGTCACGGGTCTGGGCAAGTCCGGGCACATCGGCGACAAGATCGCCGCCACGTTCGCCAGCACCGGAACGCCGGCGTTCTTCCTGCACACGGCGGAGGCCAGTCACGGCGATCTCGGCATGATCACTGCCCAGGACGTGGTGCTGGCCATCTCCAATTCCGGCGAAATCGCCGAACTCGTCGCCATCCTGCCGATGATCAAGCGGCTGGGCGCCGGTCTCATCGCCCTGACCGGCAAACCGCAGTCGACGCTCGGCCGTCTCGCCGACGTCGTGCTGGATATCAGCGTGCCGCAGGAAGCCTGTCCGCTGAATCTGGCGCCGACGGCCAGCACCACCGCGACGCTCGCCATGGGCGATGCCCTGGCCGTCGCCCTGCTGGATGCCCGCGGTTTCACCGAGGAAGACTTCGCCCGATCGCATCCGGGCGGCAGTCTCGGCCGCAAGCTGCTGCTGCATGTCGAAGACGTCATGCGCACCGGCGAACAGTTGCCGAAGGTCGTGGTCGACACTTCATTGCACGACGGCCTGATCGAGATGAGCGCCAAGGGGCTCGGCATGACCACGGTCGTCGACGACCACAATCGCGTGCTCGGCGTCTTCACGGACGGCGATCTGCGACGCCTGCTCGACAAGCCGTTCGACGTACATCGATCGAAGATGGGCGAACTGATGAAGCGCAATCCGAAAAGCGTGCAGCCGAAGATGCTGGCCGCCGAAGCCGTTCACGTCATGGAGACCGCACGTATCACCGCGCTGCCCGTGACCGATGCCGAAGGAACCCTGGTGGGCGCCCTCAACGTTCATGATCTGTTCCGTGCAGGCGTGATGTGATGGCACGGAGCTGAACCCGATGGACACCCTGGTCGAACGCGCCAATGACATTCGCCTGCTGGTTCTCGACGTGGACGGCGTCCTCACGGACGGCCGCCTGTATTTCTCGCCCAAGGGCGAGGAAATGAAGGTGTTCCACGTGCGCGACGGCGCCGGCATCGTGCAGCTGCTGCGCGCGGGCCTGCAGATCGCCGTCATCTCGGGCCGTCAGTCGAAAGCGGTGGAGCGGCGCATGACCGAACTGGGCGTCACCTGGATCCGTCAGGGGATCGACGACAAGCTCGCCGCGCTGCGCGAACTGCTGGATATCCTCGGCCTTGGGCCGCAGGCGGTCGCGAGCATCGGTGACGACACGCCCGATCTGCCGATCTTCGAAATCGCGCGCCTGGCGGTGGCCGTCGCCGACGCGCATGCGAGCGTCAAATCGCGCGCTCACTTCATTACCCAGGCGAATGGCGGCCAGGGCGCCGTGCGCGAGATCTGCGATCTCATCCTCGAATCGCAGCGACGGGTGGCGCTCTCATGAACTGGCAGTGGATCCTGATCACCGCCGCGCTGGCCGCGATCACCATCGGGGTCGGTGTGCTGTCGCATCGCAATCCCGTGACGGATGCGATCACCGAACTGCCGCCGCAACCTGCGTACTATCTGAAGGACGCCATCGTCACCGAAACCGAAACGAGCGGCGCGCCCAGCCTGCGGCTCATCGCCAAACGCATCGAACAGCAGCCGACGGACAACAGCATCGAGCTGCAGACGGTGCGCGTCGACTATCTCAAGGTACCGGACAAGCGCTGGTATCTGTCGGCGCAGCGCGGACTCGTGCCGCCTGATTCGCACGTCATCCAGTTTCTCGGCAACGTGGAACTGCGTCCCACCGACGGTCCGGCGACGACGTTCCTGCGCACCGAAGAACTGAGCGTCGATCCGGAAAAGAACCTCGCGTACACGACGACGTCGCCCGTTGCGATCCGGTTCGGCACGTACGCGATGCGGGTCAAGCGCTTCGAAGCCAACCTGAAGACCGAGAAAGTCAGAATGGAGTCGGTGAATGGCCGTTCCGAAGCAGGCTGAATCCGTCGCGCTGCTGCTGTGCAGCGTCTGGTTGCTGGCGCTACCGGCGGGCGCTGCCAACGCGCCGGCGCTGGGCACCGAAGACATCCATCTGTCGGCGGATCTGCTGGACTCGGACGCGCGCAACGACGAGCACGTGATGACCGGCAATGTCCGCATCACGCAGGGCGCCATGTCGATGCAGGCGGATCAGGCGACGGTGAATGGCCTGCAATCCGAAAACAGCCGCTGGCAGTTCGAACGCAACGTGCATATCCGCACCGCCGAGGCCGATCTCAAATCGAACTCCGCCGATGCCGTGTTCGCTGCGGGACGCATTGCCGAAGCCACCGTGCACGGCACGCCCGCGATCTTCGAGCAGCTCAATGCCGAGACGGCCGACAAGAACGTGCACGGCCGCGCCGGAACGATCGAATACGATTTCGCCAAGGGCCTGGTGAAAATGACGCAGGATGTGTGGTTCAGCTACGGCGGCAATGAATTCCGCGGCGACACCGTGATCTACAACCTCAACGACGAACGCGTCATGGTCAATCCCGGCGGCGGCGGAAACAACGCCGGCGGCCGGGTCAACATCACGATCAAACCCGGTACGCCGATCAAGCTGCCGGGTTCGCAGACGCCAGGCGACAAGGGCGGAAGCACCGAATGAGTCGCCTCCTGGTCGAAGGTCTCGCCAAACGCTATCGCTCGCGGCAGGTCGTCAAGGATCTCTCGATCGAAGTATCGAGCGGCGAAGTCGTCGGCCTGCTCGGCCCGAACGGTGCCGGCAAAACCACGGCCTTCTACATGATCGTCGGCCTGGTGCCGATGGACGGCGGCCGCATCGTCCTCGATCAGGACGACATCTCGAAACTGCCCGTGCACCGCCGCGCGCGGCTCGGGCTCGGCTACCTGCCGCAGGAAGCCTCGGTGTTCCGCAAGCTCACGGTCGCCCAGAACATCACGGCGATCCTCGAAACGCGCCCGGAACTCAGCCGGGAGAAGCGCGAGGAAGCGCTGGAGTCGCTGCTCGAGGAATTGCACATCGGTCACATCCGCAACAGCATCGGGCAGAGCCTGTCGGGCGGCGAACGACGGCGCGTCGAAATCGCACGGGCGCTGGCCGCCGAACCCCGCTTCATGCTGCTGGACGAACCCTTCGCGGGCGTCGATCCCATTTCGGTGCTGGACATCCAGCGGATCATCCGGCACCTCACCGCACGCAACATCGGCGTCCTCATCACCGATCATAACGTTCGGGAAACATTGGGAATTTGCGGTCGCGCCTACATCGTCAGCGGCGGTTCCGTGATCGCCTCGGGAACTGCGGACGAGATCCTTGCCAATCAGGAGGTCCGTGAGGTGTACTTGGGCCAGGATTTCCGCTTGTGATTCTTTGGAAGACGGCACGACGCCACGAGTCTGCGTCCTGCCGTATCGCGACCAGGTACCACGCACCGAATGCTCAAACCCGCACTGCAGCTAAGACTCGGCCAGCAGCTCACGATGACTCCGCAGCTGCAACAGGCCATACGCCTGCTGCAGCTTCCTGTACTCGAGTTACAGGCGCAGATCCGCGAAGCGCTCGAAACGAACGTGATGCTGGAGTCGGAAGACGAGGCCGGCAGCCTCGAAACCGGCGACACCGTCGTCGAACTGCCGCAGTTCGAATCCGCCGCTCCCGCTCAATCGCCTGAAGTCGTCGAAGCCCTGCCCGAAACCGAGCCCGCCGACGACCAGGACTGGAGCGAAAACCAGATCACCGGCCAGTCGGATACGCCGTGGTCGGGCGAAGATCACTCCCAGGACTTCTCCGACAACAGCGGCGAAACGCTGCAGGAACACCTCACCTGGCAGCTCGAAATGGCGCGACTCAACGAGCGCGACCGCCGCATCGGCGCCGCGATCATCGATGCCATCAACGACGACGGCTACGTCATCGAGCCGCTGGACGAGATCGCGCGCAATCTGCAGCCGGAAGTCATCGCCTCCGTCGACGATCTCGAGCGCGTGCTGCTGCACGTGCAGGCCATGGATCCGCCCGGCGTCGGCGCGCGCTCCGTCAGCGAATGCATCCAGCTGCAGCTGCGCCAGCTCGATCCGGATACGCCGGGCCGCGAAACGGCGCTGCAGATCGCGGAGACCTATCTCGACCAGGTGGCCGAGCATCAGTACTCGCTGCTGCGGCGCCAGCTGCGCGTATCCGAGGAAGAACTCGAACACCCGCTGGTGCTGGTCCGCGCCTGCCAGCCGCGTCCCGGCTCCAGCGTGCATTCCGTGCCGGCCGAATACATCGTTCCCGACGTCTTCGTGCGTCGCACCGAACGCGGCGGCTGGGCCGTCGACATCAATCCGGCAAGCCTGCCGCGCATCCGCGTCAACCAGGGTTATGCGAGCCTGATCGGTCGCTCGTCCGATCACGCCATGCTGCGCACGCAGCTGCAGGAAGCGCGCTGGCTGATCCGCAGTCTCGAAATTCGCAATGACACGCTGCTGAAGGTGGCGCGCTGCATCGTGCAGCGCCAGTCGGCCTTCCTCGAGAACGGCGACGAATACATGCAGCCGATGATCCTCAAGGACGTCGCCGAGGCCGTGGAGATGCACGAGTCCACCATCTCGCGCGTCACGACCAACAAGTACATGCACACCCATCGCGGTGTGTTCGAGTTCCGTTACTTCTTCTCCAGCCACGTGGCGGCCAGCGACGGCACCGAACTGTCGTCGACGGCCATCCGCGCCAAGATCCGCAAGCTGGTCGCGGCCGAAGATGCCGACAAGCCGCTGTCCGACAGCCGCATTGCCGAAATCCTGTCGCAGGAAGGAGTGCAGGTCGCCCGTCGCACGGTCGCGAAATATCGCGAAGCGCTCGGCATTCCGCCGTCGAGCGACCGTAAACGGGTTTCGGTGAGATAGTCGCGAGGAGCCTGCAGCACCACGTCATCCACCGATCACAGTTTGTGCAACCGGCGGATGGCAGTCACACCGGTTGTCGTTCCAACGTCTGCCGCCCAAGTCTAGGAGGCGCCATGCAATTGAACGTCACCGGTCACCATGTGGATGTCACGACATCCCTCAAGGGCTACGTCGAGAAGAAGCTGGACCGCATCGTCCGCCATTCCGACCACGTCATCGACGTTCATTGCATCCTCACGGTCGAGAAGCTGCGACATAAGGCCGAGGCCACCGTGGCGCTGAGCGGCGCGACGGTCTACGCGGACGCGACCGACCCCAACATGTACGCCGCCATCGACGCGCTGGCCGACAAGCTGGACCGGCGCGTGAAGAAGCACAAGGAAAAGCTCGGCGATCACTATTCGCCGCGCCACCTCAGCCCCTGATACGCTCCGTTCCGGATCGCACCGCCGCGATCCGCCGCATCGCAAGACCCCGCCGCGCAGGCTGCGGGGTCTTTCTTTTTGCCGCCCACTACCCGCCCGTCATGGCAGCCTGCTAGCCTGCCGTCATGCGCCTGGTCATCGTCAGCGGCCTGTCCGGCTCCGGTAAAAGTGTCGCCCTCCACATGCTGGAGGATCTCGACTACTACTGCGTGGACAACATTCCCGCGGGCCTGCTGCCCATGTTCATCTCGCACACCGTGCGGTCGCACGAGTCCATCTATGGCTCGACGGCGGTCGGCGTCGATGCGCGCAATCGCCCCGCCGAAATCGCTTCCGTGCCGAAGCTGGTCGACGAACTCAAGCGCAGCGGCGTCGGCTGCGAGGTGCTGTTCCTGCGCGCGAACGAGGAAGTCCTGCTCAAGCGCTACAGCGAGACGCGCCGCCGCCATCCGCTCAGTCGCGACGGAACGGGTCTCATCGACGCCATCCGCCAGGAACAGACCCTGCTGGGGCCGATCGCCGATGCGGCCGATCTCGTGCTGGACACCTCGCGCACCAGCGTTCACGAACTGCGCGAACTCATCCGCCAGCGCGTCGCCGGCCGCACGGGAGACCGGCTCTCGATCCTGTTCGAGTCCTTCGCTTTCCGACACGGCGTACCGGACGATGCGGACTTCGTCTTCGACGTACGCAATCTGCCGAACCCGCACTGGGAACCCGGCCTCTCGCACCTGACCGGCCGCGACGCCGCCGTCGCTGAATATCTCGAACGCCATCCGATCGTCGCCCGCATGTTCGCCGACATCATCGGCTTCCTCGAACACTGGATTCCCGACTTCGTCCGTACCAACCGCAGCTACCTCACCATCGCCATCGGCTGCACCGGCGGCCAGCATCGCTCGGTCTACCTGGTCGAGCGACTGACCGAGCACTTCGCAAAACGCTACCCGCTCGTCCACGCCCGCCACCAGGTCGTCGGCGACGCCAGCCGCCGCTGACGGAAACAGAAATTTCACACGGAGTTCACGGAGAACACGGAGATCCAAGAAGGGAAAAGCAAGTTCTTCTTGACTCCGTGAACTCCGTGAACTCCGTGTGAAATTCTTCTCCGGATTTCGTCTGAACTCCGTGTGAAACTCCGCACCTCTCCCGCTACACTGCGCGCCACTTCGCACCCTGCACGCGCTGCAGGACACAGATGTGGGCTCATGCATGACGGCCGAGGCTCAGGTCGCAAAAATCAGTCGGCTCGCGGCGCTGCGCACGGCGCTGGAGCAGGGATCCATGCGGCACGGCCACCGCATGGTCAATTCGCTGCACCCTGCTGAAATCGCCTCGCTGATCGAATCGCTGCCGCCGGCCAAGCGCGAGATCGTGTGGGAATTCGTCGATCCCGAACTGGAGGGCGACGTCCTCATCGAACTGAACGAGGAAGTGCGCTCCGAACTCATCGGCGGCATGGACGCGGATGAACTGATCGCCGCCACCGAGGGCATGGAAGTCGACGACCTCGCCGACCTCATCGGCGACCTGCCCGAGACGCTCAACGAGCGCGTGCTGCAGTCCATGGACGCGCAGGATCGCGAGCGGCTGTCGGCCGTGCTGGCCTTCGAAGAGGACAGCGCCGGCCGTCTGATGAACCTCGACGCCGTGACCATCCGTCCCGACGTGACGATCGAAACCGTGCTGCGCTATCTGCGCATGCGCGCCGAACTGCCCGAGCGCACCGACCGGCTGTTCGTGGTCAATCGCCACGACCGCTATCTCGGCGGGCTCGACATCACGCGCCTGCTGACCGAAGACCCGGAATCGACCGTCGGCGACGTGATGGACTCGACGGTCGAAGGCATCTCGCCCGAGACGCCGGCGCGCGACGTCGCCAAGCTGTTCGAAGACCGCGACCTGGTGTCCGCCGCCGTGGTCAGCGCGGACGGCCGCCTGCTCGGCCGCATCACCATCGACGACGTCGTCGACGTCATCCGCGAGGAAGCCGATCACTCGGTGCTGAGCATGGCGGGTCTCGACGAAGACGACGACATGTTCGCCGGCGTGGTGCGCAGCGCGCGCCGCCGCGCGGTCTGGCTCGGCGTGAATCTCGCCACGGCCTTCCTCGCGGCCAATGTGGTCGGGCTGTTCGAAGCCACCATCGAGAAAGTCGTGGCGCTCGCCGTCCTCATGCCCATCGTCGCCAGCATGGGCGGCATCGCCGGCAGTCAGACGCTGGTACTGATCATCCGCGGCATCGCGCTCGGCCAGGTCGAACAGGCCAATGCGCGCTGGCTGCTGATCCGGGAAATTTCCGTCGGCATGCTGAACGGGCTGTTCGTCGCCGGTCTCGTCGGACTCGCCGCAGGCCTGTGGTTTCAGGAATGGAAGGTGGGCGCGATCATCTGCGGCGCGCTGATGATCAACCTGTTCGCCGCGGCCATCGTCGGCGTCAGCGTGCCGCTGGTCCTGAAACGTCTGGGAATCGATCCGGCACTCGCCGGCAGCGTGGTACTGACGACCTTCACCGACTGTATCGGCTTTGCCTCACTGCTCGGCCTCGGCACGCTGTTCCTGACGTGACGACAGCCGCCTGAGAACGCCGGTGGCGCCGGTCGAGGCCACCGCGTGACCACCAATGAAAGCCAGCAGATCATCGGAGCGCTTCATCGCATCCTGATAGCCGAGCGCGATCAGTTCGCGCGTGAACGTGTCCTGGAACAGCAGGTAGCTCATGAGCTGGCCGCCGCCGGTGTTCAAGGCGCCCATGGTCCGCAACAGCACACGCAGGGCTCGCGGCAACGACCCCACGTGATGACGCGCGATCTCTGAAATATCCCGGCTCGGCAGGATCACCAGCAGATCGATCCTGCGCAGGCGCGTCAGATCCGGGCCGGCAGCCAGCCCCTGCTCCACCAGATGATTGATCTGCACCAGGCGCTCCATGTCCAGGGACAGTCCGTCCGTGAACAAGGCGTCGAGCATGTAGCCGAAGATCTGCCCGAACGTCGGAGGAGTCGGCGGCTGCGCGACGACGCGGTGGTGCGCCTCGTTGCGCGTGCCGATGACCAGCAGGCGGTCGGCACCCAGGTGGATCGCCGGGCTGAACGGACTCGACTGGCGCATCGCGCCGTCGCCGAAGTATTGGCCGCCCATCAGCCCGGGGGGGAACAGAAACGGCACGGCAACCCTCGCCATCAGCGGGAACAGCGACAGCTGGGCCGGCTCACCGAAGCGCCGCAGGCGACTCCAGGACACGCCGCTCTCGCGCGCTTCGCAGAATGCAACCGACCGCGCGCTGGCATAGCCCGCCGCCGCGATCGACAGGGCGTCGAGCTGCCCGGCATCGATCGAGCGCCGCACCGCCGCGAAATCGAACTGCTGCCCGAGCAGTTCGCGCAGCGGCGTGTTGTCGAACAGCGATTTCGGCGGCGGCAGCAGCCACCCGCCCGACATCATGGCGAGCAGCCAGTGCAGTCCGGAGCGCAACATGCTGGCCGTGTCGGCCTTGAAAACCTGCCCGACCTGGAAATTGCGCCAGACGCGTTCCAGGTTGCCGACGGCGACGCGGAAACGCTCCGCGTGTACTGCGATCGCGGTCGCGTTCACCGCGCCGGCGGATGTACCGGTCACGACCGGAAAGGGATTCGAAGCACGGGCGGGCAGCAGATCGGAAATCGCACGCAATACACCCACCTGATAGGCAGCGCGTGCGCCGCCCCCCGGCAGGATCAAGCCGAGCTTCGCAGCAGGATTGACGGGACCTCGCTCTGTGGTCACATGCGGCTCTCGGGAAAACGGGGCATCGTTCGTTGCCCCGCCCATGGAACTCGTGAGTTGTCTTTGGGTTCAGGATTAGTATGGCACAGTGCCTTCACGCACCCGCCGCGCCAGCGGTCCATTCGACTACAGGAGCCGCCATGAATCGCCTCTCCGTCCTGCGCCACCTCACTTTCGGTGTGCTGCTCGCCTGGTTCACCCTGCTGCACGCAGAACCCCAGCTCGGCAGTCCGGCCCCGGAATTCAAGCTCCAGGACCAGAACGGCAAGTGGCACGAACTGAAGGACTACCGCGGCAAATGGGTTGCGCTGTATTTCTATCCGAAGGATCAGACCCCCGGCTGCACGACGCAGGCCTGCGAGTTCCGCGACAACATCTTCGCCTTCCGCGATGCCGATGCCGTGATCCTGGGCGTGAGCGTCGACGACGTCGAATCCCACAAGAAGTTTTCCGAGAAGCACGGCCTGCCCTTCCCGATCCTGGCCGATCCCACCAAGGCCACGGCGAAGGAATACGGCGTGCTCAAGAAGTTCTTCGGCACCCTCGAAGCCGCCCGCCGCGACACCTTCCTGATCGATCCGCAGGGCAAGCTCGTCAAGCACTACATGGACGTGGATCCGAAAGGCCACTCGCAGGTGGTGCTGAAAGACATCAAGGAACTGCAGAAGAGGCAGGCAGGCTGAAGCGTAGCTGCTACGGGCGACTGGCTGCTGGCGACTGGCTTCTGGCCAGCAGCCAGCAGCGGTCGAGCCGACGGCTCGACTAGTGCAGCGCCTTGATCGCCTGATCCAGCCCCGCCAGCGTCAGCGGGAACATCCGGTCTTCGACCAGTTCCCGCGTGATCTGCACCGACGGCGTGTATTCCCAGCGCTGCTGCGGCTCGGGATTGAGCCAGACATGATGCGGCCAGGTCTTGAGGAGCCGCTTGATCCACACCGCACCGGCCTCTTCGTTCCAGTGTTCGACGCTGCCGCCGGGCTGCACGATTTCGTACGGGCTCATGGTGGCATCGCCGACGAAGATCAGCTTGTAGTCATGGCCGTAGGTGCGCATGACGTCCATCGTCGACGTTTTTTCGCGATGCCGGCGGCGGTTGTCCTTCCACACCGATTCGTAGACGCAGTTGTGGAAGTAGAAGTATTCGAGATGCTTGAACTCGGTACGCGCCGCGGAGAACAGTTCCTCGCAGACCTTGACGTGATCGTCCATGGAGCCGCCGACGTCGAGAAACAGCAGGATCTTGATGGCGTTGTGGCGTTCGGGGACGAACTTCAGATCCAGCAATCCCGCGTTGCGCGCCGTGGATGAGATGGTGTCGTCGAGATCCAGGTGATCGGCGACGCCTTCGCGGGCGAACTTGCGCAGCTTGCGCAATGCCACCTTGATGTTGCGCGTGCCGAGTTCGACATTGTCGGCGAGGTTCTGGTATTCGCGCTGGTCCCACACCTTCACCGCGCGGCGATTGCGCGATCCGTCCTGACCGATGCGGATGCCTTCGGGGTTGTAGCCATAGGCGCCGAACGGCGAGGTGCCGCGGGTACCGATCCATTTGTTGCCGCCTTCGTGGCGTTCCTTCTGTTCTTCGAGCCGTTTCTTCAGCGTCTCGATCAGCTTGTCCCAGCCGCCGAGCGCCTCGATCTTCGCCTTCTCCTCGTCGCTCAGGTTGCGCTCGCCCATGCGACGCAGCCAGTCCTCGGGGATCTGCTTCATCATCGAATCGAACAGCTCTTCAGCGCCCTTGAAGTGCGCGGCGAAGGCGCGATCGAAACGATCGAAGTGACGCTCGTCCTTCACCATGCAGGCGCGCGACAGATAGTAGAAATCCTCGGCGCTCGCATTCGCGAGCCGTGCTTCCAGCGCTTCCAGCAGCGCCAGGAACTCCGTGATCGACACCGGCACGCCGGCTTCGCGGAGTTTGAAGAAGAAGGGAATCAGCATGGTTGTAAGTGACGTGAGTGACGAAAGTCATGAGGGTGACGAAGGTCGGAAAACAGATGCGACCCTTCTGGCCTTCGTCACTTCCGTCACCCTCGTGACCTTCGTCACTCCTCTTTATTGCCTGCGCCGGTTCAGGAACACCAGCTGCTCGAACAGATGCACGTCCTGCTCGTTCTTCAGCAGCGCGCCGTACAGCGGCGGAATCGACTTCTTCGGATCGTCCGTGCGCAGGGCTTCCGGCGGAATGTCTTCGGCGACGATCAGCTTGATCCAGTCGAGCAGTTCGGACGTCGAAGGCTTCTTCTTCAGGCCCGGCGTTTCGCGCAGCTTGAAGAAGGCGCCGAGCGCTTCCGCCAGCAGCTCCTTCTTGAGCGTCGGATAGTGCACCTGGACGATCCGGGTCATGGTCGCTTCGTCAGGGAAACGGATGTAGTGGAAGAAGCAGCGGCGCAGGAAGGCGTCGGGCAGCTCCTTCTCGTTGTTGCTGGTGATGATGATGATCGGCCGGTGATGCGCCTTCACCCACTGGCGCGTCTCGTAGACGTAGAACTCCATGCGATCGAGTTCGTGCAGCAGGTCGTTGGGGAATTCGATGTCGGCCTTGTCGATCTCGTCGACCAGCAGCACCGGCTGCACGTCGCTCTCGAACGCTTCCCACATGCGTCCCTTGACGATGTAGTTGCCGATGTCGTGCACCTTGGCTTCGCCGAGCTGCGAATCGCGCAGGCGCGATACCGCGTCGTATTCGTACAGACCCTGCTGCGCCTTGGTCGTCGACTTGATGTGCCAGCGGTACAGCGGGCGCTGCAGGGAAGCCGCGACTTCCTCGGCCAGCTGCGTCTTGCCCGTGCCGGGCTCGCCTTTCACCAGCAATGGACGACCGAGCGTCACGGCCGCATTGACGGCCATCATCAGATCTTCGGTCGCGACGTAGCTGTCGGTACCGGCAAAACGTGAGGTCATTGAAACTCCGGAAGCTGACGAAATTGCTCCTGAAGCGACGCAACCCGCATCGCTTGCCCCCTCCCTGACCCTCCCCCGCTTCGCAGGGGAGGGGAACGGAGGCCCAACCAGTGTGCCAGTTTGCCGCTCTGCCGGCTTCCCCTACTGCGCCAGCCTGAGCGTGTGTTCAGTTTTTCCGGGCAACAGCGGCTGGGGTTCTCCACGAACCCAGGCCTCGTGGCCTGCACCGTAGAAAGGCGACAGCGGGTGATCGACCGGTCCGCCCGGCATCTGGAACAGTCCCTCGGCTTCACGGCCCGGCGAGACGACCAGCCGCTGCGAGGCGCCGAAGGCCGGCCCCTGTGCCAGCGGCATGGCGAAGTCGCCGTGCATGCGATCGGCCGGCATGTCGAGCCAGCGCGCGGAGAACGGCAATGCCGCCGACAGCGGATGATGCATCTGCAGCGTGTTCTGCCGACCCCAGCTGCAGGGGTCGGCGCATTCGCGCGCGAGCGTCGCCGTCGAGGTATCGAGCGCCGCGAGCAGCGCCGCTTCCCACGTGGCGTAGTGCGGATCGAGCAGGTGCGCCGGCCGCTGCGTCACGAGCTGCCACAACGCGCCTTCGAACTGTGCCGACGGCTCGAACTTCGCCTCGGGATATTCCAGACGCGCCTGCGACGTGAGCGAATCGAACACCTGCTTGCGGACCTGCTGGCGGAAGGCGCGCACGACCGGATACCCCAGGTCGTCGGCGCTGGCGCGGCCGCTCCATCGTTCGACGCGCTCGCGCGCCAGGCGCCGCGCCGGATGATCGGCGACCGCGGCATCGTCCAGCAGTTGCAGCAACAGATCGCGCCAGCGCGTCATGAAGAGCGCACGGTCGTCGATCTGGATCTTCGCCAGATCCGTGGCGGTCGCCGCCTGCAGCGCGAGCAGATCGTCGCGAATCTGCGCGGCGCGCGCGCCGAGATCGTAGCCGCCGTCGCCCATGAAGTTCAGCCAGGTATCGACGTCGATCGTGCGCGCATTCGCGGTCCACAGGCGGCCCGGCGCGGGATCGATGATGCGCGGATAGTCCTCCGGCGCGTGCCAGCCGATCCAGCCGGTGCCGGGCGCACGCCACGAGGCGGGCTGGGTCGAATCGTAGTTGGCGCGGATCGGCACCTGTCCCATGAGCGACCAGCCGATGTGTCCTGCGCGGTCCACGGCGAGGAAGTTCTGTACCGGCGCGCCGGAACGATTCGCCGCCAGCAGCGCCTCCTGCACGGTCGCTGCGGTTTCGAAATCGAGCATGCGTACGTTGGTGGCGCGCGGATCGTGCGCCGTCCATGCCAGCGCCAGCGGCCGGCCCTGCGCGTCATGGTTGATGATCGGCCCCCAGCGGGTGGCCGTCACGTCGAGGCTCACCGGCGAGCCGCCGCGCACGGCGATCGATTCCGTGCGTTTGACGAAGGCCTCCGTGTCGTCGCCGACGAAGTAGCGGTCCGGATTCGCAGGATCGGTCTCGACGATCACCAGATCGGTCCAGTCGCCGTAGCTGTTCGTGAAGCCCCACGCGACCTGGCCATTGCTGCCGACGACGATGATCGGCAGGCCCGGCAGCGTCACGCCGACCAGATCGCGCGGCGCCTCGGCGCCGCCGCTCACCTTGAGGCGCGCCCGATACCAGACGTGCGGCAGTCGCAAACCGAGATGCATGTCGTTCGCCAGCAGCGCCGCATGCCCTGCAGCATGCGGCGCGGCCACGGCCCAGCTGTTGCTGCCGACGACCGGACGTTCTTCCAGAGCGGTTCGCGAGGGCGGATCGAGCAATGCTGCGACGTGCTGTTCGCCGCTGCGCAGATCGACGATCTCGGGACCGGGAATCGCCGCGACGCGCCAGGTGCCGCCGGTCACCGGCGCATCCCATTCGGTGCCGAGCGGATGCAGAAAATCGAACAGTGCCGGCGGCAGTGCCTCGCGCAATTGCGAGCGCGCCAGTTCATGCGCGCCGGTCGAATCGTTGAGGCTGAGATACATCGAGAAGGCCGCGAGGACCGAATCCTCCGGCAGCCAGGCGCGCGGCTGCTCCCGCAGCAACAGATATTCCCACGGCCTCGCGCGCGCATCGCCGAGCGCGCGGTTTACGCCAGCGACATACGCATCGAGCGTCCGACGATCTTCATCGGGCATCTGCGCCACGACCTGCTGCGCCACCGCGCGAAAGCCGTGGATGCGAAAGTGCCTGTCCGTATCGAGCGCTGCCGCGCCAAGCAGTTCCGCCAGTTCGCCCGCGGCCGCACGCCGCATCAGGTCCATCTGGAAGAAGCGATCCTGCGAGTGCGCGTAGCCCGTGGCATAGGCGAGATCGCGACGCGACGTGCCCGTGATCGTCGGCGTGCCGTTGGCGTCGCGCTCGATCGTCGCGGTCGCACCGGTGCCGGCGATGTCCCCATCCAGTTGCGGCAGGCTGCCGCGGAACAGCACGTACAGCGCGCCGGCAGTGATCGCGACGAGCGCGACGATGGCGATCAGAATGCGACGGAACAGGCGCACGGGAACCCGGCCCTTCACACCCGCACTTCGAGGATCTTCATCGAGTTGGTCTTGCCCGAAACGCCCGACAGTTCGCCCTTGGTGAGAATGATGCGGTCGCCAGGTTCAACCATCTTCTTCTGCAGCATCAGCCGGAAGATGTTCGCGTACACCTCCTGCGCATCCGTGTGCGTGACGTCGAAGGTCACGGGATAGACGCCGCGATAGAGCATGACGCGCCGGCTGGTGATTTCGTGGCGGGTGAACGCATAGATGGGAATGTCGGCGCGGATGCGCGACATCCACAGCGGCGTCGAGCCGGACTCGGTCAGGGCCACGATCGCCTTCACCTTGAGATGGTTCGCGGTGTACATCACCGCCATCGCGATGGCTTCGTCCGTCTTTTCGAACAGCCCGCCGTCGCTGCGATGCCGGATGGGCGAATGCGACGATTCGTACTTCTCCGCGCCGAGAATGACCTGCGCCATCGCCTGCACCGCTTTCACGGGATATTTGCCGACGGCGCTTTCGCCGGACAGCATCACCGCGTCCGTGCCGTCCATCACGGCATTGGCGACGTCGGACACTTCGGCGCGGGTCGGAATCGGATTGTGGATCATCGATTCCATCATCTGCGTCGCAGTGATGACGACGCGGTTGCGCTTGCGCGTGGCCGAGATGATGTGTTTCTGCAGACCGGTGAGTTCGGCGTAGCCGACTTCGACGCCGAGATCGCCGCGCGCCACCATCACGGCATCGCTCGCCTGGATGATGCGGTCGAGATTGACGATGGCCTCGCTGCGCTCGATCTTGGCGACGAGCTGGCCGTGCCCGCCTTCCTTGCGCAGCAGTTGCCGCGCTTCGTCCATGTCGGAGCCGTCGCGCGCGAACGAGACGGCGAGATAGTCGACGCCGAGTTCGGCGGCGAGTTTGATGTCGAGCCGGTCCTTGTCGGTCAGCGCGCCGGCCGACAGGCCGCCGCCCTGCTTGTTGATGCCCTTGTTGTCGGAGAGTTCGCCGCCGACGATGACTTTCGTGGCGATGCGCGGACCGTCCACCGCCGTGACTTCCAGCGCGATCTGGCCGTCGTTCAGCAGCAGCACATCCGACGCCTGCACATCGCGCGGCAGGCTCTTGTAGGCAACGCCGACGCTGGTTGCAGTGCCCGCCTTCGGATCGAGCGATACATCCAGCGTGAACGGCTCGCCTTCGATCAGCTGGACCGGGCCGTTGGCGAAACGCTCGATGCGGATCTTCGGCCCCTGCAGGTCGCCCAGCACGGCGATCTGCTTGCCGACCTGTTCGGCCACTTCCCGCACCATCTGCACGCGCTTCGCATGCGCCTGCGGTTCGCCGTGGGAGAAGTTGATGCGCACGACGTCGGCGCCGGCGATGATCAGGTCGCTCAGCACCTTGGGATTGTCGGTGGCGGGACCGAGGGTGGTCAGGATCTTCGTGCGGCGGAGCATGCAGGCGACCGTGTCGATTGAACAATGGCGGACAGTCTAATCCGTCCGCATTGCCGGAATGAAATGGGGCCGGCGATCCGCCGATAAGCCGCGGCGATTTCTTCGTGTGGGGCCGGCTTCAGCCGGCCTGTGTCGGAGTCAGGCTGAAGCCTGACCTACAGCCTGACCTACAGCCTGACCTGCAGGAAGAGGCCGGCTTCAGCCGGCCGCGCGCTCTTCCAGCACCGCGACCGCCGGCAGCTTCTTGCCTTCGAGGAATTCGAGGAAGGCGCCGCCGCCGGTGGAGATGTACGAGATGTCGTCTTCGACCCGGTATTTCTCGATCGCCGCGAGCGTGTCGCCGCCGCCGGCAATGGAGAATGCGGAGCTGCGGGCCACGGCCTGCGCCAGCGCCTTCGTGCCTTCGCCGAACTGGTCGAACTCGAACACGCCGACCGGGCCGTTCCAGACGATCGAACCCGCGGTCGCACAGGCTTTCGCGAAACGCTCGGCCGTGTCGGGGCCGATGTCGAGGATCATCTCGTCATCCGCCACCTGGTCGACCTTCTTCACGTCCGCTTCCGCATTCGCCGAAAACTCCGTGGCCACGACGACGTCGGTCGGCAGCGGGATCTCGACCTTGAGTTCGGCCGAACGCTTCAGCAGGCCCTTGGCGATGTCGAGCATCTCTTTTTCGACCAGCGATTTACCGATGGGATGACCGGCCGCCGCGATGAACGTATTGGCGATGCCGCCGCCGACGATCAGCTTGTCGACCTTGGTCAGCAACGTTTCCAGCACGGTGAGCTTGGTCGACACCTTCGAGCCCGCCACGATCGCCACCAGCGGACGCTTGGGTTTTTCCAGCGCCGTTTCGAGCGCGACCAGTTCGTTCATCAGCAGCGGGCCGGCGCAGGCGACCTTGGCGAATTTCGCCACCCCGTGCGTGCTGGCTTCGGCGCGATGCGCGGTACCGAAGGCATCCATGACATAGACATCGCAGAGCGCCGCCATCTTGCGCGACAGGTCTTCCTTGTCCTTCTTCTCGCCCTTGTTGAAACGCACGTTCTCCAGCAGCACGACTTCGCCCGGCTCGACGCTGACGCCCTCCAGCCAGTTCTTTTCGAACCGGACCTTGTAACCGAGCAGTTCCGAGAGGCGCTGCGCCACCGGCGCGAGCGAGAACTCGTCGTCGTACACGCCTTCTTCCGGACGGCCGAGATGCGACATGAGCATGACGCGGGCGCCCGCGTTCTTCGCTGCCTGGATGGTCGGCAGCGATGCGCGGATGCGCGCATCGCTGGTCACGACCCCTCCCTGCACCGGAACGTTGAGATCCTCGCGGATCAGCACGCGCTTGCCGCGCAGGTCGAGATCGGTCATGCGCAAAACAGTCATGCGAGGGCAGCTCCAGGTTATCGCAAGTAAACGGGCTACAGGCGACAGGCGACGGCCAGAACCAGATTCGAGCTCTTGCCGTAGCCCGTGGCCTGTTGGCCGTAGCCCGTCTTGGTTACTTCGAAATGACGCGAGCCATCTCCAGGACCTTGCTCGAATAACCCCACTCGTTGTCGTACCAGGACACGATCTTGACGAAGGTGCCGTCGAGCGCGATGCCGGCCTCGGCGTCGAAGATGGAGGTGCGTGCGTCGCCGCGGAAATCGGTGGAGACGACTTTCTCGTCGGTGTAGCCGAGCACGCCCTTCATCGCGCCTTCGGAGGCGGCCTTCATGGCATTGCAGATCTGCTCGTAGGTGGTGTCCTGCTTCAGTTCGACCGTGAGATCGACCACCGAAACGTCCGACGTCGGCACGCGGAACGACATGCCGGTCAGCTTCTTGTTCAGCTCGGGGATCACGACGCCGACGGCCTTCGCCGCGCCGGTCGATGACGGAATGATGTTTTCCAGGATGCCGCGGCCGCCGCGCCAGTCCTTGTTCGAGGGGCCGTCGACGGTCTTCTGCGTCGCCGTCGTGGCATGCACCGTCGTCATCAGGCCGCGCTTGATGCCGAAGCTGTCGTTCAGCACCTTGGCGATCGGCGCGAGGCAGTTCGTCGTGCACGAGGCGTTGGAGATGATGGCCTGGCCGGCGTAGGTCTTGTCGTTCACGCCGAACACGAACATCGGCGTGTCGTCCTTCGACGGCGCCGACATGATCACTTTCTTCGCGCCGGCGCTGATGTGCTTCTGCGCGGTTTCCTTGGTGAGGAACAGGCCCGTCGATTCGACGACGATGTCGGCGCCCACGTCGCCCCACTTCAGTTCGGCCGGATCCTTGACGGCGGTGAGACGGATCTTCCTGCCGTTGACCACCAGCGTATTGCCGTCGACCGACACCGTGCCCTTGAACTGGCCGTGCACGGAATCGTATTTCAGCATGTAGGCGAGGTAGTCCGGCTCGAGCAGATCGTTGATCCCCACGATCTCGATGTCCGGAAAATTCTGCGTGGCCGCGCGAAACACCATGCGACCGATGCGACCGAATCCGTTGATGCCGACTTTGATGCTCATTAACTGCTCCAATGCTCTGGCTAGTGTCTGGTGGCGCCCAGGACCTAGAGAATCGACTGAACCACTTTCACCACGTTTTCAACCGTAAACCCGAAGTGCCTGAACAGATCCTTGCCGGCGCCTGAGGCGCCGAAGCTGTGCATGGCGACGACGGCACCGCGCGGACCGACGTAGCGGTACCACGTATCCGGCGCCGCCGCCTCGATGGCGACACGACGTTCGACCGCAGCGGGCAGCACCTGTTCGCGATAAGCGGCATCCTGCGCATCGAACACGTTGCTGCTCGGCATCGACACCACGCGCACCTTGCGGCCCTGCTGCTGCAATGCCGTTGCCGCATCGACCGCGATGCCGACTTCGGAGCCGGTCGCGATCAGGATCACCTCGGGCGTGCCTTCGCAATCCTTCAGCACGTAGCCGCCGCGACGCACGGCGTCGATCTGCTGCGCCGTGCGCGTCTGCGCCGGCAGGCCCTGGCGCGTCAGCGCCAGCGTCGTCGGGCCATTGCGGCGTTCGATCGCGTCTGCCCATGCGACGGCCGTTTCGAGCGTGTCGCACGGGCGCCAGACCGTCATGTTCGGAATGATGCGCAGGCTCGGCAGGTGTTCCACCGGCTGGTGCGTCGGGCCGTCCTCGCCGAGGCCGATCGAATCGTGCGTCATCACATAGATGACGCGCTGCTTCATCAGCGCCGACATGCGCATGCCGTTGCGCGCGTAGTCGGAGAACACCAGGAACGTGCCGCCGTAGGGGATTTCGCCGCCGTGCAGGGCGACGCCGTTCATGATCGCGGCCATGCCGAATTCGCGCACGCCGTAGTGCAGGTAGTTGCCCGAGGCATCGGCGCCGGTGATCGATTTCGAATCCTTGCGGTTGGTGTTGTTCGAACCCGTCAGGTCGGCCGAGCCGCCGAACAGTTCGGGCAGCGCCGCGCCGTACGCGTTGAGCGCCTGCTGCGATGACTGCCGCGTTGCGAGGTTTCCGCCCGCCTGGGCGACCTGTGCCACGTAGTTGCGCACGACTTCCGGCCACGTCGCGGGCAGTTCGCCCTGCATGCGGCGCTGGAATTCCGCAGCCAGCGCCGGGAACTGCTTCGAGTAGGTCTCGAACTTCGACTGCCAGCCCGCCTCGACCTGCTTGCCGCGCTCGCGCGCGTCCCAGCCATTGCGGACGTCGTCGGGAATGACGAAGGGCTCGTAGTTCCAGCCAAGGTGCTTGCGTGTCGCTGCGACTTCGTCTGCGCCCAGCGCGGCGCCGTGCGTTGCCTCCGTACCCTGCTTGTTGGGCGAACCCCAGCCGATGATGGTCTTGCAGCAGATCAGGCTCGGCCGGTCGGTCACGGCCTTCGAGGCGGCGATTGCTTTTTCGATGGCTGCCGGATCGTGCCCGTCCACATTCGGCACGACGTGCCAACCGTAGGCTTCGAAGCGCTTCGGCGTGTCGTCCGTGAACCAGCCGTGGACTTCGCCGTCGATGGAAATGCCGTTGTCGTCATAGAAGGCGATCAGCTTGCCGAGCTTCAGGGTGCCGGCCAGCGAGCAGGCCTCGTGCGAGACGCCTTCCATGAGGCAGCCGTCGCCGAGGAACACCCAGGTGTGATGGTCGACGATGTCGTGCCCCGGGCGATTGAAAGTGGCCGCGAGCATCTTTTCCGCCAGCGCCATGCCGACGGCGTTGGCCAGCCCTTGCCCCAGCGGGCCGGTCGTGGTTTCGATGCCGAGATGCGCGTCGTGCTCGGGATGCCCCGCCGTGTGCGAGCCGAGCTGGCGGAAGGCCTTCAGGTCATCGATCGTCAGGGGATAGCCGCTCAGGTGCAGCAGCGCGTACAGGAGCATGGAACCGTGACCGTTGGAGACGACGAAACGGTCGCGATCGGCCCACTGCGGATTGCCGGGATTGTGCCTGAGGTGGTCGTTCCACAAGACTTCGGCGATGTCGGCCATGCCCATGGGCATGCCGGGATGGCCGGAATTGGCTTTCTGAACAGCGTCCATCGCCAGTGCCCGGATGGCATTGGCAAGCTGCCTGCGCTGCGACGTCATCGACCAACCCCTTCAGGAATACCGGTTTTCGAGAGCCGCGCATTCTGGACCAAGGGGGCGTCAGCGGCAATCGAACCCGACGATGGGAATGCGCGGAACTTTGCGGGTGACGCGACGTATTTGATTCTTCCTGTGGGGCCGGCTTTAGCCGGCCGGATAAGGCGTCAGGCTAAAGCCTGACCTACAGGCCCGCCCGGCGACGCGGATGGCCGACAGTGAGACGGACTGCAAATAATCTTCCCGTGCATCGCGGACTGCCCGGGCGATTAGAGGTCGATCACCTTTTGCGGCTGGGCCGCATTGCTACGATCCGGCGCGCATTCGTCCTGCACATGACTCGCCGAATGATTATGTCGCGCCTCGCGCACGACATCGGACCACAAGGGCAGCAATGAAGTCGTTTCGCCTCATTCAGTTCACGGACACCCATCTGACGGGAGATGCGGCAGCGACCATTCGCGGCGTCGCCTGCCTGCCGGCGTTGCGTGCCGTCATGGCCGATGCGCAGCACCGTTGTCACCGTCCCGACGGCGTCCTGCTGACTGGCGATCTGGTGCAGGACGATCCCTCCGGTTACGCACTCATCCGCCAGGTGTTCGGCGCCTCGCCGGTGCCGGTGCTGTGCCTGGCCGGCAATCACGATCTGCCCGACCACATGCGCGCCGCGCTGCGCGGCGAGCCGTTCCATGTCGGCGGTGAAGTCGAATTCGGTCGCTGGCTGGTCGTGCTGCTCGACACCTGGGTCGAACACAGTGCGGGCGGTCGGCTCGGCGCCGCCCAGCTCGCGCGATTGCGCGAAACGCTGCAGGCCCATCGCAATCATCATGTGCTGCTGTGCCTGCATCACCATCCCATCCGCATGCGCAGCGAATGGCTCGATCAGGTCGGCCTCGAAGATGCGGACGAGTTCATGTCGATCGTGCGCACGCACGCCAACGTGCGCGGCGTGCTGTGGGGCCACGTGCATCAGTCGCTCGACAGCTTCGTTGCCGGCGTGCGCTTCATGGCGACACCGGCGACCTGTGCGCAATTCCTGCCGCGCAGCGATGACTTCGCGATCGACGATCGTCCGCCCGGCTATCGCGTGCTCGAACTGCTGCCCGACGGCACCATCGCCACCGAAGTGATCTGGCTGGAGCGCTACGCACAGCGCGTGGTGGCTTGATCGAACGCTGGGCCTGACTCGTCGCTGGCGGCCACGGACGGATCGGCAGATACTGGCCGCGATGCCAACGCTCAGCCGATTTCTCGCCAGCCTCCTCGTTCTTGCACTCGTTCAGACCGCATCGGCGGCGGACTCCGCACCCGCGCGTCATGCGCTGTGGTCGCTGCAGGGCAAGACCAACACCGTCTACCTGCTCGGCTCGGTCCACTTCCTCAAGCCTTCCGATGAACTGCCCGCGGCGCTCGACGCCGCGTATCGCGACGCCGAGCGCCTGGTGATGGAGATCGACATGGACGATCTCGATCCCCTCGTCGCGCAACAGACCACGATGGATCTCGGTCTGTTGCCGGACGGCAAGACCCTGGAGTCCGAACTGGGCAGCGAGGCCTATCAGCTGGTATCGAAACAGGCGCGCGTCATGGGCATCGATCCTGCGCTGCTGAATCGCTTCCGTCCGTGGCTCGCTGCCATGACGCTCGTACAGCTGCAGCTGATGAAGCAGGGGCTCGATCCGCAATCCGGCGTCGAGCAGCGCCTGACGGCACGCGCCGTCGCCGATCACAAGGAAATCACCGGCCTCGAGACGCTGCAGCAACAGCTGGGCATGCTGGCCGGACTGTCGTCGGAGCAGCAGCGCGAATTCCTGCTCTACAGCGTCGAGAATGCGGAACACGCCGCGGAGGAAATCGACGAGCTGATCGATGCCTGGCGCAGGGGCGACACGACCGTCCTCGCGCGTCTGCTCGCGGAAGGATTCGACAAGTATCCCGACCTGTACCGCCCGCTGACCGTCGATCGCAATCGACAATGGCTCGGGCCGATCGAGGAGTTACTGAAGTCGCAGGACGACTACCTGGTAGTCGTGGGCGCACTGCACCTGGTCGGAAAAGACAGCGTCATCGACCTGCTCGAGAGCAAGGGTCACAAGGTGACGCAGCACTGATCGTTCAGACCGCGGCCGGCCGCAGAGCCGTGCCCAGCAGGTAGCCGAGAAAAACGACGATCAGACAGACACCGACCGACAGCGCCACGTTGGCCGCCGCGGCCGCCAGCCGGCCTTCCCGCAGCAACAGCAGCGTCTGCAGGCTGAATGCCGAAAACGTGGTGAACCCGCCCATCACGCCGACCATCAGGAAATCGCGGGTGAGCTGCGCCGACTGCGACACCTTTCCCACGGTCAGCGCGGCGATCAGTCCGATCAGGAACGAGCCCACGACATTCACCAGCAACGTGCCCCAGGGAAAGGATGCACCCCAGCGGCTTGCGGCGAGGAGACCGCACCCGTGCCTCGCGACCCCGCCCAGCGCGCTGCCGATCGCGATGAGCAGCCAGTTCATGGCTTCAGACTTCCACCATCTCGAAATCTTCCTTGCCCGCACCGCAATCCGGGCAGCGCCAGGACAGCGGCACATCGTCCCAGCGCGTCCCCGGGGCGATGCCGGAGATGGGGTCCCCCTTCTCCTCCTCGTAGACATAGCCGCAGATCACGCACATGTAAGCTTTCATCAACGATCACGCCGGGCAAGTGTTGGAAGGCGGCGATTATAGGGAAGTGTCGCCGCGGCCGGGTCGGAAAACCTCGGTTTCGTGCGCTGGTTTTCATGGCGCCGCGACCCACTTACTATCGCGGCCCTGTTTCGGCGGAGCGCAAGCCTTGTCCCTGTTTACCGATGCCTCGCAATACATCCCCGGCGGCGTGAACTCGCCGGTCCGCGCCTTCCGCTCGGTCGGCGGCGAACCCGTGTTCATCGAGCGGGCCAGCGGCGCGCACGTATTCTCCTCGGACGGCCGGCAGTACCTCGACTACGTCGGCTCCTGGGGCCCGATGATCCTCGGCCATGCGCATCCGGACGTCATCCGCACCGTGCAGGAACGCGCCGCGCTCGGCCTGTCCTTCGGCGCCCCCACCCGGATCGAAACGCAGCTCGCACGCAAGGTCTGCGAACTCATGCCGTCGATCGAACGGGTGCGCATGGTGAGTTCCGGCACCGAGGCGACCATGAGCGCCATCCGCCTCGCCCGCGGCTTCACCGGCCGCAGCAAGATCGTGAAGTTCGAGGGCTGCTATCACGGACATTCCGATTCGCTGCTCGTGAAGGCAGGTTCCGGCGCCCTGACCCTGGGCGTGCCGACCTCGCCCGGCGTGCCGCCCGAACTCGCCGCCCACACGATCACGCTCGCGTACAACGACATCGCGCAGGTGCAGCAGACCTTCGCGGATATGGGCAACGAGATCGCCTGCATCATCGTCGAACCGATCGCCGGCAACATGAACTGCGTGCTGCCCGTGCCCGGCTTTCTCGAAGCGCTGCGCGCGGTCTGCGACAAGTCCGGCAGCGTGCTGATCTTCGATGAAGTCATGACGGGTTTTCGCGTCGCCCTCGGCGGCGCGCAGGCGCTGTACGGCATCAAGCCGGACCTCACCACGCTCGGCAAGATCATCGGCGGCGGCATGCCCGTCGGCGCCTTCGGCGGCCGCCGCGACATCATGGAGCAGATCGCCCCGCTCGGCCCCGTGTACCAGGCGGGCACGCTGTCGGGAAATCCCGTGGCAATGGCGGCAGGACTGGCCACGCTCGAAGCGATCAGCGCGCCGGGCTTTCATGCCGCACTGACCGAGCGCACGAATCAACTCATCGAAGGACTGAACCTTGCCGCGCGCGCCGCGAACGTGCCGTTCAGCACGAATCATGTCTGCGGCATGTTCGGGCTGTTCTTCACGGACAAGTCGCCGGTGCGCTACTTCCGTGAAGTGATGGCGTGCGATGTCGAGCGGTTCAAGCGGTTCTTCCACCTGATGCTGGAGGAGGGCGTGTATCTGGCGCCGTCGGCGTTCGAGGCAGGGTTTGTGTCGGCGGCGCATTCGGCGGCGGAGGTCGAGAAGACGATCGCTGCGGCAAAGCGCGCGCTGCAATCTCTGGCTGGAAATCGCTGATCAGCGGCCGCTGTTTCGCCCAAGCTGCCGATCAGCCGACACCGCGCCCTGATGCGTATCGCCTTTGTGTCACTGATGGCTGGCTCTCCGTGGGCAGCGTCCGAAGCGCTCTGGGCTGAGACCGCACATCGCGCACTTGCCGCCGGCCACCGGGTTTTCGTCAGCACCTACTTCTGGCCGCAGCAACCGCAAGCCCTGGCAGAGCTGGCAAGGGACGGCGCGCTGCTCGATAGCCGACCATCCACCCGATGGGTCCGGCGCTCAGCGATCGCAAGCAGACTGGCGCGAACTTTCACCGCGCTCGAAACCTTCAAGCCGGATGTCATCTGCCTCAGTCAGGGCGGCACGTATGACGTTGCTCGCAGCGGTAGCACCGCCGTGCTGAGGAGAACGCTGAAGCACCTCAGTGCCCCTTACGTCGTACTGTGCCATTGTGAACAACCAGCACCTCCAGCGCGCATTGTGTCCCATGCGCGCGCGGTCTTCGAACAGGCGGCGATTGTTGGATTCGTTGGAAAAAGAGCGCTGGACATCGCCGAGTTGCATCTCGGCATCTCACTCCCTAAAGCCCGCATCTTTCACAATCCAGTCAACCTTGATCGCATCACCCGTCTGCCCTGGCCCCAACAGTCGTCGCCGCTGCGCCTGGCCTTCGTCGGACGCCTCGAACCGGTGAAGAATCTGCAGGCGCTGCTGATCGCGCTGACACAGGATCGATGGGTGCAACGCGATTGGACGCTCACGGTCTTCGGTTCCGGATCGTTGCGTAGCGAACTGGAGAGCTTCGCAGCCAACAGCAGCCTGGCCTCGCGCTGCACTTTTGCCGGTTACGCGACAGACATCAGTTCAGTCTGGGCAAACCACCATGCGCTGATCCTGCCTTCCCGATTCGAAGGGGTTCCTCTGGCATTGATCGAGGCATTGCTCTGCGGACGACCCGCCATAGCAACGAACACGGGCGGAATCGCCGAATGGATTCAGAGCGGCGAAACCGGATTTCTGATTCGCGACGCCGGCGGCCCTGCAATTGCGGATGCGCTGGAACGCCTCTGGGAAAGGCGCGGAGACCTTGAAACCATGGGAGCCCTGGCACATTCACGAACACTCGAGAAAAGAGACCCCGATCCGGTGGGCACGTTGCTGGACTGGTTGACGACGAACGGAAATCGAACGAACGCAGTCACGGAACCGCTTGATCGTCGCGATAGGCGTGTGGACTCGTGAGGCGCTTCAGCTTCAGCCCGGCACAGAATCGCAAGGCAGGCCATAACCGGGCTTTTGATTTTCGAATCGCATGGATGCGTCGCCAGTGGCGGTACATGAATACAGCCAGCGCAAACAAAACCCACTGATCTCCCCGCGCCCGCCACAGATCACGCATCCGGACGAGGAAAGAATTCCTCCCCTCTTCCAGGCTCACCAACTCATCCAGACGAAGCCTGAAATCGAATAGCCGAGCCTCACGCCGCCCGCGTCGCCGTTTCGCCGGCTGCTCACGCAACACGTTGGTCACGTTGGTATCGTGAAGTCTGTACTTCACCAGCATGCGATCGAGGTACACGACACCGCCTCGAGTTGCCGCAATGGCCGCGAGCCACCAGTCGTAGTAGAAGCAGTCGGGGACAGGAAAGGCGCGGGCCAGCAGTTCGCGCCGGAACAGCATGGCATGGCCGGCAACGCAATTCGCTGCGACGAACACCACGACATCGTTGGTGCTGACCATATTGCAGCGACTCGACATTGGCCGATTCTGCGAACATCCGTGTTCATCGATGATGTCCGAGTCGCAATAGACCATCGCACGATTGCCGATGACCTGCTGCAGCAGTTCCAGCTTCTCCGCATGCCAGATATCGTCCTGATCGCACGGTGCAATCAGATCGCCGCGACAAAGCGACATTGCAACTTCGAAGTTCTTTCGGAAACCGAGATTCGAAGAATTGCGGTGTACGCTGATCCGGCGATCACGCGACTCGTACTCGCGCAGAATCCCTAGCGTCCCGTCGGACGAACAGTCATCGACACAGACGATCTCGAGGTTGGCGTAGGTCTGTCCAAGCAATGAATCCATCTGCTCGCGTAGAAATCGCTCACCGTTATAGGTACAGAGCGCGATGGATATCAGCGGCCCGGCCATGACGAACGCGGCACTCGCTAGAAACGCCGACTCACGTTGAGGCCAATGATGTCGACGTCAAAGAACATGCGGGTGCGATCAGGAGAGATAGGCGGCTCGTTGGGCAGCAAGGTCTTGTCGCGCCCCATCTTGTAGAACTGGCGCAGATCCACGCCGACGTCCCACTTGGGAAAAACATCCCGATACTGGATGCCTGCACCCCAGTAGTAACCATACGCTGGCAGTTCGATGTCATAACGCCCCACGCCGAAGAATGCGCCAAGCGCCAGTTTTCGCCCCCAGCGAAATCGATAGTCCAGCGCGCGGAAGGACATCAGCTGGTAACCATCGACGCGATCGAGCTCGACTCTCGCCCCCAGATCGCTCCGTTGCGACACCGGGCGACGGATACCGATGCCGATGTGCGGCGTCGATTCCCAATCCTCTTTGAAGTTCGGAATCGTCGAATCGAGAATCTTCTCTACTTGAGCGCCGCCTGCTCCAACGTCGACGAAGAGTTCGACGCCCGGATCGGTCGTCCCCCGATCCTCGTCGTAGGGGGCAATCGGGCCTCCGCGAAAATCAACGAAATCCACCGAGGCCGCAAGACGTGCGAACGAATCCCCGAAAACATCCTGCCCGGCATGCAGCTCCGCAGTGACCGGCTTGCCGAACAGCGACGTCGCAAGGCTGACGCTGAACATGTGCATCTGTTCATAGGACACGTCAGGTCGCGGTGCGCGACGCCAGTCAGCATCGTTCTTGAGCGTACGGTAGGTCGCCTGCCAGTACTGATTGGATCCGCGGCGCCACCCCAGACGAACCATCTGGCTCCAGCCGCCGATGGCATCGCCAAACTGGCGTTCATCCCCCATCCAGTGGCCGATCACCAGGTCCTTGTTGGTCAATCCTTCGGGGTAGAGGTAGTGGACATACCAGTCGTTCTGCCAATCCGACAATTCATACGTCAGGTCGAAGTTTTTCCAGAGGACTGGAAAGTCCAGACCCAGCGAGAAGTTCGTCGCGCCGAGAAGTTTGTTGCCCGCATAGGCATTGTCCTCGCCAGCGTATTCCGCATACACAGCGAGCGGAATTCGTCCCGGGAATAGGATGCTGCTCGTGAGCGATGCCACCCGATTGCTCGCTTCCAGTCCCGCACCCAGCGCGTTTTGATTCTCGATCAGGGCATCCCAGAAATCGCTCCACTCGTTGCCGCTGCTGCGCGCGCCGCCGCCATATTGGGACTCGCGATTGAAAGCCACGGCGTAGCCTGTCACCGGTTCGATTGCCAGATGAAGACCCGCGAGGCGCGGACTCCCTGAAGTCGTCGTTTCTCCGTACAGGATGCCGTCCTGGCGCGACATCTTCGCCGCGAAGATTTCGTAGCTGATACCGAGAGGTGTCAGCGGCCTGTAGTTGGAGATCGTGACCGAAGGCATCGTCGGCGCTTCACTGCTGATCAGGGAACTGCTGTCGGTGAGCGGCGACCACCAGTGATCGCGATAGCCGATGTCGAGTTGCGCGAAGTCGAAGCCTGCGCTCACGAAGGAGCCCGTGGGGGTCGCCTCGCCGTCATAAGCGATGCCTCCGGCGTTGACGATCAAGTAGTCACCCAGTTGCACGTAACCGCTGGCGCTGACTTGCCACGCAGAGTCGATCGGCAGGCCGTGACGATTGGGAATGGGGACCTGGGAATCTCCATCGGTCAATGCCACCTCGGGCTTTGCGCTCGTAACCGCCCATTTGCGCATGTAGCCGCGCAGATAATTCTGGACTTCCGTGCAGAGCGCCCGATCTTTCTGGCAGGCCATGGGAAGTGCGTCGAGCACGGTTCCTGCCGCAATCGGTCGGGTCATGACGGGCTTGCCCGCAAGTATCAGGACGCGTTCGATCTTTCTTTCAATGTCCGCAGACAGATTGAGCGGCAAGTAGGGACTCGCGCCTCTCGCCCAACCTGCCGATGAGGCAATGCAGATCAGGAAACATGCCGCAGCGGCGCGCGACCATATCGGGAGAGATCGTCCATGCGGATCGTTCATCGAGATTCCAGAAGTTTCGTGCTTATTGTCCGATTATGCCGGCTGACGGCACACGATGTCTCCGGGCCGCCGGATCAATACGGACTGGACCGCCACCTGACGGTCACTTTTTCATGGCTGGATTCTTCGACGATTCCGACGACTTCGTACTCGAGTGTATTCAGCCCATCGTGAGCGGGGCTTTCGAGCCCTCGCAAGAGGCGTGTGCGCCGACGCCGGTTGCGACCGATCTGCCGGCGCACAGCTGCGCGATCCGGACGTACCTGCTGGGCGGCAGGGTTGGGCAAATCCTGATATTCGCCCTTTAGATCGGCGTAACAAAAAAAACCCGCCATCAACAAGCGGAAAAAGAAATCATCGTCTTCCTTGCCCCATCCCCAGTATTCGTTGGAATAGCCATTCGCCGCGAACACCTGCTCCTTGCGGATGGAGACAGCACCGGAAAAATAATGGTCTGCGCGATTCGATTCTCCCTCCTCGCCTGCAATCCGGCTTACCAGGCGCAGCGGTTGCGAGGGACATAGGTAATTCGTCGTCACGGGCACTGCGTCGACGTCATGCAGGCAGTAGTAGTCCGTCCTCTCGCGGGCGAAATGAATTCCGGCGTTGATCAGCTTTCCTCGATTGAACAAACCTTCGTTCTGCTGCTCCATGACCAGAATGCGATAGTTCAACCGCTGTTCCTGCAACGTCGCCTGCAGCACCGGCAGAAGCCGTTCGAGGTGCGCCCGCCGCTCGCGAAATGGAATGACGATCGTCAGCCGTTGGTCATGCGAAAATGTCAGCGGGATGGCTTTTCGATGAGCGATCAGCCCACGCGCTACCGGCGCAATGAGCTTCCAGTTGGCAATGCTCACCGGCGCATATCGACCGTCGATCAATACGTGCCGCTCGGGATCGGCACCCAGGCGTCGACTCGGCCACCATCGCCTGAGCCACCACCTGCGCGCGAGCCTTGCCGGATCAAATGGATACTCGATCGCCAATGAAATTGTCCCGCATCCGCTGTTGCGGCGGAGTCTAGCGGTCTGGCGAACAGACCATCCACTTTCATCTGGCGATCGGTTCGGTCGATCCCGAGCGCCACCGCCTACGCGCCCCGCCCGCTCCCACCTGCAATCTCCCATGCTTCTCCAGCCGCGTCTCGATTCCACCTGTGGTCCGTCCATGCGCCTGCGCCAACTGCGCAACGGCGACACCTTGATCGAACTCGCGCAACAACTTCTCGTCCTCCTCGGCAGTCCACGGCTTGCCGGCGTTGCACGGAGCGGCGGGGCGCGCGCGGCTCTTCGACCGGCCAGCCTCCATCAGACGCACAGCCAGAAACAGCGCGCGAACCACGTCCGCACTCTGATACGGGCTGTCGGCAGGAAAGACCTCGCCAGTCGCCGGATTGACGCCATTGGCCAGTGCCGACACGATAGACAGCGCTCTTGCTTCATCCATGATGTTTGTTCTCCTGTCGAATGGAACGATCGAGCCGCAATGCTCGCCGGTATTCGACCTCAATGTGCCGACGGCCTGATGATGGATATCGGGCATGTCTGTCGAGAAACGCTGCGCCGATGCGTCGGCGCGGCTCACTTTCGAAAGGGTTTTCTGACCGATGCGTTCGTTTGGCTCGATCCTGCTGTTGTTCGCCGTCTCCCTGCTCGCTGCTGCCGCGCTGGCCTACCCCGCGTGGGTCCTGATCGGACTGCTCGACGATCAGCCCATTCATCGCATCCTGCATCGGCTCGCGATGCTCGCCGCCATCGTCGGCATGGTCTGGCTGGTGCGCCGCTGGCGATTGACGGACAAACAGTCGGCGGGATTCGGACTGCCGCGCCGGACGTTCTGGAAACAGATCGGGACCGGGCTGCTGCTCGGCGCGGTGATCATCGCTCCGCTGCTGCTGTCGCTGCATTGGCTCGACGTGCGCACCGCCGATCCGACGGCGGACGTCACCGCGGGCCGGATGGCGAAAGTGCTCCTGAAGGGATTGCTGACGGGTCTGGTCGTCTCATTCATCGAAGAACTTTTCTTTCGCGGCTATCTGTTCACCGCAATCGAACGCGAGTCCGGACGTCTGCTGGCAATCGTGCTGCCCAGCCTGCTGTATGCATCGGTGCATTTTCTGGACGGACGCCTGCGTGTACCGCGCGATGAAATCGAATGGGACAGCGGCTTCACCGTTCTCAGCCGCATGTTCCTCGCGTACAACGATCCGCTGCGGATCCTGGATTCGTTTCTCGCGCTGTTCGCCGTAGGTGTGCTGCTGGCGATTGCGCGCGCGCGCAGCGGAGCCATAGCACTGTGCATCGGCATGCATGCCGCCTGGGTCTGCCTGCTCTATTTGGATGAGACCATCACCCAGTTCAATCCGGACAGCAATGCGCGCTGGCTGGTGGGTTCGTACGACAACGTGATCGGATGGGGAACCGTCGCGTGGATGGGCGTGATGGCGGGCGCGTACTGGCTTGCTGCGCGCAATGCGGGGTCGGTTGCCGTTGGTCTCAGGAAGTCAGGCTGAAGCCTGACCTACAAGAAGAACGGGCTACTGCAGGTCTTCTTCCTGTTCGACCGCTTCGACCCGCACACGCTGTCGCAGGTGCTCCAGGCGCTGCAGGGGATCGCGCATCTCCAGGCACTCCTGCTTCTCCGGCAACGGTAGCGGCAGGATCTCGACGATGCGCGAGCCGACCCAGGCGGCATCGTCGTAGCGGATCGGCGTGAAATCGTAGACGGGCGCCAGCTGCGGCAGCGCATGCTGCAACAGGCGTACGAGGTAAGCGCATTCGGCCGGCACGGGCAGCTGCGGCTCGGGCGACAGCCATTCGATCGTGGCGACATTGAGTCCATCCGGCTGGCGCGATACGGAACGGATGGCGAACGATCGTTCGCCGAGCGCGGTGATGCCGAGCAGGCCGTCCTGCAGTTTCTCGAAATCCACGATGCGCGCCGACGTACCCACGGTCACGGTTTGCGCATCGCCCCCTGCCTCCACACCCTCGACGATCATCGCGATTCCGAACGGGGTGCCTTCGCGCATGCACCGGCCGATCATGTCGACATAGCGCGCTTCGAAAATGCGCAGCTTGAGCGGCCCTTCAGGGAACAGCACCGCGTTGAGCGGGAAGAGAGGAATGCATTCCTCTCCCGCAGCAGGCGGCGGTGCCGCGGATTCCGTGGCGCCCTTCTTCATCAGGAGCGGTCGGTCTGGTCGCCGCGCTCGCGCAGGCTGGCCAGAAGCTTGTCGTGAATGCCTTCGAAGCCGCCGTTCGACATGATCAGCACGTGATCGCCGTTGCGCGCAGCATCGCTCAGTTCGGCCACCAGCGCGGCGATGTCGTGCGACACGCTCGCGCGCTCGCCGAGACTCGCAACCGCACCGGCGACGTCCCATTTGACCGCAGGTCCCTGGTACAGCCAGACGCGATCCGCGCCGGCAAGCGATCCTGCAATCGCCTCCTGATGCGAACCGAGCTTCATGGTGTTGGAACGCGGCTCGAGCACTGCAAACAGCCGTGCCTTGCCGATGCGCCGACGCAGGCCATCGATGGTGGTGGCAATCGCGGTGGGATGGTGTGCGAAGTCATCGTAGACGGCGATGCCATTCACCACGCCGCGGATTTCCATGCGTCGCCGGACACCTTTGAATTCGCTCAGCGCCGCAACTGCCGTCTGCAGTTCGACACCGGTGTGACGCGCGGCGAGCACGGCGGCCAGCGCGTTTTCCGCATTGTGGCGTCCGAGCAGCGACCAGCGCACTTCCGCCATCCTGCGATCGCCTTCCATGATGGCGAACGACGAGTAATCGCCGCCGGGCTCGACGGCCACGTACCACGCAGCATCGCCCTGTACGCCGCTCGCAAAGCGTTCGACCGGCGTCCAGCATCCCATGTCGATGACATGCATGACGTTCGCATCGCCGGCGTTGGCCACGACGAGTCCATTGCGCGGCACCATGCGCAGCAGCTGGTGGAATTGCCATTGGATCGAAGCGACGTCCGGATAGATGTCGGCGTGGTCGTGTTCGAGATTGTTGAGGATGGCCGTGCGCGGGCGGTAGTGCACGAACTTCGCGCGCTTGTCGAAGAAAGCGGTGTCGTACTCATCCGCTTCGACGACGAAGTACTTGCCGCCGCCCGCGCGCGCGGTCACGTTGAAATTGCCCGGCACGCCGCCGATGAGGAATCCCGGATTCAGTCCGGCGTATTCGAGAATCCACGCCAGAATGCTCGAAGTCGTCGTCTTGCCGTGCGTGCCGGCGACCGCCAGCGTCCAGCGATCGGCGAGCAGATGACGCGACAGCCACTCCGGACCCGACGTGTAGGGAATACCGCTTTCGAGCAGCGCTTCGATCAGCGCATTGCCGCGGCTCATCACATTGCCGACCACGACCACATCGGGCTTGAGCGACAACTGCGCGGGGTCGTAGCCCTGGATCAGCTCAATGCCCAGTGCCGAAAGCTGATCCGACATCGGCGGATAGACGTTCTGGTCCGATCCCGTCACCTTGTGACCGGCGGCACGCGCCAGCGCCGCAATGCCTCCCATGAACGTGCCGCAGATGCCGAGAATGTGAACGTGCATGTGTCGCTACTGTGATGAGTGCGTGACGTCTAGCCGTGCAGCCGACTGACGATCGCCTGCGCCACCGCGCCGGTCGAATAGATGATGGCAACCGTCAGCGCCATTCCTGTCAGCAGGCCGCGATCGAGCGCGTGCATGAAGATGCGTCCCATGATGAGCGCGATGGCCAGGAAACGCAGCGACAGCCAGAGGGTCGACGGCTCGCCGGAAGCGACGCCGGCAGCGAGCTGCACGGCCGCGACCACGATGTCGATCGCCGCCAGCAATGCGCCGACGCCGAACATCGCCGTCAGCGTCTGGATGAATCGCTGGCTGCGCCCGAAAAAAGCCAGCACGAGCCAGAGCCACAGCATCATCATGGTCACATCGACGCCGACGATGACGAATGCCGTGCTCAGCCGCAGGTCCAGCAATTGCACCTGGACGAAACTCGCGGCCACATAGATGCCGAGCACCAGCAGCAACAGGAAGCGCGACGCCGGCAGATCCTGCGGACCCTTGCGCCACAGCGCAATGTCGATGAAGGTTTGCAATAATTTCCACATGGGATTTTCAGCGCCGATTGTACACGCCATGCCGCCAGCACTCCTGATCACCACCGACGGACAACTGGCCGCGGCCCTCGAAATGCTGTCGGGCAGCAACTTCGTCGCACTGGATACGGAGTTCATGCGTGAACGGACCTACTACGCCAGTCTTTGCCTGATCCAGGCAGCCACGACCGATGCCTGCGTGATCATCGATCCGCTCGCCGGGATGGACCTGCAACCGCTCTGGACATTCCTCAACGATCGCGCCCGTCTCAAGGTGCTGCATTCGGGACGGCAGGATCTGGAAGTTCTGACCCAGGCCATGACGCCGGTATCGACCGATGCGCCGACGACATCCGCAGCGGTGCCCGGGCCGATCTTCGATACCCAGGTCGCCGCGGCGCTGCTGGGTTCGCCGGCACAAGTCGGCTATGCGACGTTGATTTCGGAACGCCTCGGACATTCCCTGCCGAAGGCCCACACGCGCACCGACTGGAGTCGTCGCCCGCTGTCGGCCGAGCAACTCGAATACGCCGCCGACGACGTGCGCTACCTCGTTCCCCTGTATCTGAACCTGCAGGCTGCGCTGTCGGAGCGCGGACGGATGGAATGGCAGGACGAAGAAGCCAGGGAAATGGAAGATCCAACCCTGTATCGCATGGAGCCCGCCGACGCGTGGCGTCGACTGAAAGGACTCGAACGACTGCGGCCCGACCAGCGCGCCACGATCAAACTCATCGCCCAATAGCGCGAAGCGCGTGCGATGCGCAAGGACAAGCCGCGCGGCTGGAGCCTCGCGGACGAATCCGTGCGAGCCATCGCAGAGCGCATGCCGACGAGCCGCGTCGAACTCGATACCGTCGAAGGACTGTCTGCGAACTTCCTGCGCAAGCGCAGCGAGGAAATCGTCGATCTCGTCAAACAGGGCCGCGCGAACGCCGCGTCGGAAGCGCCTGCGGTGGTTCCGGTCCGTCCCGATCCGGCCCTGGTCGCACGCGCGACCAAGCTGCTGGCATTGGTACGCAGCGAAGCCCAGCGGCTCGACGTCGCGCCGGAACTGCTGGCAACGCGACGCGATGTCGAACAGATCGTCTTCTCGGGACGCTCGGATCACATGACGACCGGCTGGCGTCGCGAGGTGATCGGGGAAAAGCTGATCGCGGCAAATGCCGCGATGGCGGCGGAGTGAGGTTCTTCCTGTAGGTCAGGCTGTAGGTCAGGCTTCAGCCTGACTCCTTAGCAGGCCGGCTGAAGCCGGCCCCACAGGAAGAAGGAAGCCGGGACGATCTACTTCTTGCGACGCGCCACTTTCTTCTTCGCCGGCCGCGCCACCTTGCGAGCAGGCTTCTTCACCGTCTTGCGCGCCCCGGCCGTTCTTCCTGTGGAGCCGGCTTCAGCCGGCTTTTTCTTCGGCTGCGCTGCAGCCTTGCGCACCTTCACGGCAGCGGCCGGCACCGGCTTCGCCAGTGCGGCGGCTTCCATACGCTCGAACACTTCATCGAGTTCGCCTTCGCCGGCGATGGAACGCAGCAGGCCGAGGTTCGAGTAGTACTCGATCAGCGGCTGCGTCTGCTGTGCATAGACTTCGAGACGCTTGCCGATCACTTCTTCCTTGTCGTCGGGACGCTGGTACAGCTCCGCGCCTTCCTTCGGACAGGTCGTCGCACCGTTCAGCGAGTGCACGTTGTAGACGGTGCCGCACTTCGGGCAGATGCGCCGGCCGGCGAGCCGCTGCATCAGCGTGTCGCGACGCACATCGAGCAGCAGCACCGCTTCGAGCGGCTGGCCGATGTCCTGCAGCAGTTCGTTGAGAGAATTCGCCTGATCCTCGTTGCGGGGAAAGCCGTCGAGGATGAAACCGTTGGCCGCATCGGGACGGCCGAGACGGTCGCGAATCAGACCCAGGACGATGTCGTCGGACACCAGTTGACCGGCCTCCATGACCGCCTTGGCCTTGAGGCCCAGTTCCGTGCCGCGAGCCACGGCATCGCGCAACAGGTCGCCCGAGGAAACCTGCGGCACGCCGTACTTGGCCTGCAGTCTCTGTGCCTGTGTGCCCTTGCCCGAACCGGGCGCTCCCAGCAGAACGATACGCATGATGTCGACGGCGGCCTCCCAACAAAGGGGCGATACCCTAACCGAAAAGCCGGCCGACTGGCGACTGGCTGCTGGCGACTGGCCCGAGGTTCTGGACAACGCAGGCCAGTCGCCAGTCGCCAGCAGCCAGCCGCCTTCAGTGCGCTATCCTTCGCCGCCAAAATCCCCACGCCCACAGGTCTTCCGAACATGGCCAAGACGAAGCCTCGCAACGCCTTCTATGCCCAGTCCGGCGGCGTTACTGCCGTCATCAACGCATCGGCCTGCGGGGTCATCGAAACCTGCCGCAAACAAAAGAGCCGGATCGGCAAGGTGTATGCCGGACGGCACGGGATCGTCGGCGCTTTGACAGAAGATCTGATCGACACCAGCAAGGAATCGGCGGCCGCGATCCGCGCCCTGCGTCATACGCCCTCCGGCGCCTTCGGCTCGGCGCGCTACAAGCTCAAGAAACTCGAAGACAACCCGGCGCAGTACGAACGCCTGATCGAAGTCTTCAAGGCGCATGACATCGGCTACTTCTTTTACAACGGCGGCGGCGATTCCGCCGACACCTGCCTGAAGGTGTCGCAGCTCGCCGAAAAGCTCGGCTATCCGATTCAGGCCATCCACGTTCCGAAAACCGTCGACAACGATCTGCCGATCACGGACTGCTGCCCCGGCTTCGGTTCCGTCGCGAAATACGTCGCCGTGTCCATCAGGGAAGCCGGCTTCGACGTGGCCTCGATGGCCAAGACCTCGACCAAGGTGTTCGTGATGGAAGTGATGGGCCGCCACGCGGGCTGGATCGCGGCCGCCGGCGGTCTCGCCGCGGAAAAAGCCGGCGATGCGCCGCACATCATCCTGTTCCCCGAAATCACATTCGACGAAGAGCGCTTCTGTGCACGCGTAAAGGAATGCGTCGAGAAGTTCGGCTACTGCGCCGTCGTCGTTTCCGAAGGCGTGAAGAACAGCGAGGGCAAATTCCTTTCGGATGCCGGCATCCGCGATGCCTTCGGTCACGCACAGCTCGGCGGCGTCGCACCGGTGATTGCGCAACTGGTCAAGTCGAAACTCAACTACAAATATCACTGGGCGGTCGCCGACTATCTGCAGCGCGCCGCGCGCCACATCGCATCGAAGGTCGATGTCGAGCAGGCCTATGCCCTCGGCAAGGCGGCCGTTGACCTGGCATTGAAGGGGCACAATTCCGTCATGCCGACCATCGTGCGCACCTCGCACAAACCCTACAAATGGAAACTCGGCATCGCGCAGCTCAGCGACGTCGCCAACCAGGAAAAGATGCTGCCGCGCGACTACATCACCGACGATGGCTTTTTCATTACCGCAAAGGCGCGCCGCTACCTGAGTCCGCTGATTCAGGGCGAAGACTATCCGCCCTATCGCAACGGCCTGCCGCAGTACGTGCAGCTGCGCAATGCGCCGGTGAAGAAGAAGCTGCAAAAAACCTTTGTGGTATAGTCCGGCGCCCTTTTTCGCGCGGCTTTTGCCGCAAAAAAAGCCTGTTTTTGCGGCGGTTGCAGGCCGTCCGCGCAGTCGCAGTTCACCAATAAGCAAATCCCGTTTCGGGGGGAGATAAAGTTCATGTCCACAGATCTCGCGCTCTGGCTCGCGATCGGCGCCGGTGTGCTGGCCGTGTTGTACGGCCTGTTCTCCGTCGGCTGGATCAACAAACAATCGGCGGGCAACGAGCGCATGCAGGAGATCGCCGCGGCGATCCAGGCGGGCGCCAGGGCCTATCTCAATCGTCAGTACTCCACGATCGCCATCGTCGGTGTCGTGCTCTTCGTCGTCCTCGGCGTTGCGCTGAAGAGCTGGGCCACGGCGGGCGGCTTCGCCGTCGGCGCGATCCTCTCCGGTCTCGCAGGCTACATCGGCATGAACGTGTCGGTGCGCGCCAACGTGCGCACCGCGCAGGCGGCCAGCGTCGGTCTGAATCCTGCGCTTCAGATCGCCTTCCGCGGCGGCGCCATCACCGGCATGCTCGTGGTCGGCCTCGGCATGATCGGCGTCGCCGGTTACTTCGCGCTGATGCGCGGTTCGATCGGCGATGACGCCGCGCTGCATTCGCTGGTCGGCCTCGCGTTCGGCGGTTCGCTGATCTCGATCTTCGCGCGACTCGGCGGCGGCATCTTCACCAAGGGCGCCGACGTCGGTGCCGATCTCGTCGGCAAAGTGGAAGCCGGCATTCCCGAAGACGATCCGCGCAACCCCGCAGTGATCGCCGACAACGTCGGCGACAACGTCGGCGACTGCGCCGGCATGGCGGCCGACCTGTTCGAGACCTACGCGGTGACCGTCGTCGCCACGATGGTGCTCGGCGGTCTCATGTTCACGGCCGCCGACGGCGGCCTCGACATCCGCTACATCATCTATCCGCTGGTGCTGGGCGCGGTGTCCATCGTCGCCTCGATCGTCGGCACGTTCTTCGTGAAGGCTCGCGAAGGCGGCAAGATCATGAACGCGCTGTATCGCGGCACGGCCGTGTCGGGCGTGCTGGCGCTGATCGCGTTCTACTTCGTCACGCCCGTCGTCATGGGCGAAGGCGAAGTGGCGAGCGATCTGTTCTGGTGTTCGGTCATCGGTCTCGCGCTCACCGCGGCGCTGATCTGGATCACCGAGTACTACACCGCGACCGAGTACGGTCCGGTGCGCTACGTCGCCGGCGCTTCGCAGACCGGCCACGGCACGAACGTGATCGCGGGCCTGGCCGTGTCGATGAAGTCGACCGCGCTGCCCGTGCTCGCGGTGTGTGCCGCGATCTGGGGCTCGTATCACGTCGCTGATCTCTACGGCATCGCGATCGCCGCCACGGCCATGCTGTCGATGACCGGCATGATCGTCGCGCTCGATGCCTACGGCCCGATCACCGACAACGGCGGCGGCATCGCCGAAATGTCGGGTCTGCCGAAGGACGTACGCAAGATCACCGACGCGCTCGACGCGGTCGGTAACACCACCAAGGCCGTCACCAAGGGCTACGCGATCGGCTCCGCCGGTCTCGCCGCACTGGTGCTGTTCGCGGACTACACCCACAACCTGGAAGCTGCCGGCAAGCTGGTCGCGTTCTCGCTGTCCGATCCGGCCGTGATCATCGGCCTGTTCATCGGCGGCCTCGTGCCCTACCTGTTCGGTGCGATGGCGATGGAAGCCGTCGGTCGCGCGGCGGGTTCGGTGGTCGTCGAAGTGCGCCGCCAGTTCAAGGAAATCGCGGGCATCATGGAAGGCACGGCCAAGCCGGACTATTCCAAGGCGGTCGACATGCTGACGCGTGCGGCCATCAAGGAAATGATCGTGCCCTCGCTGCTGCCGATCCTAGTGCCGGTGATCGTGGCCTTCGGCATGAACTTCCTGATGGGTCCGGGCGCCGGCATCCGCGCGCTCGGCGGCCTGCTGATCGGCACCATCGTGACGGGCCTGTTCGTCGCCATCTCGATGTGCACCGGCGGCGGCGCCTGGGACAACGCCAAGAAGTACATCGAGGAAGGCAACTTCGGCGGCAAGGGGTCGGAAACCCACAAGGCCGCGGTCACGGGCGACACGGTCGGCGATCCGTACAAGGACACGGCGGGTCCGGCGATCAATCCGTTGATCAAGATCATCAACATCGTCGCACTGCTGCTGGTGCCGCTGCTCTGAAGCAGCGGCTTTCTCCCCTGTGGGGCCGGCTTCAGCCGGCCTCCTGGCAGAGTCAGACTTCAGCCCAATGCGATCGGCTTCTTTGTGTAGGTCAAGCTGTTTCAGGCCGGCTAAAGCCGGCCCCACAGGCACGCTGGCAACTGGCAGCTGGCCAGATAAAGTGAAGATAGCGAAACGGCGCCTCAGGGCGCCGTTTCCATTCTGGCCAGTCGCCAGTAGCCAGTCGCCAGCCACCTCTTCCTCAGCTCGCCCTCGCCACCACCCGCGCCAGCGGCTGCGGCCTTCCCAGGTGGTAACCCTGCACGAAATCGACGCCCATCCGCGTCGCCGCCTCCAGCGCGCCGACGTCTTCGACCTGCTCGGCCACGACCTGGAAGTTCAACGTGCGCGCCAGCTTGATCATGGCCGCGACCATCGCCTGGTTCACGGTGTCGAGCGCGAGGTTGCGGATGAATGAGCCGTCGATCTTGAGATAGTCGAGCGAGAGATTCTTGAGATTGCCGAAGGACGACAGGCCGCGGCCGAAGTCGTCGAGCGCGAAGCGGCAGCCCATGCCGTGCAGCACGCCGATGAAACGCTGGGCATGTTCGATGTTGGTGATCACTGAATTCTCTGCCACTTCGAAGCACACCTTGTCCGCTTCGACGCCGGTGCGGTCCAGCACTTCGACGACGAATTCCAGGAACTGCGGATCGCCGAGGGTCTGGCCCGACAGGTTGATGGCGATGCTGCGATCGGGCGGTACGCGGATGGCGCCGCGGGCCAGCGCCGTCAGCGCCGCCTGCACGACCCAGCGGTCGACGTCGGCCATCAGGCGATAGCGCTCCGCCGCCCGCAGGAATTCCACGGGCGAAATGCCGCCGGGAATCGCCTCGTCCTGCAAGCGCAGCAGGACTTCGAGCGCCGGGCCCTGCGAGGCGGACGCCGTGGCGACGATGGGCTGCGCCATCAGCTCGAAGCGGTTTTCCTTGAGTGCGACCTGCAGACGCTGCAGCCACTGGATCTCGCCGCGATGCCGCGCCAGCGATTCGTCGCGCGCCGAATAGACGTGGACGTGGTTGCCCTGCTTCTTCGCCACGTAGCATGCCGAATCGGCGGCGCTCATGACTTCGTCGGCAGCGCCGCTGTCGCGCGTGATTTCGACCAGGCCGACGCTGACGCCGATGTTGAAGATCTTGTCCTTCCAGACGAAGCGGTACTCGCTCACCTTGCGCACCACGTCGTCGGCGATCTGCCGCGCCTTGTCGAGCGGACAGCCGGCGAGCAACAGACCGAACTCGTCGCCGCCGAGACGACCGACCGTGTCGGAGTCGCGCACGGCCTGCTTCACCAGCGCCGCCACTTCGCGCAGCATCGTGTCGCCCGCCATGTGGCCGCAGGTGTCGTTCACGACCTTGAAGCGATCGAGGTCGAGATAGCACATGACGTGACGCACGGTGGATGCATGCGTGACTTCCAGCGCCTCCTCCAGCCGCCGTTCGAACTCGCGGCGATTCACCAGTCCCGTGAGCGCATCGTGGCTGGCCTGATACGACATCTGCCGCGTGATGCCGCGCAGCTCGCTGACATCGCGCACCGCCACCACCGTGCCGGCGAGATCGCCGCGCTGGCCCTTGAGCGGCGTGACCGTCAGCTCGACCGAACGCTCCTCGCTGCCGTCGTGCGAAATCATCAGGCCGCGCCGGCCGACGGTGACTTTCGACTGCGTCGTCAGGCACTGGCGCACGGGATCGCCGAGCGAGCGGCGATCGCTTTCGTCCACCAGCATGATGATGTCGGTGATGGTCTTGCCGAGCGCATCGGCCGCAGAGATGCCGACGAGCTGTTCGGCGGCGCGATTGAGGTAATCGATGCGACCGCTGATGTCCGTGGTGATGATGCCTTCGCCCAGCGAATCCAGCGTGTCCCAGGCCGTCGGGCGACCGCGCGCCGCCGCGGCAGGTGCCGCAACCGGCCGCGGCCCCATCTCCAGCATCGTGAGCAGCAACGCCGCGCCGCCCTGGTAGTCGATGCGGACCGCCGAGAGTTCGACCCGGATCGGGTGATCGCGCTGCGGCTGCAGTTCGACTTCCAGCCGGTCCATCGCGGGAACGGCTTCGAGCACGCGGCGGAGCTGTTCGTCGACGAGATCGCGATAGTCCGGATGCACGAGATCGGCCATCGAGCGACCGATGAGCTGCGTCGGCTGTCCCTGCCCCGACAGCGCGGCGAACCGGTCGTTGGCGAACACGATGCCGTCGCGATGCACGGCCACGGCTTCGTGCAGGCCCCCGAGCAGGCCGACCAGCGCGCGTTCGCGTTCGGTGATCAGCAGTTCCTTGACCGCGATCTGTTCGAGCAGCTTGTTGGCGCTGGCGGCGAAGGGCTGCGCCGGATCGCCGACGCTGCGCACGCGTTCGGCATAGCGTCCGTCGCGCACGATGCCGTCGAGCTGTTTCGCTGCAGCGGACAGCTGGCGGGCGCGACGTTCGCGCCATACCAGCACGACGGCCAGCACAGCGACCGCTGCGATCAGCAACGTACTGAGAATCGAAAGATTGCCCGCCCCTACCATGCCGCAGGAGCCCTCACGACAGAACCGCCATTCTTGCCCTTCATCCCCGCATCGCGCATTCGATTACCCGCCGGAACGATGCGCTTTTTTCCGTGCGTCGCACCTGCGCAATCGCAGCGTGAACAACGCCGTTGCAGCATAGCGAACCGCAGGATTTCTGCTGCGGAGATTGACCATATTGCCGCGCGAATGACCTGCGAATCTGCTGTCGGTTTTTCTTGCAGAAGCGCGTCTCGCACTCAGGGAAATGCTTCTTTAGATTTCTTCTGTGGGGCCGGCTTCAGCCGGCCATGGTCACACCTTGCAAGAGGCCGGCTGAAGCCGGCCCCACAGGCAGACCACACCGGCCGGCGAAGGCTGCATAACCTTGTCTGCCGGGGACAAAGCCCGTACGCTTTGCCGCCCGCATTTCCGGGCCCTCTCGCCCGGACCCCTGCCGGGTTTCAAGTCCTTGATCCGCACCGAATAGATTTGCGACGCATGAACATCGAACTGGCCCGCGAACAGATGATCGGACAGCAGGTGAACACCTGGGATGTCTTCGATGAGCGGGTGCTGGCCGTGATGCGCGAGGTACCGCGCGAGCGCTTCATTCCTACGGCCTGGCAGGGCGTCGCCTTTGCCGATGCGCCGATCCCGCTACCCCACGGTCAGACGATGCTGCCGCCCAAGGTGCACGGCCGCATCCTGCAGGCCCTGGATCTCGGACCGAACGACGTCGCCCTGGAAATCGGCACCGGCTCGGGCTACCTCACCGCCTGCATGGCCCGGCTGGCCGCCCGCGTACGCTCGCTGGAGATCGTTCCCGAACTCGCCGACTTCGCCCGCACCCAGCTGCTGGCAACCTCGATCAACAACGCCGGCGTGGAAACCGCCGACGGCATGCAGCTCGACGAACAGGGTCATTACGATGCGATCGCCGTGACCGGCTCGCTTCCCCTGTACGACGAACGCTTCCAGCGCGCCCTGAAGGTCGGCGGACGCCTGTTCGTGGTGGTCGGACAGTCGCCGGTCATGGAAGCCTGGAAGATCACCCGGCTCGGCGAGCGCGAATGGCAGCGCGAAGGCCTGTTCGAAACGGTGGTCCAGCCCCTGGCGAACGCGCCGCGTCCGCCCGAATTCGTCTTCTGACGGCGTCATTCACCGATCTTCACCGGCCATTCGCCGCAATACCCTTCTCTTCCCGATGAACATCCCCGAAATTACGCCCGCCGAGTTCGTGGCCCGCCGCGATCGGGGCGATGCGATGACGCTTCTCGACGTACGCGAATCCTGGGAACTGGGGGTGGCGAGCGTTGCAGGCGTCGTACACATACCGATGGGCGAAGTCGCGGCGCGGGTGAACGAGTTGAATCCGGCGGTCGAGGTCGTGGTGCTGTGCCGATCCGGTCGCCGCAGCCTGGAAGTTGCACGCTACCTGCAACAAAAGGGCTTCAACACGGTCAATCTGGCCGGCGGCATCCTGGCGTGGTCGCGCGACCTGGATGCAACCATTCCGACGTACTGACGCGTCCAATCGACGCTTTCGGGGTCGTTCGCCGGAAACCACCGGCGCGACGAGAAGCGGGACTTGTTCCGCAACAATGAATGCTCTGGCCGCGGTAACAAACGATCCGATCGCGGTGTTTTGCGAAACGACCAACAGGAACCATCAATGAAATTGCGCGCGCAGATCCTGGCCTGCCTCAACCGTCACCACCGCATTCCCGCGGCAGTCCTCGGCGGCCTGTCATTCCTGGCGCTCGCCGCGCCCGCGTCGGCCGCCGACCTGATAGAGGTCTACCAGCGCGCGGTCCAGAACGATCCGCAGATCCGCGAGGCCGACGCCAATCGTCTGGCCAGCCGCGAATCCAAGCCGCAGGCGCTCGCGGCACTGCTGCCGCAGATCAATGCCAGCGGGTCCTACGAACACAGCCAGTCGGACGGCTCCAGCGTGTTTCCCAACACCAACATTCTCGGTGAAGTGGAAATCCTGAACCGCGACACCGAAACGGAAATCGACACGAAGGCCTACCAGCTGCAGCTGCGGCAGACGATCTTCCGCTGGGACCAGTGGCAGACGCTGAAGCGCGCCGATGCGGAGGTGGCGCAGGCGGAAGCCGACTATCAGGCCGCCCAGCAGGATCTGATCCAGCGTACGGCGCAGCGCTATTTCAATGTGCTCGCCGCGCAGGACACGGTGGACGCAGCGCAGGCCACCCTCGAAGCTTTCAGCCGCCAGCTCGAGCAGGCCGACAAGCGCTTCGAAGTCGGTCTGATCGCGATCACGGACGTGCAGGAAGCGCGCGCCGCGCACGACCAGGCAGCGGCCGGCGTCATTCTTGCAAAACGCCAGCTGGCAACCGCCCTGGAACTGCTGCGCGAACTGACCGGCGAATCCTTCAGCTCGCTGTCCGCGCCCATCGACGACATGCCGCTCAAGTCGCCTGATCCCGAGAACGAAGAGACCTGGGTCACCACGGCGCTGGAACAGAACCTGCGCATCATTTCCGCGCGGCTCGCGACCGATATCGCCAAGCAGGACGTGCGCGTCGCCCGCTCGGGTCACTTTCCGACCATCGACCTGGTCGCCGGACGATCGGGCAACGACATCACGGGTGATCAGACCATCACGAATCCGCCGATCGGGCCGATACCTGAAACACGACAGACCTACCCTGCCGATCGCGACGGCGTCGATGATTCGATCGGCGTGCAGGTCACGCTGCCCATCTATTCCGGCGGCGCCACGTCGTCGCGCGTGCGTCAGCGCGTGTATCTGCACCGCGCCGCGCGCGAGCGTCTCGAACGCGCGAATCGCGAGACCGAACGCGCCGCGCGCGACGCCTATCTCGGCGTCATGAGCGAAATGTCGCGCGTCAAGGCGCTGAAGCAGGCGCTCGAATCCAGCAAGACGGCGCTGCAGGCCACCGAAGCCGGCTTCGAAGTCGGCACGCGCACGACGGTCGACGTGCTCGATGCGCGCCGCCGTCTGTTCGAAGCGCAGACGAACTACTCGCGCAGCCGCTACGACTACATCATCAATGTGCTGAACCTGCAGCTGGCGACGGGAACGCTGAAGCAGGCCGACCTGCAGGAAATCAACAGCTATCTGACGGAGCGCGTCATCACGAGGTGATGGCGTCGCTCTTTCTTCCTGTGGGGCCGGCTTCAGCCGGCCTTCTGGGGAGTCAGGCTAAAGCCTGACCTACAAGAAGAAGCAAACCCGTCAGCTCGTCGTGGCATCCGCCGCCGGCGTTTCGCCCGCCGCCACCTGGCTGCTCAGATGCCGCAGCCATTCCCCGGCCTGCTTGCGGGTTTCGTCATAGCCCACGGCCTTCTGCAATGAAGCCACCGCGGCCTGCGTGTTCTTCATGCCGTACTGCGCGACCGCAAGCCGCATCCAGGCTTCGCCGGTACGCTTCAGTCCGCCCTTCTCGATGGCTTTCTTCAGCATCTCCTGCGACTCCTGCCAGCGCTCGTCGTCGCCATACATGGCGCCGAGCTTGAAGTAGTAGTCGCCCTTCTCGGAGATGCCCGCGAGCTTCGTCAGCACCGTCTCCGCCCGCGTCACCTCACGCGCGTTGATCCAGGCATCGGCCAGCGAACTGAGATTCGTCTCGTCGGCCGGAATCCTGTTCTTCTCCATCGCCTCCTGCATGAGCAGGCCGGCCTTCAGCGGCAGTTCCATGGTCATGTAGATGCTGTAGAGATTCTTGATCTCGTTCGGCTTGTCGACGAATCCCTGGCGCTCGGCCAGCGCCAGCGCCGCCACCGATTCCGCGTCCTGCTTCATCTCGTAGAACATGCTCGACAGCTGACGCCAGTACTCGGGCTTGTTCGGCACCAGCGCGATCAGCGATACGAGCGCGTCGGCGCAGGCCTTGTAGTCCTTCATTTCATATGCGATCGCCAGCTTCATCTGCACCCACAGTTCCTTGGGCTCCTTCGACTTGGACAGCGCCAGATCGATTTGCGGCAGCGCCTCCTGGTAGCGCTTTTTCTCCGACAGCGCATTGGCGAGGAAGATGTGCGCCTCTGCCGGCACCTTGCCGCAGGCATTTGCGATGTAGTCCTGCAGCGTCTTGATGCCGTCGTCGAACTGGCTCGTGACGATGTACAGCTGCCCGAGGTTGTACTGCAGTTGCTCGCTCTGCGAACGCGGCAGCGCCTTGTAGGACAGTGCCTTGGCGAAGGCCTTCACGGCACTCGGCATGTCGTTCTTCGAGCTGTAGGCGAAGCCGAGGTTGTAGTTCACCACGGCCTTCTCGTAGTCGGTGCCCTTGTCCGCGATCTTGACGAGCTTCTCGATGGCCTCGGCGTATTTCTGCTTCGACAGCAGTTCCATCGCCGCCTGGGTGTCCTGGTAGACGCCCTCGCTCATGTCGCCGCCGGCCTTCTCCGGCGTCGAACAATCGGCGGCGTGGACTGCGATCCCGCAGGTGCATGCCGCAAGCAGCAGCACACTGTGGACGGCGCGACGGAGAGACTGAGGCATCGACTTCGTCATGGCACTACCCGGCTGCTGCGTTCAGATTGAATTCGATCTTCTGCGATCCGCGCTGTTCGACGGGCTTGCCGTCCTGGATCTTCGGCTTGAACTTCCAGCGCATCACGGCCTGCACCGCTGACGCTTCGAAGATGCCGCGCGGCTTGGCATCGGTGACCTTGGCGCTGCGCACCGAGCCATCGGCATTCACCAGCACTTCGAGCTGCACCCAGCCGGTGATGCCGCCGCGCGCCGCATCGCGGGGATACTGCGGCGGGATACGCTGCAGCGGCAGCAGATCGCCATCGAACATCGCACCGCCGCCCTTGCCCACCTGGCCGCCGATCGGTCCGCCGCCCACCGTGGCGGCGAGGTTCAACGACGGAATCTCCATCGCACTCGGCCCTTGCTGCACGGCTTCCGCCGCGACGCGCATCTTTGCCGGCGGCGGCGGCTGTGCCGGCGGAGGCGGCGGCTTGCGCCGCGACAGCGTTTCAGTTTCCGAATCGCGCTTCAGCCGCACGAAGTCGATGGTCTGCAGCGCCTCGCGCTTGTCGGCGACGAATTCGCCGGCATGGATCGCGGCATACAGCAGCGCGAACAGGATCAGGGAAACGAACACGGCAGCGACGAATGCCAACAGCATCGGGCTGCGCGACAGAATGCCCCTGACGTCGGTCTTTCGCGCCGTCGTCACCGGGTCGAACGTGGCAGTGGTGGCATGCATTCCTGTTCTCCTGTCATCCCGCAATCGGCGCGGTGGCGATCGATACTTCGCTGATGCCGCCGAGCTTCACCTGGTCCATCACCTGCGTGAGCATTCCCGTGTTGGCTTCGCGATCGGCGATGATCACGACCGTATCCTCGGGACGCTCGACATGCAGGCGTTCGATCGCCGGACGCACTTCGCGGATGTCGACACGGCGTTTGTCCATCCAGATATCGCCGTTCGGCCGGATGGCGATGAGGATGTTGCCGCTCTCCTTGCTCTCGGCCGTCAGCGCCTCCTGCTTGTTGACGATGATGCCGGCCTCCTTGACGAAGGAGGTGGTGATGATGAAAAAGATGAGCAGGTTCATGACGAAGTCCAGCATCGGCGCCAGGTCGATGCCAGTCTCTTCGGATTCTTCGGTGTGTTGGCGGGTCTGCATGGGATTGTGGAAACCTTCTCGTTAACCTTGGATTGCGCGACGACGCGGCTCGTACTCGCCTCAGCCCGTTCTCTCCGTCGCCGCAATGGAGACGCTCTGTACGCCGCCCTGGCGCACCTGATCGATGACCTGCACGAGGATTCCGGTCTGCGCGCCCTTCTCCGCTGCGACCACCACGGCATCGTCCGGCTTCTGCGCATGCAGCCGCTCGATATTGGCGCGCACGGCGCGCACATCGACGCGGCGCTTTTCGATCCAGATGTCGCCGGCGGAATCGATGGCCACCACGATGTTGCCGGCCTCCTTCTTCTCGGCATTGGTCGCGCTCGGGCGGCTGACGGTGAGGCCGACCTCCTTGGCGAACACCGCGGTGATGATGAAGAAGATGAGCAGGTTCATGACGAAGTCCAGCATCGGCGCCAGATCGATGCCGGTCTCTTCGGTGCTGTGCTGGACGCGTTGACGTTTCAGTCGCATGGTCGCTCCGTCAGTACGAGAACTTGTCGGCGAGCAGTTCCGTCTCGACGCGCACGCGCCGGCGGAAGTAGTAGACGGGATACAGCCCGGTAATGCTGACGGCGAGTCCCGTGAGCGTGCAGATCATCGCTTCCGAGATACCGCTCGCCATCGAACGTGCATCGGCCGAACCGCGCGCCGCCATGGAGTCGAACACTTCGAGCATGCCGCCCACCGTGCCGAGCAGACCGAGCAGCGGACACATCGGCACCAGCACCCGCATCACCTGCAGGTTGGCGCTCATCGACGTGTTCAACCGCGAGATCATCGCGCGCCGCACCTGCTGCGAAGTCCAGCTGTGCCGGTTCGGCCGGGCGAGCCATTCGCCGAGCATGCGGCTGGCTTCGCCCGGCAGGATCCTGCGGAAGTACCAGTAGCGTTCGATCACGATCGCCCACATCAGCACGCAGGCCGCGAAGATCCCGTTCACCACCGGCCCTCCCAGCTCGCGCATCTGGTGGAAGGCCGCGAAAGGCGCTGTCAGTACTTCAAGCATGGGATTTCGCCTCCAGGCGTTCGGCAAGCAGGCCGGCGCTCTGTTCGTCGAGCACCTGCACGATCGACTTGGAGATCGACGACAGCCAGGCGTTGGCGAACAGCAGCGGAATCGCGATGCCAAGGCCGAGCACCGTGGCGATCATGGCCTGCGAGATGCCGGCCGCCATGAGCTTCGGATCGCTGGAACCGGATTCGGTGATGCTCTGGAAGGTCACGATCATGCCGACGACGGTGCCGATCAGGCCGAGCAGCGGACCGGCAGCCACCGCCAGCCGCAGGAAGGCCTGGAAGCGTTCCAGCTTCGGCACCTCCTTCATGACGGCCTCGGAGATGCGCAGTTCGACGATTTCGGCATCCTGCTCGAGCTTCTCCTTGTCGCCCTTGAAAGTCGCGAGTACGCGGCCGAGCGGATTGTCCGGCACCGGGTCGTTGGCGAACTTGAGCTGGTTGCGGACGCGTCCACGCACCGTTGAGAGATAGAACAGCTGGTAGATGGCGAGCGCGGCGCCGACCGCACCGACGATCATGATGATGAAGCCCACCAGTTCGCCCTTCTCCAGACGCTCCACCACGTTCGGGCGCTGCGCATAGATCGACAGCAGCACGCCGCGCGTCGGATCGACGAAGGACTCGACGACGCCTGCGGTCGCCGCCTCCAGATGCCCGGCCGGCGTTTCGAACTTGGCGCCCGGCTGGCGCGCCATGATGGCGAACTGCTTCTGGCTCGGCAGGTAGTTCAGATACTGGCCATCGGTGGTGGCGTTGAACGGACCGACGCGCGTCACGACCGTCTCGGTCGCCTCGCCCTGCGGCGTCACGACCTGCGCCTTGTATTTCAGGACGCTGCCCGTCTCGGTCATTTCCCGCTGCAGTTCGAACCAGAAACGTTCGAGGTCCTGCATCGACGGCAGCGATTTCGAAGCCGCCAGCTTGGTGACGAACTCTCCGCGGTCCGGGAACTGCGCGGTGATGATCGAGTTGTGCACCACCGACGAAAAGTCGTTGGCCACCTGACGCACGACGCCGAACATTTCACCGAGATTGCCGGCGCGCGAATCGAGCTGCGCCTGCAGTTCGGTGAGCTTCTTCTCGTTGGCATCGAAGGCCGCGGACAGCGACTGGCTGCGGCGCTGCTGCTCGTTCAATGCCGCACGCGCCTCCGTCATGAGCGCTGCCTGCTTGTTGCGTTCGGCGAGGAACTTGGCTTCGCGTTCTTCGTTGGCCTTGGCCTCGCGCGTCCGCGCCGAACGTGTCTGCTCCAGCAGCTCTTCGAGACTGGCCGGTGCGGCCTGTGTCGCGGGAACGAGCGCCGTCTGCGCCAGCAGGACAGCGAGTGCGCCAGCCGCGAAGGATCTGGCCAGGGTGGACTTGACCTTGAACATCAGGTGATCTCCTTCGGAGCGGGAACGGCAACGGCAATGAAATCGGGGGCGGCCTGTTTCTTGGCGACTTTCAGGCCGTGACGCACGGCTTCTGCGTAGCCGGAATCGCGCTTCCAGCTCTTGCTCTCGATGTCCCAGTAGCCCGTCTCCTTGCCATCGAGCGTCTGGTACATGAGCGCGATGCGCCCGGCGCGCAGGAAGTCGACCGTCTTGTCGCCAACCTGGCCCTGGTAGGACTCGAGCGTCCGGCCGTATTCCATCTCGATCTGGTAAGCCTCGACGATGCGTCGATACTTCTCGGAAGTCGACACGTCGGCACGCGTCATCAGGTCCTTGAGCTGCGCCACGCGGCCTTCCCGTTCCTCGGTGAGGAAGGGCACGTCGAGCTTCACGAACTGATCGAGCGTCGCCAGCATCTTCTCCATCATCGGCAGTACTTCGCGCGCAGTCGTCTCGATCTCGCCCAGCTGCTGGCTCATCTCGTCGATCTGCTGCTGCTGCGAGGACACCTGCGTGGCGAGTTGCTCGTTGTAACTCTTGAGGCTCGATGCTTCGGCCGTCATCTGCCGGTAGTCCGCGAGCATCTTCGTGCTCTCGTCATCGAGTTGCTCGACGCGCTTCTGCGAGGCGCGCGCCGCCTCTTCCGCCTTGACCTGTTCGCTGAGCACCGCGTTGACCTTGGCCGGTTCGGCGCTGAACCCCGCGGCGCTCCATAACGCGAACGTGCACGCTGCCGTCAGCGCCGCCGCTGCACCATGACTCTTCGTCTTGCTCATGTGTGGATACCTGATGACCTCGATGGAATGAGTGTCTTGCTGCGATGACTTGCAAATCGCGTTCCCGCGCCGCAGCGGCGCCGCATCGATGCGTCCGGATCGGGACTGCACAGACTCGCAGCATTCGCGCATGTCGCGCGCTCGTTCTGCGTGCATTCGTCCGATATTCGTGAGAGCGGCGTCATCCGCGCTTGCTGTCCCGTCGTTGCGACGCCTGCGGTGTTGCCGGCGCCTTCTGGGATTCAGACGGGGACAGTTTTTTTCACCCTACGTCAGCGCCACGCACATCAATCACGCGAAGGCGCGAGTGCGAGCGACGGCGGCAAAGCGCCAGCAGGATTCGTGATCGTCGATTCCGCGGCAGCGGCGCCGCGCTTCCTGCTCAACAGCACGTACATGGCCGGAATGACATAGAGCGTCAGCAAGCCGCCGCACAGCAGGCCGCCGATGACGGCAATGCCCATGGACACGCGGCTCTCCGAACCCGCACCCAGCGCCAGCGCGATGGGCACGATGCCGAGAATGGTGGCGAGCGTCGTCATGAGAATGGGACGCAGGCGCGCGGCGGCCGCTTCCTTGACGGCCGCGAGCGCATCGCCGTCGCCGGCATCGCGACGCTGATTGGCAAACTCGACGATCAGGATGCCGTTCTTGGTCACCAGCCCCACCAGCATGATGAGTCCGATCTGGGAGAAGATGTTCAGCGTCTGGCCGAAGTACCACAACGAGAACAGCGCACCGGCCAGCGCCAGCGGCACCGTCAGCAGGATGACGAAGGGATCGACGAAGCTCTCGAACTGCGCGGCCAGCACCAGGTAGATGAGGATGAGTGCGAGCAGGAAGACCCAGCCGAGGGACGAGGCGCTTTCGACGAAGTCGCGCGCCGCGCCGGTCAGCGACGTGGTGAAGCGCTCATCGAGCACATCGCGTGCGGTCTGCTCGAAGGCGGCAATGCCCTCACCCATCGTCCGGCCGTTGGCGAGCGTTCCGGAGACGGTGGCCGCGGCGTAGCGGTTGAAGCGGTACAGCTCCGGCGGCGAACTGCTTTCCTCGAAGCTCACCAGATTGTCGAGTCGCACCATGTCGTCGCCGGCCACCGAGCGGACGGCGATATTGCTCAAGTCGTCCGGCCGCGAGCGGAAATCCCGCGTGAGCTGTCCGATGACGTCGTACTGCTTGCCGTTGAAAATGAAATAGCCGAAGCGTTGCCCGCTCAGCGCCGACTGCAGCGTCTGTGCGATATCGAGCGTGCTGACGCCGAGCGCCTGCGCCTTCTCGCGTTCCAGACTGACGCGTACCTCCGGCTTGCTGAACTTCAGATCGCTGTCAACGAATGTGAATGCCGGACTCTGCCGGGCTTCTTCGAGAAACTTCGGCAGCACTTCCTGAAGCTGTTCGAAATCCGCCGCCTGCACCACGAACTGCACGCCGCTCTGGTTCGAGCGGCGCTCGCCGATGCTGGCCTCCTGCGTGATGTTCACGCGCGCTGCAGTGAACTGCCGGGTAAGCCCCTGCAGATCGTCGGCGATCTGCGCCTGCGATCGTTCGCGCCCGGTCTTGTCCTTCAGGAACACGCGAACGAAGCCATTGTTGATCGGCCCCTGGATGCCGGGGCCGCCGCCCGCGCCCGGCACCTGCGTCATCATCATGTTCGCTTCCGGCACGCGATCGGCAGTGGCCGCCGTGAGATCGTCCATGAACCGCTGCATGTATTCGTAACCCACGCCCTCCGGCGCCGTGGCGCGCACCCAGATCCGGCCGCGATCCTCCATGGGCGACAGCTCGCGCGGCAGTACCTCGAAGAACAGGGCGATGACGATCGCTGCGACGGCCAGCACGCCGAGGGCCAGCCGGCGGCGATTGAGGAATCCTGCCAGCCCGCGCGCATAGCCCTGCTCCATCGCGGCGAACAGTTCCTCCGTCCTGCGAAACAGGGCGCCGTGCGACTGGTGCGGGCGCAGCAGCCGCGAACAGAGCATCGGCGTCAGCGTCAGCGCCACCAGCGCGGAAATCATCACGGCGCCGGCGATGGTCAGTCCGAATTCGCGGAACAGCCGGCCCGACAGCCCGCCCATGAACAGTAGCGGCAGGAACACCACGGCCAGCGTGATCGTCGTCGAGATCACGGCCATGAAGATTTCCCTGGTGCCGTCGATGCCCGCCTGCACGGGCGGCATGCCCGACTCGATCTTGCTGTAGATGTTCTCCAGCACCACGATGGCGTCGTCCACCACCAGTCCGATCGCCAGCACGATGCCGAGCAGCGACAGCGTGTTGATGGAAAAGCCCGCGACGAACATGACGCCGAAGGTGCCGATGATCGATACCGGAATCGCGATCACGGGAATCAGGGTCGTGCGCCATTCGCGCAGGAAGGCGAACACGACCAGCACTACCAGCACGAAGGCGATGAAGATGGTCTCGGTGACTTCCAGCAGCGAGCGGCGTACGTACTCGGTATTGTCGTAGGCGACCTTGACGTCGATGTCCGGCGGTACTTCCTTGCGGATCTGTTCCAGGCGACGACGCAGCTCGTCGACGATCTCGATCTGGTTGGCGCCCGGCTGCTGCTTGAAGTACAGGCCGGCGATCGGCACATCGCCCATCTTCAATGCGCCGCGTTCGTTCTGCGCGCCGAGCTGGGCATAGCCGATGTCGCGGAAGCGCACGATGCTGTCGCCGCTGCGCTTGACGATCAGCGCATTGAATTCCTCGGCGGTGTTGAGGCGCGACAGCGTCTTGACGGGCAGTTCGACCGATTCGCCTTCGATGCGCCCGGAAGGCAGCTCGATGTTCTCGCGCGCCAGCGCCTGGCGCACGTCGAGCGGCGACAGTCCATAGGCGGCTAGCTTTTCCGGATCCATCCACAGGCGCATGGCATAGCGCTTCTCGGCAGGCTGATCGACGCCGGCGATGCCGGGCACGGTCTGCAACCGCTCGCGCAACGAGTCGGCGTAGGCACCGAGTTCGAGCTGGGAGCGCGTCGCGCTGCTGAGCGCCAGCCCGAAGATCGGCTGCGAATCCGCATGCGACTTGTTGAGGATCGGCGGATTGGTATCGGGCGGCAGATTGCGGACGGCGCGTGCGACCTGATCGCGTACGTCGCTGGCCGCGGTATCCAGATCGGTGTCGAGCGAGAACTCGGCCGAGATCGAACTCGCTCCTTCGCGACTCGTCGAGGTCAGCGTGCGAATGCCGGCGACGGAATTCACCGCTTCTTCGATCGGTTCGGTGATCTGCGCCTGCACGACTTCGGCGGCGGCGCCGGGATAGCTCGTCGTGATGGACAGCGTCGGTGGATCGACGGCCGGATATTCGCGAATGCCGAGCTGCAGCAGGCTGATCGCGCCTGCGAGCACGATCAACAGCGAGATCACGATCGTGAGCACCGGCCTGCGGATGCTGATTTCGGCGAGCGTCATGACGACCTCTGGTTCAGCCTGCGGCCCGCGTCAGGTCGACGCCTCGCCGATCACCACCACTGCCTGGCCGGGGCGCAGCTGCTGCAGTCCGGACGTGATCACGAGATCGCCGGCCGCCAGCCCCGACAGGATGTGCACGGCGCTCTGCGTACGCGTCCCGGTCTGTACCGCACGCGGCTGCGCCTTGCCGTCCTGGACGATGAAGACGTTCTTCTCGTGCAGGCCCGGCACGACGGCGACGGCCGGCACGAGCAGCGCATCGCTGAGCTGCGTCAAGGTGATCTCGACATTGGCAAACGCGCCGGGCAGCAGACGCGCTTCCGGATTGGGGCACAACGCGCGGATCAGCACGGTACGGGTTGCGGTATCGATGCGCGGATCGATGGCATACACCTGTCCCTGCGACTTGCGTTCGGCGCCGGCGACCGCGAAGGCGATCGGGCTGCCGACCTTGAGCCGCGTGGCGTATTTCTCGGGAATGGAAAAGTCGACCTTGAGCCGGTCGAGGCGCTGCAGGGTCGCGATGCGCGTCGCGGCATTCACGAACGATCCTTCACTCACGTAGCGCAGGCCGACGACGCCATCGAAGGGCGCGCGGATTTCCGTCTTGGCGATCTGCGCCTCGGTCAGCGCGATCTCGGCGTCCTGAACATTGAGTTCGTTGAGCGCGGTGTCGTATTCCTCCTGGCGCGCTACGCCCTGCTTCAGCAACTGCGCGATACGTCGTTCGCGCAGCACTGCGAGTTCCTTGCGGTACTGCGCACGCGCTCGCGTGGCCGTCAGATCGGCGTCGTTGAGCTTGACCAGCAGATCGCCTTTGCGAACGCGGGCGCCTTCAGTGAAGTGAATGGCCACCACCTTGCCATTCGTTTCCGCCTGCAGCTCGACGGCTTCTTCGGCGAGCAGCGTACCCGTGGAGTTCAGCGTTTCCGCAAACACTGCCGGCTCGACCAGCACGGCGGACACGCGCAACGGCGCACGGCCCTTTTCGCCAGCGGGCTGTGACGACCTGGCTGCAATGGGCTCGGAAGCATGCAGCAGTGGCAGTACTTTCGGCGCGGCGATGCCCAGCAACACCACCAGCGCCACCAGCGACCACAGGGAATATTTCAGCGGCGGTTTCAAAGCGACGTTCTCGGCGCCACGAGGACGAGCGCGGCCTTCATCGATGAACGCACACTCATGCAGATCCGCGAACCTCGCTGGGAGCAGGAAGAACTACTTTCCTGTCAGACGGGTTCGCGGGGTCGGCCCCCACCTATACGTCCGGCAGCGCGATGACCACCTCGCGACCGATGAGATCGAGCACCGCTCGATGCACCGATTCCTTCGGCAGCTCGCGCAGTCGCTGGGCAAGCGTTGCGAAGTCGAGCGGACCCTGCGCCAGTGCGCGCAGCACCGCAATGGCCGCGGGATCGAGCGGCGTCAGCACACCGTTGATGGAGAGACGTCCCTGCACATCGGGAACGGCGCGGACGTTCGCCGCCAGCCGCGACGTCTCCTGCAGCATCGGCAGACGCTGGTCGAGAAACAGGCCGATGTCGAAGGGAGCCGCCAGCGTCTCCTGCGCGCCGATCCACTGCTGGTATTCGGCCTGCACCTGCGGATCGACGACGGCACTTGCGAGCTGTCGCATGACGGACTGCAGGCCGTCCGGCGTTGCATTCGCCAGCGAGCGGCGGCCGTCGATCGTCGCGGCCAGCACGCGGGAGCAGACCCAGCCCACGTAGTCCTGCGTGGTCGGCGGATAGGTGCCGACGGAAAAATGAAAACTGCCTTCCTGCAATGGAATGACCTGATGCCACCAGCCGCGTGGCACGTACAGCACGTCGCCCGCTTCGAGCGTGCAGTCGAGCACCGGCGTCACCGGGCAGGGCTGGTCGCTGCGTTCGCTGGTCTGATGACTGAGCGGCAGCGGCAGGGTCGGCGCGAAGACCTGCCAGCGCTTGCGACCGATGAGCTGGATCGCGAACACATCGTGCGTGTCCCAGTGCCGGCCGAACGTGCCGTCGCCGCTGAAACTGAGATACGCATTGCCGCTGCTCGGCGCGCCGGCAAACCGGCCGATCTCGGTACACAGGCGCCGCGCGAAACTGGCCTGCGTTTCCAGCCGATTGATGACCAGCGTCGCGCCGCCGCGCATGTGACTGTAGAAGCCGATCTTGTTCAGCCGCCGCCGACGCTGGCCGAGTTCGACCAGCTCGTGTGTATAGGCTTCGGCCGGAATCGCGCCGCGATTGAACAGCTGCATGCCGGCGGGCGGCGGTTCGATGCGGTACAGCAGTTCGTCCAGCGCCGGCCAGTCGACCGGTCGTTCCCGCAGTGCGCCGCGCATCAGCCAGGGCTCGCGCTCGAAATAGCGGCCGCGGAAATCGGCTGCGCTGAGCGCGAATTCGATCATGGATTCTGCGCAATCCTCTCGCTGTCGAGCGGCACCCTGGCCTCGCTCGGGCGGGCGACACCGCCGCCGAACGAGAACGAGCGGATGGCGCGCACGTTCACGGCGACGCCATCTTCCTGCGGCGGCTCGAAGCGCCACGAGCGCACGGCAGCCAATGCGGCTTCGCCGAATTCCGCGGCACTGCTGTCGGCGATGGTCGGCACGCGCACGCGTCCCGTCGCATCGATGATGAAATCGATCATGGCGTGACCGCGCACGGGACGACTGCGCAGCGCCTCGGGATAGGCGGGCATGTCGCCGGCAATGCGGCGTGGCGCACGATTCATCCGTTCCCATTCCAGGGTGCGCACCACCGGCGTGGAATCCCCGGCGGCCGCGAACACGGACTTGATGGCATCGCCGTGACTCAGCGATGCCACCGTGCCGGAACGCCGGTAGTCGAACTGAATGATTTCACGCCGCGGCACCGTGGTACTGGGCGCGGCGGCAAGGCGCCAGTTCATCAGCGCATCGAGCGTCGCTTCGACGAAGGCCGGATCGCTGGCTTCCAGTCCGACGGCATCTTCCACCCGCCCATCGGCCTTCACCGTGAACACGACGGTGGCGTAGCCGGCCGTCACTGTCGTCGGCCGCAGCCTGGCCGGAAACACCGGCGCCTCGTAGCGACTCAGCGCCGGCAGACTCGCGGGCGGACCGCTGCTGAAATCCCACGGCCCGGCCACCGCGGCACCGGCCACCAGCGTCGCCGTCATCGACAGAATCTGCTGCAGGACAGGTTTCATCTGTGATGGCAGACGGCTGTCGCCGGCCGGCCCCTACGTGCGCGTTTCGATAAAGAGTTTCACACGGAGAACACGCTTCTTCTGTGGGGCCGGCTTCAGCCGGCCTCTTGTACTCGAAGAGGCCGGCTGAAGCCGGCCCCACAGGAAGAAGAGGATCGCCGTGGAAATTCTTCTCTACGGTTCTCCCTTCAGCGGACCGAACGCCGACGGCGGCTGGCGATGACGGGTCGCCGCGGTGTACGCCGATGCGATCTTGAGCAATGTCGGTTCGTCGAAGGGGCGGCCCACGATGTCCATGGCGACCGGCAGTTTCGCCGGCACGGGTCCGACCAGCCGCGTGCGATCGTCGCCTTCCAGGCGCTCGCCGCCGCCACCGCCGCCGGACGGCCATGCGGAAGCCGGTGTCTGCGGCGCGGTGGGATCGCGGATGAGGTCATACACTTCCGTCGTGAAACCGGCGGGCACCGTGATCACCGGAAAACCCTGCGCGCCGAGGAAGCTCCACACGCCCGTGCCGTTGCGGCCGTTGATCGGCGGACCGGCAGGCGCGCCCAGTTTGGTCGGCGGCAGGTTGCTGGTCGGATACACGAGCGCATCGAGCTTTTGCTCCGCCATGCACTGCAGGATCACCTGCTGCACGCCGAAGCGGCGCAGCAGGCGTTCCGACATGTCGTACTCGGTCACTTTCTCGACGTTCTCGCGGGCCCGCTTGCGATCGGGGAAGGTCGGATCCTGATGGAAGCTCGACTTGGCGATCAGGTCGGCATTGCTGGTGATGTTCGTATCGCCGCGCTCGCGCAGGTACAGGTTCAGCATGTACTTGTTCTGGCCGTCCGCATCCGCACTGCCGAACTCGCGCAGCGTCACCTTCTCCGGCACCCGCGCCGGGTTCATGCGCATGTCGAGCAGCTTTGCGGTGTGGTCGGCCGTGGCCTTGCCGTTGGCATCCACGGGGAACTGCTCCGGAAAGCGCTTGGTGAACAGTTTGTTGTCGGCCTGCGGCACGTACTGGCGCAGACAGCTCGTGAACAGCTCGCCTTCCGGACCCGGATCGACGATGGTCGCGCCCAGCTTGCGCAGATCCTCGACACCCTGCGACACGATGTCGATGGTCTGCTCGTCGGCCTTGGTGAACAGCTTCTTGTTCATGTACTCGCGCACGACGCCGATGCGGATGCCGTCGAGCCGCTTCTCGTGCGCGAAGCTTTCATAGGAGTGCGACGGCGTGCGGCCGATGCTGAACACGGTCAGCTCGTCCTTGGGGTCATAGCCTGCAATGACATCGAGCACGCGCGCCGCATCGGCCACCGTGCGACAGATCGGCCCGACCCGCGTGTTGATGCCGATCTGCACCATGCCCTTGCGGCTGACGAGTTCCTGCGTGGCCGCGATGCCGACGGCGCTGGCCGCACTCGCCGGACCGCGGATCGACGAACCCGACTCCTCCGCGATCGAACAGGTCACGAGGTTCGCACCCACGGCAGAGCCCGAACCCGAACTCGAACCGCGCGGACTGCGCTCCGTATCGTAGGGATTGCAGAACGTGCCGCCGTACGAACTGCGCGGCACGCCCGAGGCGTACTCGCCCAGATTCGATTTGGCGAGCATGATCGCGCCCGCGGCGCGCAGCCGTTCGACGAAGGTCGAATCCTCCGGCGGACGATCGTTGGCATACGGCGCATCGGCGCCCGACGTGGTGCGCATGTCGATGGTGTCGTACTGATCCTTGATCGCCATCACCACGCCATGCAGCGGACCGACGAGCTTGCCGGTCTTCGCGAACTCGGCGTCCTGCGCGGCGGCAATCTCCAGTGCGTCCGGCAGCGACGGCGAATCATCCTTCCTGTCCGTCAGGCTGCGCGCCTTGCGCGGATCGAAGCCCCAGGACTTGAGCTTCGCCGGCCGCAGGTTGAGCGTCACCAGCGAATTGATCTGACCGGCATTCGGAATCGTCGTGATGGGACCGAGAATCCCCTGCGGCTGATTCACGCAGGTGCCGTCGTAGGCCTTGATGCGCTTCAGATACAGATTCACCAGTTCGACCGAGGTGATCTGCTTCGACAGGATGGCCTGCTGGATCTGCGGGATGGTCGCCTCTTCCAGATGAAATTTCATCGGCGCATCGGCATGCACCGCCGTGGCGGCGAATCCGGCGGCGAGCACTACGATCTGCAGCGAACGAATGCGCATGGCGGGCCTACCTGTTCCAGCGGATGTTGAGCGACTTGCCGACCTCGGGCACCGGTGTGGTCGAAGTCAGCGGCGGTTTGCGCAGATGCCAGTCGGTGGCCTTCTCGTAGGCCTGCGCCAGCGCCAGCACCTTGCCTTCGGAGAACGTCGGACCGGCGATCATCAGACCGATCGGCAGACCGCTGCGGCTGAAGCCGCAGGGAATCGACACTGCCGGCAGGCCCATCACGTTGAAGGGCTGGCAGTTGGAGACGACGCGCGGATTGGCCGGCGCCGATTCGGCGGCGCGCGCCAGCAGTTCGTCGAGCGTCGGTGCGACGATGCGCTGCGTCGGCAGCACCACCAGGTCGAAATCCTTGAAGGCGCTGTCGACCTTGCGACGCAGCAGCTCGACTTCCCAACGGGCGCGAATGTAGTCGACGGCTTTCGGTTCGGCTTCGGCGATGCTCGCCAGACGCCGGCGCTCGGCCAGCATGTACTTGCCCGGCGCGTTCTTGAAATATTCCTCGTGCCACGCCAGCGTTTCGCCGAGCGTGCCGAGACTGCCGAGATGCGTGACGCCGGGCAGGTTGACGTCGGCAACGCCCTTGGTCAGCGTCGCCAGCAGATCGATGGCCTTCTCGACCGCCGCCTCCACTTCCGGATCGACGCCATCGAAATAGCTGATGGGCTTGCCGAGCCGGAATCCCGAAACGGGTTGGGCGAGCTGCGCGACGTAGTCTTCCTTCTCGTGCGGCACGCTGGTGATGTCGAGCTGGTCGTAACCCGCCATCGCATTCAGCATCAGCGCCGTGTCCTCCACGGTGCGCGTCATCGGACCGCAATGATCGAGCGACAGCGTCAGCGGCATGATGCCCTTGATGGGCACGAGGCCGTAGGTGGGCTTGAGTCCGACGATGCCGCAGAACGATGCCGGCATGCGCACGGAACCGCCTGTGTCGGTGCCGAGCGCGCCGTGGCTCAGGAAGGCCGCGACGGCCGCACCGGAACCGGACGACGAACCGCCGGTGTTGTGCGCGAGATTCCAGGGATTGCGCGCCGGACCCCAGAACGAGGTCTCACCGCCGCCCATCGCGAATTCCTGCGTGTTGGTCTTGCCGACGATGACGGCGCCGGCGGCGCGCAGCCGCGCGACCACGGTCGCATCCTCGTCGGGTACGCGATCCTCGAACAGCGCGCTGCCGCCGGTCGTGCGCGCATCCGCGGTGTCGATGATGTCCTTGATCGCAATCGGCACGCCATGCAGCGGGCCGCGCAGCTTGCCGGCTTTCTGTTCGGCATCCAGCTGTCGCGCCTGCGCCAGCGCCTGGTTCTTCATCACGGTGATGAAGGCATCGAGCTTCGGGTTGTAGGTGGCGATGCGCGACAGCGTGACCTCAGTCAGTTCCACCGCGGACAGCGAACCGGCCCGGATGCGCGCTGCCGCTTCGGCCAGCGTGAGCTGGGTCGGGTCGGATGCCGCAGCGGCAGCGAGACCGCGTTGGGAAAGGAACTGGGTTGCCACCGTGCCGGCGGCGAGGAGCGTGAACTGGCGTCGTGTGATGCTCATGCGGTTCGTTACTTGGCAGCCGTCTTGTACCAATAAGCAGGCGCGCCCCTGGGGAACAGCAGCGACTTGGGAATCATCGAGTGAATGCCCTTGGTGCCGTCCACCACCTGCGTGACCCGGAAGTCGATCGCAATGCTCGACAGCGCGAAGGCGTGGTAGAAATCCAGCCCTTTCAGTTCGCCGAGCCAGGCATTGGTCTCGTGAATGGCCATCTGCATGGCATTGTCGAGATCGGGATCGAGACCGAACGCGATGTAATGCGTCGGCGTCTCGGCCCGCGGCGCCCGCAGTGTCTTCCCCTTGTGAAGAACGAACTGCAGGATCGCCGTGTTCGCAGTCTCGATGGCATTGACCGTGACTTCGCCATCCCCCTGAGCCGCGTGTGAATCGCCCGTATAGAAGAGTGCGCCGGGATGAAACACCGGCAGGTAGAGCGTCGCGCCGGACACGAGCTCCTTGCAATCCAGGTTGCCGCCGAACAGCCCGGGCGGACCGCTGCGACGATTCGCGCCATCCGACAGCGGCGGCAACGTGCCCATCACGCCCATGAACGGACCGAGCGGCACGTCGATGCCGGGCTCGAACAGACCGACGTTGCGCTTGCGATCGAGCTTCACCACCTTGGTGAAGGGCTGCGGCACGGCATCCGGAATGCCGCCGGCGCCGGGGCGCATGCCGACCGTGCCGTAAGGAATGCGCGGCACGACGGACAGAATCCGCACTTCGATCGAATCGCCGGGCATCGCGCCTTCGATCGCGACCGGCCCCACCAGCAGATGACCGTTCTGGATGCCGGCGTAGCGCGTGGTTTCCTTCACCACCCTGTCGATCTCGCCGATCGCACGCGCATCCTCGGCATCGAGCTGGATGCCGTTTTCATCGAGCCATTGCTGCGGCGTCCTGTCGCCCCAGCGATTGCCGCCGCCCGTTTCGAACTTGACGGTATCGCCCGACTTGATCGTCAGCACCGCGCTCTTCTGCGCGGGAAAGTTGCCGATGGCCGAATTGGCTGGTGTCAGCGGCAGCAGGTGATCGAACTTTGGTTCAGCCGCCTGCGCGCTGCCGATCGCCAGCATCGCACCCATCAGCCAACGCAAGTGAATCCTCATGATGCGCATCTCAGATCGGCGGCTTCTGCCAGCCACCGCTCCTGCTTTCGAGATAGCTCGCCACCGCGAGCGTGATGTCGTCGCGCCAGGGCGCCGCGACCACCTGCACACCGATGGGCAGCTTGCCGTCGGCAGAACTGCCGCAGCGCACGACCGTCGACGGCCAGCCTGTACTGTTGAACACACCGGTGTATTGCCATGTCATTCCCGGCCCGCCGAAACCGCCCGTGCCAGGCTCGGCATCGATGGGCTGCGCGGGCTTGCCGGCGACGGGACACAGGAACACGTCGTACTGCGTCATCCACTCGAGCATCAGCGACTTGCCCTCGTCCTGCTTTTCCCACGCCTCGACGTACTCGGCGCTGGTGATGGGCGTCATGTTCTTCATGCGCTCCTTCACCGAGGGCGAGAAATTCTTCGTGCCCCAGCGATCGGCAAGGCGCTGATAGAACTGCCAGGCATCGCCGCTGGTCAGCCTGGAACGCGCCGCGCTCAGATCGAGCAGGATCTGCTGCGGCACGTCTTCGTTGACGCTGGCCGCGACACTCTTCAGCCATGCCGCTGCCTGCTGCACGGTCTTGCGCGTGTCCTCGTCCGTGGCGCCGTTGCCGGTAGCCTTGTTGTCGACGCAGTACGCAACACGCAGCTTGCTCAGATCGACCTTCGCCGGGTCGGCCCAGGGCACGGGCGCGCATGACACATCGTGAAAATCCGGACCGCTGATGATCGGCGTGATCAGCGTCAGATCTTCCACCCAGCGCGTCATCGGCCCGAGCTGCTGCCACAGATCGAACACGCCGCCGTAATCGACGATGTGACCGGTGCGAGGTACACGCACGCTGGTCGGCTTGATGCCGGCGATGCCATTGTTGTGCGACGGACCGCGAATCGAACCGCCCCAGTCGGAGCCGATGTCGAACGCCGCGCCGCCCGCCGCCACGATGGCGCCGGCGCCGCCGGACGATCCCGACGTGCTGCGCGTGAGGTCGTACGGATTGTGCGAACCGCCGAACAGCAGATTGCTCGCGGTACTGATGCCGCTCAGCCCGCCGAGCGTGAACTCCGGCGTATTGGTCTTGCCGAGAAGAATCGCGCCTGCTTTGCGTACGCGAGCGACGACGGTCGCATCTTTCTGCGGCACGTACTGCTGCCGCCCGACCGTGGCACCCGTCGAGATCACGCCTTCAGTGTCGAGCGAATCCTTGATCGTCATCGGCACGCCATGCAGCGGCCCGACGAACTCGCCGCGTGCCGCCTTCGCGTCCAGCGCCTTCGCTTCCGCGCGCGCCCGCTCATACGAATTGGTGACGACGGCGTTCAAGCGGTCGTTCACTGATAGCTGGCGATTGATGTAAGCCTCGACGGCTTCGCTGGCGGAAATCTTCCTGGCGCGGATGAGCGCGGCGAGCTTCGTCGCCGACATGAAAATGATCTCGTCGGTCTTGCTCGCGGCAGAGGTGATCGTCGGTGCGACTGAAGTCGCTGCAGCGGCAGTGGCAGCCAGCGCCTTTCGGGAGAACATGCGCAGCAGATCGCGGCGCTGCATTCGATTCGACGTGCTCTCTTCGATCGCGAGTTCTTTGTTCATGCACACTCCCGCTGCTCCGTCTGATTGACGCGTCGCGTGGCGCGTCCCCCACCGACCATTCGATGGAATTTCATGGCGCTTTTCCTTTTCTTCTCTTCATCGCACTCAACGACGCCACCGGCGCTCACGGCCAACTGGATCACCATCCCCAAGAAGGCCGGCTGAAGCCGGCCCCACAGGCAGAGCCAGAGCGCGTGGAAATTTTTCTTCTCTGACCTCCGTGATCTCTGTGATCTCCGTGTGAAATCCGACTCTCAGTATTCAGTGAAGATGCGCTGGATTTCAGCGAGATCGCTGGTCTGCGTCAGCGCGAGTTGCAGCAGGATGCGCGCCTTCTCCGGCACGAGGTTGTCGCCCGGCACGATCTTCGCTTCGCGTCGCCGCGGCGTGTCCTGCACGCGGCCACTGTTGGTACGTGCGGTCGCGACGACCACCACGCCCTTCTCCTGCGCGCGCTTGATCGCTTCGGTCTCGCTGCCGGTGGGACTGCCCGCACCGGTGCCTTCGACGACGATGCCTTTGACACCGTGCTCGACCATGGCATCGATCAGATAGCCCGGCGCATCGCGATACGCGAAAGCAACCTCAACTGCCGGCAGCGACTGAAAGTCCTTGCCCGCGAACTCCGAGCCCGACGTGTGACGTCGCACCGGCTCGCGATAGAACACCACCTTGTCGGGATCGGCGAACCCGATGGCACCGACATCCACGCCTTTGAACGTGTCGACGCGATACGCGCTGGTCTTGTCGACATCGCGTGCCGTGTTGATGAACTGATCCATGCAGTGCAGAACACCTTTGCCGCGCGCTTCCTTCGACGCGGCGACGCGCACGGCGTCGTAAAGATTGCGCGGACCGTCGCCGGACAATCCCGTCCACGGACGTTGTGAGCCGACGAAGACCACCGGCTTGTCGGTCTTCACCACCAGGCTCATGTAGTAGGCGGTTTCCGCCATCGTGTTGGTACCGTGCGTGACCACGATGCCATCGACGCCGGGATCCGCTGCAAGTTCATTGAGCCGCTTCGCGACACGCGCGAAATCCTCGTGCGTCTCGCTGCCGGTGGGCCGATCCTGCGGCGCGCGCTGATCTTCCAGCGTGATACTGGCGATTCCCTTCAGCTCCGGCAGATCCGTTACCCAATGCTGTGGGTCGACCCGCGGCGCGCCCTTACCTCCGTAGTTGGTTATATTGAGCCGCGTATCGCCACGGCTGGCGATCGTGCCGCCCATGGACATGAGCACGACGTGCGGCAGCTTTGCCATGTCCGCCGGCATGGCCGGCGGTGGCGCATAGGTTGGAATCTCCTGCGCAACGGCAGCCGGTCCCGCGAGCAGGCAGGCCACGCTGCAGATACGCAGCCACTGCTTCCGGCTCACTGCTCGCCGCTCATTACTCACCGCCCTCCGCTCAATACTCATTGAACATCCTCTGAATCTCTTTCAGGTCCGTGGTCCTGGTAAGCGCCAGACGCAGCAGCACGCGCGCCTTCTGCGGCGGCAGGTTGTCGGACGTGACGATGCCGCGCTCCATCTGTCGGGCGCTCTCGACCACGCGTCCGGCGCCCTTGCGATCGCTCTGCACGAACACCACCCCTTTCGTCTGCCCTTTCTTGACGGCGTCGGCATTGCTGCCGGTCAGCACCACACCTCTGGCGCCCGCGGCGACGAAGGCATCGATCGCCACGCCATCGGATTCCTGATAGGCATAGGTGACATCGACCCGCGGCAGGTCATCGAGCGCGCCGACATCGAATTCCGACTTCGTCGTGTGGCGATACAGCGGGCGGCGGTAGAAGACGATGCGATCGGAATCGGCATAGCCGAGCGGTCCGAGATCGCGCGCCACGAACGTCTCCATGCGATAGGTGTTGCTCTTGGTCGTGTCGCGCGCGGCGTTGATCTCGTCGTTGAGCATGATGAGCACGCCCATGCCCTTCGCCTGCGGCGAGGTGGCGACGCGCACGGCGTTGTACAGATTGAAGGGCCCGTCGCGGCTGACGGCAGTGAACGGCCGCATGGCACCGACCAGCACCACGGGCTTGTCCGACTTCACGACGAGGTTCAGGAAGTACGCGGTCTCTTCGAGCGTCGCCGTACCGTGCGTCACGACCGCGCCGGTCACGCCAGGCTTCGCCAGCGCGGCGTTGATCGCCTTCGCCAGCTTGAGCTGGAGCGCCGTATTCATGCCGCCGCTGCCGATGTTGCTGATCTCGGTGACGTCGATCTTCGCGATGCCCTGCAGCTCGGGCAGATCGTCCAGCAGCTCCTGCGGCGTGACGCGACCGTCGCTGTACTCCATCAACTTCTGGCGGTGCGCTCCCTTGCTCTGGATGGTGCCGCCCGTGGTGAACAATGCGACGCCGGGAAGATCGACATCCGCGCGCGCCTGATACGCAACGAACAACGACGACAGCGCGAGCGCGACGAACAGCTTGCTCATGAATGCAGTCCCGGCCGGCACTGGCGGCCTCACTGCATTTCAGACGACGCTCGTACCGATCACCCCACCACTGTCACTGATGTTCGTCCGCTGAGCTCAACGGGCCGAATGCTGCAGGCTGTCGACGATGACGCGTCGCAGTTTCGTACGCGGAAGCGATGGCAAGCAGGGTCGGCTCATCGAAAGGCTTGCCGAGGAAATCGATGCCGACGGGCAACACCGCAGAAATCGGCCCCACAAGGCGCGTCCCTCCCGGTGCCGTCGCATCGACGACGCGGTCGTAGACCTCGGTGGTAAATCCCGCCGGCACGGTGATCGCCGGGAAGCCATTCGCTCCCAGCAGTGTCCATGCATTCGACGATCGTTCGTTGACCGTCGGCTCCGTCGGCGCGCCGAGCTTCGAGGGAGGAATGTTGCTGGTGGGATAGATGACGGCATCGAGCTTCAGCATGGCCATGCATTGCAGCCCGACCTGCTGCAGCGCGAAGCGGGTCTGCAGGCGCGCGGCAATGTCGAGCGTCATGTCCGCGCTGCGCTCGATCAGCCCCTGCCGCTTGTCGGAGAAGCCGGAACCCGCGCGCGTGTCACGAAAGAAGCTGCTGTGTTCGGCCAGGTCCGCCATCGTGTGGATGCGGCTGTCGCCACGCTCGCGCAGGTAGCGGTTCATAGCGTACTTGCGTTCGCCCGTCGTCGGCGCCGGACCGAGACCGCGGATGCTCGGTCCATCGGGAAACTTCCCGGGTTCGAAGAACAGGTCGACGAGCGTCGCCACATGATCGGCCGCCGGCTTGCCGTTGCGATCGACCGGGAACAGCTCGGGGAACTGTTTGATGAAAAGCGAGTTGTGGGCCGACGGATCGTACTTGCGCACGCAGTCCTGGAAGAGCGCGCCCTCCGGACCGGGATCGACTACTTCGGCGCCGAGCTTGCGGATGTCGTCGAGGGCCTGCGCCACGATGTCGATGCTCTGCGCATCGGCCGCGGTGAACAGCCGCTTGTCCATGTACTCGCGCATCACGCCGATGCGCATGCCCGCGAGCGAACGCTCCTGTGCGTAGCTGTGATAGGAACGCAGCGGCGCGCGGCCGACACTGAAGGCGGTCAGTTCATCCTTCGGATCGTAGCCTGCGATCACATCGAGGACGCGCGCCACATCCTCGACCGTGCGACAGATCGGACCCACCCGGTCGTTCATGAACGAGGCTGGAATCATGCCGTCGCGACTCACCAGTTCCTGGGTGGGCGCCAGCGCGACGGTGCTGTTGTTCTTGCCGGGATTACGTGCGGACGGCCCGGACTCCTCGGCAATCGCGCACATCGCGAGATTGGCGGCGACCGCCGAACCCGAACCGCCGCTGGAGCGGCCCGGCGTGCGTTCGGTGTCGTAGGGATTGCACAGCGTGCCGCCGAACGAACTGCGATCGCCGCTGGCGTATTCGCCCATGTTGGCCTTGGCGATGATGATCGCGCCGGCCTCGCGCAGGCGCTGCACGAACGTCGCGTCGTCGGGCGGACGATCGTTGGCATAGGCCGCGTCCGCGCCCGAGGTCGTGCGCATGTCGAAGGTATCGAACTGATCCTTGATCGCGATGGGAATGCCGTGCAGCGGACCGACCAGCCTGCCGGTCTGCGCGAACTTGCGGTCCAGCTCCACTGCCACTTCAAGCGCGTCCGGCATCATCGGATCGTCGTCGGCAGCATCCGTCATGCTGCGTGCCTTGCGCTCGTCGAAGCCGAGCCGCTGGCGCGCGGCCGGGCGCAGATTCAATGTCGACAGTGCATTGATCTGGCCGGCGTCGGGAATAGTAGTGATCGGACCGAGGATGCCTTCGGGTTCATTGACGCAGGTGCCGTTGTACGCCTTGATGCGCGCGAAGTACTGGCGCACGAACTGCTCAGAGGTGAGCTGCCCGGCGATGATCGCTGCGTGCACATCGCCGATGCGCGCCTCCAGTATCTCGAACTTTCCTGGCGGCGCCTCGGGCGCACGCCCGCAACCGACGAACAGCAGCACGATGGCGGATGCCGCCGCAATGCGATGATTCATCGACGCACCTCAGAGCGGCGGCCGCTGCCATCCGCCTGTCTGCTTCTCGACGTACGCCATCGCCGCGAGCACGACGTCATCGCGCCACGGCTGTCCCACGATCTGGATGCCGAGCGGCAGACCTGTCTCTTCGGTCGACGTGCCGGCGCGCACGACTCCGGCAGGCCAGCCGGTGGTGTTGTACTGGCTGGTGTAGCTGGGATTCGAACCTGGCGCGCGCGTGAATTCCGCCGGCACCTTCTGCGGCGGCTTGGCATTCGCGGGACAGAGAATGAGATCGTATTTCTCGAACCACGCGAGCTGTTCGCTCTTGATGCTGTCCATCACTTCGCACCAGCCCGTGAACTCGGCGCTGGGTTGCAGTTCGCCGGATATCCGCAGGCCGGGCGAGGCCTGCGTCGTGCCGTACTTCTTCAACATGCGGCGCATGTGATCGGCATCGTTGGCGCCGCTGAACTTCTGTCGCGCTTCGGCAAGTTCCTTCATCTTCGGCGGGCGGTCGTCCGTCACCTTGCAGCCGAGATCCCGGAAATAGCCGGCGCACTGCTTCACGAGCTGTTGAATCTCCGGCGTCGGATCAGCCTCGCCGTTGGTGGTGTAGTACGCCACACGCAGCTTTTTCAGTTCGACGGTACGCGGATCGCCGAGCGGCACCGGCGCCATCGTTGCATCCCAGTTGTCGGGGCCGGCCATGATCGGCAGCAGCAGCGCGAGATCCTCGACGCGACGCGCCATCGGTCCCGTTTCCTGGAAGGAATCGAAGGGTCCGCCGTAACCGACGATGTGACCGGTGCGCGGCACACGTCCGAGCGTCGGCTTGATGCCCGCGATGCCATTGTTGTACGCCGGACTGCGGATCGAACCGCCGTAGTCGGAGCCGATGTCGAAGAACGCGCCGCCTGCGGCCACGATCGCACCGGCGCCGCCGGACGAACCTGCAGGCGAGTACGCGGTGTTGTAGGGGTTGTAGGTCTGCCCATACACCAGGTTGTAGGTGCCGCGCGCGCCGCCGCCGAGCGTGAACTCCGGTGTGTTGGTCTTGCCGAGCAGGATGGCGCCCGCGGCGCGCGCACGTGCAACGACGGTCGCATCCTTGCCTGGCACGAAGTCCTTGCGCCCGAGGGTTCCGCCCGTAGTGACGACACCCGCCGTATCGAAGGAATCCTTGACCGTGAAGGGCACGCCGTGCAGCGGACCGCGCGTCTTGCCGGCCGCGAGTAATGCGTCGGCTTCGCGGGCCTCGGCCAATGCCCGCTCACGGCAGGTGGCGACGACGGCATTGAGCTTCGGGTTGACCTCGTCGATGCGCGCGTAGCACGCAGTCACGGCGTCGACCGCGGAAATCTGTCTCTCGCGAATCAGCTTCGCCACATCGACTACCGACAGACCGATGAACTCGTCGCGCGGCACCGTGGCGAACGCATGACGTGCATAGGGCGCGAGCGCCACGGCGACACCGGCGGCAGCAGTGGTACGAAGAAAACGTCGCCGCGAGCGGTCGATCGCCGCCGATGCAGCCTGGGAATCGAACACCGATGCGCTCATGACGGACTCCGTTGCGAAGAGAATTCAGGAAATCGGGGCGGCGGTGCGCTGCCATGCCGCCAGGGTGCGTTCTGCGTCTGGCCGGTCGAAGTGCAGGCGGCCGGGATGCGCGAGCGATGTGTGCTGTGCGAGCGCGTGCTCGAGCAAGGCGGCGGCGACGCCGGCGTCGCGGCGATGAGCCTCACGATCGGCGGACGTGATCCCGCGACCGGACGCCGCCGGCAGCACGACATGGCCGTAGAACGATCGGTTGTAGATCAGGAAGGCAAGCTCCGCCTGGCGCGCGGCGCTCGGATCGAGCTGCGCGAGCTTGTGTGCGATGACCGCTTCGTCATTCATCGACGTCAGCGCGAGCCTCGCTTCGCGCAGCGCCTCATCGAGGCGGCCGGCGTCGCTCAGCGCCTGGGCCTGATACATGCGGTCGACGGAGCGGACCGTCGGAGATTCGAGGATCGAGAAAGCACCGACGCTGAGAATCAGCATCGGCACGCCGAAGTACGCCGTCTGTCGCAGCAGCATCGATCGTGCGCTCGCTTCCGGCCGTGTCGTGGGCGCTTCAGTCATCCTCGGCGACTCGTCCAGCGACAGGTGCTCGCGATTGCGTTGCTGGCGCAGTTTCCAGATGAAGCCGTCGAAGTAGTAGTGCAGCAGCGTCGAGGTGAAACCGATCGCCAGCAGTACGGACATGATCCAGCGGCCGGCGCGTTCGGTGGTTACCAGTTCGCCGTAAGCGAGACAGACGATCACGTAGCCCGCACCGATCAGCCAGCCGCCGCGCCGATGCAGATGCTGGAACCATCCCGCGCGGGCCGCTCCCGGACGTGTCGCGAGATTGCGGTTGTAGCGCCAGACGATCGCCAGGTACTGCGTCATGTGCACCAGGCCGACGATGGCGAAGCCGACCTTGAAGCTCCAGCCGGGCACCGTCGCCTGCATCCAGGCGTTCGGCACATAGGCCAGGTACATCACGCCGAAGGTCGTGGCCAGGAGGGCGAGCTTGGCGACGCTGATGTAGTAGCCGTTGATACGACACCACAACAGATAAGCCGCGTAAGCGAACGTCGTGAGCACGGCCGCGACACCTGCCACCTGGATGACGGTCGCTACAGCGTCGACCGGCAGGTAGCGCACGAATGGCAGGCCGACGTTGTATTCGAAGTCCGACAACAGGTCCGCCAGCCACGCGCTGCTCGCCAGCATGATGTAGCCGAACCAGATCGCGCACAGCCATAGATCCATGCGCGCTGCTAGCGCCCGCGGCGCGACATTGTGGCGATCGTAGATGCGCACGAAACCATAATGCTGGCGCATGAAATGCCATGGATCCCACAGCGCCAGCATGATGTAGAGATAAAGGAAGTTCTCGACTGCGTAGTCGCGATGATTGAGATAGCCCAGCACGAGCGCAGAGAACGTCAGCGGTATCACCGGCGCCATCAGAAAATGCCAGCGATAGCGCTGGAACAGTTCCGTGTCGCCATAGATGCGAATGAACGTCGGCAGGTGATGCGCCACCGTGAAAATGATGTGCGCCACGATGATCAGCGAGGTCGCCGCCGCGGCGCCGAGGCTGCGAAACAGGACCAGCGCGGCCGTCAGCACCAGCAGCGGCGTGCCGATGACGAACAGCGAATCCTGCAGCGGATTCAGGATCCAGTTCTGCGCCGGGCGTTGCCGTGTCGTCCGCGTCCCGAGCGTGAGCGATGGCAGGGCCGCACTGCCATCCGCTGCCGGCGATTGCATGGGCGTCGGCATCGTCTATTCGTGTCCGCCTGTCGCTGCGAGCGGATAGTCGAAGCGCTCACCCGCCAGCGGCGGCGTCAGCGCGGGCGCCTTGCGATGATGAGTCGCCGCTTCGTAGCCGCTCGCGACCTTGATCAGCAGCGGCTCCGCGAACGGCTTGCCGAGGAACTGCACGCCGAAGGGCATGCCGTCGGAGGCGAAGAAGCCGCCCGGCACGATGATGGTGGGCAGTCCGGTGTAGGACGCGAGCGGATTCGCCGCCTCGCCGCTCGAACCGCCGCCGCCCGCGGGATTCGGCGCGGTGGGACGATCGTCGGTGAGCACCGTGCGATACGGCAGGATCACCGCATCGAGCTGGTACTTGTCCATCACTTCGATCATCGCGGCGCGCAGCATGTCCTGCTGCCTGTAGGCCGCGACCAGTTGCGGATGATGATCGAGCGAACCGATCTGCGCGGCAGTGACGATGGCCGGTTTCACCAGCGCGCCGCCCTTGGCGATCATCTCCTCGACGGTGCGGATCGGCGCGGTCGGCGGCAGGTCCGCCAGATACTTGTTGATCGCATCGGCGCGTTCGTAGGTCGCGGCGCCTGCATCGCTCAGCGCGGCGGGCAGATTGATGCCGGTGAGCACCGGATCGACGATGAGTGCGCCGGCGGCCTTGAAGTCGGCGATCGCCTTCTCGAACAGCGCCACGCCTTCGGTGTGTTTCGGACCTGCGCGCACCATCTCGCGCAGCACGCCGATGCGTGCACCCTTGAGTCCAGTGGGCGCGACGAAGCTGGTGTAGGACTGGCTCGGGATCTTGCCCAGGCCGGCCTCGGTCGCAAGGTCCGCGGGGTCGTAGCCGGCAATGACATCCAGCACCGCTGCACAGTCATAGACGCTGCGACACATGGGGCCGCCGCTTTCCTGGCGCGGTGAGCTCCACATCATGCCGGTGCGGCTGACGAGTCCGTGCGTGGTGGAGAAACCCACCAGATTGTTGAGCGTCGTCGGGATGACGATGGAGCCGCTGGTATCGCTGCCGAGGCCGACAGTGCCGAGCCATGCCGCCATCGATACGCCGGTGCCCGAACTCGAACCGCCGGTCATCTTCTTCGGGTTGTAGGGACTCGTCGGCTGGCCGCCGAGCGTGCTGCCGCCGCTCGGTGCCACGCCGTACCAGTCCGATTGATTCAGCTTGCCGAGAATGATCGCGCCCGACTTGCGCAGCCGATCGATGACGAAGGCATCGCGCGAGGGCTGCGATGTCGCCATGGGTTTGAAGCCGCCGGTGGTCGGCATGTCGTAGGTGTCGAAGACATCCTTGGCCAGGACGACGATGCCGTGCAGCGACGAACGCGGGCCTTTTTCCTTGCGCTCCAGATCGAGTACGCGCGCCTCGGCCAGCGCATTCCTGTTGAGCGTGAGAATCGAATTGAGCTTCGGCCCCTTCTGGTCATAGGCCTCGATGCGCGCCAGGTACATCTGCACCAGTCGCTCCGAGGTCAGAGAGCCTTCTTCCATCGCCGCCTGGATGTCGGCGATGGTCGCCGTGGACAGATCGAAGGAGGCAGCCTGCGCCCATGCAGGCGCGAGCACCGACAACGCCATGCCCAGGGCACAGGCTGCCAAACCGGAAGCGGATCGTCGCAGGTTCATGGCCGGGTCCTTTGTTGTCCGATGAGCGATCAGGGAGCCGCGGCGGCGAAGGACTGACCGGTGGTGATGCGGTCCTGCGCCAGTGCCGGTGTGTATTTCGGCAGCACGCGGGCGTGCGTCGCCTGTTCGAAGTCGTAGCCGTACGCCAGCAGCTTCGGCTCGCTGAAGGCGGGACCGAAGAAGGAGATCGTCACGGGCAGGCCATCCTTGGTCATGCCCGCGGGCACGATCAGATCCGGAAAGCCCGTGCGATTGGCGATGTTGGTCGCCGAGCCCGCGCCGCCTGCCGCCGCGCCCGGTGCTGCCGGTTCGATCGGCTGCGCGGGTTTCGGCGACGTCGGATAGATCAGCGCATCGAGCTGATGCTTCTCGAACGTGGCCGTCACCGCTGCGCGCAGCAGCGCGAGGCCTTCATTTCTGGCGACGAGGTATTCCGGTTCGTCGAGGCCGCCGACGGACGCCTGCGCCTCCTTCATGGCATTCAGACGCCACGGATTCGTGTAGCCGGAACCCGGCGCTTCAGCGCGCGTGATCAGTTCGGCCAGCGAGTGCGGATACTGCGGACCGAGCGTCGCGAGGTACTGGCTCACCTGCACCTTGAACTCGCGGCCGCTGATGGCCTGCGTGATCGCATTGCGGCCGTTGAGCAGGTAGTCGGGATAGTTGACCGGATCGACGACAGTGGCGCCGAGCGATTTCAATGTCGCGATGGCGGACTCCATGACGTAGTCCGTCTCGACGCTCTGCTTGAAGAAGTCGCGGGCGACGCCGATGCGCGCGCCCTTCAGCGAGCCGCGTTTCAGGTACTGGGTGTAGTCGGTGTCGAACTTGCCTCCGCTCGCTTGCGTCGCCGGGTCGGCGGGATCGACGCCCGTCATGACGCCCAGCGCCACGGCCACGTCATAGACGCTGCGCGCCATCGGCCCGCCGGTGTCGTAGCTCAATGCCAGCGGCACGATGCCGTCGCGGCTCATCAATCCGTAGGTCGGCTTGAGGCCGGCAATGCCATTGGCCGAAGACGGGCCGCGCACCGAACCGCCGGTGTCCGTGCCGAGACCGAACTGCGCGAAGTTGGCGGCGATGGCCGCGCCCGTGCCGCCGCTGGAACCCGACGGTCCCTTGGTCAGATCGTGCGGATTCAGCGTCTGACCGCCCATCGAACTGAAGCCGTTCGGGCCGCCCGAACCGGAAGCGAACTCGCTGAGATTCACCTTGGCGAGAATGATCGCGCCGGCATCGCGCAGCTTCTTCACCACGAAGGCATCGTCCGGCGGAATCGAGCCTTTCAGCAGCAACGAACCGGCGGTGGTCGGCATGTCGTAGGTGTCGAAATTGTCCTTGAGCACGATCGGGATGCCGTGGATCGGCGAGCGCGGCCCCTTCGTGCGCCGCTCCTTGTCGAGCGCGCGCGCCTGCTCGATGGCATGCGTGTTGAGCGTGATGACCGTGTTGATCGCCGGACCTTTCTGGTCGTAGGTTTCGATGCGTTTCAGGTACAGCTTGACCAGCTTCTCCGAGGTCAGCGTGCCGTCGGCGAACGCGCCATTGATGTCGGCGATGGTGGCGTCGTCGAGATCCAGCGTCGCCGCCTGCGCGGCAACGTGGCCCACGGCCAGCGCCACGGCCAGCATGACCGCGCGCAGACCGCCGAGTTTTTTGTAGTGCATGTCCTGTTCCCCATTCGAGAGTCGCGTCAGTAAGTGAATTTGTCGCCGGCGAGCGGCGGCGTGGTCTTCGGCAGCACGCGCGCGTGCGTCGCCTGCTCGAAGTCATAGCCGTAGCCGAGCAGCTTGCCTTCGCTGAAGGCGGGGCCGAAGAAGGAGATCGTCACCGGCAGACCCTCGACGGTCATGCCGGCGGGCACGATCAGATCGGGGTAACCGGTTTGATTGGCAATATTGGTGGCCGATCCGGTCGGCGCGCGCGGTGCGCCATCCGGCGGCGAGATCAGCGCGGCCGGTTGCGGCGAAGTCGGATAGACGATGGCGTCGAGCTTGTACTTGGCGAACAGCGCATCGATCGTGGACGTCGTCAGGGCCAGGCCCTGATCCCGCGCCGCGAGATACACCGGATCGGTCAGATCGAGTGCGATCGATGCCGTGTACTTGAGTCCATAGGCTTTGCCGGCGCTGCGATAACCCGTCTTCGGATCGTTGGCGCGGGCGATCAGATCATCGAGCGTCTTCGGATATTCGGGCGCCGTGGTCTTGAGGTAGTCGGCGATCTGCGCCTTGAACTCCGAGGCCATGATCAGCGTCGACAGTCCCTGCTTTCCCTGCAGCAAGTAGTCGGGATAGGCAACCGGATCGACGATGACCGCA